>JAESGL010000494.1_pt1 | contig 16516 bp, 13 predicted proteins | sample 9269711 | NCBI WGS metagenome assembly JAESGL01 (sample SAMN14515918, study PRJNA621676) | algae metagenome | isolation source: Kastovskya adunca ATA6-11-RM4 and co-occurring heterotrophs from soil and... | place: Chile: Atacama Desert | collected 2011-06-27
GAGCTGAAATGCCCCGGCCAGCAGGCCGAGGTGGTCACCGCGATTACCGATGTCACCCCGCGCGTGATGAAGGCGATCGGCACGCTGACCGGCGAGGCGCTGACCAAGGCGCGCGACGCCGCGATCGCGACGATCGAGGCGGAGGGGTGCACCGACAAGGAGACGACGCGCTGCCAGGTCGTCACGCTGTACGGCGGCGGCGAGTACAAGCTGTACCGGTATCGCAAATATTCCGACGTGCGGCTGGTATGGGCGCCGGAATTCGCCGCGGCGTTCTTCGGCGGCGACCCGGACAATTTCAACTTCCCGCGCTACGCGCTCGATGCCTCGTTCCTGCGCGCCTATGAAAACGGCAAGCCCGCCGCGACGCCGCAGCACCTGACGTGGAACCCGCGCGCGCCGATCGAGGGCGAGGCGACGTTCGTCGTCGGCAATCCCGGCCGCACCCAGCGGCTGCTGACGCAGGACCAGCTGGCGTTCCAGCGCCAGTTCACGCTGCCGCTGATGACCACCCTGCTGTCGGAGATGCGCGGCCGGCTGATCGCGGCGAGCGAGCAGTCGCCGGACCGCCGGCGCGAGGCGGCCGACACGCTGTTCGGGATCGAGAACAGCTACAAGGTCTATTGGGGACAGGCGCGCGCGCTGGACGATGCGGGCTTTGCGGGCAAGCTGACGGCGAACGAGGCCGACCTGAAGGCGAAGGCGGGCAAGCGGCTGGGCGATCCGTGGGGCGATATCGCCCGCGCGACCGACGCCTATCGCGACATCGCGCTGGATCACTTCTTCCTGGAACAGCGCGCGGGGATGTTCTCGACGCTGTACGGCTATGCCCGCACGATCGTGCGCGCCGCCGCCGAGCGCGAGAAGCCCAATGCCGAGCGGCTGCCCGGCTATACCGATTCGGCGCTGCCGCTGCTGGGCAAGCAGCTGACCGACGCGACGCCGACCTATCCGTGGCTGGAGGAGACCGCGCTGTCGTTCTGGCTGTCGAAGACGCGCGAGTATCTGGGCGCCGATTCGCCGCAGGTGAAGGCGCTGCTGGGCCGCGATTCGCCCGAGCAGCTGGCGGACCGGCTGGTCACCGGCACGAAGCTGGCCGACCCGGCCGCCCGCAAGGCGTTGTTCGACGGCGGCATGGCCGCGGTGCGCGCGTCGAAGGATCCGCTGATCCAGTTCGTGCTGCGCAACGATCCCGCCGCGCGCGCGCTGCGCACCGCCTATGCGCAGAAGGTCGACGCCCCCGTCACCGCCGCGCAGGCCAAGCTCGCCCGCGCGCGCTTCGCGGCATACGGCGCGGGCAACTATCCCGACGCCACGTTCACGCTGCGCATCAGCTACGGCAAGGTCGACGGCTGGACGGAGCGCGGCGCGAAGGTGCCGTACCGCACGACGCTGGCGGGCCTGTACGAGCGCGCGACCGGGCAGGAGCCGTTCGTGCTGGCCAAGGGCTATGCCGCCGCCAAGGCGCGGCTGGACATGGCCACGACGTTCGATTTCGTCACCACCAACGACATCATCGGCGGCAATTCCGGCTCGCCGGTGATCGCGAAGGACGGGTCGGTGATCGGCGCGGCGTTCGACGGCAACATCCACTCGCTGGGCGGCAATTTCGGCTACGACCCGCTGCTGAACCGTACCGTGGTCGTCTCCACCCAGGCGGTGCAGCAGGCGCTGGAGAAGGTCTATCCCGCGCCCGCGCTGGTGCGCGAGCTGGCGGCGCGCTGAGGCGCCGCGGACGGCCCCCCGGCCGCGCAGCCGCGCACGGGGGGCCGTTCAGCCCGCGTACAAGCGCGCAGCGCGATAGCGCGCGGCATGAAGACCGCTTCCCCCACGACGCTGGCCGCCGCGTTGGTCGCCTTCCTGTCCATCCCCGCGCTGACCGCGGTATCGTTCGCGCAGGAAACCCGCGCGGGCGCCACCGCCAAGCTGGACGCCGAATTCGCCGCGTCCGATGCCAACAAGGACGGGTTCCTGTCGCCGGCCGAGGTGGAAGCGCGGATGATGCGCATGAAGATGGCGGGCGGGCGCACGCTGGACGCCGTCCATGCGAAGCGCGTCGCCGCGCTGTTCATGGCGCGCGCCGACGCGAACAAGGACGGCAAGGTCAGCAAGGCCGAATCGGCGGCGCTGATGGGCACCGTCTTTTCCGCCTACGACCTCAACCACGACGGCAAGGTCGATGCGTCCGAGGCCGCGAAGGCACGCGCCGCCGCCAAGGCGATGGCCCAAGGCGCGCCCGCGGCGAAATAACCGCCAGCGGCCTGCTTTCCGTCACCGCGGCGAAGGCGGGACGTTTCCAAACCCACGCCGTCATGCCGGACCAGTTCCGGCATCCACGGCTCCGCACACGGGCAAGCGCCTGATTTCGCGGCACAGTGGACCCCGGAACGAGTCCGGGGTGACGAAGGGTTTGGCGGAAAGCCCCCCGCCGCGTCGCCTATCCGCGCAGCCGACGCTCCTCCTCGACCATATAGTCGCGGGTCAGCGGCAGGGTGGTGCGGTCGCGCGCGAACTGGATCTGGTAGTTGACCAGCGATCCGTTGGTGAAGCTGGCCGCCGCCCCCGCCAGATAGAAGGTCCACATCCGGTAGAAGCGTTCGTCGTACAGCGCGACGATCGCGTCCTTCTGCGCCACGGTCCGGTCGTACCAGGCGCGCAGCGTCAGCGCGTAATGCAGCCGCAGCACCTCGATATCGGTGACGAACCAGCGGATGAAATCGTTCGATTCCAGGATTTCCGACAGCGACGGGATATAGCCTCCGGGGAAGATGTACTTGTCGGTGAACTTGTCGGTGAAGTTCGGCCCGTCCGCCCGCCCGATCGTGTGCAGCAGCATGACGCCCTGCGGCGTCAGAAGGTCGCGGCATTTCGACAGATAGGTGCGGAAATTCTTGGTGCCGACATGTTCGAACATGCCGACCGACACGATCCGGTCGAACGTGCCGGTCATGTCGCGATAGTCGATCAGCTCGAACCGCACCTTGTCGGCCACCCCCGCTTCCTGCGCGCGACGGCGTGCGACCTTCAGCTGTTCCTCCGACAGGGTGATGCCCAGCACCTCGGCGCCCGTATGGGCGTGGATGTACAGCGCCATCCCGCCCCAGCCGCAGCCGATGTCGAGCACGCGCATCCCCGGCTCGACCGCCAGCTTGGCCAGGATATGCGCCTTCTTGTCGGCCTGCGCGGTGTCCAGGTCGTTCGCGGCATCGGTGTAATAGGCGCAGCTGTACTGTTTGTCGGCGTCGAGGAAGAGATCGTACAACCGGTCCGACAGGTCGTAGTGATGCGCGACGTTGCGCTTCGACCGGATCGTCTGGTTGCGGGTCAGCGCGTGGCGGATCTTCCCCCGGATCGTGCGCCAGCGATTCGCCGCCAGGTTGTTGACGCCGTTTTCCCAGCGCGAATTGCCGGTCGCCAGCATCAGCAGGTCCATGATGTCGCCCTGCTCGATCGTCAGCCGGCCGTCCATGAACGCCTCCGCCACGCCCAGCGACGGGTCGGCCAGGATCGCGCGATAGACGCCGGTATCGTGGATCGTGAACGACACCGGCGCCAGCGCCGGATCGGGGGTGCCGAAGGTCGCGGTGCTGCCATCGGGCTTGGTGAGGGTGAGCTGGCCGCGCCGGATCGCGCGCGACAGGAAGTGATCGATGAGCGCCATGCCGCGCTTGCTAACCCCTCGACCCCCGCCACCGCAACCTTTGCCCGGGCGCACGCCGCGCGCTTCGGGCGTTGCATGGGCGCGGCCAAGGACGTAGGCGCCTGCTTCCATGCGCTACGTCAGTACCCGTGGGACCGCCCCCTCGCTCGATTTCGCGGGCGTCACGCTCGCCGGCCTCGCTTCCGACGGGGGGCTGTACGTGCCCGAACGCTGGCCGACGCTGTCGCCGGACGCGATCGCGGCGCTGGCCGGGCTGAGCTATGTCGACACCGCGGTGGCGGTGATGATGCCGTTCGTCGAGGGATCGCTGACCCGCGAAGAACTGACCGCGCTGTGCACCGCCGCCTATGGCCGGTTCGATCATGCCGCGATCACCCCGCTGGTGCAGATCGACCACGACCAGTGGCTGCTGGAGCTGTTCCACGGGCCGACGCTGGCGTTCAAGGACGTGGCGCTGCAATTGCTGGGGCAGTTGTTCGAACGGTTCCTGAAGGGGTCGGACCAGCATCTGACGATCATCGGCGCGACCAGCGGCGATACCGGATCGGCCGCGATCGACGCGGTCGCCGGGCGCGCGGGCGTCGATATCTTCATGCTCCATCCCGAAGGCCGCGTCAGCGACGTGCAGCGCCGGCAGATGACCACGGTGGGCGCGCCCAACGTCCACAATATCGCGATCCGCGGCGATTTCGACACCGCGCAGGCGCTGGTGAAGGCGATGTTCAACGACGCCGCCTTCGCCGGGCGGTTCCGGCTGTCGGCGGTCAATTCGATCAACTGGGCGCGGCTGATGGCGCAGGTGGTCTATTATTTCTACGCCGCGGTGCGGCTGGGCGCGCCGGGGCGCAGCGTGGCGTTCAGCGTGCCGACCGGCAATTTCGGCGACGTCTTCGCCGGCTATGTCGCGGCGAAGATGGGGCTGCCGGTGGCCCGGCTGGTGGTCGCCACCAACGTCAACGACATCCTGGCGCGCGCGCTGGCCAGCGGCGACTATTCCAGCCGGCAGGTGGTGGCGACCGCGACGCCGTCGATGGACATCCAGGTGTCGAGCAATTTCGAACGTCTGTTGTTCGACCTGGGCGGGCGCGACGGCGCCGCGCTGGCCGGGCAAATGAAGGGGTTCGAGGCGACGCGCGCGATGCAGCTGACCAATGCGCAGCGCGACGGCGCGGCCGGGCTGTTCGTGGGCGAGCGCGTCGATGCCGACGACATGGCGCTGGCGATGCGCCATGCGTGCGAGACCGCGGCGCAGGTGATCGATCCGCACACCGCGATCGGTCTGGCCGCCGCGCGCCGCCACGCCGCGACGGGCGTGCCGATGGTGACGCTGGCGACCGCGCATCCCGCCAAGTTCCGCGACGCGGTGGAACGCGCCACCGGCGTGCGCCCCGCGCTGCCCGCGCGCGTCGGCGACCTGTTCGACCGTGAAGAGCGGTTCACGGTGCTGGACGCGACCTATGACGCGGTGTCGGGTTACGTCGCGGCGCATGCGGTGCCGCGCGGCTGATGCAGCTGGTCACGCTCACCGGGGAGCCGTGGGCCGATTACGGGCTGGTCGATTCGGGCCATGGCCGCAAGCTGGAACGCTATGGCCGGTTCCGCTTCATCCGCCCGGAACCGCAGGCGCTGTGGGCGCCCGCGAAGCCCGACTGGCAGGCGCATGGCGAATTCGTCCCCGGCAGCGACGAGGACGGCGGCGGGCAATGGCAGTTCCGCGAACCGGTGCCGCGCGACGGCTGGCCATTGGCGTGGGGAGAAGGCGACGCGCGCGTGCGCTTCACCGCGCAGACCACGCCGTTCCGGCACCTGGGCTTCTTCCCCGACATGGCGCCCGTCTGGTCGTGGATGCGCGGGCGGCTGGACGGCGCGGACGCGGCCGAATGCCTGAACCTGTTCGGCTATACCGGGGTCGGCACGCTGGCGATGTCGGCGGTCGGCGCGAAGATGGTGCATGTCGACGCCTCCAAGAAATCGGTCGAGGCGGCGCGCGGCAATGCGGCGCTGTCGGGGCTGGGCGATGCGCCGGTGCGCTGGATCGTCGACGATGCCGCCAAGTTCGTCGCGCGCGAGGTGCGGCGCGGGCGGCGCTACGACGGCATCCTGCTCGATCCGCCCAAATACGGCCGCGGCCCGGATGGCGAGATCTGGCGGCTGGAGGAACATCTGCCCGCGCTGATCGCCGATTGCCGGCGGCTGCTGGATGCGCAATCGCGCTACCTGTTCCTGACCGTCTATGCGGTGCGCATGTCGGCGCTGGCGATCGGCGAGATGCTGCGCCAGGCGTTCGCGGACCTGCCCGGCACGGTCGAGGCGGGCGAACTGGCGGTGCGCGAGGAAGCACGCGGGCTGACGCTGCCGACCGCGATCTGGGCGCGCTGGTCGCGGTAGGACGCGCGGCCGCCGCTATTCCATCGCCATGCGGATCGCCGCGCCGGCGACGATCGGGCCGCCGACCGTCAGCAGCAGGCTGACCGCGGCCAGCAGCTTCAGCCCGCCCGCCCCGCCGTCGATCGCCCCCGCGCCGAAGATCAGCAGCGGCACCGCCAGCGGCAGCATGACCAGGCCGGCGACCGCGCCCGCACCACGCAGCCCCGCGACCAGCGCGCCGGTGGTGACCGCCAGCGCCGCCAGCCCCGGCGTGCCGATCGCCAGCCCGGCGGCGATCAGCGCCAGCCGGTCGCCGGACAGGTTCAGCAGCGCCGCCGCGGGGATCGTCGCCAGCAGCAGCGGCGGGGCGAAGGCGATCCAGTGCGCCAGCGTCTTGGCCGCCGCGATCGTCACCGGCGACACGCCGCGCACCGCCAGCTGGTCGATCACCCCCGCCTCCAGATCGGGGGCGACCAGCCGTTCGACCGGCAGCAGCGCCGCCAGCAGCGCGGCGGCCCACACGATCCCGCCGCCGACCCGCGCCAGCAGCGCCGCATCGGGGCCGATCGCGAACGGGAACAGCACCGTCACCAGCAGGAAGAACGCGACCACCAGCGTCGCGCCGCCGCCGGCATAGCCGCGCCGCACGTCGCGCCACACCAATGCGCCCATCACAGCGCCACCTGCGCCGCATCGGGCAGCGCCAGCGGCTGGTGGGTCGCCACCACCACCGCGCCGCCGGTCGCGCGGTGCCCCGCGATCAGCTGTTCCAGCCGCTCCACCGCGCCCGCGTCCAGCCCGCTCGCCGGTTCGTCGAGCAGCCACACGTCGGCGCCCGACGCCACCACCCGCGCCAGCGCGGCGCGGCGCCGCTGCCCGGTCGACAGGAAGCGTACCGGCACATCGGCCAGATCGCCCAGCAGCATCGCGTCCAGCGCCGCGGCGACGCGCACGTCCGGCAGGGCGCGCGCATCCTGCGCCGCCCAGAAGGCGAGCGCATAGGCCAGCGCGCGTTCGGGGTCGAGCGCGGCGGCCTCCCCCATCCACGCCACGGTCCCCTCGCGCTCGACATGTCCGGCGGCGGGGCGCAGCAGCCCGGCCAGGACGCGCAACAGGCTCGACTTGCCGACGCCATTGGGGCCGGCGACCACCGCCGCGCCGCCCGGCGCGACCGCCAGGTCGATCCCCTCGACCAGCACGCGCCCGCCGCGCGCCACCGTCACGTCCACGGCGCGGACCGCGCCGCTCAATCCGCCACCGCCGCTTCCAGCGCGTGCATGTCGTCGTCGGACAGGCCGAAATGGTGCCCGATCTCATGGATCGTCACATGCGCCACCAGATCGTCGAGCCGCACGCCGCTCTCGCACCATTCGGCCAGCATCGCCTGGCGGTACAGATGGATGCGATCGGGCAGCGCGCCACTGTCGAACGCCGATTTCTCGCCGATCGGGCGCCCGTGGTACAGCCCGGTCAGGTCGAGCGGATGGTCGATGCCCAGCGCGTCCAGCGTCTCGGCATCCGCCTCCTCCTCGACCACCAGCACCACATCGCCCAGATGCGCGCGGAAGGCCGCGGGCAGCCGCGCGATCACCGCGCGCGCCTGCGCCTCGATCGCGTCAGCGGAGGGCGGCGCGCCCATTGCCTCTTGCCCGTCCATGCCGCCGGCCATACCGCTCGGCGATCATCCGCCGCAAGCGCAGAGGCACGTCATGACCCGCACGATCGAACAATTGAGCGAAGCCGAACGCGCCGACGCGCTCGATACGCTGCCCGACTGGGATTATGACGAGGCGCGCGACGCGATCACCCGGTCGATCGTGTTCACCGATTTCGCGGAGGCGTTCGGGTTCATGACGCAGGTGGCGCTGCTGGCGGAGCGCGCCGACCACCACCCGGAATGGACCAATGTGTGGAACCGCGTGGAGATCCTGCTGACCACGCATGACGCCGGCGGGCTGTCCGCGCTGGATGTCGAACTGGCGACCGCGATCGATTCGATCCTGGGCGGCTGAGGGAGATCAGCGCCCCAGCAGCACGCGGCTGCGCATCATCTGGCGCAACCGGCCCGGCATCCAGCGCGCCGCGAACGTCAGCCGGCGCGCGGTCTTGCCGACCGGCGAATGCACCCTGTCGCCGTGGACCGCATCCCACGCCGCCTGCGCGACGACCTCGACCGGCGTGAATTCCAGCCCGGATTCGACCACCGCCTCGCGCGCGGTGCGGTTGGTCCCGGCCAGCCCGATCGACAAGAGGTTGGTGTCGATGAAACCGGGCAGCAGGTCGCGCACCTTGATCGCGTCCACCGACCATTCGGCGTCGAGCGCCTCCGTCAGCCCGCGCACCGCGAACTTGGTCGCCGAATAGGCCGACAGCCCGGCGCTGCCGTAGATCGCGGAGGCGGACGCGGTGTTGAGCAGGCACGACCCCGGCGTCGCCTTCAGATACGGATAGGCGAGCCGCGCGCCATAGGCGACGCCGCGGAAGTTGATGTCGATCACGCGGTCGAGCGCGTCCAGCCCCATGTCCCCGAACGCGCCACCGGCGGCGATGCCGGCGTTGTTGAACAGCACGTCCAGCCGACCGCCCGACAGCGCGGTGAATTCGGCCAGCACATGTTCCCATTCCGACGGGTCGCGCACGTCCATGACATGCGTCGAGGTGCGATCCGCGGGCAGCATCGCGGCGGTGTCCGCCAGCGCGCGCTGGTCGATATCCGCCAGCCCGACGCGCCAGCCCTGCGCCGAAAAGTGCAGCGCCACCGCGCGACCGATGCCCGATCCGCCGCCGGTAATCAGGATCGCCTTCATCACCTCATCCCCTCCGCCGCCGCTCGCGCGGCTTGTGCCGACTCCATCCTTCCCGCATCGTGCGCGACGATGCCAGAACAATCGCCCGGTCCCGCCGTCTCGTTCGACGGCGTCATCAAGCGTTACGGCGACGGTGCGGCGGTCGACGGCGTGACGCTGGACATCGCCGGCGGCAGCTTCGTCGCGCTGGTCGGCACGTCGGGGTCGGGCAAGTCGACGCTGCTCAAGACGGTCAACCGGCTGGTCGTGCCCGATGCGGGGCGCGTCGCGATCGACGGGCGCGACGTGGCGGACGATCCGCCCGCGCGGCTGCGGCGGCGGATCGGCTATGTCTTCCAGAATGTCGGGCTGTTCCCGCACCTGTCGGTGGGGGACAATATCGCGATGCCGCTGGTGCTGGCGGGGCGGCGCGATCCGGCGCGGGTGGCCGCGATGCTGGACCTGGTCGAACTGCCGCGCGCCTTCGCGACGCGGATGCCCGCCGAGCTGTCGGGCGGGCAGCGCCAGCGCGTCGGCGTGGCGCGCGCGCTGGCCGCCGAGGCGCGGCTGTTGTTGATGGACGAGCCGTTCGGCGCGCTCGACCCCGTCACGCGCGAGGCGCTGGCGGGCGCGATCCGCCGGCTGCACGCGGACCTGTCGCTGACCACGATCATGGTCACGCACGACATGGCGGAGGCGCTGCTGAACGCCACGCGCGTGCTGGTGATGCAGGCCGGGCGGATCGTCGCCGACGCCACCCCCGCGGCGATGCTGGCCGGAGAAGCGGGCGCGGCCGCCGACGCGCTGGTCGCGGTACCGCGCGCGCAGGCCGAGCGGCTGACGGCGATGACGCGATGAGCGACGCGCTTGCCCGTGTCCCCGCGCTGGCCGCGCAGCATTTGCTGCTGGCGATGGCGGCGCTGGCGCTCGCGCTGCTGATCGCGCTGCCGCTGGGGGTGCGCGCCGCGCGCGCGCCGCGGCTGGCGGGGGTGGTGCTGGGCGCGGCCAGCCTGATCCAGACGATCCCCAGCCTGGCGCTGCTCGCGCTCTTCTATCCGGTGCTGCTGTGGGTGTCGTCGCTGGTCGGCGGCGGGGTGCCCGCCTTGGGGTTCCTGCCCGCGCTGCTGGCGCTGACGCTCTATGCGCTGCTGCCGATCGTCCGCAACCTCGTCACCGGCTTCGCCGCGCTCGACCCGGCGGTGCTGGAGGCGGCGGACGGGATCGGGATGACGCCGGGGCAGAAACTGGCGCGCGTCGAAGCGCCGCTGGTGCTGCCGATCGCGATGGCCGGGGTGCGCACCGCGGCGGTGTGGACGATCGGCGCGGCGACGCTGTCGACCACGGTCGGGCAACCCAGCCTGGGCGACCTGATCTTCGCCGGATTGCAGACGCAGGCCTGGGCGCTGGTGATCGCAGGCTGCGTCTCTTCCGCCGGGCTGGCGCTGGGGGTCGATGCGCTGCTGGGGCTGGCGGAGCGTGCCGCGGGGCGGCGGCGGTGGGGCATGGTCGCGGCGGCGGGCGGCGCGTTGCTGGCGGCGACGGTGCTGGCCAGCGTGCCGCTGTGGCCGCGTGGCGGGCACGACCGGACGGTGGTGGTCGGCGCCAAGAACTTCTCCGAACAATATATCCTGGCGCGGCTGATCGGCGATCGGCTGACGCGCGCGGGCTATACCGTCCGCTATCGCGACGGGCTGGGATCGGCGGTGGCGTTCGGCGCGGTCGCGGGGGGCGATATCGACGTCTATGTCGATTATGCCGGCACGATCTGGGGCGCGGAGATGAAGCGGCAGGACGTCGTGCCCCGCGCGCAGCAATTGCGCGCCGTCGCCGAATGGACGCGCGCGACGCACGGCGTCACGCTGTTGGGGGCGCTGGGGTTCGAGAACGCCTATGCCTTTGCGATGCGCGGCGCCGATGCGCGCGCGCGCGGGATCGCGACGCTGGACGATCTGGTGCCGGCCGCGCCGCGGCTGGCGCTGGGCGCGGACCTGGAGTTCCTCGACCGCGCCGAATGGGCGGCGATCCGCCGCGCCTATCCGCTGCGCTTCGCCTCCGCCACGCCGTACAGCCCGACGTTCATGTACCGCGCGCTGGAAAGCGGGCGCGCGGACGTCATCAGCGCCTTTTCGTCCGACGGGCGGATCGCGGCGGACGGGTTGACCGTGCTGCGCGATCCGAAGGGGGCGATTCCCGGGTACGACGCGATCCTGCTGATCGCGCCGCGGCGGGGCGACGATGCGCGATTCCGCGCCGCGCTGGCGCCGCTGGTCGGGCGCATCCCGGTCGCGGCGATGCGCGCGGCCAATTACCGCGTCGACCGCGACCGGGACAAGCAGACGCCCGAGGCCGCCGCGCTGTGGCTGGCGGCGCAGGTTGGGCTTGAGCCGCGATCAGAAGAATAGCTTGCGCAGCACCACCCGCACGGTGCGGCCCAGCGGATCGAGGTAATCGGGCTGGAAGCCGATCGGCACCTGCCCGGTCTGGTCGGTGACGCGCTGGCGGGTGTTGAACAGATTGTCGACCTGCACCGTCACGCGCGTGCCGCGCATCCACGGATGCGCCTTCACCCAGTCCAGCCGACCGCCCAGATCGGCGAACAGCCGCAGGTTGGCGGTCGCCAGGCTGCCGAAGTTCAGCGTCTGCGGCGCCGTCGGCGTGCCGCCCGCCACCCGCGTCGCGCTCTGGAAGTTCACCGACAGGCGCGCGCCCAGCCCGTTGTTGACGTAACCGGCCTGCCCCTCCAGCTCGTGCCGCGGCTGCCCGCCCGCGCTGCCGATCGCATCGCCCTCCAGCAGGTTCAGCACCGGGCCGCCATCCGCGATCGTCACGCGATCGGTCAGGTGCCAGGTGTGGTAGAGCGCGAATTGCAGCCGCCCGCCGGCCTGCCCGCCCCCGCCGCCGAACCGGCCACCGCCGCCGAAGCCGCCGCGCGGACGATCGCCGCCGCCCGCCCCGGCCCCGCCACCTGGCCGCGCGCCGGCCGCGCCCCCGTTGCCGTCCGCGCCGCCGCGCCAGCCACCCGGCGGGCGCAGCCCCTCGAACGGGTTCGGCCCGGTGCCCGCGCGATAGGCCTCGATCTGGCGTTGCAGCTGCGATTTCAGCCGGAACGACACGTTCACGCCATAGCGGATTTGCGACTGCTCGCTGCGCGCGAAGTTGATCGGACGCGAATCGATCTGCAACAGATTGTCCGCCGCATCACGCTGAAACCGCCCGGGAAACGCCTGCGCGATCGCCGCCGTCGCCGCGGGAAAGGCGGCGATTGGATCGTCGGTGCTTTGCCGCGTGAAATCGGCGCGGAAGCTGATGTCCTTCTGTTTCCACGGGGTGAGGTTCAGCCCCAGCTTCAGCGCGTGGCGATTGTCCGCGACCAGCCCGCGGTTGCCGCCGGTGATCGTCGTCACCGTCGCCGTCGTGCCGCGCACGTAATCGAACACGCGCACGCCGGGCGTCGTCACCAGCGGATTGCCGAGCTGCTGCGCGCTGGGCGCCTCGTCCTGATCGGTGACGGAGGCGATCACCCGCACCGCATCGATCGGCGACCAGTTGACGCCATAGCCGATCGTCCACAGCGTGCCGAAGTCGGACAGATGATCCGCCGCCAGATTGCCGTTGAGCGACAGGTTGCCGATCCCCGCCAGCACGTCCGCGCTGCGGCTGGCGATCGGCAGGTCCAGGTTGACCTGCATGTTGCCGATATCGCGCGCGACGTCGCCCGGGGGACTGGCGACGCCGCCGCGGGTCGAGCGGCTGCTGAAATCGCTGGTCGACGCGCCGATGCGGATGCTGGTGTTGGCATCGCCCGCGGGCAGCGCGAACACCGGCCCGCTCGCCAGCGCGTCCAGCCCGGCGGTGGTCGATCGCGAGCGGCCGACATTGTCGGGCAACCGCCCCAATGACAGCCCGGAAGATAGGGGAGCATAGGGATTGGCGGTGGCATCGCCCGCCAGCAGCCGCGTCTGGAACGCGGCACCGTCCAGCCCCGCCTGCGTCACGGTATCGCTGTCGGCGCGATCGACGCTGCCGGTCACCGACCAGCGCCAGCGGCCCTTGTCGCCGTTCAGCGTGCTGCCCAGGTGCAGGTTGGTCGTGTCCACGACCTGCGTCAGCGGGCCGATGCCGTCGAACGCGCGCGACACGGTCACCGGCTGCGAAAAGGGGGAGAAGGGATTGCCGACCGGCAGTGGCAGCGACAGCGTCGCCAGCCCGCGATCGGCGACGGTGCGGGTGTGGTCGACGGTCGCGTTCAGGCTGGCGGCGACATTGCCGAAGATGGTGGTGGCATAGGTGCCGTTCGCCGCGACGCTGCGCGACGACGCCAGCAGCGTGCGGTACGCGCCCTGATCGGTGGTATTGGGGGTGGCGGCGAAATCGCCGATCGCGGGCGCCGCGGTCGCGGCGGACGCCGGCACCCCGGCGACATTGCCCAGCCCCGGCCCCAGCGCGCCCGCGCCGACGACGTTGCCGGCGATCGCGGCGGTGGCGGCGGGCTGGCGGATATCGCGCTCCGCCTCGCTCAGCGCGCCGGCGCGATTGTATTCAAGGTGGAGGTTGATGCGATCGTCGCGGCGGATGCGCACGATATCGGCCTCCGCCCCGCCCTGCTCGCGCCCGCCCTCGGTCGCCGCGCGACCGTTCAGTTCCGCGGTCACCGCGCGGAAGCGGCGGCGCAGCACGAAGTTCACCACGCGCTGGTCGGCGCGATAGCCGTATTTGAGCGCCACTTCCTCCGGCAGGATATCGACGCGCGCGATCGCCTCGGTCGGCAGGTCGCGGATTTCCTGGAAACCGGAAATGCGCCGCCCGTTGAGCAGGATCACCGGCCCGCCCCCGGCCCCGCGCCCGGACGTCGTCTGCGGGGTGAGTTCGGCGAGCAGTTCGGTAAGCGATCCGACGCCGTAGCTGCGGATGTCGGCGGGCGACAATTGCTGTTCGGGCGGGATATCGCCGATCACCGCGCCGGGTTGGCGGCGCGACCCGGTGACGACGATATCGGGCGCGCCCTCCTCCTCGTCCTCCTCGGAGGCCGGCGGCGGCGCGGTGCGCGGCGTGGGTTGCGCGGCGAGCGTGGGGGCCGGCGCGGACACCGGATCGGGCGACGCGGCGGCCGCGCCGGCGGGGGGCACGGTGCCCGGCGTCTGCTCCGCACCGCTCACGCCGACTTGCGCCACGGCGGCAGCGGGAAGGCTCGCCACCCCGGCCAGCAACCAACAGATCGAACGCATCGGCACGTCTCCTTCGCCATGCGTCCACGCAACGACGGCGGCGAGCGCGCTAACGCGCAAATGTCGCAGGAGTTTGCCGGACCTTTTCGCACTTGCACCCATCGACCGCGATAGTTATTGCGAGGCGATAGCATTAAAGGGGCACAGATGAACCGGTGGAGCGTGACGGCCGCATTGGCCGGGGTGATCGCGTGCGCGCCCGCGACAGCGCAGGCGGCGGACAATGCGGGCGACGACATCGTCGTGACCGGGCGCGCGCAGCGGCTCTACCGCGTCGACACCACCACCGTGGGCAAGAGCGCCGAAAGTCCGCTCGACATTCCGCAGGCGCTGCAGGTGGTCAATGCGGAGCTGTTCGCCGATCAGGGCGCGCGCGACGCGACCGACATCTATCGCGACATTTCGGGCATCAGCGCGTTCAGCTACGCTGGCGTGACCTTTCGCGGCTTCCGGCAGGACCAGTCCTTCTACGACGGCCAGCGCGGCAATCCCTTCATCGGCTTCTCGGTGCCGCAACTGTTCACGATCAGCCGGGTCGAGGTGCTGAAGGGACCGGCGGGGCTGTTCTTCGGCCCCGGATCGCCGGGCGGCATCATCAACTATGTGTCGAAGACACCCAGCGAGGCCGCCGCACTGCGTACGGTCGCGACGCTCGGCAGCTACGATCGCGCGGGGATTTCGTCGGAGGCGACCGGCCGGATCGACCGCGACGGCGTCGTCACCTACCGGCTGGGCGGCTTCTACGAAGCGATGGCGCCGTTCCGCTACAACACGCGCAACACCTCGCTGATCGGGGACGGCGGCGTGTCGTTCCGCACCAACGATCGCGGAATGCTGACCGTGCAGGCGACGGTCTACGACAATCTGCTGCGCGGCAACCGGCTGCGCGGGGTGCCGGTGGACGATGCGGGCAACTTCCTGGGCGATATCCGGTGGAACGCCAACGAACCGAGCGATCGCCTGCATCTCGCGTCCCAGGCCTATCAGGCGCGCTACGCGACCGGCATCGGCAGCGCGGTGACGTTCGACGCGGGCGTCCGCTATTTCGACGCGACCGAGACGCAGGGCTATCACGAACCGCGCGGCTTCGTCGCCGGCAGCGACGACCTGATCGCGCGCGAATTCCGCGACCAGGTCCGCGCCGTCGACGGCCTGTCGTTCATGGCAAACGCGACCGCGACGGTGCGGCTGGCGGGGATGGAGCATCGGTTCCAGGCGGGTGCCGACTGGTACGACGAACGCAGCATCCTCGATTCCCGCATCCTGCGCGCGGGCGTCGCGCCGCTCAGCCTGCGCAACCCGGTCTATCGCGATGACGCACGCGACGCCGCCCGGGCGGCAAGTGTGCCGACCGCGACCACCGATACCCGCACGACGCGCCGCGGCGCCTACCTGCAGGACCGGATCGCGATCACCGATGCGCTGTTGCTGGTCGGCGGGGTGCGATACGATCGGTTCGACGACGCGGTAACCACCGCCACCGCCGGGCGGACCACCGCCACATCATCCTACGGCGACGGCCGCTTCACGCTCCGTGGCGGTGCGATCCTCAAGCCGCGCCCGGGCGTGTCGCTGTACGCCAGCTGGTCGGGCAGCTTCGAGCCGCAAAGCCCCGCCAGCCAGAACACCAGCGCCGGCGGCCCGTTCGCCCCTGTGACCGGCAACCAGGTGGAAGGCGGGGTCAAGTCGGTGCTGCTGGGCGGGCGGGTCCAGGCGAATGCCGCGGTCTATCGCATCGTTCGCCGCAACATCCTTCAGGTCGATCCGACGCTGCCGCCGCAGGACGGCGTCGATCAGTTGCGCCCGATCGGCGAGGTGACCAGCAAGGGCGTCGAGGTGGATGTGGCGACCGATATCACCCCGAACTGGGTGCTGCTGGCCAATTACGCCTATAACGATACGCGGATCACCGGGACCGTCGCGGGCCAGTCGGTCACCAACGCGGTCGGCGATCGCTTCGCCAATGCGCCGCGCCATCAGCTCGGGTTCTGGACCCGCTATCAGCTCGCCGCGATCGGTACGGCGCTGGGCTTCGGCGGGGAGCATCTCTCGCGCCGGCTGACGTTGTCGAACCAGGCCGTGCCGGCGTACACGATCTTCGACCTGTCGGTCACGAAGGCGCTGGGGCCGGCCGAACTGATGCTGCGCGTCGATAACCTGTTCGACCGCCGCTACACCGCCTCGGGCTTCAGCAAGCAGACGGGGAGTTTTCCTGGCGAGCCGCGTTCGTTGTTGGCGGAGTTGCGGTTGCGGCTGTGAGGCGGGTTGCGCGAGCGTGTCGAGGTTGCGAGCGGGGCGGGTGTGGTGGACGCGAGAAAGCCCCGTTGGCGTTGGCCGACGGGGTTTGGTGTGGGTTGGGGTGTTAATTTGGTTGCGGGGACCCGCAACGGACTGAAGCATAAGTTTGCGACGGTGCGCGCGTGACGCGGGGCCTCGATCCCGAGACGAAGCGTATGCCATGGAGGCAACTCACGCTG
>JAESGL010000495.1_pt1 | contig 16369 bp, 21 predicted proteins | sample 9269711 | NCBI WGS metagenome assembly JAESGL01 (sample SAMN14515918, study PRJNA621676) | algae metagenome | isolation source: Kastovskya adunca ATA6-11-RM4 and co-occurring heterotrophs from soil and... | place: Chile: Atacama Desert | collected 2011-06-27
GCGCTAAGATACCTTGTCGAAGCGTGGAGGGCGCCGCAGCATGTCTGTGGCGCCTTCTTTGTGTCCGGGTAGGAGAGAGCCTTAGGCTTCCTTGAGCACTAGTGCCGGAGGGCCATCCCTGCAGGAGCCCGAGGAACGAACAGTCGCAGCAGGATCACCGCTGTCAGACCATGTATCCGATGTCCGACGCGCCCGTGGGATACGCAAACATGGTGCTTTTGATGTCATCCGCCGTCAGTCCATGGCGCATCGCGAGTCCAAAGACATTGATGACCTCATCGACATGAGGACCGACGAGATGGGCTCCCAGGATGAGCTTCGAGCCCTCCTCGACCATCACTTTGAAGCCATAGACGCTCTCGGCGACGCGTCTGGCCGTGTACCAGGTCGAGGCTTGCTCAGACTTCAGGCTGAACTTGAACCCCTTGGAACGCGCCTCCTCCTCGCTGAGCCCGACCGATGCGATAGGTGGAATTGTGAAGGCAACGCTTGGGATGGCGCGATAATCGGGACAATACGTGTTGCCCTCGAGCAGATTGGCAACAACGACCTTGGCATCGTGGCTGGAGACTGGGGTCAGTGGCGGCCCTTGTGCCGCAGCATCGCCGGCGGCATAGACAGCTGGATTGGAAACGCTCTGTAGATGCTCGTTGAGCTTCAGGCGCCCGCACTGGTCCCGTTCAACTCCGGCCGCTTCAAGCCCGAGAGAGTCCAAATCCGGGATGCGACCGGCGGCGTGGACGACCAGATCAGCATGGACCGCCGCTGTCCCTCCGTCAGCAGAGCGGACACGTATGATATATCCTTCATCGGTCTTCTCGACGGCTTCCACTGAGTGGCCGGTCCGGACTTCGATCCCGGCGGCGTCGAAGGCTTCCATGAGCCAGCCCACGAGATCTCCGTCGAACTGAGGGAGGATGCGCTTGCCGCGCTGAAGGACCGTCACTTTGGCACCGGCACGCGCAGCGATGTGGGAGAACTCTGATGCGATATAGCCGCCGCCGACCATGACGATGCGGGCGGGCAGCTCGTCGAGCTCAAGGAACCCCTCATTGTCCATCAGGTGCTCCTCCCCAGGAAAGCCGAGGGGGACCGGGCGCGCTCCAGCCGCGATCAGAACGTTCGTCGCCTCGATGATGCCGCTACGCTCAAGTTCGAGAATGTTCGGTCCTGCGAAGCGGGCATGCTCGTGGTAGGTGTCGACGCCTTTTGCGGCGTAGTTCTTCAGCTGTTTGCCCGGGACGGGCCCCGTGAAGGTGCGCTTGAACTCCATGAGGTCGCGCCACTCGATGTGCGCGCCGTCCGCCGCGACACCGTGCCCGCGCATGCGGCGGATGTCGTCCATGACCTGCGCACCCGTAATCAGCATCTTCTTCGGATCGCAACCTCGCAGGGCACAGGTGCCGCCGAATGGCCGGTAGTCGGCCACTGCAACCTTCTTCCCTGCAGCCGCCATTCGGTTGGCCGCGACCATGGCGGCTGTGCCGCTGCCGATCACGATGAGGTCGTATGACTTGGTCACACCTCGAAACCGGCTGATGGGCCTCGGTGAGCGGGAGCTGCAGTGTCCTGTCGGTGGTGTGGACCCGATGTCACTGCTTCCGACGGAACGCAGGAAGCGCAGCGTCTCCTCAGATGCCAGATGAGTCCGGCCGATGCTGACAGGGCCGTGAGGGCTCCCACCACATTCGAAGACGGCATTAGGCTGTTTAGAGACACTCCCGAAGCCACCATGATGGGTATGCCGCAGCAGAGGAAGTGAAAGCCGCTCAGCAACGCTATGACCGTGCCCATCGGCGGCTTGGCGGCGAAGTCGGTCGTGTCGGCCGGATCAACCTCGTTGCCAGAGCTTTGCTGGGTCCCCATCACGGATTCCTCCTGCCTCGGCTGATCAACGAGCGCGTCGTTGCTGACTTGCTGAGCGCTTCAATCGCGAGGGGTATCCAGCGTTCGTGGTCGCCTTCACGAGCTCAGCCACGTTCGTTGCCTTGTCGTCGTAAACGACAGTGGCTGTCTTGGCCTCGACCGAGACTGCCACACGCTTCACGCCGCGAATTTGGCTGAGACTCTTCTTCACCATCGGGACGCAGGTGACGCATGTCATGTTATCAACGGCCAGCGTGACGGTGCGGACTGCCGCGAGGGCGGGAACACTCGTCGCGGCCAAGGTCGCGATAACCGCTGCTTTGATGAACTTCATGGATAGGCTCCTACTCAAACTCACAAGAAATAGACGGCAACGTACGGGAAGCTTATCGCTGCCAGAACGAGGAGGGTTGTGGCCCACAGCGCAATCTTCAGAAGCCGTTTAGAGGCCGGCTTGGCGCAGTAGCTGCCTTCCTCACAATCGGCCTGAGGGCGCGCGTAAACCCGAATGAACCCGAAAATGAGGGCGACGGCTGCCAAGCCGACGAAGAGCGGCTGGTAAGGCGCGAGCGCCGTGAGACTGCCGATCCAGGCCCCGCTTATTCCAAGCGAGAACAGCAGAAGAGGCGCAATGCAGCAGGAGGCAGCGCCCACAGCGCCAAGAACACCTCCGCCGACGGCGATCCAAGTCCGGCGGCCGGGAGCGGCGGCGGTAACGGACCGCTTGGCATCAGGGATTTTCAACACGATCAACCTACCTCTTGTTCATGCAAGCTCAGGAGCTACCACCTGTAGCAACTCCAGGTTCAAGCTGTTTTTTTGGTTCACCCGGCGCAGCAGGAGAGCTTGCTGACATCCTTGTCGAAAGTCTGCGCAGCGAGCTTCAGCCCCTCCACCGTCGTAAGGTAGGGAAAGATCGATTCCGCCAGATCGTCGATCGTGAGGCCGCACCGGATGGCGATGGCCGCAGTCTGGATGCTGTCGGCGCCCTCAGGCGCGAGGATGTGTGCTCCGAGAAGCTCTCTGGTTCGGCCATCGGCAACCAGCTTGATCAGCCCCCGCGTATCCCTTGCCGCAAGAGCGCGTGGAACGTGGTCGAGCGTGACGATGGACGTCCTGACCTGGAACCCGGCGGCGCGGGCCTGAGCTTCGGTGAGCCCGACGCTGCCAACCTGAGGGTCTGAAAAAACGACAGCAGGCATTGCGCGGTTGCTATAAACCAGACTGTCACCGTTAAGGGCGTTCTTCGCCGCGAGCTTTGCTCCGTAGGCAGCCATGTAGACGAACTGGTCGCGTCCAGTGACATCGCCGGCAGCGTAGAAGCCAGCGCGTGTGGTCCGGAGCCGATCGTCGACCTTGATGCCGCCGTTCGGGGTTGTCTCAATACCGAGCTCTGCGAGCCCGAGCCCCTCGACATTGGGTGCCCGGCCAGTCGTGACCAGCACCTGCTCCGCCGCCAAGGTCACGCTGCGACCAGCATGCTCCACGTCGAGCTCGATGCGGCCGTGCACGTGGCGAATAGCCTGGTATGAGACGCCGCTGGCGATCTGGACCCCCTCGGCCTCTAAGTAGCCCTCCAACGCCGCCCCGATCTCCGGCTCTGCCTCGGGCAGAAGGCGTGATCGGAATATCAGCGTCACCTTCACGCCAGCACGCGCCAGGGTTTGCGCGAGCTCGACCCCGACATAGCCGCCTCCAAGCACGAGCAAGGACTTGGGAAGCTCGTCAAGCTCAAGGGCCGTGGTGCTCGTAAGGTACGGCACCTGCGCCACGCCTGGAATAGCTGGGACAGCAGGCCGCGTGCCGGTGGCGATGATCACCTTCCCGGCCGAGATGAGCCGGCCATCCACCTGAACGCCCCCGGGCGCGAGCTTCGCCTGCCCTTCGACGTAGGCGACATTGTTGTACGAAGGGAGAAGGTCAGCGTATTTCGCTTGGCGAAGCGATGTGACGAGTTGGTCCTTCTGAGCAACCAGCGCCTTCCAGTCGACGACAGCTCCTGCCGCCTCGACACCGGCGAACTTCGCGCTCGCCGCATTCGCGTGATACACGGCCTCAGTTGCCCGGATCATGGCCTTGGACGGCACGCACCCGACATTCACGCACGTCCCGCCGATGGTCCCATGGCCAATCATGGCCACCTGCGCGCCTTGCTCAGCGGCAGTGATGGCGGCTGAGAAGCCGGCGGACCCATTCCCTACTACGGCAAGATCGTAGCGTATGGCCTCGTTCGGGCGCGGCCCGCAGCAGTCGGTCATTGCAATTTCCTAATCGTTGATCGGTGGCGGCAGCCCGGTACGCGGCCCTCGATGACGCCTACTGTGCGACGCTGGTTGGGAAGCCAGCTTCAGTGACAGCCGCAGCAAGCGCAGACGGGGTGACGAGCCGAGGATCGTGGGCTACCCGGGCGGTCGCAGATGCGCCTGCCCGCTCTTCCACCGAGACATCGATGACGCCTCGAATGCGGCTGAGCGCCGCCTTCACGATCGGTGCGCACGTAGCACAGCTCACGTTGACGACGTTCAAGGTCGTGATGCGCTGTCCTGCCGACGGCTTAGGGCCCTGAGATGAGGCCGGCGAGCCTGCCACGAGGGCGATCCCAGGTGTGGCGGCCGCTGCTGTCAGCAACGCGGCAGCCACGCTTCCGGCGAAGATCACCTTTCTCATTTTCGTGTCCTTGTTCTCGGCTAGCAAAGCGAACAATGCTCGGCAGATGTGCCTTCTGATCAGAAATCCTGACCGTTGTGGGGCTTCGGAAAACCATCTACACGAGCCATATAGGATCTGTAGTAACTACAGATACAAGGGCTAAATCATGATCGACAAAAAAATACTCCAGGATCTCGCCCCCCGGTTCACGATTGGGGTGCTGGCGCGGAAAACCGGCTGCAACATTGAAACCATCCGGTACTACGAAAAGGCAGGCATCATCCCCCATCCGGCCCGATCGGACGGAGGGCACCGGCTTTACGGCACTGGCCATCTGAAGCGCTTGGCTTTTGTCATGAAGGCGCGCGTGCTGGGCTTCACCCTCTCAGAAGTGAAGACATTGCTGCGGCTCGTCGATGAGCGGGACCGCCCTTGCGCAGAGGTGCGCGACTTGGCGGCGGCGCATCTTCAAAATGTGCAGGCGAAGCTCGCGGATCTTCGCGGTATGGAGGCCGTTCTCAAGGACATGGTGATCACCTGCGATACAGGTCAATCGACTGAGTGCCCGCTAATTGAGCGAATGTTCGACGAGCAGAAGCTGATCTAGGCGGAATATCAATTCAGGCGCTCAAGATGTTTCGCCCCCCCCAGAAGGCTACATCCTTGCTTGCCGATACAGAAAGGCGCGATAGGAGTGGGCTCATCGTTTGTGGAGCTCTGATGAATCGCCCATGAATGCGTGAGCAGCCTCTTGAAGGCGCGCGCCATAGCTCGCTGGCGTTCCTGGTGGGCGGCTACGCGATGCTGGGGCCGTTCTCGATCTCCACTTACATGCCGTTCTTCCCAGCATTGATGATGGCGATGGGGGCAAGCCAGGCAGAGATCCAGCAAATCCTTAGTGCCTATCTCGCGGCCTTCGGTTTCATGATGCTCCTGCATGGCCCGCTCTCGGATGCGTTCGGCCGCCGAAGGATGTCCGCGCTGCCATTCTGGAAGTCCGTGCGACCGCACCCGTCGATGAGCAGGGCGTCGCCCGTAAAGACCCGTGCCTGACCGCCCTGCTCGAGCAGGTAGCTATGATGTGTGTCGGTGTGCCCTGGTGTGAAGAGCGGCCGTAGCGATAGGCTCCCCACAGCGACCGGCTCTCCTTCTTTGATGCCGATATCCGCACAGGCGAGGCCCTCCATGGCGGGATAGGCGACTTTGCAGCCGGTAAGTGAGCGCAAGCGAGCGGCGGAGCTGACGTGGTCAGCATGGATGTGGGTCTCGATCGTCATTGCCAAGCGGAGGTCCAGCTCTTGGACGACCGTCAGGTCGCGCTCCGCCGCCTCCAGCACTGGATCGATAAGGACGCATTCTCCGGTTTCCTCGCACCCGATGAGGTACGTATAGGTGGAGGACTCGGGTTCATAGAGCTGGCGGAAGAGCATGGCTGGCGCTCACCCGACCCTTGCTACGCCGAAGCGATTTTCGGGCGGCGAGGCGCATTCCCCGTGGCGGCCCTCAGCGAGATCCTTGAGGATTGGGCAATCGGGCCGATCGTCGTCGGTGCAGTTCTCAGCGAGGTGCTTCAGCGTGGCGATCATCGCCTCCATCTCCGCTACTTTGGCGCAGAGCTGCTCGACATGCTCCATGGCGAGTACCTTGACGTCGTGGCTTGCCCGCTCTCGGTTGTTCCAGAGGGTCAGGAGATCTTCGATTTGTGCCACGGAGAAGCCGAGGTCGCGTGCGCGACGGATGAACTGGAGCGTGTGAACGTCGCTCTTGGTGTAGACGCGGTAGCCCGCTGCGGATCGATCGGCGGATTTGATGAGGCCGGTCCGCTCATAGTAGCGGATCATCTTCGTTGAGACGCCCGAAGCGGCTGAGGCCTGGCCGATGTTCACGAGGATCTCCTGAGATTGGTTGTAACGACATCCCACGGCAAAACCGGGAGGATGGCTTTACTCCTTCCCACCGTGGCAAGGTCAAGCCGAGATCGGGGTGTTTGGCTGACGAGCGAATCGACGGCTCGGCTTGAATGGTTCCGGGTCAGAAGGAAGGGGGCGCGGGGAACGGTTGCAAGCCTGCGCGAGCTCACGACCAGAGACGCGCCCGACGGGTGTGGGCATTTAGGAAACACCCGCCGGGCGGCACGACCAGGACGCCTTGCGGCGCCTGTCCGTGAGCAGTCACTGGGCGGCTCAGCTCGCTCGGCTATATTATCGCAGGCCGTGCGGTACGCTCGACTTCCCCCGCCACTTCGCCTGCTTTTCATTCCTTCAATCCGTCTCCCCTTGAGCGGATATCATCCCGCCTTCTGCGGCTCGGGCACGACGCGCAGATATGGTTTCAGCGTCTTCCAGCCTCCGGGGAACTTCTCCCGCGCCTGCTCATCGCTGAGCGAGGGGACAATGATGACGTCCTCGCCGCTCTTCCAGTCGGCCGGCGTCGCGACGCTGTGATTGGCGGTGAGCTGCAGCGAGTCGATGACGCGGAGGATCTCTTCGAAGTTGCGGCCGGTGCTCGCCGGGTAGGTGAGGGTGAGCTTCAGCTTCTTGTCAGGGCCGATGACATAGACCGACCGGACCGTCAGCGTGTCGTTGGCGTTCGGGTGGATCATTCCATAAAGGCCGGCGATCTTACGCTCAGGATCAGCGATAAGCGGGAAGTTGAGCGCAGTCCCTTGCGTCTCCTCGATGTCGCCCGCCCAGGCCCGGTGATCATCGACGGGATCAACGGAGAGCCCGATCACCTTCGTGCCTCGGCGATCGAATTCGGGCTTGAGCTTGGCCACCGCGCCAAGCTCAGTGGTGCAGACCGGAGTGAAGTCCTTCGGGTGAGAGAAGAGGACCGCCCAGGAGCCTTCGATCCAATCATGAAAGCGGATCCGGCCCTCTGTGGTGTCAGCTTCGAAGTCGGGGGCGATGTCGCCGAGCTGGATGGTCATGTTGTGTCTCCTTGGTTGTTGAGAGGGAGGGGGAAGGGGATCAATCTGGAGGGACGATGCTCAAAGCGCTGGCGGCGCCGCTTGCGGTGCCCAGCACCGGCTCAGGGCTTGGTGGACGAGCGGATTGGAACCCTCGATCCACTGGGGCACGGGCAGGCCCTTCGAACGCAGGAAGTCTGGATTGAAGAGCTTGGACTGATACCGAGTGCCGTAGTCGCAGAGGACGGTCACGATCGTGTGGCCGGGTCCGAGCTGCCCCGCGAGCCGCGCCGCGCCGGCGACATTGACGCCAGAAGAGGGGCCGACACAGAGACCCTCGTGCTCCAGGAGGTCGAAGACCATAGGGATGGCTTCGTCGTCCGCTATGTGGAACGAGAAATCGGGCGTGAAGCCGTCAAGGTTAGCAGTCACCCGGCCCTGACCGATTCCTTCTGTGATGGACGATCCTTCGGACCGAAGTTCTCCGCTCGTATAGTAGCTGAAGAGGGCAGCGCCGGGTGGGTCAGCTAGTGCGATGGCGATGTGCGGGTTCCGCTCTTTGAGAGCGATGCTGACGCCGGCAAGAGTGCCGCCCGTGCCGACGGCGCTGACGAAACCGTCTACCTTGCCGCCGGTCTGCTGCCAGATTTCTGGTCCGGTGGTCTCGACGTGAGCTTGCCGATTGGCGACATTGTCGAACTGGTTCGCCCAAACCGCGCCGTTCGGGCTGAGCTCCGCCAGCTCGGCAGCCAAGCGGGCCGACACATGCACGTAGTTGTTCTCGTTGCGGTACGGCACTGCCGGCACCTCAACGAGATGTGCGCCGGAGAGGCGGAGCATGTCCTTTTTCTCCTGGCTCTGCGTTTCGGGGATGACGATAACGGTGCGGTAGCCGAGCGCATTGGCAACGAGGGTTAAGCCGATGCCGGTGTTGCCGGCCGTTCCTTCGACTATAATGCCGCCCGGCCGGAGCTTTCCGCTACGCTCCGCGTCGCGGATGATGAATAAGGCGGCCCTGTCCTTTACGGACTGGCCGGGGTTCATGAACTCGGCTTTGCCCAAGATTTCGCAGCCCGTGAGCTCCGAAACGCGGTCGAGCCTGATCAGAGGCGTGTTGCCGATAGCATCGATGATGCCGTGGTGGATGGTCACTGGTTTCTCCTGCAAAGGGATAGGCGCTACGGCGCTAAGCGGCGAGATCGAGTCAGCCATGGTGCAGACAGATGCTCTCGGCGGGCAGCATGCCTCGCCACTGGGAGACCAGTTTTCGGTAGGCTTCTCCGACTGGGCGGATGCGGCGGTCGAGGTCGAAGAGACCGAGCGGGTTCACGTTGCCGTTCTCTTCGCGAAGAGCGGTGTCCCAGTCGATCTGATCCGTCAGGCTGTACCATGTGAAGCCGATGATCGGCACGCCATCGCGCCGCAGCTGGACCATGTTCGCCCATTCCTTGGCGAGCCAGCCGGGCGCCCGCTCCGCATCGGCGAGGTTCGTCTCGGTGTGCATGACGGGAAGGTGGAAGCGATCAAAATACTGTTTGGTGATGACGTAATAGCCGAAGATCTCGCCTGAGGCCGTGATCGGACCGTCCTCTTGGGCCGGCACCATGTGCTCGTTCGTAAGATAGTAGTCGTTCCCCATGATGCAGTGGGGCTTGATCCGCTGCCCCCAGTGCATGAACCAGTCATATTCCTGCGGGGCGAGACCGCTGTCGGTCAGATAGCGGTACATCCTGGCGCTGACGTCGTGACCGTAGCAGAGGTCCAGCGAGAGGAACCTCTTCTCATTGTAGAAGCTGGCCCGCTCCTCGGCGGCCGGGCACTCTGCGTGGAAGTATTCGGTGGACTCGCTCTGGATGAAGAGCGTTCCAGTCTGCTGCCGCGTCCGCAGGATGGCTCCTTCGGCTAGGAGGTTTGCTTTGACGAGGTTCCTGAGTGCGGTCACGAAAGCGGCGTCGGATGCCAATCGCTCGTTCCACCATCCGATCTGCGCCGAGAAGGTCGCGGCGATAAAGATTTCGTTCACCGGGGTATAGAGCCTGACCCAGGGGAAGCGGGCAGCAAAGGCTGCCGCATACTCGGCGAAGAGTTCAGGCCATTCCTTGTTCTGGAAGTCGCCAATCCAGTCCGGCACACCGAAGTGACAGAGGTCGACGATCGGGGTGATGCCGAGCCGCCTCAACTCGGCGAACGTCTCGTCGGCGAACGACCAGTCATAGCGACCCGGCCCTAGGTGGGTCAGGTGATATGGGGGACCATAGCGCAGATATTCGATGTCGAGCTCTCGGACGAGCCCGAAGTCCTCCCGCCACCGGTCGTAGTGGCCGCTCTTGGCCATCTGGTCGACACGGACTGTGGCGCCGTCGCGCCCCCGGATCGTCGGATAGCTGTTCTCGATGCCCGTAGCGAAGATGAAGGAGCGATCAGCAGGGACCGCGTAGCGCTCCGGCCCCTCCGGAAAGTTCTTGGTGTCGAGCGTCAGCATCGTCTCTCCGTGACGGCATTCTTCTGAGTAGCGGGCCCCGCTTGCCCCGGGGTTGCTGAACGTCGTGGGTGACGGTCCGCAGAGCCCCGGAGCCGAGAGGCCGCGAGTAGGTCCGCCCTATTCAACCGAGTAGACGGCTGACCGGCCCGCCTTGTTGAAGGCGAAGACTTTGAATGGCTTGGTCTTCGGGCCCATCATCCCAGGGGAGCCGGTCGGCATGCCGGGCAGCGAGATGCCAGTGATCTTGGGCCGTTGCGCGAGAAGCTTGTTCAAGCTTTTCACGGGAACATGGCCCTCGACGACGTAGCCGCCTACCAAGGTGGTGTGGCAGCCTTCGAGGGCGGTGGGGATCCCGTGCTTCTTTTTGATGAGCGGCAGGTCGTGGGTGGCTTGGACCTTCACCTCATAGCCGTGGACGCGGAGATATTTGGCGTACGTCTCGCAGCAATCGCATTGCGGGTTCTTGTAGAGGACCGCCACGGGCTTCGCCCCGCCGGCTGCCACGGCTGGGGCGGTTAGCGCCAAGCCCAGCCCGAACATGGCGGATTTGATGATCTTACGCATACGAGTATCTCCTGCAGTGTGTTCAGGCGACGCGCAGGTTCGCCATCATGCCGGCGGCCTGGTGTTCGAGGACGTGGCAGTGGAACATCCAGTCGCCAGGGTTGTCGGCAACGAATGCGATTTCCGCCGTCTCGCGCGGCGGCATGAGCACGGTGTCTTGCCACTCGCGGTGAGCCGTAGGTTTTCCATTCCGCGAGATGACGCGGAAGCTGTGGCCGTGGAGGTGGATCGGGTGCCACCAGGCCGTGTCGTTGTTGAGGTTGAGAACGACGGTTTTCCCCCTGGCGAACGTGAGCATCGGCTCATGAGTATGGCTCGTCGCCGAGACGCCGTTGATGGCCCAGCTCATGCCTCCCATCATGCCCATGCCGCCGCCCATCATGCCGCCGCCCATCATTCCCATTCCGCCGCCCATGCCGCCGCTGAAGGTGATCTCGTGGCGCGTTGCCGCTCTCAGGTGCGGCTCGGCGATGCGATTGGGAGGCAATGCGATGGGCGTCGTGAGTAGGGCCTGCCGCAGCGGATTGGGGCCGTACTCCAAGGTCGTGAGCGTGTACTCGAGACCCTTGTAGAAGGTGTCTTCCACAGCGAACTTCAAGCTTGGGTCGCCGACCATGTCGATGATGAGATCGACCCGCATGGCTGGACCAACGAGAACCGATCCGCTCGGCTCATGAGGGGTGACCGATTGCCCGTCCAGAGCGACAATCTTGGGGCTGTGGCCCGCAAACTTCAGGCCGAAGATGCGGGCGTTTGCTGCGTTGATCAGCCGCAGCCTGACGCGCTCGCCCGTTCGGACCGCGAGAGGCTGCGGAGCGCGTCCGTTGATGGTGATCGTATTGCCAACGCGGCCGGCGTGCATGCTGTCATGCATGTTGCCGAAGTCATCGCTGATCTGCCCATCCTCGAGAAGGCGCCAATCGCCGAGGAGCCAGGTGATATCCCGGTCCACCTTGATGGGCTCGGCTTCTTCTACGATGAGAGGGCCATAGAGGCCGCGTCCGACTTGCTGTGAGCTGTTATGGTGAGGGTGGTACCAGTAGGTGCCAGCATCGGGCGCAACAAAGTCGTAGAGGAAAGTCTCCCCCGGCTTGATCGGCTTCTGAGTAAGGTGGGGAACTCCGTCCATCGCGTTTGGCAGGCGAATGCCGTGCCAGTGTACGGTCGTTTCCTCCTGGAGCTCGTTTTTGACGCTGACCCTTAGCCGATCGCCCTGGCGAAGCCGGAGCTCTCGCCCGGGTACCTGACCGCCGTAGCCGAATACGGCGGTGCTCACGGTCGAGTCGGACAGCAAGCGAGCGCGACCCGCCTTGGCGGCCAGCTGGATATCGCCCGCCCGAGCGGCGACCCGGGAGCAGCCCGTGACGGCCGCTGCTGCGGTAGCGGTCGCGCCAAGCATGAAGCCTCGGCGGCTGACCTGCCATGTTCTTTCTACGTTGGAGAGGTGCTCAAAATGCATCGTCTGATATAAGCGACGACCGAAAACTACGCGTAGTCCAGCAGCGACCCTGGGGTCGTCGAAGCTGGTCCTGAGGTCGGTCGGCGAATCTCCTTTGTGAATGATTCGCTGAGCTTATCCGGCTTCCAATCGTGGGAAGGTCAAGCTCAAAAGAGGCGCGTCTGAGGTTTCGGCGAAACCGCTGCTGCAGCGCCATGCCGGACTGTGGCCATAGCCGCCCGCGACACCTCTTGACCCTCCAACGGTGGCAAGCCGCATCAAGTCGTCCTCATCAAGAGAGAGGACACCCGATGAAGTACAGACTTGACCAGTCAGGGCATCCGTTTCCTGTCCCGAGGGACGAGCAGGAGATCGGACACGGAGGTGATCTGACCCCACCGAAAGCGCGGCGAGGCCTCGGCGACGTCGCGATGTGGCTGGTAGTTGGAGCCGCCATTGTCATGGTCGTCGGACTGGTGCTCGGCTGGTTCGATCATCATGCGCTCGGCTGGTTCTCGATCGTGTTCCTGGCAGTGTGCTTCGGCGCTTTTGCTCTGATTGCGTTGCTCTCGTTCGGCGGGACGCGCAAAGGATAGCTGCGGCGGGCGTCGCCCTGAGCTCCCGGGCTTTTGGCGACGCCTCGTTCGCACCGGCGTTAAGCTATGTGGTTTGCGAGACGTCGATCTCCTCAGCGCCTTCCTCGACCGAGGCTCGCTGGCTCTCCACCTGCAAGGTGGAGAAGTAGATGTCATGATCTCGCTTCAGCAGCTCCCCGGCTTGGCTCAGAACTCGCTCTCCATCGGAGCTGAAGTCTCGCACAATGATGTGGCCCGACAGCACGTTCTTGCCTGAGGCGAGGCTCCAAGCATGGACGTGGTGGACGTCGCTGACCCCGTCGATGGCTCGCAGCGCTTGGATGCCCGCCTGGAGGTCGAAATCCTCGGGGGTGCTTTGAAGCAGTATCCGGAGCGAGGCGCTCATGATCCGCCACGAAGCCCAGAAAAGAACGAAGCCGAATAGGATTCCGAGCAGTGGGTCGATCTCCAGAAACCCGGTGAAGCGGATCACCAGTGCCGAGACCACCACGATGAGGCTGCCGACGAACGTCTGAAGGATGTGCCAGAAGGCACCCTTCATGTTGAGGTTGCCCTTCTGGCGCCGATATAGAAGCCAGAACGAGATCACCTCCGTCACGATCCCGCCGCTGGCAGCCAGGAGCATGGGGGTCGTCTCGAGCTCGATCGGATCCTGAAGGCGCGTTGCGCCCATCCAGATGACGTAGCCCGCCATGACGAACAGGAAGATTCCGTTGAACAGGGCTCCGAGGATTTCGGCGCGGCCCCATCCGAAGGTGTGCGTCGGTGTTGCGCCTCGCTCACCGAGCCGCTGCGCAACGAGCGCGATCAGGACGCCTCCGACAGCCGAGAACGTGTGAAAAGCATCTGAGGTGACTGCGACAGAGCCGGTCCAGATGCCAATGCCGAGCTCGACGACGAAGTAGATGCCGGTGAGGACACCGGAGATCACCAGGGCTTTGCGGTCACCGTTTACGGCCATGTGCCCTGCGTGGCTTGAATGATCAGCCATTAGAGTCTCCTCGGATCACCTGTGGTGGAAAGCCGGCCGCCGCTGACGCTCATGCCCACCAGGAGGAAAACCAAAGCTTCAGTCTCTCCCAAAGGGTGAGCGCCTCTGTGCCGTGGGGGTGCGGGGTATGCGCTTTGTTGACGAGCGCGTTCGCAAAGATCGTGACGTTGACGGGAGAGAACCGCAGGCTGTGGAAGCGCGCGCGCAGCCTGCCTTCCTGGTCGATCAGGTGTGTCACGGCGCCATGCATCTGCATGCCGTCGGGCATGGTGGTGAACTTGAGGCCGTAGGCGGCGGCTAACTGCCGCGTTGTGCCGATCGGCTGCGAGGGCAGCGTGGTGAGAAAGGTCCAGTTTGCAGGATCCAGTCCGTGCTGACCGCCGAACTCCTTCATCACCTTAGGGGTGTCGTTTCTTGGGTCTGTGCTGATCGTGAGGAAGGCGACCTGGTCCTTCATCGGGGAGATGTTCGTCTGCTTCTGGATCTGTGCGATCTTCTCCGAATGGAGGGGGCAGACGTCTGGGCACTTCGTGTAGATGAAGTTGAGGATGACGACCTTGCCTCGGTAATCGCGGAGGCGGTGCACCCTTCCCGCAGCGTCTCGCAGGGTGAACTCGGGAGCCGGCTGGTTAACCGACTGGAAGTAGCGTTCTCGCTTGAAGAGCTGCTGCTCAACCTCCTGAAGCGAGTGCGATGCGGCGGGCGTCGCGGTGGTCAGCACGCCGATGGCCGCGATCTGCAAGGCTCCGGTAAGGCCAAGGCGTGCGTTTCGTGACGCTGCCGAGCGCCCTGCTGGCGACCCGGGCGGCATTGATGAGAGTTCGGTGTGCACCCGAAACGGGGCTGGGGAGAACGTACGTAATTTCAGCGGCATCATCGAAATTCTCGTCCGCAGGTTTCGTAGGGAGGTCGGGCCCGTACCGCTTGCCACGGTGGGAAGGTCAAGCGGCCGAACAGAACTTCGTCCGAAGCGTCGAGAGATAGCCCCCGTCCAATGCCTGTCCGGATCCGCCGAGCCCCTTTGGCGCCGCTATTCGGATGAGGTGAACGGCAGCGCAAAAGACCGCGAAACGGTGCTTGACCTTGCCACCGTGGCAAACGGTAGCGTGCTCGCATGAAGACCGAAAAACGATGGTTCGGACGAGCGAAGAAGGGTGGTGGCGCTCGCCTCCGGTGGAGAATCCAATGACGAAGAGCTTCGGTTTTTTGCTGGGTGGTCCGGTGGAAGCCGGCGAAGCAGACAAGCGTCTGTCGTATTCCGAGGATGGGGCAGCCCCGCCCCTCAACAGACCGCTGGGCGCTCAGCTGGATGACATCGAATACTTTCAGGCACGGGCCGAGCAAGAGCTCGCGTGGGCTCAGCGCGCCAACCACGCTGCAGTGGTGGCGGCGCATTACGAGCTTGCTGAGCGGTACCTGGAGCGGGTGAGCCGCTGCGACGAGGAGAATCCGTAAAGGCACGGGCCACAGACCTGCGATCCTGAGCTGCCTCCCGCCTGTTTCACGGGAGCAGGGCCGTCCCATGACCTCTCTGGGATGGCCAAGTCCCCGCCGCCGCCCCAAGCGGCGGGGACTTTCGGCCCTTAGGGTAATCAGCAGACATCGCCAATCCGGAGAAGGTATGTTGCACATCAAGACGGAGGTGGACATCGCGGCTTCCCCAAACAGGGTGTGGCACGCTCTTGTCGACTTCACGCGTTATCCTGAGTGGAACCCGTTCATCGCCGTGCGGGGGACACCAGGCGCGGGGCTCGACATCGATTGGTCGTTCGGGAGCTACGGGCGCAAGCGGCTTTGGACTCCGGCTTTGATAACTGCGCACGAGGAGCCCCGCCGGCTGGCATGGGAATTCGGGGTTGGAAGACTCTTCGACTTGGAAGAGGCTTATACAGTTGAGGCGGTGCACGGCGGGACGTTGCTGCGACATTCGTTCACGTGCGGAGGCGTTATCGCAGCCTTGGGAAAGCCGCTCCTAGGGAGGAGGCTCAAAGCGGTGCTTTCCGCAGCCGACAGCGGGCTGCAGCGTCATTTGTCCGTTCCCGCGCGAGTTGGGGCTGCTTCGAAATCTCTGTCCCGCAGGTCATCCACACGGGGCTCCATCAACGAATAGGACACGGCGCAGGCGCCGGTGACTGGCGGTAGTGGTGGGCGCTGGCTTCCGACGGCAAGCGAGATTTGTGGTCGCTGCAACGAAATAGCGCTTGACCTTCCAACGGTGGGAAGGATCATATAAGGGGAGAAATCGCGAAAGTGGAAACCTCTTTCGTGGATCTGAGTCTACAAAGGGGGAATGCTTTAGGCAGCAGATGAACGTGTCCTCGCCATGGGTGCTCGCCGACCTCGGCGGTCACACGGGGCGCGGCCTTCCTTGATGCCCAGCATATGTGTATTAGGATCGTGATGAAGCTCATCGTGGCCATTCTTATAGCGCTGTCGCTCATCGGCAGCCCCGGTGCGGCGAGAGCCGCGCCGTCGGTAAGCTGTACAATGGCCGGCGCGGCCGCCGGAATGGCCCCTGACCACGAGAAGATGGGCTGCTGCACGCCTGAGTGTGCAACTCCTGCACCAGCAGCCGTCATGCCGGCAGCAGATCTCGATGAGGACGCGGTAGAACCCGTTGCGCTTCTCAACGCGCAGCCGGAGCCTGGCAGCTTGCCGTCGATCATCCTGTCCACGGACGATCCTCCTCCACGAGCTTTCTTCGCCTGATCAGTGTCTGCGCGGCGATGCTGCGCGGTGACCAGCGCCTCTTTCGCTGTGTCGAAGACCAACGCGTAGAGCGCGTCTCCTGCGGCCGAGCATTATGCTCGGACCTGCCGACGCGAACTGCGTAGGACGCGAAGAAAGTACGAACATGAACATGATTATGAAGGCG
>JAESGL010000496.1_pt1 | contig 16297 bp, 13 predicted proteins | sample 9269711 | NCBI WGS metagenome assembly JAESGL01 (sample SAMN14515918, study PRJNA621676) | algae metagenome | isolation source: Kastovskya adunca ATA6-11-RM4 and co-occurring heterotrophs from soil and... | place: Chile: Atacama Desert | collected 2011-06-27
TTACCGGCGCCACCCTTGGTGCGCAGGCCGGCGTCGAGGCCTCGTCGGTGGAATATGCCCGCCTCAACCCCACCGACCCGATTACAGTCGAAGGTGAATTGGAGGTCGGCTACGTTCTGCCAGAAACTATCACCGTTCATCCCATCGAAGGCGATGAGAACTTCGGCTATTTTTACACCGAAGATCGTGTCTGGTTCGTGGACGTGTCCGACCGCTCCGTAGTCTATTCGCCCGGCACCGTTGTGGCCGTGGAGCAGTAAGCCAAGCAGAAACAGTCCCGGGCGACAGCCCGGGACTGCTATCGATGACGGGCTGGTCCGTGTGTGGCCAGCCCCTTTTCTTTACTCCGGATCGTTCGGCAGTTCGCCAAGCTCGACCTCGATCTCCTGGCTCTCTCCATCGCGAAGGACAGACAGAGTGACCGTTTCGCCGGGATCGAAGCCAGCAATGGTGCGGGCCAGTTCACGGCTATCGATGACCGCTTCGCCATTCACCGCAGTGATGATGTCGCCATCCTCGATGCCGGCTGCCGCTGCGGGGGCATCGGGCTGCGCCTGTGCTACCAGCGCACCATCAGTGCCGTCCAGTTCCAGTGCATCAGCGATATCCTCCGACACCGGCTGCAGGTTGACGCCCAGATAGCCGCGTGAAACCTCGCCGTCATCCCGTAGATCTTCAATCACCTCGGTCGCGATGGACGAGGGAATAGCGAACGCGATGCCCACATTGCCGCCGCTGGGAGAGAAGATTGCTGTGTTCACACCAATCACCGCGCCATTGTAGTCGAAGGCGGGCCCGCCCGAATTGCCGCGGTTCACCGGGGCGTCGATCTGGATGAAGTCATCATAGGCGTTCGCATTGATGTTGCGGCCCAGCGCCGAGACGATACCGGCCGTAACCGTACCGCCCAGCCCGAAGGGATTGCCCACGGCGATCACCCATTGGCCAACCTGCACATCCTCGGGATCGGCAAAGGCCACAAAGGGCGCGTCTTCTCGGTCGGTCTTGAGCAGCGCCAGGTCCGTACGCGGATCGGTGCCGATGATTTCGGCTGGGAACTCCTCTCCGTCCTCGGTCACGACGACCACTTCGCTGGCCCCTTCCACCACGTGGTTGTTGGTCACCACATACCCGTCGGCACTGATGAAGAAGCCGGAGCCCTGGCCCTGCAAACGCCGGGGTGGCTGTTGTTGTTGGGGACCGCCGCGGTCGCCATAGCGCCGCTCCAGGTCATCGAAGAACGGCCGCAGCGGGTGGTCTTCGGGCACGTCGGGGAACATATAGTCGCGCCCCTGGACCTGCTGCGCGGGGACTTCGCCGCTGACTCGGATGGCTACCACGGCGGGGCTCACCGTTTCGACGACCTCGGTGAAGTCGAACGCTGGCGTGCCGGAGGTCGACAACTGCGCTTTTGCTGGGGATGCCGACAGCAATGCGGCGGCGGTGAGAGCGCTGAACAACGCAGATCGGACAGGCTTTCGAGGTGAGCGGGAGCTCTGCATATAGGGCCTCCTCTGGCGCTTCGTGAGAAATGCTGCGCCAGGCACGGCCACCATGCGACCACCCGTCCAAACCGGACCCGCTGCGCGGGGCGCCTAACAGTAAGAGGCTGAGGGCGCGGCGGTTGCCGCCGTTCCCCGGTTTGTTATCCCAAATCAGGCAGTCAGTCGCGTCTGCAGGGCGCTAGCCCATCGGCACACTGCCTGGCACCAGCGGAATGGGGGAGACGGTCGAGTTCTCTTCGGAGGTGTCCACCCCATCCTCTTCGGCAAGTTCCCGCTCCGCGCGGTGCCAATACTCCTCGTGCTTGCCCTCGGGCGAGCCATCCCTCTCCCAAAGCGCATAGGCGCGGTCGCGAATCTTGTCCTCGTGTGTGCGGTCCATCTCATCCTCCTCAAGCCGTATCGAGGCTGACGCCGGCTGGCGTCGAGCCATGCGAGGGTAACGGCAGGAGGGCGACGGAGTTGCTCGCCTCAGAGCGTCTTTGCGAGCGCCTCGAGCTGATCGGCGCAGATACCCCAACCCTCGTGGAAACCCATCTTCTTGTGGTTCTCGGTATCCTCGACCGTCCAATGCCGCGCGACCGCCGTGTATTTCGTCTTGCCGTCGCCAGCGTCCTCGAACAGCAGAATGCCCGTGAAAAACGGTTTCTCGGAAGGCTCCCAATCTCCGACATAGGCGTCGGTGAAGACGAGCTTCTCGTTGGGCACAATCTCCAGATACTGTCCGGGATTGGGGAACTCGGTCCCATTTTCATCAGCCATGGTGATGACGTTACGCCCGCCGGGCCTTAGGTCCACTTCGGCCTTCGGCGTGGTCCAGGGCTTGGGCGTGAACCACTGGGTGATCAGCTCCGGCTCGGTCCAGCAGCGGAAGATCTTGTCGCGCGGCGCATCCAGCACGCGGACCAAAACCAGATCGCGTTCAGTGTCTTGGGTAGGAAGGCTCATCTTTCTCTCCTTTGCATTGAGCTTCACACAGGCGACGACGGAGGCAACCGATCTTCGACATGAGGGGCGAAAGAAATCTTCGATCTTGGCCCCCGCTCCATGTATGGAAGCCCAGAACCAAGGCGAGGCCAAGATGACCCTGACGCGGCGCGTGCTCGAAACCGACTGGACCCTGACCTGCGCTCGACCGGTGGGCGCCCCGGAACTGCCCGATGCTATTCCCGCTACGGTGCCGGGCACGGTGCACACCGACCTGCTCGCGGCCCGGCTCATCTCCGATCCCTATCTCGACCTCAACGAAATCGCCGTGGATTGGGTGGGCCGTTGTGACTGGCGCTACGACCTGACCTTCGATTGGCACGACAACGGGGCAGGGCAGGTGGACCTCGTCTGCCCAGGGCTCGACACCTTCGCCTGCCTTTCGCTCAATGGCGCCATCATAGGCGAAACCGCCAACATGAACCGCACCTATCGGTTCGATGTCACCGAGCTCCTGCGGGAAGGCGAGAACACGCTCTCGATCCTCTTTGAATCTGCCTGGATCCGTGGCGAACAGCTCGCCAGCCAATACGAGCCGCGCCCCAACAATTATCCGGGTCCCGCCAATCTCATGCGCAAGATGGCTTGCAATTTCGGTTGGGACTGGGGCCCCACTCTCGTCACTGCTGGCATCTGGCAATCCATTACGCTTGAAAGCTGGAGCGAGGCCCGCCTTGCCTCCGTTCGGCCCGAGATCACCCTTCTAGGTGCCGATGGTCATGTGCGCATCAGTGCCAAAATTGCAGGTGGCACCCCCGGAGCCGTCCTCCGCGCCACTGTCGCTGGCGTAACCAGTGAGTTACCGGCAGAGGACTCGGCCTCGCTCGATCTTTTCGTTCCCGAACCCCAGCTGTGGTGGCCGCATGGCCTTGGCGGTCAGCCTCTTTATGATCTGACCGTGGAACTGCTGCGAGACGAGGAAGTGCTCGACACCTGGTCCCGCCGCATCGGCTTCCGGTCGGTGCGGCTGGACACCGGCAATGACGCGCACGGCACCGACTTCACCATCGTGGTCAACAACGTTCCCGTCTATGTCTGCGGCGCCAATTGGATCCCCGACGATTGCTTCCTCCCGCGCGTCACGCCCGAGCGCTACCGCGCCCGCATCGATCAGGCCAGACGTGCCAACATCAATCTGCTCCGCGTCTGGGGTGGCGGCATCTACGAGACCGGCGCCTTCTACGAGGCCTGCAATGAAGCCGGCATGCTGGTCTGGCAGGATTTCCTCTTTGCCTGTGCCGCCTATCCGGAGGAGGGCGATCTTCCCGGCGAGGTTGAAGCCGAGGCGCGCGACAACATCATCCGGCTGATGCCGCATCCCGCGCTCGTGCTCTGGAATGGCAACAACGAGAACATCTGGGGTTGGGTGGATTGGGGCTGGCAGGCCGCGCTCGAGGGGCGCAGCTGGGGGCTCGGCTACTATCTCGACCTCCTGCCGCGTCTCGTTGCCGAACTCGATCCCACGCGCCCCTATTGGGCCGGCAGTCCCTATTCGGGCAGCATGGATATTCATCCCAACAATCCCGCCCATGGCTGCACCCATATCTGGGACGTGTGGAACGACATCGGTTACGAGCACTACCGGGACAGTGTGCCGCGTTTTGCCTCCGAATTCGGTTGGCAGGCTCCACCCACCTGGGCGACGCTCACCCAGTCCGTACATGATCGGCCGATGACGCCAACATCTCCCGGTGTCTGGCACCACCAGAAGGCTACCATCGGCAATGACAAGCTCCTGCGTGGCCTCGCCGGGCACCTGCCATTCCCCCAATCCATGGATGACTGGCACTTCGCCACTCAGCTCAACCAGGCCCGGGCCATTCGCTTTGCCGTCGAGCACATGCGCTCGCATCGGCCCGTCAACATGGGTACCATCGTCTGGCAGCTGAACGATTGCTGGCCCGTGACGTCTTGGTCAGCCATCGATGGCTACGGACGCCTCAAGCCGCTCTGGTATGCCATGCGCGCCGCCTATGCCCCCCACCTCCTCACCATTCAGCCGCGCGGCGAGGAACTGTACCTCTTCGCCGCCAATGAGCGCACGCTGTTCTGGCGTGGTCCGGTGACCATCAAGCGCCTACGCTTCGATGGCACGGTCTTGGCTGAATGGTCCCACTGGCGGCTTTGCGCCGATCGGCTGGACATCGGCTCGCTCGCCATTCCTGCCGACCTCGCGACGCCGGCCGATCCCGCCCGCGAGCTTCTCATCGCCACAATGCATGACAGCACTGCATACCACTACTTCGCCGAAGACATCGCACTCGACCTGCCCAAGCCCAAGGCAGAAATCGACGTGGAGGGGGAAGGTCAGCAGTGGCGCGTCACCGTGAGGGCGCGAACCCTTCTCAAGGACCTCTGCCTGTTCGTTGACCGCACTCACCCCGATGCTGAAATCGACGACATGCTGGTCACCCTCCTGCCAGGTGAAACGCGTAGCTTTTTGGTGACCAGTCCAGTGCCGCTGACCGCCGAGATTTTGGGCAGCAAGCCGGTCTTCCGCTGCGCCAACGATCTCGTGCAGGGATGATGTGAAGGGCAGGCGCCGCAGCGTTAGGCTATGGGCGCCAACCGCTCCAGGGCCGGGCGCAGATGCCCTTCGCTCTCCTCGAGCAGCCGCTGCGCTTCATCCCAGCCAGGCGCGCCTGCTGCGATCAGCACCGCCGGCTTGATCGCACCATCCGTGGCTTCCAGCGCCCGCTCGGCGGTGGCTTCGCCAGTCCCGCTGATCGCTGCCACCATCCGCTTGGCACGATCACGCAGCTTGATGTTGTCGGCAACGACATTGACCATCATGCCGTCATGCACATGACCCAGCAGCATCGCCATCTGGGTGGAAAGCATGTTGAGCGCGATCTTCTGGGCCGTTCCCGCGCCCATCCGGGTGGACCCGGCGATCACCTCGGCCGGCGTCGGCAGGCAGATGGCAACATCCACATGCTCGAACAGCGTTGCCCCTTCATTGTTGGCGATGCCGATAGTCGCCGCTCCCGCAGCGCGCGCTGCCTGAACTGCAGCCAGCGGGTAGGGGGTACTACCGCTCGCCGTAACGCCGATGAGGCAGTCTCCTGCACCCACGCCCAACTCTTCCACTTCCTTGCGAGCCGCCTCGGCATCATCTTCCGGGCCACCTTCAAGATGAGTTAGCGCAGCCGCACCGCCGGCGAACAGAACAACTACTTGCTCGTGGGGGATTCCAAAGGTGCCCGGCAGTTCCAGCGCATCCGCAAGAGCCATCAGTCCTGAACTACCAGCCGCGGCATAGATCAATCGCCCACCCACCTGGATTGCGTCGGCAGCCAGCTTGGCGCCCCTGGCAATTTCCGGCACCGCCTTTTGCGCCGCCAGGGCAGCCTCGGCTTGGCCCTCTGCCAGGATCATCAGGGCCTCTTCGGCAGGCAGGGTGTCGATGCCTTGGGCGCGCGGGTGGCTCAGTTCGGTTTGGCGTTGGCTCATGGGAACTCCGATCGGCGCGGATAATGCCAAAAACATACCACTTGTCCAGTCGCATTCAGGAGTAAGTGCGCCTAACCCCTCCTGCTGCTCCGGCCCTCTCACCGCTGCCTGACTGCACAGAAATTTGCGGGCGGGGGCTTGGTGAATGGTATTTTATTGGTATTATAACGCTGCGCCGCTTGAACACCGGCGGATGAGTTCGGAATACTACACGTCGGGGCAAACATGGTGGGGGAACAGTGACGGTGGCAGAGTTGTCCAACGCCTTCTTTGCTGATGGCCCCGTTGCGCTGCCTCCCGGTGGACCGCTTTATTTGCAGCTCAAGCGTTGGATTGAGGACGCCATCCACCGCGGCGATATCAAGTCCGGCGATGCGCTGCCGTCCGAACGCGATTTGGCGCAGAAGGTCGATGTGTCGCGCGTCACTGTCCGCAAGGCCGTGCTGCAATTGGTCAAGGACGGGGTGCTGGTGCAGCGCCACGGCTCCGGTACCTTTGTTGCGCCGCAGACCCAGCGCGTCGAGCAATCGCTCTCGCAACTGACTTCCTTTACCGAGGACATGGCACGCCGCGGCATGGCGGTTCGTGCTGACTGGCTGGATCGCGGCCTCTATCTGCCTTCACCCGAGGAGACGATTATTCTTGCCCTCTCGCCGGGCGAGCAGGTCGCCCGCATCGCCCGCCTTCGCCTCACCGGCGACGTGCCGCTCGCCATCGAGCGGGCCAGCCTCTCGTCTCGCGTCTTGCCTGATCCTGAATCCGTAACCGATTCACTCTACAAGCATCTGGACAAGTCCGGCAGCCGGCCGGTGCGCGCCATCCAGCGCATTCGGGCCGCCACCCTCGATGAAGAGAACGCCCAACTGCTGCAAGTGCCAGTCGGCGCCGCCGGGCTTCACATTGAACGCACATCCTATCTTGCCTCGGGGCGTGTGATCGAATTTACCCGCTCGATCTACCGTGGCGACACCTACGATTTTGTGGCCGAGCTGCGCCTTGGCGATACACCCATGAACGGAGCCAGCAAACAGTGACTTTGCCCATCACCGCTACCACGCATATGCGTCGCGAGGTTGAGGAAATCCCCGCGGCCGTCGCGCGCTTTCTGCAGAATTCAGGACCGGTGCTGGACCAAGCCGCTGCAGCGCTACGCGAACGCGATCCCCTGCTCGTCACCACCGTGGCTCGCGGTTCGTCGGATCACGCCTCCTCCTATCTCAAATACGCTATCGAGCTGACGCTTGGCCTGCCGGTCGCTTCGGTCGGCCCTTCCATCGCCTCCATCTATGGCAAGGATATCAAGCTCGACCGCGCCGCCACCATTGCGATCTCCCAATCCGGCAAGTCGCCCGATATCGTGGGCATGGCACAGTCCGCCCGCCGCTCCGGCGCCACCACCATCGCCATTACTAATACGGCGGGTTCACCCCTCGCTGAGACGGCCGAGTTCACCGTCGATCTGCACGCGGGCGTGGAAAAGAGCGTCGCTGCGACCAAGACCTTCGCCAGTTCCGTCGTTGCAGGCTTGGCCCTCCTGGCGCGCTGGAGTGGCGACACGGCCTTGGGCGAGGCTGTCGACAACCTCCCGGAGTCTCTCCGCCAGGCAGTCGCCTGCGACTGGTCCGACATGGTCACGGCTCTCGACGGCCAGAACGCGCTTTATGTTCTCGGGCGCGGCCCCGCCTGGGCCATCGCTAACGAGGCGGCCCTCAAGTTCAAGGAGACTTGTGGCATCCAGGGCGAAGCCTATAGCTCCGCCGAAGTGATGCACGGTCCCGTCTCCATCGTCACGCCCGGCTACCCCGTTCTCGGGTTGGCCGCTCGCGACGCCGCCGAATCTTCGGTTGCCAGCATGGCTCACAAGCTCGCCGGGCAGGGGGCACTCGCTTTCCTAACCAGCGATATATCAGGCGATGCGCGCAAGCTTCCCTTCGCGTCAACCGGCCATCCGCTCACCGATCCGCTGGCGCTGGTCGTCTCCTTCTATGGCTTCGTCGAAGCCCTCGCGCGCCATCGCGGTCTCAACCCCGACGAGCCCCCCATGCTGAAAAAGGTCACCGAAACCGTATGAGTGATCTGCTGGCGGTTGTCGCCCCGCGCATCTTTGATGGGTTCGAGTGGCACGAAAATGCTGCTCTGCTCATCGAGTTCGGCTATGTCGCCGCAATTGTGCATTCAGATGCGGTGCCTGCGCGTTCAGAAACCGTTCGTCTCGAAGGTGGCTTCTTGGCGCCAGGCTTCGTCGACCTCCAGGTCAACGGAGGCGGCGGGGTCCTGTTCAATAACGATCCGAGCCTTTCGGCCATCTGCACCATCATCGCCGCCCACGCCCAGTTTGGCACCACGGCGCTCCTGCCGACCCTTATTACCGACTCCGTCGAGATCAACACCGCCGCCATCGCGGCGGGGAAAGCTGCAGCAGAACAAGCACTTCCTGGTTTCCTCGGACTCCATCTTGAAGGCCCGCATCTCTCGCTGCCCCGCAAGGGCACGCACGACCCCGCCCTCATCCGGCCGATGACCGATGCCGACCTCGATCGCCTCATCGCCGCCCGCCAAATCCTCCCTAATCTTCTCTGCACCATTGCGCCCGAAACGGTAAACCCGCGGCAAATCAGCGCCTTAGCTGAAGCCGGAATCATCGTCAGCCTGGGCCATTCCGACGCCACTCACGCGACCGCCAGCGCTGCCTTCGAAGCCGGCGCCACGATGACCACCCACCTCTTCAATGCCATGAGCCAACTGGGCAACCGCGAGCCAGGCGTGGTCGGCGCTACACTCGCTCACCCCAATGTCTATGCGGGTCTCATCGCCGACGGCATCCACGTCCACCCCGCCAGCATCCATGTCGCACTTGCCGCGAAAGGCCCCGAGCACATCTTCCTCGTGACCGATTCCATGTCGCAGACCGGCACCGACATCGCGGAACTAACGCTCAACGGTCGCACCATCACCCGCGCCGACGGCGCCCTGCGCCTTATCGACGGGACGCTCGCCGGTGCCGATCTCGACATGATCGATGCCGTCGAGTTCATGCACACTCACATTGGGCTGCCGCTTGAGGCGGCTCTCAACATGGCATCCCTTGTTCCGTCCCGCGCGCTCGGCATTGAGGCGCAACACGGACACCTCCGCCCCGGCGCCCGGGCCAGCTTCCTCCAGCTCACTTCCGAGCGAAAGATCCGCTCCACCTGGATCAATGGCGAAAAGGTCTGGTCAAATAACTAGTGGACCTGTCCACCCGAGTCGGAAACTGCTCCCCAGTGCCGTGCGCCTGAACATCGGACTGCCGAAATCTCTCCACAATTCTGCCCAGCCGCAGTCGGCCTTGCCGGCTTGAATGCGGGGCCGACAAAGCCACTACTTTACGCACGCACCAGCACGAAAGCCCCTGGAACCCGCCTCTTCGGCAGCACCCTTAAGGGGCTGTTAACTATTCTTAACAGGTCGTTTCCAAATCTGTGCTGAATCTGCAACAGCCACTTCGCAACCACATTGTGGCAGCGCCGAAACCCCTTCTGCCCAATTGCGCCGCTTTTCCCGATGCGTAGAGTGGGTCTTGCGAATCCATGCATGGGATCGTTTGTCGGTCGCAGCGCGACGGCAACACACTGCACCACGATAGTGTGGTCGCGTTTCGACAAGCCGCTGGGTAACCGGCACAAAATGACTGACTTTGGAGGTCAACTAATGAAACTCAAGAGCCTTATCCTCGGTTCTGTTGCTGCTGCTGGTCTTTCGACCGCTGGCTATGCTGCCGATCTCGGCGTTCTGACGTCGCTTGACGTCTGCGATACCCTTGGTCTTTCGGGCCTGACCCTGTCGTCCGACACCAACTGCCTGCAGATCACCGGCGGCGTTTCCTACGAATTCATTTGGGGCGACTACCGCACCGAAGCTCCGGTTGCTCGTACCTTCGACGGCAACCGTCAGGTTCCTGTGGACAATGGCGATGCCGATTGGGCAACCAAAGTTGAAGCTTGGCTGAAGTTCGTTGGTACTGCACCGAGCGACTTCGGTCCTGCCAGCGCCGTGATCAAGCTGAAAGAAACAGACATCACCCGCGTAAATCGCGGCACTGGTGTCGATGCAGGCGATGCAACTGCAACCGTGTTTGTTGACAATGATGGCAAGGCCGACGCAGTTCAGATCGACGAGGCCTACGTCTCGATCGGTGACGCCACTGTAATCATGGCTGGCCGCAAGGGTTCGATCGCTAACCTGTCCGATGATGAGCCCTTCAACTTCCTCGGCCTGTTCAACTCCGACGCTATCGACGGCAAGGGTATTCTTGTTGACGGTGACACCACCTATCTGGGTGGGCATGTGATCCAGGTTGTTTCGGACCTTGGCAACGGCGTCAGCGTCGGTGTTGGTCTCGAGAACCTGAACATGGATAGCACCGGCATTCCAGCTGTTGCTACAGTTCCGCAGCACGGTACCCTTGTTGGTGTAGTAAGCTATGCTGGTGCCGGCGTAACAGCACACATCACTGGTGCTGCCCTCGGCATTCTCGACGGCGACGTTGAATCCTGGTTCGTGCATGCTGGCGCAAGCGGCACCTTTGACGCATTCAAGGTCCGCGGCGCCGTCGGCTACTGGGAAGACTATAAGTTCGGTGCCGACATCAAAGGTCAAGGTGCTGGTGACGTCCTGAACGCGCTGCTTAGCGTTGAAGGCACCTTTGATCTGTTCAAGATCGCTCTGTCAGGTGAAGTCGCGAATGTTGACGCGACCGGTGCTGACTGGACTGATTATGGCTTCGGCGGTTCGGTCGGCGTTGCCGTCACCGAAGGCGTTGCCATCAACCTCGGCGCTCGTTACTTCCGTGATGACCTGAACGACCTCGACACGACCCAGGTTGCTCTTCAGGCTGTCGCTGCGGTCACCGAGACCATCAAGCTGACCGGTGAAGTCGGTGCCTACTTCGGCGACGGCGTGACTGATTCGGCTGCCATCGACGACGAAAATGTCTACTACGGCGCTGCCGAACTGGCTTGGGCTCCTGGCGGTGGTTTCACCTCCTCGCTCAAGGGCGAAGTGTTCAGCACCGAAGCCTACAAGGTCACCTTCAAGGCTGCCAAGTCGTTCGAGTAATCCTCAGTTCACGACCACTTATGGAAAGGCCCAGCGTAAGCTGGGCCTTTTTGCTTGAGCGCGACTACGAATACACATTGGGCCACGGACCATCGAGGCCGGAGATATGATAAGGGCTAAGTAGAGACAGCTAGCCGTGTCGAGGCACGGTCAAGCTTTCCCAGTGACCCAGCAGGCGTCTAGGCAGTCTCGCAGGCGGCTGAACTAGCAGCTAAGCAGGACTGAGAAGATTGCAATATATGGGATTGGAGCACCTGCTTCCCCGCTGGAGAGCAGTTTCTATCGCTCTGCCGTGGCTCCGACTGCAAGTAACCCGAAAGAGATGCTCCGGTTCCAGGAAAATTTATGGGATCGAAATCCGGAGCGTAACGTTTCCTTATCAAGCCGCTACTGGCTCAAACAGCGTGGAGATCAAAACCATGAAGTCTTCTATTTTTGCACTCGCAACTGCTGCCGCTCTCTCGCTCGGGATGTCGAGCGTAGCTTTCGCTCAGGATTCCACCAATCTGCTCGAACCGATCACTGAAGATTGCGCCATCAACACGGAAGGTGTTGAGACCGAGAGCGGCGTCGCCACGCCGACGGGTGAGTCCCTGGTGGATGAAGGCGACGAAGATATGGATGACGGCGACCTTGAAGACGGTCAGGTTCCGGTTGATGAATGCGAGGACGACAATCTCGAAGGCGTTCCAGGAGCCGATTTTGAAGGAATTGGAGAAGGTGTGATTGAAGGCACCGTTGATGCCGACGATAGCGGCGACGACTCGCTGACGAACTAAGCACGCCTCGCATCGATACAGGAGGCCCGGCATTGCCGGGCCTTTTCCGCCTCTAGCTCCCGCCTGCTATCAATCAAGATTGCCAACCCCGCCCGAGTGCTGCTCGGCAGCACCCTTCCTCCTTTCGCTCCAATCGTTTTTTACATGGCCCTCGGATGATCGCCAGCGGTTGAGAGCGGCGTTGCTGCGACTCCATAGCTGCTCACACCCAGTCGTGAATCAGCCTTGTTTCATCTAGATTCGCTTCCCAGTCGTGGATACTGGAGCAAGCATGAAGCCGTCGGCAGGATCAAAACGCGGATTGACCATCTCAACAGTTGTGGTGGGGATGAACTTGGCACTGCTGATGCAAGCCTCCGCTTTCGGACAAGTAACCGACAATGCGCCCCCAGCACCAGTTAGCCATAGCAATTCCTTTGTCACTCTCGAGGCGCCGCGGGTAGAGGACTATTGGATGAGCGCAACGCGCCAACCCGGTGGCATCATTGTGTTTGATGGCTATGCACCAAGCGAGGCAATTCGCCAGGCGTTCGGCGACCACGCTGGGGCCGATATTCACTGGCTGCAGCTGGGCAGCGGTGAGCCAGAAGTTTATGAGAGCGCAACGGCGTTCGGCCTCCAAGTCCTCGATTATCTGAGCGAAGGCCGTTTCGCCCTCCGCAACAATGTCATCACCCTCACCGGCATGGCTCGCTCAGCCTCCGACCACCGGGCATTGCAGGAAATGCTGAACGCCGGCGTTCCGCAAGGCGTCGTGCTGGCGCGGGCCGAGATAACTCTGCCCAAAGAAACTGCTGCAGCCATCGAGAGTGGCCCCGTCCCTGCCGCCGAAAGCGTTGCTGCTGAACTTGTGCAACCCGTCGCTGCCTCCGAACCTGCACTATCCAATTCTGGCGAGTGCCGATTGGTGCTGGAAGAGTTCTCCTCCCGCAACGCCATTCTCTTCCAGTCTGGCTCAGCAGCCGTCGCCCCGAGTTCTGAGCTGGCGCTGGATGAATTGGCGGCCGACCTCAAGAACTGCACCGCCTCCGCAGTCCACATTGAAGGTCATACCGACGCTGCCGGCGATAACCGCAAGAATCTTGCCCTTTCGGTGGCTCGCGCCGAAGCTGTTGTTGCCGGCCTCGTGGCCCGCGGCATCGAACCGCAGCGCCTCTATGCCGTCGGGTACGGCGAAACGCAGCCCGTGGCCGACAATGACACCGACGAAGGGAAGCGGCTCAACCGGCGCATCGTGGTCACAATCCCCGACGAGGAAGCGTGAGCCACTAGGCAGCACGCCGCAAGAGCGGCAGCCCACTTATGAAGTGTGCGACGGCCTCGATGTGTTCTCGCTGATCGAACAGGGCAGGGGAGCCTTGTCCGGGGATCGTTGTCGCAGCCGCATCTGGGCGGCGGCGCACCATCTCGTCGTAGGTTTCTCGCCGCAGCTGGTCGGTCAATTGCGTCCGCATCAGCAGCAGGGGGGCACAGGTCAGCGCATCGAAGAAAGGCCACTGCGCCGCGAGCACATCGTCGAAATTGATGCTGGCAAGCGCCGCCATCAGCCGCTTGTCGTAGAGCGGTCGTGCCCTACCGCGCTTATCGAGATAGTGCGTGCGCCCCATCAGAGCGTCGAGCCGCTCAACCGGCAAACCGGGATAGTCGCCGGCCAACAACCGACGAAAATCGCCTTGCACGAGCTTAGCGCCGCGCAGACTCTCCACATGCGAAAGATTGTTGCGCAGCCGCACGATGCCGCGAGAATCTGTAATTGGACCGGAATCCAGAAGAACCGTACCGGCGACGAGCAGCGGATGGTCCGTCGCCAGCGCCATAGCGACCTGACCACCATGGCCTTGCCCCAAGATCACCGCCCGCCCGATCCCGAGCGCCGCCAGCACGCTCGCCGCGTCCCGCGCATCGGCCAGCGAACTGTAGTCGCCGCGTGGACGATCATCGGAACGCCCGCGACCGGGAAGATCGATCAGCACCACCGGGCGATCTCCCCCAATGGTGCGGCGCAGCGACGATGCAAACTCGGCAAAGTCGCTCATGTTGCGCTGATAGCCGGGTAGACAAACAACCGGCAGCACCTGGCTCGAGAACTGCCCGGCAACATGCACCGCCACCCGCAGCCCGGAGCCAAGAGCAATATGGCTCACCGGCAGCGCAGCAAAGGCGGGGTGATCGACGGGTACGGTTCTGGCGCGCGGCATGGACAACTCCCGGATGCCGCTTTCTAGCGGCACCCGGCACTTGGCCGCAAGGCAGGGTATCTAGCGAATGCTACGCAAGGCCTGCTGCTGGGTGATCGGTTCGGCCCCAAGCCGCTCACGATAAACCAGATAGTTGCCGAGCACGCGCTTCACATAGGTTCGTGTTTCCGAAAACGGGATCAGTTCCACCCAAACCACCGGATCGACGCGGGCCGTGCGGGGATCGCCATAAGCCTTGATCCACTTGTTGGCGTTACCCGGCCCGGCGTTGTAGGCCGCTGCGGCAAGCAGCAACGAGCCGTCATAGCGCTCCAGCTGCGTAGCGAGATAGGTGGAGCCAAGCAGGGTATTGTAAGCGGGATCGCTCACTAGGCGAGATGGCGAGTAGTCCAGCCCTAGGTCACGCGCCACGTCCTTAGCCGTGCCCGGCATCAACTGCATCAGGCCGCGCGCCCCGGCATGGGAAACCGCATCCACCTGGAACATCGATTCCTGCCGCACTACGGCATGGACCGCCGCCTCGTCAGCCGCCAGCTTCACCTCATCCGCCCACTCGCCCTCCGGGAAGCTCAAGGAATCGAGAGCATGGCCCTTCTGGTCGGCCTGCGCAGCGATGGCGATCGAGAGTTGGTAGGCGCCGATTTCCCGCGCGAGTTCGGCCGCCAACAACAATTCGCCAGGCTGGTCGGCGCCAAAGCCGAGTTGCCGCAGCAGGGGCACCGCCATGCGCCACTCGCCATTGGCCGCAAGCAGCCGAACCGCGCGCACGAGCGGCTTCTGTTCGAAAAGCGTCGTGATATCCTGCGCATTGGGCAAATTGCGCACTTCAATTGGTTCACCAAGCTCGGCACGCGCCAGCTGGCCGTAAAACACTGTTCGGTGCTCTGCGGCGCGTTTGAGTGCTGCCTGTGCCGCCGCCTCATTGCCCAGCCGCAGTTCAGCACGGGCCAGCCAATAATTGGCTTGGCTAATGGAGTCGGGCAGCGTCGCGTGCGTGGTCATTGCCGCGAACTGTTCCCGTGCCGCTTGCCCATCGTCGAGGAAGGTCAGGGCGATCCAGCCGGCATAGAACTTCGCCTGGACCAATGGCCCTGCCGGCCCGTTGGTCTGCCCGGCAGCGGCCTCGAAGGCAAGTTGGGTGTCTCCCAAGGCCAGCAGCTGACGCGCCAGAACCTCCCGTTCGTCCCACCATTCACTCGCTTCAGGAACCTCGGCGGGCGCCTTGTTGAGCCATTCGACCGCGCTCTCCCAAAGCTCGAACTGCCGGGCGCGCTGCGCGCGGGAGAAGATGAACACAGGATTAGTCTGCATGCTGGGGTGCACCGCATCAAGGCGCGCCTTTGCATCGGCGTCATTGCGCGACACTGCTGCCCTGGCTACCACCAGCGATTTCTGCGCCTCATCGAAAAAGCCCAGCAGCCGCTCGCTTCCCTTGGCGCGATCATGCATCATCAGGCGCATGGCTCGCGCCCAGTGGTCGTCCTTGTCGAGCAGCGAGCCCAGTGTTGCCAGCACCTCGGCTTCTTGCTCGCGGGTCAGGAAGTTCTCGGTCCAAAGGCTCTGCGCCAGCTCGGTTGCGCGTTCGGTCTCCCCGGCGCGCAGAAGCGCCTGCGCCAGCTCGATCTGCGCTGTCATCGTACTGGGCGCAGCTGCCGGGTAGAGCTCCAGCAGTTCCGCGTCGGTCAGCTTGGCGCGGGTCAACGACTGCTCCAGCCGCGTCTGGAATGTGGAGGAAGCCGCGAATTCTGGCGCCTCTTCCGCCAGAGCTGCCGCCGCATTGTAATCGATCTTGCCAGCGTTGAAGTAGATTGCCGCCCACTGGATCGTTCGCCGCTCCACCGAGTTGGGCAGTGCCGCAGCGGCTTTGAACGCCTCAATAGCGTTGCCATCGGCCAGTTCGCCAAGAGCCGCTCGGAAAGCAGCTGATCCCTTTTCATCCTTCTTGGCGATCGGTGCCGTCGAGCGAACCGAACCCGTCACCACCGTGTCGACCGGTTCTGTTGCAGACACCAGAGGATAGACAGCAAAGCCACCCGCTCCCAGAGTCAGGGTCAAGATGCCGGTCAAAAGGGCTTTTCTCATCTGCTGTCCTACTGGTACGCGCACCCAAGTCCAGCAAGGCGCCCGATCCTTGCGGGTAAGCCAGTTTTACCCCTTCGTGGTAAATGCTGGGTTTCCGCCGTTGCGTCCTGCCGTTTGCCGGAACACCACCCGCAACAAAGCGTTGTGGTGCTCACCAAGAAAAACTATGGTGCGCCCCCATCTCATACCGCCACGGCTG
>JAESGL010000499.1_pt1 | contig 16137 bp, 15 predicted proteins | sample 9269711 | NCBI WGS metagenome assembly JAESGL01 (sample SAMN14515918, study PRJNA621676) | algae metagenome | isolation source: Kastovskya adunca ATA6-11-RM4 and co-occurring heterotrophs from soil and... | place: Chile: Atacama Desert | collected 2011-06-27
TACCGCTACGCTGGTATTCCTCCACCAACTCAAACATCTTCTCTGTTAATTCCATAGCTTTATTGTTTCTTGCAAAGCTATGCTGACGCTATATGCCGGTAAAGATGTGCTTAGCTGGGTGGTTACGTTTGTAGGATGGTACATGGGCGCCACGGCTGGCGCATCGCAGGAGCTGACGACCATGGCGGGCGTTGGTATTGGAACGACCAGGGCCGAGATGGAAAGCGCCTATGTGATAGAAGTAAACAAGACCAGCCTGGGCCATGAGTTTTCAACAGATGGTGGCCTGTACGGCATTTTTGACGGTCCCGGACAGCAGGCAAAGATCACGAACATCTGGAGCGGATTGATCTGTAATTTCAGGTAAGCCTCAGGTTATTGCAAAATTTTTTAACTAAAATGGCAACTTATAGCAAGAGGTGGCTAAAATAATGAAAGGGTTTCACCAGGATTGATGTCTTCTTCTGTTTTGAAAATTACTGACTTAATTTTTTTGCAGTATGCAAAGTTTCTAAAGACTGGATGTGGATACTTTTTGTCAAATAGTTTTGAATAAACAAAAAGTGTATTTTCAATAGATCTTTTTATAATGCTTATCAGCTCATTTTTGATGTACATATCAAAATTAAAATTTGGGTCGAGAATGGCTTTTTTATCTATCGAATGAAAGATAATATATAAAATAAATTGATATCCTTGGTTTACTATTAATTTATTGTCATCGTCGGATTTAAAATTGTGCTTTATGTATTTTTCAGCTTCTCTGTGTGTTTTGATACATCTTAATATTTTATGAGTATTTAGTGAGTTGTTGAATAATAATGTATATGGTTCAGAGTATATATCTTCCCACAACTTTCCTATCTCTCTTTTTGCATAGGTAGATAAGCTTATATCATCTTCATAGCAGGCGAGTGAAGTTGTAAGTTCTTCTAGATATATTGTTTTATCATCGATAGCAGAGTTATCGATACTTCTTTTATAAATATAGTTATAGCCTTCTAAATATAAGTCACGTTTGATTCTTTCCTGTTGTTCATCAATTGATACAAAATCACGTTTTTCAATTTTGTTCTGAGAATTGCTGCTGACAGTAATTTTTTTGTCAAATTCATCATTTGCATCATTGACTTCTATTACTCTCAAGAAGACTTTTGCTTCATTAACTTTTTCTGGTTTTCTTAGAAAGGCAGATGAAATAGATGCAATGGTTTGAGCGCCATTTATAACACTTAAGTCACTAACTTTAAATTTACCTATAGATTTGTCATTTGCTCCATATAAAGACCTAGATAATCTTTTGCAGACAATAGTTATTCCATTATTTAAGTATATAAAGTTATGCGGTTCAGTTAAAAGTGTATCTACGATTTGTTTATTTATTTCCGTATTACCTACAAAGTGCCTTATATTTTTGGCAAAAATTCTTTTGCTGTTCTTAAGAAAAATCTCGGCTAATTGTCCACAGCTAGCTGTTCCATAAAAGCTTAAATAAGGAGAAGGTGTATACCCCCAGTTAATTATGTCCAGATCAGTATCAATAGGTTCGCCTTCAATATTGTTCTTTAGAAAGTCATGTGCATTCTTGATGTTGAATTCCTTAAAAAATATCATCTCTGAAGGCTGATTAAATTCAGCCATTGTTGAGTTTATTAAATCTATGATATCTTCAGATAACTTATTTCCACTGTAAGCAATAACCAATGTAACTTTTATATTAGGATCATCTAGAATAGCTTTCTCAATTTCTGGCCTTAGATTTCTAACATCTTCATTAAACTTCGAAAACCTGAGATGAACAAGGTCTTTAACACCGGCTAAAAACTTGTGAACTTCTCCAATCTCTACTCCACCAACACCTTTTTGGATCCATTTTGATTGAATTAAGTATAAAGTATTCTGATTCTTATTATAATGTATCAGATCAATCCCATTATCACCAAAACAGTCAGTTATCTTATTTTGTAGTTCGGAATAAGAATCATTAGAAAAGAATTTGCAAGCAAATAGGGAGAAAGCTTGTGAACGCACAATTTTTTTTAACTCTTCTTCATTTGAAGTTTTTCTCCTAAGCTTAATTTTTGATTCATCTATGTATTTGAATACTTGTTTTTCAAGAAATGAACTTACTTGAAGTAAATGGATAGTACTCATAGATAGATATGCTTAGTGTTAGTTTCAAATATATGAAATGCGCTGCATAGTACTAAGAAAAAAAAGCTTGATAATAGATAGCTTTTCAGAAAACAAACCTGTTGATGCTAACTCTTTACATATCATAAAACAGAAACACAACCTTAAAGCTGACGTCAGGGAAAACTATCAGAATAATCAAGATCAGTTAAATCAAACTACTGACCTTTCAAAAACAATATAAAGATTCATTTCCGCCCCCTATACTTCAAAGGAGTAGTCCCAGTCCATCTCTTAAAAGCCTTCAGAAAAGCGCTGGGTTCGTTGTAGCCCAGGGTGTAGGCAACATCCTTTACCTTGAACTTTTCAGATTGTAAATAATGGATGGCTAGTTTCTGTCGCACCTCTTCCACGATCTGAAAGAAGGTAACACCCTCTTCCTTTAGCCTGCGCTGCAAACTCCTGGGACTCATGTTGAAATTGGCAGCCACTGCTTCTAAAGACATGGCATATAAATAGGAGTTGGCCAGCAGGTAATTGTATATCCTGCTCCTGAAGGGTTTTGCTTCCACGGCTGTTGTTGTCAGCTCCGGCATATGCTGCAGCAGGCTTTTCTGCAGCTCATAATTGGCGGAAATGATAGGAAGCACCAGGTAACTTGTGTGAAACGAAATAGCACTTTCAGATGTGCTATTGCTGACTGCAGTCCTGAATACCCGGTGATGCTCTGCAGTAGGGGTGGGAGCAGTTGAAAGCGTTACAGCGGAAGGAACGATCTTCTTTAAGATCAGGCCATCGAGCTCATGTAAAAGAAACACCATCAGGAAATCGCTCATATGGCGGAAGGCGTGAGGATACAGCACCGCCTGCTCCTGTTCCCACTGCAGGGATACGGTGCAGGTGTCGCCTGTAATGCTGGTGCTGATCTGGAAAAGATCAGTGATCAGGTAGACAAAGCCGCCCGCATGTTTGAGCGCATCGCCAACAGTATTGCTGGTGGCAATTACCTGCCCAATTACCCCAAGGGCAGCCAGCTGCATCGACTCTCCAAAGTGCAGCCCGAAAAGCTCATCCCCGGAAAGCTGGGCTGCATTTCTCCACAGGCTGTTCATTTGCTCCGGGCTGATGGTGTAATTGTCTGCTTTTTGTAACGCGCTACTATCGATGGCGGATAATTCACATAAATGCTGCGCCACAATGCCCCTTGCTACGGCATAACCCAGCAGGGCCTGTATAAACTGATTTTTGTAGTCGTTCATAGCCATAGCTTTACCCAAAGAACTGATAAAAAACCAGCGCTTCTTCAGCCTGTCGTAAGATAACAATCTCTTGTCATGATCTAACACCTAAAGGTAGTAAGGCACAGGCTACCTTTGCTTTATCACCAAAAACAAAACATCATGATAACGCTACGAAATGTATTAAAAATTAATGCGCTTAGCTCTGGCGCTACCGGACTGCTGTTGATTGCCTTTTCTGGCTATTTTATGTCTTTGTTTGACGTCAGCAGTGGAGGACCTTTTATGTTAGCAGGTGTAGTTCTGCTGTTGTTTTCAACCTTTGTAATGCTGGTTGCCATGCAAAAAGCGTTGAAGGCATCGCTGGTGAAATCCATTATCTGGATGGATATCCTGTGGGTGATCGGCAGCCTGCTCCTTGTGCTGACAATAGGCAGATCTGTTTCTGTTGTCGGCAACTTACTCATAGGCGGGGTGGCTCTATGGGTGCTGGCCATGGCAGTGCTGCAACGGAGGGGTTTAGCACTAGAGAGAACGGAGCAGTTGAGGTGAGTGAAATTTCAGGAATTTAACAATCTGTAAAGCCATGCGTGAAGAAAACAGATACGCTGGCCATCAATACATACCAGGTCTAACCAGGTTGATGTTTGAAAACAACCATTAATCTGGTCAGGCATTTCCAGATATGCTGTAATCTTCTGCTTTGGTAGCAGGAGGTGCTGTACAAGAGTAGTTCCTGTGGGTAGATGCCTACCAAAATTTCAGGCTACTCAAGATCTGATCAGAAGCCATAAGCCTCATCAATTTGCTTGCGAAGGTACAGGCGTGCTTCTGCGCCCTGGGTAGCGATGTTGTCCCATCGGCATTCTATCACAATGGGGCCCTGGTAGCCTATGTTTTTTAAAGCGGTAAAATATAGTCCCAGTTGTTCACCATGCACGCCCGGGGCTGCTCTGCCTTCCTCTTCAGCAACCTCACAATACACCAGATAGCCTTTTGTCTGTGCAATGATGCCGGGGCCTTCATCTTCTTTCAGCATATGATAGATATCCAGGCACAGGCGGAGGTTTTCGTGCTCCACTGCTTTTACTACTTCAAGGGCTTCGGCAACGGTGTTGATGAAATTAGCCTCTGTGCTGTTCAGGCTTTCAAGGGCAAGGATGATATTGTGTTCTTTTGCCAGAACTGCAATTTTTTTAGCCATCGCTACAAACTGTGCTTTGGCGGTGCTGCGGTCAAAGCCATCCGGTACCTGCCGCGATCCGCCGCTTCCCCAGATGATCATGCGAATGCCGGCAGCATTGGCCCGTTCAAAAACAGTTCTGACGTAGGAGAGGACTGCTTGCTCGTCTACCTGGGGACCCACTACTTTTAAATTACCCGGTATAAATAAGTTGCTGCCAAATAAAGGCAGCTGCAACTGTTGCAGTTCAGGTAAACGCTCCTGAAATTCTGCTCCAGAAACATTGCCTGGCGAAAAGAGCTTCTGCGTTGATTCTACCAGTAATTTGTATCCCTGCGCACGGAGCATGCTGTCGTTTTCATAATGCTGTACAATGCCAATTTCCGGTGCAGCTATGCTGCTTTGGGCCATACAGCTAATCCCTGAAAGACCTGACAGACAGAGAAGGAGGAAGAACTTCATCGGCTTTGAATAAAAATAAATGGTAAGCAGCATAGGCTGAGGTAGCCATGGGTAAAAAAAGCAGCTGTAACACTATGGGGTAATAAACCGCTGCTTCTCTTACAAGATACTTAGATTTATTGAACCTTTCAGCCATTAGCTGCAGACATAATAGGCGGCTGCAGCCAGTTTGTAGATTTTGCTCCTACCCGTTCTGTTGCCAGCTAAGGCTTCTTTGCGTTGGTTTGGAATCTGTTGAACCGCAAGGTGTCTGCTGACAGATCTGTTGGAGCGCTTCATTTTGAGGCGGGAAGCCTTTTTCAGCTGCATGCAAGCCCTGCAGATGAGCAGGAGAGGGGAAGCTGTAATAAGTTTATGTTTTTTGATTTACGCCTGCTGAAAGCTCGCCTGAAAAGCGGGTAGTGGTGATATTGTTTACTGACGGGGTGTAAGGTTAGAAAGTTAGTTGGCTGGATTGCCTTGCTGACAAGTCATACATTAGTGGTTTGAGTTTTGCAATGAAGAAGTTATTACTACTCTTTCCAATATTGTCGCTATGCATAGCAGCCCACGCACAGGTTAATGGTGAATATTACCAGGGGCGTTATTACGATACGAATGGGCAAAAGCATGAGGGGCTTATCAGGTATGATTTCGATTATAAAAAGCAGATCAAGTTTAAAGTTCGTGAATACGAAAGGGTAAAAATATTGAGCATAGACCAGATAAAAGGGTTTGTGATCGAAACTGATTCATTTTTTGTGTTGAAGAAATTTTATCGAGAAGATAATAAAGGAAGAGAGCAGTATGTAGAGGCACATTTTGTAGAGATGATAGAGCCTGGCCCGTTAACGCTCGTGATCCACTATAACACGTATGGTTATGGAAATTATACTTTTCCGGGACCTCCAAACTTTCCACATCGCATAATCAGCTATTATGAGGCGATTAAGCTGGTTTTGTTGGAAAGCTTTATACTGGTAGACGCAGCCGGAAGTGCAACATTGGTAAAGAAAGAGCCTGAGCAGTTTAAATTATCAATGACAGCATTTTTCAAAGCTTATCCGGAGATTGTGGAGAAAATTGAGAAAGGGGAATATAAATGGGAAGATATGCCGGAAATTGTCCGGCTCTATAACCAGCAGGCATCGAGCAGGAGGAATTAAGCAAGGCAACTAAGGTTAAGCTCCCGGGCAATCAGCAGCAGCTTTTTTATGGCAGCGGCTGGTGAAGCAGCGCTGCCAGTACCTCTTGTGCAGCTGGAGCATTATCCGCAGGTTTAAACTGAATCAGTATAGTTACTACCCGTGAAGCTACTGTTTCTCCTTTTTCTGCTTCGTTATTCTGTTAACCTCTTTCAATAATAATGGGAATGCTGGATGCGCCATACCGCCATGGTCAAAGCCATCCAGCTCATACAAAACAGTTTCTTTGTGACCGGCTAGTTTCATCATCCGCATGAAGTAGGCATTTTCCTCATAGCGTCCCAGGAGCTCCAGTTCGCGGTCTCCAGTAATGAGCAACAGGGGCGGGGCATCGGCACGAACATGATAAAGGGGCGCAAGCTTATCGATAACTGCTTGCGTTTGTGGGATGCCCTGTTCTTCGCGAACCGTCATGTGTGTAATGGCATGGCCACTAAACGGAATCAAACCAGCAATACGATCAGCATCAATTTTATGCTGCTTCAGCCAGGATTTATCTAAACCAATCATGCTGGCCAAATACCCACCGGCAGAATGGCCGGAAACGAAAATAAGGGAAGGATCACCACCATAATCCGCAATGTTCTCAAATACCCAGCCTACTGCCGCAGCAGCATCCGCTATGTAAACGGGGGCTTTCACTTTTGGGTATAAGCGATAGTTAACGGCTACAATCGCCACACCCTGCTCTTTAAGCTCCTCCGGAATATGTTTGTTTCCGCCTGTCAAACCCCCTCCATGAAACCACACAATTGTAGCATAGCCCTTTGTGTCCTTAGGGTAATATATGTCCAGAACACAACGCTCCCGGATGTATTTTTCTGCCTGGGTGACAGATTTTCTATAGTAGTGGAGGTTTTCTTTTATTTCGTATTGGGCTACCTGGGCCTTTGTTAAAAAGCTAAATCCTGTTAGTAGGATAATCAGTATGGTTCTCTTCATGCTAATATGCTTATGCTGCTATATTATCTGCGTTAATGCTTTGAAAAAGCAGGCGTTTCAGCTCCTGCTGTCCGATAAGTTAGCTTTCTGCAGTGTCAATGGCAAAAAAGAATTTTCAAAATTTTAAGCCACTACGAGCCATGGTCCTGAATGAACGCCCGGGATAAAATAGACAATAGCTCCTGATAAGCTATAGATGCCGATATCCAGCTTCGGGTATTTACTACAACTGCTTCTGCAACAGTGATAATGAAAGATACATTTTATTTAGATGCGAGCATTTCGTTCAGACAGACCCCACCGCTTGCAAATGCATGCCTGCAGGGCTGTATGTTTAAGGATGTTGAGGGCCTAAACATTTGTAGTTCAGCGGAGTATTTAATTAACAGTATTTTAAAACTGACGGATAGAAGCCTTACTGAAAAGAGGGTTATATCCCTTAAGCCTTATACACATGAACAGCATTAACGAACAACAACCCGAGAAAAACCATGAGGACATACAGGGTACCAAAGCCGTAAAAAAGATTAAAGAACTGGCCGGTAAAAGTGATACCTGCTTTTTTGGTACCTATAAAATTGATGATAATCGCCTGCACGTTCGTCCCATGAATGTACTGGAAACCGATGATGCCGGTAATTTCTGGTTTATGAGCGCCGACGACAGTCACAAAAATGGGGAGCTAACGGTAAACCCGCGCGTACACCTGCTCTTCCAGGGCTCTTCCCACTCCAATTACCTAAGTGTGCATGGCGTTGCCACCATTTCCAGAGACAAGCAGAGGATCAGGGAGCTGTGGAACCCCCTGCTAAAAACCTGGTTCACCGAGGGGCAGGACGATCGGCGCATTACAGTAATAAAGGTAGAGATCAGCGATGGCTATTACTGGGACCACAAGCACGGCAGCACCATTGCCTTCATGAAAATGGCCGCCGGCGCCGCTCTGGGCAAAACTTTAGATGATTCAATAGAAGGGGAGGTGAAGCTGTAGTGATTTGTTTAGATGTGTTTGCTGCAGGTGTTTAGGGTGGTCAGCCCGGGTAAGTACTCCTGCTTAATACCATAAAGCTGACCATCCATCTACTTGGTTGCGTCTCAATGTTACTTGGAAATGCCCTTCAGACGTACAATACCATTAACCAAAGCATCCCCATAGTTGTGAAAAGAACCTACCACATAAATCCTGCCTTCACCGTCTACCAATACATCGTTGGTATATCCATCGATTTTTTCAGAAGCATCGAAAGTTTCAGATAATGATCCATCCGGGTTTAGCAGGCCAAGGTAATCAGGTGAAAAGTAGCCGGTAACCAGAATATCATCAGTTTTTGTAACAAATATTCTACGCATCCAGTCATCAGCAAAGTAGGTTAATCCGTAGGTGTAATCGAAGGTCTCATCAAGCGTAAGATCATTATTAAAACGGGTGACATTAGCAGCACCGTTCCCATTTTTTCTATAGGTAAAAGCTCCGTCAACAATAGCCTTGCCATCTTTCTGAAAGTCAACCGAAAAGGCACCATCGCCAAAAGAGCCGGCCTCATTAAGGTCGCTGTTGGTCTTGTACAGGCTACCATCCTCATTCAGGATTGCTACATACCTGGTATCCAGCCCGTTCACTTTGGTAAAGCGTCCTACAACCCATAACCTGTTATTTGCATCAAATTTTATATCATCAACTTCAGCATTAAAGGTGCTGGGGAAGGAGGTGTCTAAGGTTCCATTGCGGTTAAAACGGAATAAATTAACTTTACCATAGCTATAATCTTTGTTATAATCAAAGATAAATCCTCCTACCAGAATCCGACCCTGGCTATCTTCTGCACAGGCAAACAGGCCATTTCCCGATAGACCCGCGCCATCAGTAGAAAAGCTGGTGTCCAGCGAGCCATCAGGATTTAGAATGGCAACATTCTGGGTAGACTGGGCATTATTAGCTGTAAAGCGTCCCACTACCAGTATTTTACCGTCTCTAAGTATCTGCATGTTGTGTACCGATCCAACATCTCCTTTAAAGGACTGCCGGCTGTCAAAGCTGGTGTCCAGGGAGCCATCTTCATTAATCCTGCAGACAAGTCCAATGGGGGTGCCATTATAACTGGTTCCCAGCAGATTTCCAACCAGCATCTGATCCTCATTGTAGGGGATGATACTGAAAGCCATAGAGGTGCTGCCATTTTCTTTCACAAATCCACTGCCGCTGTTAAAAGTTTCGTCATGATCTGAGACCCAACCTGCAGCGGGAGCAGATCCTTCTGTATCAGGCAGGGTAGGGTCGTCTTCATTTACCGGGCTGGGATCATCTATTTCACCACAGCCGATCATAATTATAAAAGAAGCCAGAAAGAGAGAGGAAATAATTTTATGCATATTGATTTTTTTGGAGTAAAATTAGCATTAAGCCTAATATGAAATCCTCATCAGTAAGTTAATCAGGATTTTCATAACAAATTTCACTGCAACAGCTTTGAGCTTTTCCTGCGAATCTTTTGATTTCTTCGCAGAAAAAGAATTTCTGATGAGCAGCTCCGGTTAGCCTATAAGTGCGATGTTATCTTTATTAAATGTAAGTTTTTTAACAGAAGTAGATTCAGCGGTGGTACCAGGAACGGATAGAGCAATTAGCAGCAGGCCAATGCCGAACGGCTACTGCCAGGGCCCAGGCTGAGGAAGGATTTTTCTATTATTTTGAATATTCGTTTCAATGAGCAGATGATGCGGATCAATTGCTGCTTCTACTGGTTTTTTTGCCAGCCTGATCTGCAGCTTATTAATACCTGTGCGGATTTTGTGCTTTTGTGAATACAATGTATCCTGCACACCGGCTGCTGCACTTCCAAAAACACCTATCTCCACGTAGTCATCCATGGGCACCCCCGTTACCGTCCCGACAGTATCTACTTCTACTTTTCGGGCAAGCACACTTAAGCGCACGAGCCATTGATCCGCTCCGTCGGCTTGCAGGCTTGCCTCCTCTGTTTGCAGCTCCCAGAAGGTGTTGGCAGCAAAAAGGTCGTGGAGCAGGTACTGCAGCGAATCGGGTGTTGCAGCCTGCAGCTCCTGGTAAAAATCCAGCGATGTGGCCAGGGGTAGTTCGCCGGGCCTGAATTTTTGCAGCAGCTTTTGCAGAGCTCCGTTCACCGTGGCTTCTCCCACATAGGCGCGCAGGGCATACATGGCCAGCGGGCCTTTGCGGTAGCCCTGAAAAGCATCTGCAGACCGCAGCAGGGGCGGTGCTGCACGCTCCCCTCTCTAGCGCAAGTCTTTAGCGAAGCGGTGACTTGTGCTAAATCTTCAGGAAGTCTTCAGACTTATATAGGCTAATGAGCCGGAAGTACAAAATCAAAAATCAGGAAAGCCTGTACCATGTTACTTTCACCGTAATTCACTGGCTGGATGTATTTATCAGGCGAGAGTTCAGAGACCTGTTTCTGGAGAGCGTAAGGTATTGTCAAAAACATAAAGGTCTTGAAGTATACGCCTACTGCATTATGAGTAGAAGTGGCGAGGGAACTATTCAAGGCATTATCAGGGATTTGAAGAAGTATACGGCAGTGAAACTTGTTAAAGCAATTGCTGCAAACCCACAGGAAAGCAGAAAAGAGCTATTGCTGTGGTTATTTGAGCGGGCAGGTAAAAAGAATAGTAACAACACAAAATACCAGTTCTGGATTCAGGATAGTCATCCGATAGTGCTGTCAACTAATAGAATGCAGGAACAGCGACTGCAATATATCCACAACAATCCGGTAGAGGCTGGGATTGTGCTGCATCCTGAAGATTATTTGTACAGCAGCGCCAGAAATTATGCAGAACTACCGGATAGATTGATAGAGGTGAAGTTGATTCTGTGAAGATACATAGATGCTTCATGCTGGAGGGCTAGCACAAGTCACCCCCGAAACGCAGAGGCTCCGCTAAAGACAGGTGCTAAGGGGGGTGCAGTCGGGGTTGGAAGCACAAGTCACCGCTTCGCTAAAGACTTGCGCTAGTGGGGAACACTTACCCAGTCCCCGTTGTAGTTGCTCATACCATTTGAGCGCATCTGCCAATTCCTGTTCTGCACAGAAGTTAAAACGATTTGAAAATTACCCACTTTACTGCAGTCGCTGTTTTACCTCCTGCCAGCTGCTTACACTCATGGAGCCATTTTTTACCTGCTCCCGGTGTTCCTCTGCTACCTGAATAGCCTGTTCTAATGCTGAATCTGATTCTACTTCGCTCTGGTCCGCTTCCATGACAGCCTGCAAAATGGTGAGCATGCGCTCATCAGCCTGATCAATATATTGATGAAGTGCTTCTTTTATTTTGTCTAGTGAATTCATAAGAGAAATATACGAAGTAAAGCCTTAAATTTCCACAGTATCCCAAAATCACAGCAGATGCTTACTGATAATGATATCTGCAGGCGGCAATGATGAGCTGATCCCCCTGAACGGTATAGACCAGCCTGTGTTCGCTGTCGATTCTTCTGGACCAGAATCCCTGCAGGTCATTTTTCAAACCTTCTGGTTTACCGATGCCTTCAAAGGGAGTCCGGAGACAACTTTTGATGAGTTCGTTGATGCGCTTTACTTTGTTCTTATCGGTTTTCTGCCAGTAGAGATAATCCTCCCAGGCTTCGTTTGTCCAGGCAAGGATCATTCTTCAAGCAGCCCTTTTTGCTGAAACTCACCCTTCCTTACCGCTTCCACAGAGGCCCTTAGTCTTTTGCCATTAGCGCCCGACAGGAGGTACTGGGTTTCTTTCAGGGCGCTGTATTCTTCAAGGGAGATCAATACCAGGTCTTTCTGATCCTTTCGGGTGATGATCAATTCTTCAGCATCTTCTGCTACTTTATCAAGGCACTGCTTGAGATTAGCCCTTAGCTCTGAATAGTTTACTGCTTTCATACTAGAAAATTTAGTCACGTACGTAATTACGTACTTTTTACTTTAAAAGTCAATCCATTTTAAATTTTTTAAAAGCCTCTAAGAAATTGATGCTCTCGGAGGATTAGTTTCTCTGCAAGGGTTTATGTGAATTAGCGTTATTTCTGCGACACTTCAAGCCCCCTGCGCAGCGAGCTAATATAGGTTCTGCTCATTCAGATACCGGATTGCCGCACTTCACTCCATTACGTTCGCAAATGGAGTCGATGCAAATAAAAACGGCCTCTGGAGTTATGCAGAGGCCGTTTTGTTCATTTAATTGCTAATTAAATTTGGAGATATTTTGGGTTTCGCAGATCTCCAATCTTAACTCTATCATATTCCTGCGGTACTGCCCGCCTACCTCAAAAAGGCCATTCGTAATCTGGCCCAGTGTGCACTGCTGCAGGTTTAACTCATTACTTGTTCAATTTAATGAACCTAAAGGTGGCAAAAGTACTGCCGTACTGAACCTGGAGGAAATAGGTGCCCTGAGCTAATTGTTTGATATCAACTGATCCGTTTTCTGCTTTGCCTTTGCGTATGATTTCACCCCTAATGCTGATTAAAGTATAATTAAATGCTTGGTTAACTCCTTCAATCTTTATCCAATCAGTGCCTGGATTTGGGTAAAGTCTTCCGCTATCACCAGATAACAGATCTTCTGTTCCCAGAATATATTGTAAAGCGTCGCTCTGTGCTGTACAGCCATACTCGTTCCATATGACTACACTGTAGCTACCATTTGCTTCAGCATGTATTTCACTTTTTGTTCCTTCCGGAGCAGTAATGGGCGTGCCCTCAAAATACCACTGATATTGTGAGCCTGACGATGCAATAAGCCTATGATTCTCCCTTGTGATACTGACATAAGGCTGCGGGTTTATTTTTACAGGCACAGCTGTCCTTCTTGAAGTCATGGAAGAATCTGTATTGGCTATGTAAAACGTTCTGCTTTGTGTCAGTGTATCCAAAAGAACTGTTGTACCTGAACTTCCCAAAGTTGGGCCATCTAGGCTTTCGTACCAGTTAAAATTTGTGCCGGGACTGGTAATGTTTATTTCTACGGTACTGCCAGTGCAGATACTGTTGAAGGGGGCTACAACCGGAGGTTTTCCTGAACAATTTTCCTCCACCTCTAATACCTGGTTAGCAGCAATGTTTTTCAATACCTGTATACACCCGGATTGCCATTTAATGATTACTGAATCAGCAGCAGTGAACTTGCCGAGGCCAAAGTGCGCCTGATTGGAAATTGTGCCATTGTAACCTGTGTTATCAGACGTAAGCTGGTACTGCTTTTTTCCATTGGTGTAGAGTTCAACTAAGGTGGAAAGAGCATCCTGTGTAGATCTGTTGCCCTTAAGCTTTATGGTGAGCCAGCTGTTGGTATTATTTAAGTTTTGATAGATTTCGAAAAAATGTTCATTGCTTTTTACCAGTTCCAGAGCACCATCCTGATTCAAGTCTACCCAACTAAAATGGCTCATTAGGATTGATGGATCGAAATTACGTAAGTAAGTGTAATTACCACTGCCAATATTTAAATGAAAGGATTGGAGGTGACCATTATCTTCATAATGATTACCACGGCCATTAAAGAACAGATCAGAATCTCCATCATTTTCAAAATCGATGAGTGTAAAATTAGTGGGGTTATTATGAATCTGGACTTGGTTGTTATTATAGGGTATCATAACCCATTTCTTTAGCTGAGTATCATACGAATGTACAATTAGTGTGACACTGGCAGTAACTAACTCTTCAATGCCATCCCCATCTATATCAAAAGCCTTAACACATCTTGGGTTAAAATGATGATAACTCCAGAGATCAATCTCAAATAAACTATAAAAATCAACCCTTTCGAATTTATTATTTTCGGTTTGTAGAAATATTGTTTTACTTGAAACATGAAGAACATCCAGTAAACCATCTTTATTTAAATCGTACCAGAAGTTTTTTGCACCTATATCAGTGGAATATACTTCCTGCTCAGGAGCCAGGATTAGCTTATCAGAAAAACTTCCGTCTCCTCTATTATAATAGATATGTATATTATACAAGTTATTTAGTATAAGATCCAGGTATCCATCATGATTAAGATCTTGCCACTCACTGCTCATAGTGCCAGCTTCATCTTTTACAATACTTATATTTTCTGCCAGCTCAAATGTGCCATTCTCTTTTTTGATGAGTAGGGTGTTGTTTTTTTCGCTGCCCATATAGCCGTAAGCAGAAATATATAGGTCTGTATCACCATCGTTATCATAATCGGCGGCGCTTATATGGCTACCGCCTACATTAGGTGGTAAAAATGCTTCGCTTCTTTCAAACAACTTCTCTTCTCCTACATTCAGAAAAACAACATTTCCGTCATCCCACATTCGGATCATATCAGGATCACCATCCTGATCTATGTCAAACCAGTACATTTTGGTATCCCATGGATGCTCCCGCCGAAAGCCAATTGCTTCAGCAGGCAACTTGCTGAAAACCGGATAATTCAATTCTCCGGCTTCATCTGTTTTAATCAGGTAAGAATAATTCAAGCTGCCTAAAGCATTAGATATGGAGCCGTAAAGCATGAAGCCACCATCGGGTGTGGCCAATGCACCAGTAACCCTGTCGGAGCCATAATTTTTGCTCCCGCTTCTAAAATAACGTTTCTGATTTATGACTTCCAGGGATTCGTTCAGCAGTAATAGGCTAAAACCTTTTTGTTCAGATTCAAAGCTATGGCCTGCTAAAAGGTAGGTGCCGTCATTATTCTGTTGAACATCTACAACGCCAAAGTCTGTAACTGGGGTAAATTCCGTGAGATAGTCCAGGCTATTAGAGAAAAATATCAGTTTAAAAGGGGTTAGCATTTCACATTTTAATACCAGCTCGTTTCTATTATTTACAAAAGCACTGGCAGCAGTGAAATCTGAAGAAAATACACTTTTAACCACCTCCAGATTTCCATCGAGTATGGCAAGGGTGCTTCCTACACCTTCACCAGTCCACCATGAAGTATATTTTGTATAACTGGTGTAACTGGTGTACACCAGGTACAACACATCGTCTATAAGAACAAGGCCACGGTTGGTTTCATACTGCCCATTGGCAGCCCCTATCGATTTTCGATTTACAACCTCACCTGCGCTGCTTAGCTGAAGCAAATTCACTTCAGAATCTTTGTTCTCGCTTTGATTATATCCTTTTGTATAAGATACGACTATGCTATTATCAGGCATGCTAACGCATTTGATGCCGGAGAGAATCTGCTCCTCTTCGATATACCTGATCCATACAAGCTTAAAGTCGGCATCAAGCTGAGCAATAAATGAGTTTCTCGGACTGCCGCCATCACTGGTTATGTCCACACTACCAATAAGAATGTATTTATGATCAGTAGTTTCTAATAAATCAGTAACTGTATATTTTCTTCTGTCGAACAACTTGATGATTTCCTCCCGCAGAAGTTTGCCAAACGGATCGAAGAGGCTAAGCCTGGATTGGCCCATACCATAACTATCGGTATCTATTTCATGTACTAAGTAGTTGCCATCTTCTGTGGTGATTGCTTTATTAATTCCGCTGACGTGGAGTTTTTTTTCAAATGTTTCTTTTTGCTGGCTGTATGCATAAAGGCTTATACAAATGAGCAGTAACGTGAGGAAGTTCTTAATGAGCATGCTATTGCTGGACAAAATTTTGCCAAAGCTAACATAAAAGCATAGCAGCGAATAGTCTATGTAAGTTAGATCTGTACTTTGTTAGAATACTGAAGCCCGGCATTCTGCCAGTGAAATGAAATGTTTGTGGTGGGGCAGGTGTATTATTTAAAGCCAGATTTACCCACCAAGGCTATTATGCGCTTTCCTTAATAATAGCAAGAAAAAAGCAGGCCATTAAAGCCTGCTGTTCTAATTTTTAGCCCCCGTCATTGCGAGCAGAAAACAGATTGCCGCAGCGGCGGACCGTTCAATGCTGTCAACTTAAGGCTTATGTAGGTCTTCTTCTGTTTATTTTAGGTTTACGCGGCCTTTTTCTTATTCGGCTGTAGTGTCTGCCAGGTTTAGAGCAGGACTTATTGCGTA
>JAESGL010000500.1_pt1 | contig 16044 bp, 19 predicted proteins | sample 9269711 | NCBI WGS metagenome assembly JAESGL01 (sample SAMN14515918, study PRJNA621676) | algae metagenome | isolation source: Kastovskya adunca ATA6-11-RM4 and co-occurring heterotrophs from soil and... | place: Chile: Atacama Desert | collected 2011-06-27
AGGGATCACGCGCCTTCAACCCGAAGGCGTCGAAAAGCCCCTTGAGGAAAGCCTCGAAGCGATAGCCGCGATCGTGAGGCGGGCGATCCTGCAACGATACGAGTTCCTGCTGCAGAAGTGACAATGCAGGCCAGTTGTATGCAGCTCGGACGAGGGTGCTTTCAGCAGGCGGTATGTTGCCGCGTAACCTGTCGATGATGTCGAGCAGACGGCCTTGCGGGTTCTGGACATCGTCGGAAGCGCCTCGCATCTGCCGAAGCGCTTCACGATGCTCCCATAGTGCCTGGAGCGCCTTTACCGCAGTCTCGGTGTCCGCGCGCTTGAGGAAGTATCGGAGCCGTTTGGCCTTTGAATCCCCTTCCGCGGAGAACATCTCATCGTCGATGTCGACGTTCATCTCCGTTGCAAAGAACTCGGCGAAGGTCTTGTTCGAGAAGTTAAGGACATACCCCTCGCCCATGCCGAATATCTGGTCCAGCGTGGCCATGTCTATCGGTCTGATCTTCGGCATAGTGCGTGAGTCCCCCCGGTCCAAACTATGACAGGCGCAGGAAGACGAGCAAGATCATGGGTGGTGGGTCCTGAACGATCGGAACTCCTTTTAGGGCATCTCAGTCGGCCTGGACCGGATAGCCGGCCGAGCGCCATTCCGGCAGGCCCTCCAGCAGGCGCCGCACCTGGAAACCTCGCGCATGCAGCGTTTTCACCGCTTCTACCGACAACATGCAGTACGGACCGCGACAATACGCGACTACCTCACGCCCTGCGGGAAGATCACCGATGCGACGTTCGAGATCCGCCAAATCGATGTTGATCGCCCCCGGCAGGTGTCCGGCAGCGAACTCATCTGCGGGCCGGACGTCGATCAGCGTCACGCTGTCGCTGCGGATACGCTCCAGGAGTTCACCTGAACCGATCGGCTCCAGCTCGTCCGGGCTCGCGAAGTAGGTTCGGAGGAGTTCCCCCACTCGATCGACATTGTACTCGGCCAGCGACCGCATGCCGGTAAGTGCCGGCACGATTGGGCCGTCAGCGAGCCGATACATGACCCGCTTGCCTTCACGGCGGCCTACGACGAGGCCGGCCTTCTTGAGCTGTTGCAGGTGCTGGGAGACGTTCGCGAACTCGAGCCCGGTGCGCTCGGTCAGCAGCTCCACAGACATCTCTGCCTGGGCGAGGAACTCGAGCATTTCGAGCCGATGCGGGTTGCCCAAGACCCGAAGCAACGACGCGAGCTCGTCAAGAAGCAACTTCTTAGGGGCTGGGCTTGACATTTGTTCTCCGAGTCATTCAAGAACTTTATTGAATGTATTCCAACCAACGTGGTAGCGCAATGCGACCGATGCACCTTCAAGTACTGCTGCTGGCCTCGGCACAAGCGCTTTTCCAAACCGTTTCGGTGCTGGTGATCACGGTGGGAAGTCTCGCTGGCGGGATGCTCACCTCGCCCGAGTGGGCGACAGCGCCGATCGCCGCCATGTTCCTCGGAACCGCCGTTACCACGTTCCCCGCTTCGATCTGGATGGCCAAGGTGGGCCGGACTGCCGGCTTCGTAACGGGTGCGGGACTGGGCGTAACGGGAGGTCTACTGGCCGCGGGCGGCATCATGGCCGGATCCATAGTCCTGCTTTGTCTGGGCACCATGCTGGTGGGTGCGTACCAAGGTTTCGCCCAGTTCTACCGGTTCGCAGCCTCGGAAGTTGCGGACGAAGGATTTCGACCGCGCGCCATCTCTCTGGTTCTGGGCGGCGGCGTGGTGGCCGCGTTGTTGGGGCCAATGCTGGGACGGCTAGGCGGCGACTTGATTGAGCCGACGTACATGGCGTCGTTTCTGATCCTGGCTGTCCTTTCGCTGCTTGCCATCGGCGTTCTCAGCATGGTTAGGGTGCCAAGCCCGCTCTTGGCCACGTCTGATCAAGCCGCCGCGCGCCCGCTGGCCCACATTGTCCGCCAGCCGCTCTATCTGGTCGCGCTCAACAGCCACGGTGATCCAGCTTCACGTCCTGGGCATGTTCCTGCCGTCCTTCTTCACGGGATCCCTGATCACGCGGTTCGGCGTCCTTCGAGTCATGCTGGCCGGCATCCTTCTCCTGACCGGCCATGTGCTCTTCAGCCTCTCCGGCACCGGCTTCTATTCGTTCACCGCAGCCTTGATCCTTCTCGGGGTCGGTTGGAACTTCCTTTACATCGGCGGGACCAACCTGCTCACCCGCGCCTACACGCCAGCCGAAAAAGGCAAGGCGCAGGCAACAAACGACCTCTCTATCTTCCTGGTCGGCCTGGCCGCATCCCTCAGCGCAGGCTTCCTCCGCAGCGCCATCGGGTGGCAGGCCCTCAATCTATGGTTGTTGCCTTGGTTGGCGGCTGCGGCGGTTGCGATCCTCTGGCTGCAATGGTCCCCTATGGGAGCGACCACACGCCCGGGGCACGCTCCCGCCTGACCGAGACTGCAATAGGGGGCCGAGCGCTTAGACCAGGACCAACGTAGATCCGGCACGCTCGGCCTCATCTTGGACTGATCCGGGGAGCTCCCCGGCGCACACCACGCTCTCCGCATCCCAGAGCTTTCCTAATGCATGCGGAGCCGGGCGCCCGATTTTGGAATGGTCGGCTACCAGAATCCGGTGACGAGCGCTTTCGAAGATCGCTCGCCTCGCGCGAACTTCGGCCATGTTGAAGTCCAACATGTCACCTGTTTCGGAGATTCCCCCGACGCTGAAGACAGCGAAGTCCAGCCGCAGGCCCGCAAAGAAATCGACGCTTTCGGAGCCGACGAAGTCGAGGTCGCGCAGCCGCACCACTCCGCCCGCCAACGACACGGTAACCTTCGGTGCGAGGTGCAATGCCAGTACGGCATGGATGCTGTTGGTGAAAACGGTCAAGCCCTCGTGCCGGGTCAGGGCCCGTGCGCAGGCTTCCACGGTGGTGCCGGTGCCGAGTGCTACGCTGGCACCGGGCGGAATGAGATTGGCCACCGCGTCTCCGATCCTCGCCTTCTCATCGCGCGATACCTCGAGCCGGGGCTGATACCCGATGTTGTCGCCCGGTGTCAGTAGATAGGCGGAGCCATGGCGCCGCCTGATTGCACCTTCTTCATCAAGGATGCGAAGGTCGCTGCGAATGGTCTGGACGGTGACCGAGAGAAGGTCTGCCAAGGCCGACGCAGACAGAGAAGCGTGGCTGGCGAGCAGGCTCATGATCCGGTCGTGGCGACGGGCTATATCTGTGCTTTTCATTTTCGAACGAAATCCTGAAGCTTGCAGCATAACGTTCTGCGCTTTGGCCTCCAATCCCTGAATATCAGGAAACAAGCTGAAAGCGTCACCTGAACGTCATGTAGTGCGGGTAGTAGGCATGGCCGTCGATAGCAAAACGCTTTCGTTCGAAAACAAATGTCTCGGAGATGACGATGTCCCGCCTTACCCTTGCGCTTATGCTTTCGCTGTCGTTGCCAGCGGTCGCTTCGGCTGACACGCTGAAGCTCTATACCTCGCAGCCTAACGAGGACGCTCAGAAGACGGTCGACGCCTTCGAGGCTGCAAATCCCGACATCACCGTGGAATGGGTGCGCGACGGCACCACCCAGCTGATGACCCGCATGGCTGCCGAGATGGAAGCCGGCGCCGGCCAGCCGGATGTGCTCCTTATCGCCGACACCGTAACGCTTGAGGGGCTAGCGCAAGAAGGCAAGCTCGCCGCCTACGACTCCCCCGAAGCCGAGGGCTATGATCCGGCTCTCTACAGCGCCGATGGCCACTACTATTCCACAAAGCTGATCACCACCGGCATCGCCTATAATACCGGCGCATCGGACGTGCCAACCTCTTGGGCCGATCTCGAGAAGCCTGAGTACAAAGGTCTTATCGCCGCGCCGTCGCCGCTCTATTCCGGCGCCGCCCTGATCCACCTTGCCGCTCTTACCAATGACCCCGAACTCGGCTGGGAGCACTATGAAGCGCTCGCTGCCAACGAGATCGTCGCGGATGGCGGCAATGGCGGGGTGTTCAAGGCGGTTGCCGCAGGTGAGAAGCCCTACGGCGTGCTGGTCGACTACATGGCGCTGCGTGCCAAGGCTGAAGGCTCACCGATCGACTTTGTGTTCCCCTCTGAGGGTGTCACCTATGTGACCGAACCAGTCGCGATCATGGAAGGTGCGGCCAATATGGAAGCGGCCCAGAAGTTCGTCGACTTCGTCTTGTCCGAAGAAGGCCAGCAGCTCGTCGTCGACATGGGCTACATCCCGGCTCGCAACGGGCTGGAAAGCCCAGAAGGCTTTCCGTCCCGCGACGAGCTCAAGCTGATGGAATTCGATGCGGCCAAGGCGCTGGCCGACACCGAAGCGAACAAGGCCCGCTTCGCGGAAATCTTCGGCGTGCAATGACCGCCATCTCCGCCAATTCGATCAGCCGGTCTCCGGACCGGCTGATTTCTTTGTTGCTGCTGCCGGTGGCACTTATCGCCCTTGGTCCCATACTCCGCCTTCTGGGTGAAGGCTTCGGCATCGGGAGTGGGCTGACACTGGTCCATGCCACCGAGGTCCTGGGCCGGCCCAGCACGCTGACGGCCTTGCAGCATTCCCTGGTGACGGCAGGTGCAGGCACACTCCTATCCATCATCATCGGGTCCGCCTTCGCCTTCGTGGTGGCGCTGACGGACATCCGCGCCAAGGCAGCCCTGGTCTTCTGCCTTATGATCCCCATGATGATCCCGCCGCAGATCACGGCACTGGCGTGGATGCAGGTTACGGGACCCTCTTCGGTGCTGCTCAAGACGCTCGGCATTGCTCCGCCGTTGGGCAGTCCGCAGCCACTTCATTCCGCCTGGGGCATCTCGCTGCTCCTGGGCATTCAACACGCTTCCATCATTTTCCTCACCCTCCGAGCCGGCCTGCGAATGATCCCGGGAGACCTCGTTGAAGCCGCGCGGATTTCCGGAGCCCGCGGTTGGCGGGTCTGGGCGCAGATCGTGCTGCCGCTCAGCCTTCCGAGCCTGGCTGCAGGGGCGGCCATGACATTCGTCACGGCCTTGGGCAATTTCGGCATTCCCGCCATGCTCGGCATCCCGGCCCGGTATTCGACGCTGCCGACGCTGATCTACCAGCGTCTCGCCGGCATGGGGCAATCGGTGCTGGCGGAAGTCGCCGTGCTGGCCCTGCTGATCGGCGTGGTAGCTATCGCCGGCGTTCTGGCCGGTCGCCTGTTCCTCCGACGTCGGGCTTACGGACTGGTCGGACTGTCTTCACAGCCGCTTTCCCTGTCGCTCGGGCGCAAGCGTCCATTGGTCGAGGCCGTCCTTTGGGGCTTCATCTTCCTCACACTTGTGGTGCCGCTGCTGGCCCTGATCTCGACTTCGCTGATCCCGGCATACGGCGTTCCGCTGACATGGGAGACCGCGACTTTTAAGGGTTGGGCCGAGGTCTTGTTCAACCAGCCTGTGACCCGGCGCGCCTATGCCAATTCGCTGATCCTGGCGACCCTGGCCGCGGTGATCCTCATGGCGGTCAGCATCCCGCTCGCGTGGATCATGAGCCGGCGCTCGACGCGGCTAACGCGGGCGGTCGACGCCTTGGTCGACCTGCCTTACGCCCTGCCCGGTGTGGTCCTGGCGATCTCGTGCATCCTCGCCTTTATGCGCCTGCCGTTCGGGATCACGCTCTATGGCACGCTGACGATCATCCTGCTGGCCTACCTTTCGCGTTTTCTGGTCGTCATGCTGCGTCCTGTCCAGGCAGCCATCGGGCAGCTCGATCCTGCCATGGAGGAAGCCGCCGCCAGCTCCGGAGCCCGCCTGGGTCGCCGTCTGTTCGACATCGTCCTGCCCCTGTCGGCACCGGCAGCGGCAGCTGGGGCGATTCTCGTCTTCCTGACCGCCGTTAACGAGCTGACCGTATCGGCGCTGCTGTGGACCGGCGGCACGGAAACCCTGGGCGTGGTCATCTTCAACCTCGAGGACAGCGGCGACACCGTGATGGCGTCCGCTCTAGCCGCCTCCATCGTCGCAGTGGTGATCGCCCTGATGGCCGTGGTCCAGCTCTCTGCCTCCCGCCTACCGAAAGGAACCGTGCCGTGGCAGGGTTGAACTTCGCCAACGTCTCCAAACTCTATGCCGGCACGCCGGCCCTCGACGGGATCGAGGCCGCCATCGCCAAGGGGGAATTCGTTGCGCTCCTCGGACCCTCCGGTTGCGGCAAGACCACGTTGCTCCGTCTGACCGCCGGCTTCGAAGTGCCGGACAAGGGGCGCGTGATCCTGGACGACAGGGTACTCGCGGACGGAAAAACGTTCGTGCCGCCCGAGGACCGCAATATTGGGATCGTCTTCCAGTCCTATGCCCTGTGGCCGCACAAGAGCGTGGAGGGAAACATCTCCTATCCCCTCGAGGTGCGAGGCGTACCCACACATGAGCGCAAGCGCCGGGTCGCCGAAGCGCTGGAGATCACCGGCCTGACTTCCTTCGCGGACCGTGCCCCGGCGCAGCTCTCAGGCGGGCAACGACAGCGGGTGGCGCTGGCCCGATGCCTTGTTGCCGACCCCCGTGCCGTCCTGCTGGACGAGCCGCTGGCCAATCTCGATCTCGCTCTTCGGGGGGCAATGCAGGACGCCTTCTCCGCATTTCACCGACGCACCGGCGCCACCATGCTCTATGTCACGCATGACCAGACCGAGGCACTCGCCCTGGCGGACCGCGTGGCCGTCATGGAAAAGGGCCGCATCCGCCAGTTCGCTGCGCCCGAAGCTCTTTATGACCAGCCTCAGGACTGCTTCGTCGCCGGCTTTGTCGGTGACGGAGCGATCGTGCCGGTGGACCGTGCCGGAACGCCGATGGGGGGCAGTGTGATCGTAGAGGCGCTCGGACAAAAGATCGAGGCACGGGGGCTAGGCACCGCGCCGACCCACATCTGCATCCGTCCGGAGCAGGTGCGGGTCGATGCGGGCGGCCCCATCACTGCTCGTGTCTCCACCTGCACCTATCAAGGCGGGCGCTTCCGGCTATCCCTTGAGACAGCAGGTACGACGTTGATCGCCCATGTGCCCATGCGGGCAGCAGTCGGAGAGGAGCTGCGGCTTTCCGTGGATCGGCCTTGGGCTTTTTGCGATCCCTCCGGACAGTCCGCGGGCCAGGAGCAGCAGCATGCTTGATAAACCGGCATCGAACCTGACCAGCGACGCCCTGGGCACCGCACCATGGATCGAAGTGTTGTCAGGTCTCGGAGAGAAAGGTCCCGCCTGCATTCGCCTCTGGACCGGTCGACGACTATGGCTCCTTGATGCCGGCTTTGGTCCCGAGGAGACTGCACCTTTCCAAGTCGAATGGCTCGAAGGTGCGGATGCGGTGTTCATCACACATGATCATATCGACCACATCGGCGGCGCCGAGCATGTGATCGCAGCCGGGCTTCCGATTCACACCACGCCCCAGACCGCCAAGGCACTCCCCAAAGGTGCAGAGCTGCACTTCCTGCCTGAGCGAGGGCAAGTGACGATCGACGGCGTCACGGTGACGACCGGTCGCAACGGACATGCGCTGGGCGGCATCTGGCTCCATTTCGATCTCGGAGATGAGAATCTCTTCTATTCGGGCGACTGGTCGGAGGAGTCCGGGTGGTTCGCGTTCGACGAACCCCCACCGGCAGGGACCGCTCTCATCGATGCCTCGTACCACCTCGACGACGTGCCGCAATCGGAACGGAAAAGAACGCTGGATGCAGCGCTCGATGAATTAGGGTCGGCGGTGCAGGTGCTGTTTCCGGTGCCACCCTCCGGTCGTGCTGGTGAACTCGCGTTGCACCTCATGCACAAGGGAAGAGTCAGCTTGGATGACACTTGCCGCGCAGCTCTCCTCGAAGGGCTTCGGTCCGGCGGGGTCTCGTCAGCAGCGCACCAGATCGCTCCAATTCTGGATGAGCCGTTCGATCCTTCGGCCCGTTTCCTAATCTGCGACACTCCCAATGCCGATGACGGCATGGCCTGGCAGACCGTCCAGGCATGGCGGGACAGTGGAATCATTGGGCGAGAGGGTGTTGTCTTCTTTACGGGACACATGACAGCGCACGCCCGGGAGGTTGCCGCTCTTGGTGGTCACTTCACACGATGGAACGTGCATCCGCCTCTGGGAGATCAGCGACGCATGCTGACGCGGCTGGGGGCGAAGCGTTTCGCCCCTCTGTTCTGTCGCGACCCGGAGGCCTACGCCGAAACGTCAGGTGTTCCTGCAATGATCTCCGGGACGACGCTGCTGTGATGCTGCCGCAGCGACCCTTTGCCCTTATCCGGCATGGTGAAACCCATGCCAACCGCAACCGCACAATCGCGGGCCGCACGGAGGCACGACTTACCCCGGAAGGCCGCCGTGCTGCGGCATCAATAGCAGGCAAGTCCTTCGGACAACCCATTATGGTGTTCACCAGCCCGCAGGCGCGAGCCCGTGAGACTGCCATGCTGGCTTTCCCCTCGTTGACTGCCAACGTGGTGGAGGATCTACGCGAGCGCGACTGGGGCATCTTCGAGGGATGTCCCATTGCCGAACTGCCGCTCCGCACCTCCACTCCTGATGGGGGCGAATCGTGGGAAGCGATGTTGGCGCGCATGGCTGCAGCTATCGGTCACTGCATAGACCTGGCAGGGGGCAACCTGCCGGTCATCGTTGCCCATTCCGGGGTCGTCCGGGCGGCACGGGCACTTACGGGGCATGACGCCACCGGACCTTCGGCCCCCAACACCGTCCCGCTTCTATATGCCCCCGCCTCCGGCAGCTGGCATGAACAACCGCTCTTTGCGGAAGGAACGACTTGATGAACTGTGTGATCTTCGACGTGGATGGGACGCTGGCGACATTCGATGCCGAGCGGCTCGGTCACCTGGTGCACGGGATCGAGAAACACTGGGACGCTTTCCATGACGCTATGGCCGACGCCATGCCGATCCTCCCGATCGTCAGGCTGTTGCGGCACCTCAAGGCTCAGGGCGAGCGGATCGTCATTTGTTCAGGCCGGCCCATCGGCTGGCAAGCACGGACCGAGGAGTGGCTGCGGAAGGCCGAGATACCATTCGACAGCGTATATCTACGCCGGGAAGACGAAGACGCGCTGCCGGATCCCGAAGCCAAGGCGAGAGCGCTTCAACGCATTCGAGACGATGGATACGAACCCTGGCTTGTCGTGGACGATCGCTCCTCCGTCGTGGCCTTCTGGCGAGAAGCGGGACTAACTTGTCTTCAATGTGCTCCTGGAGACTTTTGATCGGGGTAAAAGAAGCGCACTCCGGTCTCATATCCCGCACCTTCAATGCATTCGGTCCCGCTTGGACCCTATTCCGGCCGCTCCTCAAGCATGTCACCTTTTCCCTAGACCGGACATGCAACACCGCCTCGCGTCGAGCGTCGTCTTTCGACCCTGCGAGCATACAGACTGCTGAGGTGCTCGGTGAAGATATGCGGCACTCGGTTCGCACCTGGCATTCCGCTCAAGCATCGGTTCGAAGGGGCGAAGGCGACGAGCGCCGGAATGCCGGCGATCCCCACCAGGGCGACTGTCCTTGTCGGCGGCTCCGGCGTAGATCAGCGCTGTAGTTGCAAAGATAGGCACGATGGTCCTCCGCCGTTTGGGTCTAATTCCGCCAGTCTCGGCAGGGACACCCAGGTGACGACACCGAACCGGATGCCCCGTCGACGCCATAGCCGAGAGAGGTTATCCTGGCTATGATAACGGAAGCCTCGAAGCCGTCACCCGGCCTGATCGTCATGGTACCGCCGCTGAGCGATACGCCGACATAGGCGATGCCGGGTATCGGCATCACTGCATTCTCGATCGCTGCGACGCAGTTCCCGCAGCCCATGCCCTGGATGGCAAACGTTAGTTTCTCGGTGCGGGTCAAGCCTCGAAACTCACCTTGCCCGCCATGTCGAACTCATAGACGTCGTCACGGAAGCTGACCACGCCGTTCCTGTTCGCCCATGCCGAGATGTAGGTGGTGTGGATCTCCGGAGGGTTGCGGACCTCGGCGTCCTTGCGCTCACCGCTGGTGAAGACATTGCCGATCTCCGCCGGTCCCCAATCGCTGTTGTCGCGAAGCACCCAACCGACGAAGTCCTGCACCTGGTCAACGCGCACGCATCCGGAGGAATAGAACCGTGCGTTGTCGCCGAACAGACCCTTGGTGGGCGTATCGTGCAGGTAGACCGCATGGGGATTGTGGAAGTTGATCTTGACGTTGCCCATCGAGTTGAGCGGCCCGGGATCCTGCCGGAACCGGTAGTTCACGGCTTCCTCGGTCTGCCAGTTGATCTGGCTGGGCTGCAACTCGTTGCCGCTGCCATCCAGAATCCTGATCTTCTGCTCGGTGAGATAGTTCGGGTTCTCGTTCATGTACTTGATAAGGTCCCGTCGGATGATCGAGACCGGCACGTTCCAATACGGATTGAAGTTGATCTGGTGGATACGGCTCTTGAGGATCGGCGTCTGCCGGTCGATGCGTCCGACCACTGCCGTATGCCGGCGCTGCACCATGCCGCCCTCGACCACTTCGATGAAGGCCGCCGGGATGTTCACGACCACGTAGCGGTTCGAAAGGGCCGATGCCATGTTCTGCACGCGCATGAGGTTGAGGCGCAACTGGTGCAGGCGGGTTTCTGCGGGCACGTTGAGAGCGTACCAGGTCGCTTCGTCCACCTGGCCGGTCACCTGCAGGCCATGCCGGGCTTGGAAGCGACGCAAGGCGGCGTCGGTGGGGGCATCCATCGAATCGTTGACCCGTTCGACCATGGCCATGTCGGCAGAGGAGAGCAGCCGGCGCTTCAGTTGGATGACGCCATCGCGATTGACGCCCATGGTGACGCCATAGGTCTCCTGGGGCACCTGCTCCCATCCCCCACGGGCCACGAAGGGCTCGTATTGGGCGATAGCCATCTGCAGGTTGTTGGCCGTATCGTAGCTGAGGATCGGCTCGACCGTGTCGATGGCCTGGATGGCGGCGGCGCTGTTCGCCTCCCGCTCCGCATCGGTCAAGGTGCGGTTCTGGTTCATCATGCCCCACAGGGACTGGGCCTGTGCGGTCTGCATGAATGGAAGGGTTGCTGCTGCGCCTATAGGCAGCAGCCGGAGGAAGTCTCGTCGTTTCATGGCTCGTTCCGATGCGTGGTGTTCCGGGGAGCGGCGCGCGATGCAGCGCCGCAGCTTGCGGATCAGACCTGACGCGGAGGGCGGAAATGCTTTGCTCGGAGGTGGCAGCCCGGGTCGACATCGGCAGGAGCTAAACTGAAGCTTGGCCGTTCGGTGTCATAGAAGACCGCGAATAAACCGATGGCCAAAATTCCGGACGACATCGAGCAGCAGCTCGTCGAATGCACTGGGTGGCTGTGGTCGTGACCAGCGTCGATGTCCAGGTGAACGGCAGAGTGGGAGTCATGCGCTACGTACGCAGCCGCATTTGACTGGTGCACGGAGAGCAACAGCGCGAACAGAGCGAGAAGGATGAGCAAGAGCCCACGACGAAGCGTGACGGTCATTTTCCACCGCAGGATCGATCAGCCAATTCAAGCCTGATATCCTTAGCCTAGCGTTAAGTTCGGCGACAATGCGATGCCGACTGTGCCTCTACCAGGTCAAACGTCCGTGTTCCAAAATTTCGGAAATGCGCTGCGACAACTTCGCCCTTGCTCCTCCAGTGGCTATAGATGTTACGCAGCCCGGGACGTGGGAGGCTTTCGTGCTCGGCACCGATCGAAACGGAACACTTATACTCCTCGCATGGATGGTGGCTATCGCAGCTACCCTGGGCGCGTTGTTCATCGGCGAGGTGATGGGACAGATGCCGTGCACGATGTGCTGGTACCAGCGCATCGCCATGTTCCCCTTGGCGCTGCTGCTAGGTGTTGCCGCATTCCGCAACGACACGACGGTTTGGACCTATGCCCTGCCGTTGTCGTTGATCGGATGGGCGATCGCCGGCTACCATTCCCTGCTGATCGCCGGCCTTATTCCGGCGCCGATCGTGCCGTGCCAGGCGAACGGCCCCTCGTGCTCGGGCGATGACATGACGGTCGTTGGTGTCCCTATCCCTTACATGTCCATCGTTGCCTTCACCGCCATTTTCCTTCTGCTGATGCCAACCGTCAGGAAATCCGCATGAACTCGCGTATCGCCGTTATAGCAGTGGCCGTCATTGCCCTGGTGGTCTTCGCCGCAGCCGCGTGGTTCTACCCCCGGTCACAGGGGGGCGCTCCGGCGTCTCCTCAAGTTGCAGCTGTCGCCGAAGCCGGCTTCGTGCGCCCGCACTCACCCATCATCGGCCCCGCCGATGCACCGGTCACCATCACCGAATTCTTCGATCCGAGCTGCGAGGCCTGCCGAGCTTACTACCCCATCGTGAAGCAGATCATGGACCGGCATCCCGGCGAAGTGCAGTTGGTGCTTCGCTATGCAGCCTTCCACGAGGGTTCCGACGTGGCGGTGAAGATCATCGAGGCATCACGTCTTCAGGATCTCTTCATGCCGGTGCTTGAAGCGCTTCTGGCCCGGCAGCCGGAATGGGCGGTGCATGGCGCGCCGAATCTGGAATTGGCATGGCAGATCGCCGGCAAGGCTGGTCTCGACGTAGAACGCGCCCGTCAGGATATCCTTAGGCCCGGCATGGTGGGCGTGCTCAACGCCGACATGGCCGACGTGGAGAGGCTGGGAGTGAACCAGACCCCAACCTTCTTCGTCAACGGCAAGGCACCAGCGAGCACGAATCCGCAGGCCCTTGCCGATCTTGTCGCGAGCGAGGTCGCAGCTGCGCAATGACTGAGCAGGTCGACGTCCTGATCGTTGGTGGAGGGCAAGCCGGTTTGGCGGCTTCCTACCGGCTCGCAAAAGCTGGCGTTTCACACCTGGTGGTGGATGCATCTCCCCGGGTCGGTGACAGCTGGCGGCACCGTTACGACAGCCTCACCCTGTTCACGCCGCGGCGCCTGAGCTCGCTGCCCGGCGCTCCGCTCGACGGCGATCCCGAAGGTCATGCGGGAAGGCTCGAATTCGCCGACTACCTCGAGCGCTACTGCGACACCCACCGTCTGCCGGTGATGAGCGGGACCCGAGTGGTGCGATTGCAGGGTGACGATACCGGCTGCTTCGTCGCAGAGCTGGACAACGGAACCGCTGTGCGCAGCCAGGCTGTCCTGGTCTGCACGGGCGGTTTCCAGCAGGCGATCGTGCCGGATGTGGCTTCGCGGTTCGGCCCTGGCGTCACCCAGCTCACCATGTCCACCTACCAGTCGCCGGCAAGCGTGGGAAAGGGGCCGGTGCTGGTGGTCGGCGACGGCGCATCGGGGCGGGACATTGCCGTCGAGTTGGCAGGCAACCACCAGGTCCTCCTCGCCACCGGCAGACCCCGTCGCCTGTTTCCGCAACGCGTCCTCGGCATCAGCACATGGACGCTGATGGACAGGTTAGGGCTCCTTTCCGCTTCCGCCCGATCGCCTATCGGCAGGATGATGCAGGCAACCGATCCGTTTCCGGACCGCGGGCGCAGCCTGGCCGCCATGCGTGACCAAGGCGTGAACATCCGCCCTCGCCTTGTGGACGCATCGGATCGTACTGCTATCTTCGCGGACGGCAGTCGTGCCGACGTCAAAGCGGTCATCGGGGCGGTCGGATATCGAAACGATGACGGCTGGATAGAGGTGCCGGCGGGTATGCCGGGACTGCACTACCTTGGCCGCCCGTGGCAGCGGAACCGAGCATCGGCCCTGATCCTCGGCGCAAGAAGGGACTCCAAGGTGGTGGTGAACTCGCTCCTCAAGCAACTCGATCACCCGTGATCGTAGTCATGGTGGTCCGGCGGCACCCTGGAATGCCACATCTCGGCAGGCGGTGCAGATCCGCATCGGCGACCTCATTCGAAACCAGACTGCGGAGCGCGCTGGCGAGCTTGGGCTAAGCGACTAGCCGTGATCGTAATCGTGGTGATCAGGTGGAAGCTCATCGGCTCCTAAGACCCGGGCAACCAACGTCACCTCAGACCCGCCGATTTAAACAGTGACGGGCACAGCCGCTCCCACAAATGGTCCCACAGCTTCGACCCGAACCCCGCCGGGCTGCATGTACAGTTCCGCATGCGGTGGCAAGGTCGGCTCGAAGGCCCCGCCATCTGACCTGACCACGCTCGTGATGGATGCGCCTGGCACTTCAATGCTTATGGGCCCGACCCCGCTGGTGGTACGGTTGTTGATGACGAGGTAGATCTCGACGCCGTTCGCCTGCGCACGGGCCCAGGCTTCCTCGATCAGCACGTCGTCCATCACCGGTACGGGCAGTTCAGAAGCGACCGAAATGGACGCCCATCCGCTCAAGCGTCAGAAATACCTTTCGCCGGAAGCGATCGGCATTTTCGAACGAGCTATTCAAGACGAATTCCTGGCCCGTCCGCCATACATGGCGATGGACTGGGACGACAGGCTGCAGGATGGCCGGATCGACCTGAGATCAATCGCCCGCGAGAACGGCCTTAGCCCGCAGCGACTCTCACGACTGATCCACCATGGGCTTGTACCCCATATTGTGGGTGGCCATCGCAACACGACCTTCCGTGTCTTCGCCGCGGACGTCCAGCCGATCATCGACGAGGTTTCCTCCTCCATCGACGAGGTGGCCGTCGTGGACTTTCTGAACGTTTCTATCGGTTGTCTAGACCTGCTGTCGAACCGGGGGCTTCTCGCCGCCGTTTCCCCGGCAGCGAATATGGTGGCCGCCCCGAAACGCCTCTATGTCCGTCGATCTGCGGTGCAGATCCTGGAGCGATTGGAGTTATTGACCTCCCTGCGCGCGGACGGCGTGACTGGCGTGCGTGTTCAGGATCACCTCGAGGGCTCATCGCTGAACCGCTTTAGGTTTGGCGCGGCCATGATCTGCGTTCTGAATAGTTCGGGGCACCCTTATTACTCACGAACTGACGGAACGTGGCTGTCCGACGTGTGGATTGCGGACACTTCGGGCTTCGATGCGGCGATGGCCGAACTCTGTTCGGAGGATGAAAGGATCGGCGCCAGCACCGCCGCTCGATTGATGGAGACGAATGTCCCGATGGTCGAACGGTTTGCCAGGGCCGGAATGCTGGTGCGTCGCGGCGAAGCGGGCCTGTCGTTCCGTCGCACCGACGTGCTCGATATTGCCAGGAAGTATGTACTAGGGCGCGAGGCACTGGACACCACCGGCATGTCCGACAGTCGCCGCCTGCGGTCCATTCTGGCCGAAAACGGCGTTCAACCGGCTGTTCGATTGCTGGATCGTCCCGACCTCATTTTCGACAGGGCCGAATTCGAGGACTTTCTGAGGATGCGCGATTTGGCCGCGCATCCTCGGACCAAGGTGCCCGCCTACGAAACCTCCCCGGCCTGAATTCACTCGACCATTGAAAGGTATGACATGAGCACGGACAAGACGAGCTACAGCAAGCTTACGACAGTTGCACGCGGTTATGCCGACTGCCTTCTGGCCCATTTTGGGTTCAGCAGTTTCGTGGACGAATGGGGCGGGATAACCTCAAGCGACTTCTCGAAAAGCGCCCTCAAGACCCTCTCCGAAGATTGCAGGACATTTCTTGACGATGCCAAGGTCTGCATCCCCGAGGGAAGAATGGTCTTCGGGACGCGATAAAGCAGCACGACCTCGGCTGGCATTTCTTCCTCGCCCGCCAGGGTACCGGGGTGGGGTATCAAAATTTCGCAATGGGCAGTTTCGGAGACCGCCTCACCGAACTGGCCGAAAGCTACGGATGGATCCAAGTGGAGATATCCGACAAGGGGAAGATCCACTTCCTAACCTAGGTATTCCCGAAGATGTAACTAAAGCCCCGGTACAGGCCGGGGCTTTTTGCTGGGCAAAAGCAGCGGGAATTCGGATGCGGACTTTCGCGGGCAAAAACTCGCTCTTTCCGTGTCAGCATATTTGCGAGTTTCTTGGCTGGGGCGCCAGGATTCGAACCTGGGAATGGCGGTACCAAAAACCGCTGCCTTACCACTTGGCGACGCCCCAACTTGGCGCGGTTCCTACACGCTTTGTAGGCGCTTCGC
>JAESGL010000501.1_pt1 | contig 16024 bp, 16 predicted proteins | sample 9269711 | NCBI WGS metagenome assembly JAESGL01 (sample SAMN14515918, study PRJNA621676) | algae metagenome | isolation source: Kastovskya adunca ATA6-11-RM4 and co-occurring heterotrophs from soil and... | place: Chile: Atacama Desert | collected 2011-06-27
TCCACACCCGATACGACCGTTGCGCCCACACCTTCATGTCCGCCATCTGTATCGCCGCCGCCGTCATCTTCTGGCTCAATCAATGAGTCCTGAGCCTAGGGAAATTCCCGATGGCGATGTCAGGCATGGACGCCCCTTCGCAATTGCGGTAGGATTGCCTCGCCCTCGACAAGCGGGGGCAGGCAAGACACCTCCGCCCAGAGGTGCGAGAGCGGGTAACGTCCCGCCAATAAAGGACTGGCAAAAACCATGGCCGACAAAGTGAACAACCTTCAGGATATTTTCCTCAACAGCCTGCGCAAGTCGAAGACCCCGGTGACCATGTTCCTGGTCAAGGGCGTGAAGCTGCAGGGCATCATCACCTGGTTCGACAATTTTTCCGTGCTGCTGCGCCGGGATGGTCAGTCGCAGCTGGTCTACAAGCATGCCATTTCGACGGTCATGCCGGCCCAGACGATGGACCTGACCGATCTGCGCAAGGCCAGTGACGGCAATGGCAAGCCGCGCCTGCTGCAGGAAATCTTCCTGAGCGCCGTGCGCAAGTCGGGCAGCCCGGTGACCATGTTCCTGGTCAACGGCGTGATGCTCCAGGGTGAAATCGCCGCCTTCGACCTGTTCTGCATGCTGCTCGAACGCGACGGCATGGTGCAGCTGGTCTACAAGCACGCCATTTCGACCGTGCAACCGCTCCATTCGCTCGACCTGTCGGGCGAGAACGAGCAGGACGACTGATCGTCCACGCCGCATCCGGTCTTCCCGCCGATCCGCGCGGGTAGACCGGAGCGCGGCCAGATGCTCTAAGCTGACATGGCCATATTCAATCGCGACTCCGAGGACGAAGTGGCGCGCGGTGCGCGTGCCGTCGTCGTGCATGCCGAAACCCATGGCGGCGATCGCCGCGACAGCGACGCCCGGCTGGAGGAAGCCCGTGGCCTGGCGCTTGCGATCGGCATCGACGTGCGCGCCGCCCAGAGCTTTCGCGTCCGCGACCGCAAGCCCGCTACCCTGTTCGGCAGCGGCCAGGTCGACCAGATCGCCACGCTGGTGAACCAGGAAGAGGCCGAACTGGTCATCGTCGACAATGCGCTGACCCCGGTGCAGCAGAGCAATCTGGAAAAGGGAACCGGCGCCAAGGTGATCGACCGGACCGGGCTGATCCTGGAAATTTTCGGCGAGCGCGCGGCCACCAATGAAGGGCGGCTGCAGGTCGAACTCGCCCATCTCGATTACCAGGCCGGCCGGCTGGTGCGCAGCTGGACCCATCTTGAGCGCCAGCGCGGCGGCTTCGGCTTCCTGGGCGGTCCGGGCGAAACCCAGATCGAGGCGGACAGGCGCATGATCCGCGACCGCATGGCCAAGATCCGGCGCGAACTGGATCAGGTGACCAAGACGCGCGGCCTGCATCGCGCCCGGCGCCAGCGCGCGCCTTGGCCGGTGATTGCCCTTGTCGGCTATACCAATGCCGGCAAGTCGACGCTGTTCAACCGCCTGACCGGCGCCGAGGTGATGGCCGAGGATCTGCTGTTCGCCACGCTCGACCCGACGATGCGGCAGATCGTGCTGCCGGGGCTGGACAAGGCGATCCTGTCCGACACGGTGGGGTTCGTCTCCGACCTGCCGACCCAGTTGATCGCGGCCTTCCGCGCGACGCTGGAGGAAGTGCTGTCGGCCGATATCATCGTCCATGTCCGCGACATTGCCCATCCCGATACCGAGGCGCAGCGCGACGACGTGCTGGACGTGCTGAGCGAACTGGGCGTAGCCGGCGAAGGGGCGCTGGAGCGCGGCGATGGCGAGGCCGATCCGCCGCCAATCATTGAGGCGTGGAACAAGCTGGACCTGCTCGACACAGAGAGTGCCGCGCAGGCGCGCGAGATTGCGGCACGGCATGATGACGTCGTCATCATCTCGGCATTGACCGGCGAGGGTGTCGAGGGGCTGCAGCGGGCGATCAGCGGCCGGCTGACCCGTGGCGCACGGGTTCACAGCCTGCGCCTGCCGATCGCCGATGGGGCTGCCCTCGCCTGGCTACACGAGCATGGCGAAGTACTGGCAACGCGCCCGAGCGAGGCGGAGATGCAGGTGGATGTCCGCCTGTCCGACTCCGGTCTCGCCCGCTTCCTCAAGCGCGACCGTTAGAGCAAATTCCGATCCGACTGCGTCAGATCGGTTGCTCTAAGTTTTTGGTTTAACGCGTTTTCCGAGTCATCAGGTGATTCCACCTGATTAGAAAACGCTCTAATCGGGCAGTCGCGCCACGAAATCCTGCACGACGCGGGCTGAATTGGCCGAGGCGAGCGCCATGAACACGCTCATCTGGTTCTGCTCGGCGTCGCCACCGGCCAGGTCCGACAGGCTGCGGAAGGCGAGGAAGGGCACGCGGTTGGCATAAGCCACCTGCGCCACCGCTGCGCTTTCCATGTCCAGCACCTGCGCCTGGAAGGTCGCGAACAGATATTGGCGATAGGCGGCATTGTCCATGAAGGCGGGGCCGCTGATGCCGCGCCCGCCGACATGCAGGCTGGGCTGATGCGGCAGGCATTTTGCAGCGGCCGCATCGGCGCAGCGGGCCAGGCTTTCCGACGATGACAGGGCGCGAGCGATGGCGAGCAAAGCGGGATCGGCCGGGAAGGCGCGGTGCCAGCTCTTGGCTTCGGTCTCATTGCCGACCTCGACATCGCGCGGGAAGATCATGCCATAATTGGGCAGATTATTACCTGGCGTGCGGAAGATCGGCGCATAGCCGCCCGGCGCCTCGCGCGCGATCGTGCTTTCCATGAACTGGCCCCAGTCGGCCGCGACCACGACATCGCCGATATGCAGCGACGGATCGATGCCGCCGGCAATGCCGGAAAAGAGAATGCGCTTCACCGCGAAGCGATCGACCAGCCACTGGGTGGTCATGGCGGCATTGACCATGCTGACGCCGCTTTCGACCAGCAGCACCGGCTTGCCGGCCATCTGGCCGAGCGTCACCGGCACGCCATTGACGCGCACGGTGCGGGGTTGCCCGATTCGACCGACGAGCGCGGCATGCTCAGGCGGGAAGGCGGTCATGATCGCCGTGCGAGGCTGCTCGTCCAGCTTCTGGGCGAGGGCAGGGGATGCGGTCAGCAGGCCGACCAGGGCGAGGAGAAATTTCATGCGGCGGCAACCCAGGCAAAGCGGATGACGATCAATATGGCGAGCAGGAAAAGCAGCCAGTCGGCGCGGCTCATCTTGCCGCGCAGCAGCTTCAGGATCGCATGAGCGACAATGCCGAAGGCGATGCCGTTGGCGATCGAGAAGGTGAGGGGGATGAGGGCGAGCGTGAGGAAGGCGGGGACGGCCTCGAACGGCTCTTCCCAACTGACTTCCACCAGCGGCGCCATCATCAGGCTGCCGACCAGGATCAGCGCAGGCGCCGTCGCATAGAGTGGCACCAGGCCGGCATAGGGCGCGGCGAAGATGGTGATGAGGAAGAGGAGCCCGGTGACGATGGCAGTAAGCCCCGTGCGCCCGCCGGCCGCGACGCCGGCTGCGCTTTCGACATAGGAGGTGACGGTGCTGGTGCCCGCCGTCGCGCCGACCATGGTGGCGGCCGCGTCGGCGATCAGGATGCGGTTGAGATTGGGCACGCTGCCGTCGGGGTGAGCGAGGCCCGCCCGCTTGGCCACCGCCATCAGCGTGCCGAGATTGTCGAACAGGTCGACGAACAGGAAGACGAAGATGATCTCCAGCACGCCGATGCCATGGCTGCCGGCGAAGACCGCGCCAAGATCGAGATGGAAGGCCGTGCTGCCCAGCGCCGATACCTCATAGGGCGTCGGCGTGAAATGCAGCGCGCCAACCACCCAGCCGAGCAGGGTAGTGGCAACGATGCCGATCAGGATCGCGCCGCGCACCTGGCGGATCGACAGGCCGGCGATCAGGGTCAGGCCGAACAGGGTGAGCAGCACCGGCGCCGAGCGAAGGTCGCCGAGCGCGACCGAGGTGGCGCTATTGGACACGACGATGCCGGCATTGCGCAGGCCGATGAAGGCGATGAAGAGGCCGATGCCGCCGGCGACAGCAGCCAGCAGATGGGGCGGGATGGCGGCCAGGATCATCTGGCGGATGCCCGCCAGGGTCAGCGCCAGAATGGCGACGCCCGAGAGGAAGACGCAGCCGAGCGCGACCGGCCAGGGAATGCCCAGGCCCAGCACGACCGAATAGGTGAAATAGGCGTTGAGGCCCATGCCCGGCGCCAGTGCGAGCGGCACGTTCGCGACCATCCCCATCAGGATGCTGGCAAAGGCAGCGGCGAAACAGGTCGCGGCGGCCACGCCGACCAGCGGCATGCCGGCCTCGCCCAGGATCGCCGGATTGACCAGCACGATATAGGCCATGGTGAGGAAGGTGGTGATGCCGGCGATGATTTCCGTGCGCACATTGCTGCCGCGCGCGGCTATCTGGAAACGGCTGTCCAGCCATGCAGGCGCACTCATATGCGCGCCCCGCCGATGAGACAGACGCTGATATGCTGCATCCCCAACACGCTATCGATCAATTCACGCCCCCATTATACGCTCTTCAATCCGGCCCTATGCCGTCAGCACGACGTCAGGTCAAAGGGCAGGACAGTGAGAGCGGGGAAAAGAGCGCCTCAGAACGAAATCAAACCAGCCCCTTTTCGACCACGGTGATTGCCTGACGAAGCGATTTGGAATCCGCGCACATACCGCCGCACTTTTCAAGTCGGCTGCGCAGACTGCCCAGGATCTTCTGCGCTGCATCCTGATTGCCCAACTGTATCTGGGCTAGAGCGAGGCCGGACAGCGCGCCCGGATGCCCTGTTCGACTTGCCGGTTCGAGATAGCGCCGAGCCGCAGCAGGGTCCCCAAGCCCCAGCATGGTGACCCCCTTGAGGAAACGCACCTGGGGGGCACTGGTCCGTCCAATCAACATATTGAGAACGGGTTCGGCTTCGGCGTAGCGGCCTTCGGCAACAAAATTGCGGGCCTTGATGAAATCCCGTTCCAGCAGATTGCCACCGCCAGGCCTGAAATCATGGTTTCCGGCAAAACCGTTGATCGGCCCCGCATAAGAAGAGGTCAATACACCCAGCGAGTTGGTGCCAATCGCGTTGGAACTGTCCATATAGGTTTGCGCGATACCTGTTGTGGGCGCGGAAAGCGCGGCGCACAAAGTGAAGATCGGACCAAGACGCATGACCTGACACTCCCATCTAGTTGCCAAATGAAACTATCAGGCGATCGCAGACCTGTCAAAGCGCGCGATGCATGATAAGAGTATCGACGGAACCATAGGCCGGATGCCGAAACGCAGCGGGTGAACGCCCGACGGTGCTGAAACCCATCGCAGTCCAAAGGGAAACGGCGCGGGTGTTGGTGGACACGACAAAATTATATTGCATCGCGCTGAAGCCCAGATCGCGGGCCAGATCGAAGGAGGCGGCGCACATGCGCCGGGCAACGCCGCGTCCGGTTGCGTGACCTGCGGTGACATAGCCGGCATTGGCAACATGGTCGCCACCGCCGGGCTGATTGGCCCGGACGTAGAAGATACCCAGCAGGGCGCCATCTTCCTCTACGACGCGGACGGTGCGGTCCGGGGACAGCCAGAGGGCAAGGGCGTCTTCGCGGCTGATCGCGCGATCGACCGCCAGGGTTTCACCGGCGCGCAGCACTGGTTCCAGGATATCCCAGATCGCGTCATGATCCGCCGGCGTGACCGGCCTGATTATTCCACCTGTTTCGCCTGCTGCCATAGCGCCTCCTTCTCGTCGAGCGACAGGCCGACGAACGCGTCGCCGGCGATTGCCTCCATCTGACGAAAACGACGATCGAACTTGGCATTTCCGCCACGCAGGGCGACTTCAGGATCGATCTTCAGATGGCGTGCGAGGTTCACGACGGCAAAGAGGAGGTCGCCGACCTCTTCTTCCCGATGGGCATGGCTGGTCGCGCTGGCGACCTCGTCCAGTTCCTCATGGATCTTCGCGATCGCGCCCTGGGCGTCGGGCCAGTCGAAGCCGGTGCGGGCGGCCCGCTTCTGCAGCTTTTCGGCGCGCAGCAGCGCCGGAAGCGCCTGTGCCACGCCGGCCATGGCGCTCGGGTCGGGGATCTTGTCGGCGCGCTCGGCCGCCTTGATGCTTTCCCATTGGGCATGGCCATCCTCACGCCGGGCGCCTTCGCCAAAGACATGGGGGTGACGCCGGATCATCTTCGCCGCGATGCTGTCGATCACGTCCTGCAGGCGGAAATGGCCGGCCTGTTCGGCGATGCGGCTGTGGAAGACGACCTGCAGCAACAGGTCTCCCAGTTCATCGCGCAGGTCCGCCATGTCGTTGCGTTCGATCGCATCGGCCACTTCATAGGCTTCCTCGATCGTATAGGGGGCGATGCTCGCGAAATCCTGCTCGACGTCCCAGGGGCAGCCCGTTTCCGGATCGCGCAGCCGCGCCATGACATCGGCGATCGGCATGATATCGGCGGGACTGGCTTTGGACATGGGAACCTTCGCATTGGCTGCTGATGGGCCTGCGGATAGGCGTTTGCCGGATACAAGGCCACCCCCGATGTCGAACGGGGCGCCGATAGGCGGATATGGTGCCGATGGGGAGGCGCGTCGGAGCCTGTGGGAGGATTATTCCGCTGCGGCGACGACATCCTCGTCCTTGACCGCATTGTTCGTCTGGACCTGCACGACCCGACCCCGGTCGAGATGAACGATGACGTCGGCAAGTGCGACGAGCGATGCCGTATGGGCTATGGCCAATATGGTGATATGGCCCCGCAAACCGGCAATCGCGGTTTCGATCTTGGTCTGTGCGTCCATATCGAGGGCACTTGTCGCCTCGTCCAGGATCAGCAGTCTGGGATGGCGCAGCAGCGCGCGCGCGAGGGCGATGCGCTGCCTTTCCCCGCCGGACAGACGGCTGCCACGATCGCCGACCACGGTATCGAGCCCCTGGGGCAAGGCGCCGACGAACTGCCGGGCGTTGGCGGCGTCGAGGGCGTTCCACAACTCCTCATCGCTCGCATCCGCCTTGCCGATGCGCAAATTGGTTGCGATGCTGTCATGCAACAGGAAGACGTCCTGGGGCATATAGGCGATCTGGGACCGCCATTGCCGATCATCCTGGGCAAGGTTGACACCGTCGACCAGAATCTGGCCTTCGCTGGGATCGAGCAGCCCCATCAGCATGTCCGCTATGGTGCTCTTGCCTGCACCCGAAGGCCCGACCAGGGCAATGATCTTGCCGGCGGGCAATTCCAGATCGAGGTTCGCGATCGTCGGCGTGTCCGCGCCGTGATGGGTGATGGATACGCGATCGAAGCGGACATGCCGGGTCAGGAGCGGCATTTGAACGCGCTCCGGCCCGGCGGTGCGGTTCTGCTCCGCCGTGAAGATGCGCAGCAGCCTGGCGACATTCTCATAGCCTGGCAGGCAGAGGAGCAGTTGCTGGAGCGTGCTTTGCAGGGCGTTGAAGCGCGGCGCGAGGCGCATGAACAACAGCAACATCGTCATCAGCTGCGGCAGGGGCAGCGCGATGACGGCATAGGCCACATAGACGAACAGGGCTGCGGCCGCACCGCTTGCCAACTGGAACAGAGCGGTACTGTTGGATGTCAGCCGGGCGAACTCGACAGTGCCGACGCGCAGCGTTTCCAGCAACCGATCCAAGCGTTGAAGATAATAGGGTTCGCTGTTGAAAGCCTTGGCGATCTTCATGCCGGTGATGAATTCGAACGCGACATATTGCCGTTCCTGCAGGGAATTCGACATGGATTGCGCATGGCGGGCGATCTTCCGGCGCACCGGGTACAGGCCGAACAGGGTCGCTGCGCCAACGGTCATGGCGAACAAGGTCATCTGCCAGGATATCAGCGTGGACAGCAGGCCATAGAGCGTCAGCCAGATGATATTCTGGCCAAATGACATGAGGCTGAAGACCGCGACCTGGATGCGATCGACATCGTTACTGAGCGCATGGTTGAGATCGGACCCGCGCATGTTCGCGACCAGCGACCAGCGACCATAGCCGATGGCCGTGAACAGGCGCATGCGGATGTCGTCTACCGCCTGCTGCATCGTCCGGGTCATGAGGAGGAGGCGGCGGCGCGACACCAAAGCCTGAAAGACCATGAGGCACAGCATCGCCGTCAGCAACCAGCCGAGCGATATGCTGCCGATCCAGGGGAGTTGAATGCTGCTCTGGGCCGCACCATGATTGGTGCCGATCAGTTTCAGCAACGGGATCATCGCCAGCAGCGAGCAGCTTTCCAGAATGCTGCCGATCAGGATCAGCAACAGGATGACGGACGCCTGTCGGCCATATCCCCCAAGGGAAAAGCGTGCGAAGTCGCTGATCTGACGGAACTGGCTCACCTATGGTCCTCGCAGTCGGCGCGGACGAGTTCGACTGTCTCTTCCAGTCGATTGAGGGCATGCGGGACGTGCAGTGTTGCCACCTGGACGCAACGGGCCAGGGCAGCGCAGCCCTGCATGTGACGGGCCTCGTCGGCGGGCGAGAGCGCTGCCTTCCCGAAACGGGTTATGTAGGAGTAGCGCAGGATCGCCGACAGGGCCTGGGTTCCGGCAAGTCGGGTGAGGCCGGGCTGATCCCCCACGCGGTCGAGAACATAGAGGCGTTCGGGTTGCAGCTGATCATGGCGGAAATCGCCCATCAAACGATGCTGGCGTTTGGAAAAGCCGGGATAGACCAATGGCAATGGCTGCGCTTCGGCCAGTTGCATGGCGTCTGCGGCCTCTTCCGCGAGCTTGAGTTGGCCATAGGCCGGCAGGATTTCGAGCGTGCCGTCCGGGTTCTCGCGGATCGCCAGGAGGTCGTCCGTCAGCAGACGATGGCCCGCCCGGAGGAAGGCTGCGGCGGTGGTGGATTTGCCCGCCAGTTTGTCGCCAACGAAGATGACGCCATGCCCGTCCAGGTCGATCGCGCTGGCGTGGAGCGTGATGTAGCCGCGCATGTGCAACGCCAGCGCCATGATCGGCCCCAGCAGAGGAAAGGGGAGGTAGGTCACCGGCGTATCGGGATAGGGCTGAATCTCGATGAGGTCGGGGCCGTGGAACTGGAAGGCCGCAACGTCGGGCCATGCCAGAAAATGCGTCCCGTCCGTGCGGAACTGCGTGATCACGCCCTCTTCGCGCGACGGCAAGGGCAGGTCGCGGCTGTAGATGATGCGGATGTCGGGCACGGATCCCGCCGGGGCGGTCGTCAGTTCCGGCAGCGGAACATCCGATTCGATCGTCAGCCCAAAGGCACGATAAAAGGACGAGGCCTTGCCGGCGGGGGCAAGGGCGGGCTGAGGCGTTGGGCCCATCTTCATGTCATCCTCCTGCATGTACGATGTGAAATTTAGCCCTCGGAGCGGCGGGCCGGGATCGTCTTGCAAGCCAGCGGCCCAGGCTTGCGACCCGGTAGGCAGCGAATAAGGGGGCGGCATCATTGGCCATGGACTGATCGAACTGCGTGATGGCCGCGCGGGCCACATCGATGTCGACAAATGGCGCCAACATGTCAGCCTGCGCATCCAGCATCGTCAGCAAGGATGCCCGGTGACGCGCCATGCCTGTTCCCAACTGGCCGGCAAAGTTGAACTTGTCGCGCCGAAGTCGGACCGGCTCTGGCAACAGGCCTGCCATGGCGTTCCGCAGGGATGCGCGCGGATAGCCATTGTCGAGCTTGGCGTGGGCCGGGAGCGATACGCAGAATTCGACCAGACGGCGATCATAGAATGGGAAGCACAGGCGCACCCCGGCTGCAGCGGCCGAACGATCGAGCACTTCAAACGCATAGGGTTGTTGTGGCGATGTCAGGGTCGACAGGTGGCGCTGCTGCTCGGTCTGATAGGCCGAGCGGCTGGGCATTGTCGCTGTGCGGCGCAAACCTATATCCGTGCGACGGGCGAGGTCCGGTGCGACGAGCGCGGTCGTGAAATTCGGTGAGGTGCGGGGCGGATGTGCATGGTGGACGATGCGCCGCCAATTCTGCCGGAATCGCCGTATCGTCGCGATATGATCGAAATGGGGAGACGCTGCCTGCCAGGTCGAACAGCGGAGAATATGGGCCAAGCCATGTGCTTCGCGCAACAAGGTGGCCCAGCGCCGTTCCATGGCCAGTTCGTTCAGCCGCCCAAACCCGTGGGAAACGACTTCATCGCCGCCATGTCCGTCCAGAAGGCGGGGAAGCCCCAGTTGCCGGGCCCTGTGATAGAGGCGTCGTGAACTGCCGAGATTGTAGGCGAGGCAGGGGCCGTCCTGTTCAGTCAGGATCATGTCCAGTTCCTGCAGCGGATCCTGATGCTCAGTGGGCAGGAAATGAGGGGTAAAACGCCCTGCTTGCAGAATGGCTTCTATGTGCGGGCCATCCGTCCAGTTGGGACTTGTGTCGAACGTCATGGACAGGCTTGGCACGGGCGGCCCCGCCGCCTCCGTCCGCAAGCGCGACGCCATCATGGCGATGGACGAGGAGTCCAGTCCACCGCTGAGCAGCACGCCGGCTTGTTCACTGATCCGGCACGAGACCGCCTGTTCGAACAAATGGCGGAACTGCTCGGCGGTTTCCTCATCCTTGGGAGGCTGCGATGCCGCCAGATGCCAGTAACGGCTAATGGTGAGTTCGTCGCGCGTGACCTGAATGATGTGCCCTGGCGGCAGACGCCGGATTTCGCGATAGAGCGTCGTCTGGGCATCGCCGACTATGCCGGCGACGAAGTCCGCTGCACCAACTTCGTCGACGGCGGATGATATCTCCGAACCGAGCAGCGCGCCAATCGTTGTCGCGGCCATGAACAGCCTTGGCGAAGCATGATAGTAGAACGGGCGGACGCCGAAATGATCACGGGCGCCAAATAATGTCTGTGTCGCTTCGTCCCAGAGCACAAAGGCGAAGTCGCCCAGCAACATGGAGGCGCAGTTTGCGCCATAGCGCTCGTACAGCGCGGCTATCAGGCTTGCTTCAGGGAGGGCGGGGCGGGGAGGAAGGCCGAGCCGTGCCTCGATTTCCGCGCGATTGTCGAGCCGGACATCAGCGGCCACAATAAGGCCCGGACGTCGCTTCTCATGGTCCAACGCCTCCATGCCAGCCCCGGCAAGAATCGTCGGGCCGCTATCGATCGCGCAACGGACCCCGCGTGATACCAGGGAGGCGATGCCTTCGCCGGGCCAATGCCGTGCCGGCCGGCTATCGCGGTGGAACAGGCCGGCAAAAGCATTCATTGCCGGACCAGCCCATCCAGGTCCGCCAGGACATTGAAGCCGGCCAAGTCCTGTCGTCTGCCGCCAATAATGGGCCTTGCACGATGGTCGAGCAGCCAGGCATGGGCCTGGAAGCTGCCATCTTCGGAGCGGCGTACACCGATCCGGACCCAGCTTTCATGTCCCATCCAGGCGAGCAACGTCCGTGTGGCCACGGCCTGGGTCAGGCACGTGGCGCCGGGAACAAGTCGTGAGGCGATGCTGACAGCGCGGGCGGCCTGGCGCACCCAGAGCGGATTGCGCTGGCCAGTGGATTGCGGCAACCATTCGCACAGGCGCGCATAGCTGGTGAGGCTGAGGGCAAGACGGACAGCCAATACCACAGGCAGTGCGACCGGCAGCAGGAGTGCCAGAAGCAGCCCTGCCAGAGTGCGATCAGGACGCCGGCGCATGCTGGACGCTGATCAATGTGAACTGCGACAGGTTGCTTAGCAGGCTCTCCAGATCCTTGCGACACTGTTCCGGTCGGACGTCGAAGCGTTGCTCGATATTATCCTGCAACGCGCCGACGCTGGTGGGGGTCGCGATCGTTTCCCAGACATGGACGCCGACGCGATTGAGCGCGAAATAGCGGCTGGAGGTCAGGTCCAGTAGAACTCTCTCATTGTCCAGGTCGCAAAACACGATGTTGGGATCTGCTGCCACGATTGTCGCGGATGGCCAGGCGATCGTCATCTTTCTTCCCCGCTACCAAGGGCTTTGCAGGAGAATGGACGCCCCCTCTGTCCGAGAAGGGCGTCCACCCTGTCAGGAGAACGTGAGCTCGCCGCGCGGCGTACCGTCCGGGAAGGTCGCGTCCAGGCTTTCGCCATAGGACGTGCCCTGCGTCAGCGATTCGAACGAGCCGAGTTCGACGAGCTCGGGCGATTCATAAGACTCCTTTTCCATACTCAACTCCTCATCATCTGCTGAACCATTCAGCGGATATAAATTGATCGTAAGTAAATGTTTAAGTCAAATTCCAATCCATCCGCGGTAACACCTATAGGTATAAACACATATCGCCATGATTTAACTTTGTAGGGCAATGTTTTGCATAAGCTAACATTCAAGGCGTGACTGATGTGTTGTTAGATCCCTCCCGCAAGGCACGGAAAATCGTGGATATCGTGAGGTGCCATGTGGCCCTGTCCGTTCCGCAGATGATCGTTAGCCCCCCTTCTCCGGCGATCGACGCGGACGATTGGGCGGACATCATAATGGTTGGGAAATCCTGTAAACTTCTGCTGCACCTTGGTGCCGGGCTGCGCGCCGCTGGGCAGGATATTCCGGACGCCTTCTCGCGCGAGGAAGATAGGTTCAGGAAGTTGACGCTCGCGATGAACGGCGTGAACATCGCTACAATAACCAATATATCTAAAGCTCTAATCCATGATGATCTGCGATTTATAGTTTTCAAAGGCCCGCTTGCTCAGAGAAGAATTTATGGCGGATACTTTCATCGTCCCTCATCGGACGTCGATATCCTGATCGATCGCGGTGATCTGCGTCGCTGCACTGCGCTTCTCCAGGAGGCAGGTTATTTCCTGCCCGCGGAATGTGATCGTATCTGGTGGCGTGCCTTTCTGGGAGAGCAGCATTTCTTCTCGCGTTCGCCGAACCAGGCAACGGTCGACGTTCATCACCGGCTCCAGCAGCCGGGTTGTCCGCACCCCATGGACGTGGGCGCGTTTCTGCTTGAGCCGGCGGATCAGGAACTGGGGCAGGTAAAGGTTCCCTGCATATCGCCAATCCACGAGATTCTGTTGGCAAGCCTGAGCTTCGTGAAGTCTTTGACCCAGCATTGCCACGCAGCGGCCTATCTTCTGGACTTCTGTGCCGCAGCCTCTCGGCTCGACAGCGCAGGCTTGGCGGATTTGCATCGGCGGGCAATGGAGCAGAATATCGAGCACAGCTTGCGCATCACCATCGCTTGCGCCGACAGCATATATGGACTGAAACTATCCGGGGTTGCTGCACCACTTCCGATTGCAGACCTTTTTGGCGATGATCTGTCGCTGGCCATCTTTACACCGGATGATCCATCCATCGCTTGGCCCCGATTGCGCCAGCTCCTGTGGCGGCTGTGTGACGACCGGCGAACCGGCCAAAAGTTGGGCACCTATATCTGGGTTGGCGGAAGCTTTCTCGCCTCCAAGGCTGCACGCAAAATGCCGAGTTGGCCAAAGGAAGAGCAGAGTGGCATGGACACGACATCCGTTGCATTGTCAGGGTGATCAAGCCGAAGTTGGAGAGGGTTCACACCGTCGCAAACAGATAGTCGGCATCGCTGGCCGCTCGGGTCAATGGTGTCGGCTGGGTCAGCAACCAGCATTCGCCGGCACGCCAGGTGACGCCATCGATATCGCCACGGCCGCGTAGCGGAATGAACCATGCGAGACCGCTGTTGGTGACATGCAGCGCATCTCCACCCTGCATATGCGCCAGGCGCAGGCCAAACGGACCATTATCTAAAAGGACGCCACTGCAGCCGAGTGGTCGATGCAGAGCCGCGGCAGGACGAGGATCTGCTTGCCATGCAGGAATGTCCGACTCCACTTGAGTTAGCCGGGCGCGGTCGTAACTATCCAGGCGGTAAGTCAAATCGATCTTCTGTTGTACTTCTACCAGCGATATGCCCGCGCCGATCGCATGAATGGTTCCGGCGGGCACGAAATAGAAATCACCCGGCCGTGCGGGGCGCCAGTCAATAAGTCGCTCCAGCCCCCCGCTCGCGGCCGCGTCGTGCAGGGATTGCCGATCAAGCGGAAAGATCGTTCCAATTCCGACAACAGACGCTGGCTCGGCATCAAGAATATACCAGCATTCTTCTTTTCCTACGCAATCTCTTCCGGTATGAATCTGGATGGATCGTTGCTCGCTGGTGTAGATATACTTCACCAGAAGGGGTGGCGTCGTGCCTTTAGGGCAATCAAACCAGAGCTCACCAATTCGCTTGCCGAGCTTATCAATCGGGTGATTAGGGACTACATCCCTGCCCCAGATTTTTTCCACGAATTTTGCCTGCAGCTTAATGCTTGGCATCGATGATGCCGTGCGCTTCTGGCTGTCGCAATGTGGCAGAAGGTTTTCGATGTCTCATAATCTCCTCCTGTAAGGATTGTGATAATGAGAGTGATGGATTGCCGTGGAATTGAAATCCGTTCGAACACCTAATCAATGAATGTTTTGGGAAATCACATAATGGTTTTTACTCTTCTGCGCAAAGTGATCACGAATATTATCCTTCCAGCGCTCGATGAAGCGGGTGTCCTGGATCACTTCTACGCAGAAAAGCAGTCATTTTACGCCTGACCCAGTTGCCTACTGGCCGTTCGAACAGTTCATGAGACAAGCCGGCGAGCACCAGCGACAAGGTCATCGCTGACAGGATCTGTATCGACATGTTGACGCCAAGCGCTTGCCCCTGAATCTGGACCAACTGCAGGACCGGCATATGCAGGAGATATAGCGAAAAGCTATATGCACCGAGTCGACGGATCACTCTGTTGCCCCAGATTATATCGTTCAGTGGATGGCGGATGGTCGCACCTACAATGACCAACATGCAGGCCCCTATTTTCAGCGGGTCTGAATAGTAGATTATATGCTTGGGATCGCCACTAATGGGCGGGAAAATCCACAACTGCACCGAAGTTGGCGGAGCGATGATGCTCCAGACGAACAAGGCGGTGAACAAGAGCAATGGACTGAATAATCGCGCCATTTGCACTTCCGGGATTCGTCGGATCAAGATTGCGCCGAAAATGCCCGCCATGAAAATATGCATCTTCGCCAGGGCAAAGAAGCCGGGAAGCCAAGGGCTCGTCACATAACAAGCTACCAAAACGAAGCCGATTGCCAAATACAATCTGCCGCGGCGCGGTTGCTTTGCATAGGTCGCCGTCCAGAATATTGGGAATAAAAAGTAGAACTGAAATTCGGGTCCGATAGACCAGAAGATTGGCGCTGCGCTGGTGAACGTTACCTGCCGGAACAATTCTATCAGTTCAGTCCGATAAATAAAATCAGTGTAAATGAATCGATGCATTATAAAAGATAGGAGACAGATGCAGGCATAGAGGGGTATAATGCGCGCGATACGCGCTGCAGCATAAGAGACCAGTGCGTCGTAATCTGATTTTTTTGGTAGATAGAGATGCCCCATAAGAAATCCACTAAGCGTAAAAAACAAAATAACTCCGTAATCGCCTGCACGAGAATGTAATAATTCTGGAAATCCTGTAGATTGAAAATGTGATAATACGACGAGTGAAGCTGCGAATCCCCTGATACCGTCGAGCGCGGGTATGTGCCTGCTCATGTATTGCGTTCTGTGTTACGGATCATGCGCACTCGGGCATAACAGCAGCCGTAAATGATCCACATCAGGGCTGCTGTCTTGATAGACAACAACGAATTGCTGATCGGCAAGCAGAGTGCGAGGAAGAGCATGATGCCATGCTTAGCCATTCGGTTGCAGCCGTTGCGACCGAAGCTGCTACAGGCGAGGGTGATCCATAGCATGACTGAGATCACCACAGACTGAGCTTGAACGAAATCCGCCCAACCAGCGTCAAAGAAGCGCACACGGTCTGCCCGGATGCCCAACAACTGGTCAAGGTCCATCGATCGCAGCGCATCGAGCCCGACGCTGAGTCGTCCGGGAAGATTGTCTTGGTGCTCCGCCAGAATTCCCAGCGCTTCGCCCCCGACCAATGCGACAAGCAGCAACGGCAGATAGGCGACGCTCCATTGATCTGGAACATAGGCGCTAATCGGC
>JAESGL010000502.1_pt1 | contig 15976 bp, 9 predicted proteins | sample 9269711 | NCBI WGS metagenome assembly JAESGL01 (sample SAMN14515918, study PRJNA621676) | algae metagenome | isolation source: Kastovskya adunca ATA6-11-RM4 and co-occurring heterotrophs from soil and... | place: Chile: Atacama Desert | collected 2011-06-27
CCCGAAGTTGGCTCGTCGAGGATGTAGATCGTGTTGCCGCGTTGAGCGCGTTGCAGTTCAGTCGCCAGCTTGATGCGCTGCGCCTCCCCGCCAGACAGCTCGGTCGCCGGCTGACCGAGCCTCAGATAGCCAAGACCGATCTCCCGCAACACGTCGAGGGAGCGCATCACAGATGCCTCGCCAGCGAAGAAATCGCACGCATCGTCGACCGTCAGTTCGAGCACCTGGGCGATATTGCGCCCGTTCCATTCGACTTCGAGCGTTTGCGGGTTGTAGCGAGAGCCATGACAGGTCGAGCACGGGGCAAAAACGCTCGGCAGGAACAGCAGCTCCACCATGACGTATCCCTCGCCCTCGCACACAGGGCAGCGGCCTTGCGCGACGTTGAACGAGAACCTTCCCGGGCTGTAGTGCCGCCGGCGGGCGAGCGGCGTATCAGCGAAGATCCGTCGCACATGGTCGAACATGCCGCTGTAGGTGGATAAGTTCGAGCGCGGCGTGCGGCCGATCGGTTTCTGATCGACCCGCACCAGCCTGCGAACATGCTCCATGCCTGCGACAATGCGTCCTTCAGTGTCGTTTTGCGCAACATCGAGCAGCGGATCGATATCCTCCTCCTCGGCCACGGGGGAGCCGCCGAGGTGTTCCGTGACGAGCTCGGGCAGCGCCTGACTGACAAGACTGGATTTACCCGATCCCGAAACGCCGGTGACAGCGGTGAAGCAGCCGATGGGAAACTCGACGTCGAGACCATGGAGATTGTTCCGCCTGATCCCTTCCAGGCGTAGCCATGCCTTGGGATTGCGCGGTGTGCGCTCACTGCGGAGCGGCTCTGCGAACAGGTAGCGGCGGGTGATCGAATTCTCGACGTCGGCAAGCCCCTCTATCGGCCCGCTGTAGAGGACTTCACCGCCCTTTTCCCCGGCTCCTGGCCCGACATCGACGAGCCATTCCGCGCGGCGGATCACGTCGAGATCATGTTCGACGACGAACAGGGAGTTGCCCGCCGCCTTGAGACGCTCGAGGATGGTGAGCAAGGCTTCGCCATCTGCCGGGTGCAACCCTGCCGAAGGCTCGTCAAGCACATAGACCACGCCGAAAAGCTGTGACGACAATTGCGTGGCAAGCCGCAAGCGCTGCAGCTCTCCGGAGGAGAGCGTCGGCGTGCTGCGGTCGAGCGAAATGTAGCCAAGGCCAAGATCGATCAGCGGCTCTAGCCGCTCGATCAATTCGCAGGCAAGGCGTTGGGCGGCGATCCGCTTCTCGTCGGAGAGATTGGGCGTGCGGCGTACGTCGGGCGCGCTCTTGTGCGCAGAGCCGCCCGCCGCAACCCGTTGTTCGACCGCTGCATCGCGGGCTGCTTTTTCTAGAACATGGCCCTTTGAGGGGGCAGAGACCGCCCCATACGCGCCATGCGCGACGGGCATCAGCAAGTCTTTCAGCTTGAGCAGCGTCAGGTCGCCGAACTCGGCAATGTCGAGGCCGGCGAACTTGACCGACAGGGCTTCGCGCTTCAGGCGCTTGCCGTCGCAGGTCGGGCAATCGCGGCCGATGATATATTGCGAGACGCGCTTCTTCATCAGCGCGCTTTTAGTGTTGGCGAAAGTTTCCAGCACATAGCGGCGCGCGCCGGTGAAGGTGCCCTGGTAGCTCGGCTCCATGCGGCGTTTGAGCGCCGTCCGGGTCTGTTCGGGCGTCAGGCCCGCATAGACCGGCACCGTTGGCGCCTCTTCAGTGAAGAGGATCCAGTCGCGATCCTTTTTCCGCAGGTCGCGCCACGGCGTATCGACGTCATAGCCGAGCGAAACGAGGATATCGCGCAGGTTCTGGCCATGCCAGGCGGCCGGCCAGGCGGCGATCGCTCGATCGCGAATGGTGAGGCTGTCGTCAGGAACCATCGTCTCTTCGGTCGCGTCATATACGCGGCCGATGCCGTGGCAGGTCGCGCAGGCCCCCGCGACCGTGTTGGGGGAGAAATCCTCCGCATAGAGCATGGGTTGATGGCGCGGATATTCGCCGACGCGCGAATAGAGCATCCGCACCAGGCTGGAGAGCGTCGTCAAGCTGCCGACCGAGGATCGCGCGTTGGCCGAGCCGCGCTGCTGCTGCAACGCGACCGCAGGCGGCAAACCGTCGATCGCGTCGACCTCCGGCACGCCGGCCTGGTCGATCAGGCGACGGGCATAGGGCGCAACCGATTCCAGATAACGCCGCTGGGCTTCGGCATAAAGGGTGCCGAACGCGAGCGATGACTTGCCCGAGCCCGATATGCCGGTGAACACCACGAAGGCGTCGCGAGGTACATCGACGTCAATATTTTTGAGGTTATTCTGGCGCGCGCCGCGAACCTGCACGCAAGCGGGCGGCCCCGTATGCCCATGATCGGTGGCCGGCGTCGTCGCGTGAATATCCTTGCTCTTCAATTCAGTCTTCCTGCCCTATGCGCCCGTGCGGCCCGTGGTTCATCACAGTCGGGTAACAGATGAATGCATTTCCGACTCAATACATCCAACGGCCAGGCTGGCCTGATGTTCGGCACCTTTGAAATATTTTTCCAGCACTAGGCTCAGGACTCATAGCCAGAAGAGCACGGTAGCTGCGAGGGCGATGGCGGAGAGGAAGACGGTCGGGCATCGATCGTAGCGGGTGGCGACGCGCCGCCAGTCTTTCAGTCGGCCGAACATGATTTCGATGCGGTTTCGGCTTTTGTACCGGCGCTTGTCGTAACGGACAGGCACAGTCCGGGATTTCCGACCGGGGATGCAGGGCGTGATGCCCTTGGCCTCCAGGGCATCCCTGAACCAGTCCGCGTCATAGCCCCGGTCGCCCAACAGCCATTGGGCCTTGGGAAGGCTGTCCAGCAGGGCCGCAGCACCGGTGTAGTCGCTGACTTGGCCTGCCGTCATGAACAGGCTGATGGGGCGTCCGTTCGCATCGGTTACGGCGTGAAGCTTGGTGTTCATGCCGCCTTTGGTGCGTCCGATGAGCCGCCCAAGACCCCCTTTTTACCGCGAGGCTCGAAGCCGTACGGTGCGCCTTGAGATAGGTCGCGTCGATCATGAGGGTGCGCCGTTCGGCCTGAGCGCCGGACAGTCCCTCCATCATCCGGATGAAGACCCCGGCCTCGCTCCAACGCTTCCAGCGATTGTACAGCGTCTTGTGTGGGCCATAGACCGGCGGCGCATCACGCCAGCGAAGCCCGTTGCGGTTGACGAAGATGATCCCGCTCAACACCCGACGATCATCCACCCTGGGCTTGCCGTGGCTCTTGGGGAAGTGCGGCTGCAGCCGCGCCATCTGCTCGTCCGTCAGCCAATAGAGGTCGCTCATATCCAGTCTCCTTGCAGAGCCTGAATCAGATCGAGCACATCACATCAATGGGTCCTGAGCCTAGCACACGAGACGCGGGGGCCTTTATGCAGACACGCCTCGCCTAGCCAGCGAAATTCTCTCGAAATCCTGACCTCGACGGGCCATGATGATTAGGTGATCGACTCAATCCGTTTTGGTCCGATCTATGCCCTATGGCCGAGAGACCGCTCACCCCCAGACCCCGGCGCGCGTCCGCTCCGGGGGGAGACTAAGATGACGTTCCGCTACATCGGCTCCAAGGCGCGCGTGGTTGAGGCAATTGCGCGCCAAATCGGAGCTCCGCGGGGAAGTTGCCGGTTTGTGGACCTGTTCTGCGGCACAGGTGCCGTGGCGCAGGCGGCGGCGAGGATGGGATGGGACGTTCACCTCAACGACACACTGCACAGCGCAGTCACGATGGCCGCAGGCCGGTTGATCACGCCCAGTAGCGCGCGGTTTGACCGTCTCGGAGGTTACAGAAGCGCGATTGAGACGCTCAATGCGCTCCCCGCAATCGCGGGCTTCCTGCATCGCGAATATAGCCCTGCATCGGTCGACCGGATCGGCTTCGAACGCCGCTATTTTACAGAACAGAATGCCGGTCGGATCGACGCGATCCGGGCTGAGATCAGGGCGTGGCGCGCGCTCGACCGGATTGACGAGAGTGAAGAGCTTCTGCTCATCGCCGATCTTCTGAGCGCGGTGAATCGCGCCGCCAATATTGCGGGCACCTACGGTTGCTTTCTCTCTAAATGGCAAGCCCAAGCGCACGAGCCGATGGCCCTGCGCGCTCGCGCCCTCTTTGACGGTGAAGGGGCGGTGACCACTAGCGTCGGCGAGGCCCGGGACTGCCAAGTCGGTCCGGACGATCTCGCATATATCGACCCGCCTTACACCAAGCGGCAGTATGCGGCCTACTACCATATCCTTGAGACGGTGACGCTTGGCGATACCCCCGTCGTCGAAGGGGTCTCCGGCCTAAGACCGTGGCGGTCGAAGGCCTCAGACTTCTGTTATCGCAATCGCGCCTTGGGTGCGTTCACCGAGCTCGTCGAACGCCTCGACGCCCGCCGTTTGCTGTTCTCATACAGCGACGACGCCCACATCGAGATCGAGATTCTGACCAAGGCGCTGCGCAGTTATGGCGCGGTCATCCCTGTGCAGATCCAAGATATAGGGCGGTACCGACCCAACCGAGCCGCCAGCAGAGCGGCCGCTTCAGTGAGCGAATACCTCATCCAGCTCGATCGCAAGCAGATGAAAGCCGCAGCATGACGGCGAAAACCCGCGAGAGCCAGCGTCTGCGGCACGCCGCCGCCCTCGTCGACGCCTTCGTCGACCGGCAGTCCGTCAAGCAACGCCAGGAAGCCCGGTTCCAGTTGCTCGAAGCGGTTGCCAGCCGCCTCGGCGGTTTTGAGCTCGACGCCTATCAAGTTGCATTCGACGTGTCACCGATCGCCAGCATCGAGACGGTCCTCAAGGCGGCCCGGTCGGTGGTTGAGGCAATAAGGGACAGTGACATTCCACCCGCACTGGCGGTCAGTGCGCTCGCGCGCGAAGCGCTTGAGAAGGCTGACAAGCGGCGTTCGGGTGCCTATCACACCGATTTCCGGCTCGCCCAGCATCTCGCAACCTCGATCAGCGATCGGCTCAAGCCGGGCGCAAAGGTCGTGGATCCCGCCTGCGGGGCCGGCATCCTGCTGACGGCCGTGACCTTGGCCGTCTGCGGCGCGGACCGGCGACTTACCAGCGAGTGGCTGGCCCGGAGCGTCTATGCCGCCGACCTTTCCGAGACCGCGCTTCGGGGAACCCTTATCGCGCTCGCATGTCTGACCGACGATGTGCCCTCACTCGTGAGGATGCGGGGCAGGTGGCTGGTACAGGACAGTTTGCTGGGAGGCCCAGAGAGCTGGACCTCCGAAGCGAAGGACGGTTTCGATCTAGTTGTCGCCAATCCTCCCTGGGAGAAGATCAAGCTCTCCCGCCACGAGTTCATCCTCTCGGAGGGTGGCGACCGGCACTACGGCGCGAACTACGCGGATTACGACGCCAGCGAATACGCAAAGCGCCGGGCCTCGGCTGAGACATACGGCGCCCGGCTGGCCGCCCTATATCCCTCTCTTAGTGGGGGCGAGCCCGATCTCTACGTTGCCTTCACTGAACTCCTGCTGGGTTTGACCAAGCATGGCGGCTCTGCCGCGCTTCTACTTCCCGCAGGCCTCATCCGATCGCAGGGGACTCAACGCCTGCGAGGGGCTTTGCTCGATCAGTCGAGTGAGATCGGCGTTCAGGTGTTCGACAATCGGGCCCGCTTCTTCGAGATCGACACTCGATTCAAGTTCCTTCTGGTCACCGCGACCAAGCGTCAATCCGCCGCCCGTCAATCGCCGATAGAGCTGAGCTCCGCCACCGGAACTGCGGACGGGGTGGTTGTCGGTCCGGCTGTCCGTATTGGCCGCGCGGCGCTGGCCCGGCTGCGTCCGGATCTGTCGCTCCCTGAAGTTCGCTCCGACGCGGAATGGCGGCTCTTCGCCCGCATGACCGGGGCGGGGCTGGACTGGACTGATCCGAAATCGCCTTGGTGCCCGGCCTTCTCGCGGGAGGTCGACATGACCCGCGAGCGTGGGCTCTTTTCGACCAGGCCGGACAAGAACGCCCTGCCCGTCGTCGAAGGCCGGATGGTCCATCAGCATCGGTTCGGCGCGAAACGCTATGTTCGGGGAACCGGCCGAAGCGCCGAGTGGGCGGTCAATAGTCCGGGTGCAGCGTGTATCGCTTCGCAGTACTATCTCAAGCGCGCATCGATCCCGTCCAGGGCGGGGGAGCGAGCCGGCCAGTTCCGCGCTGGCTTCTGCGACATCACGGGTCAGACCAACGAACGTTCAACCCTCGCCGCCGTCATCCCGCCCGGCGTCGTTTGCGGCAACAAGGTACCGACCCTGACCTTCCCTAATGATCCGTCAGAAGATCGGTTGTGGCTTTGGGTCGCCTTGGTCAATTCGCTCGCCTTTGACTGGATGATTCGTCGGATCATCACCACCACCATCAACTATTTCCATTTGCTCAGCCTGCCCTTGCCCCCTGTCGAGCCCGAAAGCCTTCCCGGCCGGGCACTGATCGAGATCGCCAGAACCCTTGCAAATCTCGACCATGCTGGCGCGACGCCCGCGGTTCATCGCCGGATGGCGGAGCTTCGGGCGAAGGCGGATCATCTGGTGCTGAACGCCTTTGGTCTCGGCGCGGATGATCTTGAAACGCTCCTTGAGGACTTCCCGCTGATCGACGGGGCTCAACCGCCGCTGGACGGCGAATCCCGCTCCACGATCACCCGGGATATGATCTTGACGCAACATCGTGACGCGGGAATCGCATCGCCAGCTCGCTATCGGGTTGAATCCGCTGCCGCTCTTGGCGCATTCGGCTATATGCCCTCCCAGACGTCCCGCGCAGACCGGGGCGCTTTAAAGGGGGGCCTAGTGCATGGCTGAAACAACTCACACTCGTGAGATCGACCGTATCGTGTTCAAGGAGGTCCTTGACGGCGACCGGCTGAAGTTCATCGCCCAAGCCAACATCACGCAGAACGGTGGCGGCGCCCGCGATCTCCGTTTTCGCGGGTGGGACGTCATGGAGCCGACACTGAGAGCGCTGTTCCCTACGACCAAGGTGGTCAAGCGCAATCGCGCCGGGGACGTTGACTTGGACATCTACTCGGGCCGGTTCCACTGGATCAGGCCGGACGGCTCGGAGACGACAAAGGAAGCCGTCCTTGAGCCCCCGACCCGCGCCCGGGAGAACGAGGGTCGCATCACTCGAGTGCATGAATATGCCTGTTTCACCATCCGGGAACCGGGTGAGGGCTCGGGTCGTCTGCTCGTGCTCTTCATCCAGAAACCCGACGGCTCCGTATGGCCATTCGTCGTGACCGAGCGCTCGCTGGAACACGACAAGTGGGATCCCGCGGTGGCAGAGTTCCTTTTGTCGGCCCTTCGGGCCAAACGTCGCAAAGGCAACGCGGCCTACGGCTTCATCGATTTCACGACCGGAGAAAAACTCGTCCGATGACCGCCTTCAGTCCGGAAAGCCTCGAGATACTGGCCGCGCTCAGCGAGCGCCGCAACGTTCTGATCTCGGGTCCGCCAGCGGCCGGCAAGTCCAGACTCCTTAACGAAGTCGCCCAAGCGTTTCGTGGAGGTACGTCGTCCCCGCTCCCGACGACGTCTCCGGTGCTCGACCCGGTCGGCGCTGTGCCGATTCCAGCGCAGGTGCCGACGTCCCCACCAGACGTGGCTCTGCAAGCGGTCTTGCCCTCGGCAGGCCGCACCGACCGCAGGGTGTTCCGGACCGTCTTCCACCAGAACTCGAAGCACCGCGATTTCCTCAGCGGCCTGACGCCCAGCATCAGTCAGATCGGGGCGTTTGAGGTTACCAAAGGAATTCTTTATCGGGCGAGCGAACACGCCCGCACCGCGTCCGGTGCCTCGCTTCTGATTATCGACGAGATCAACCGCGGTCCGGCGGTCCAGGTGTTCGGTGGCGCCATCGTGGCCATCGAGGCCGAGAAGCGACTGGCACCGGACGGCTCGCCTCAGGACGCGACCCAGTATTTCGAGTTGCTCGACCCGCTCTCGGGCCAGATGATCGAATACGCCTTTCCTCACCATCTCTATATCTTGGGCGCGATGAACCAAGCCGACGTTTCCGTCGAGCCGCTGGACGTCGCCTTCCTGCGCCGTTGGGCACCCTATGCGCTTCGCCCGGACGAGGCGGTGCTGCGTATTTATTTCGGTCTGCCCGCCCAGGCTCAGGCGGTCGCCGGACAGCCGGCCACCTCGGGGGAGGTTTATGAAGCGCTTGTTCAGGCCTGGGCCAAGGTCAACGCCGGCATCGCCCTAGGTCGAGGCCGGGAATTTCAGGTAGGCCACGGCGTGGTCATGACGCCCGCCGGCACGGCACCGGCCACACTGAACGACGCGCTGGATTTGGCCGCGCGAAGCTGGAACATCGTACGCACCCACCTCGACGAGGTTTTCTTTGGCGATCTGAGCGGGCTCGCCGTCGTTCTCAATGCAACCGGCGCAGTCCCGGGCGCGCCTTATCAGCTCGAAGACGCGTTCTTCGGCGACGAACCCAAACAGGTGCTCAAGGGTCCGCCAAGCGCCGACGCTCAAACCGTCTACGGTATCCTCGCCGCCGTCGCAGCCTGACATGGCCGTCGGCCGGTTCAGCCTCACAGAGTATGACAAGCCCGTCCCGCTCATGGCACAGATCTCCCAGACCACCGGCTTGACCCAGAGCCGGGTTCTGGCCGCCCTGCAGTCGGCGGGAGATCGCGTCGCCAAAGCGCTCTCATTCGAAAGCTCACTACTTCAAATCGCGGACCAACGTATACGGGCGACGGACTTCGCCGGCCTGCTCCGTGTGTCGCCTTCGATCGAGTTAGAAGTCGCTCCGAAGTTTCTCGGCGCTGCCTCCAAGGGTTGGCGCGAGGACTTCTTCTTCCTTGCCATGCTGTCGCGTCATGGCCGCCTTCTCAGCGGCGACCGGCTCAGGGCCGTCAGCGGCGAAAGCGCGGACCTGGCGACGCTGGTTGCCCGGGCCATGATCCAGATGTTTGCGGATCACCAGCGCCGGCCGATCCGCACCTACCGCGGCCGCATCGAAAGTCACTTTGCGATCGACGGCGTGACGGAGGCCGAAGACCTGCGCCTGCCCGACGAAGACGGTTTCAGACAGACCCTGATACGTTACGATCGGACAAACGCCTACAACGGCGCCATCGCCGCCGCGTGCGAAGACCTTATGCCCGAGGTTCGCGACGCGGACGTCCGTGCCAATCTTCAGAGAATCCGACAGGCCCTCGGCCGGCAGTCGCCCTTGCGAGACCTGCGGGCGCGACGCCTGCCGAGTCGCGCCCGCGCCTGGCAGTCCACCTATGAGCTTGCGCTGGACGTGCTTGGTGGTTTCGGTCTCACCTATGATCAGGGCCGGGCGCTGGCCCCCGGGTTCGTTCTGTCGACCTGGCAGGTCTGGGAGGATCTGGTGACGATCGCCCTCCGATCCAGCTTGGGGAGCGGCTCAGTGGCGGCGCAGAAAGGCCTGCAGCTTGGCCATCGGATACGGAACACCGACACGGGCTGGTCATCCGGCCGGGAACTGTTCGTCAAGCCGGACCTCAGGATCGATGGCTCCAGGGCCGGGTTTGGCGACTTGCTGATCGACGCCAAATACAAGGGTAATATCATCCATGGTAAACAACGGATCGCCGAGGCCGACGTCTATGAGGCGATGGCGTTTGCCAAGGCGGCCCAAGCTGACAAGATCGTCTTGGTCTACCCTCGCCTTGCCGTCGATGCGCCGAGGCCGCTCGGATCGACCGCGGAGTTTGAGAAGGTCTTGGTCGATGGCCTGACCATCTGGGGCGTAAATGTAGAGGTGCGCGGCATCGCCCGCAGATCGGGGCTCAAAACCTTCGCCGACGGTCTTCTGGCCGCCCTCGCCAAGATCGCGTCGATCCCCGCGCAGCCTTCGGTCGCGCCCTAGGTGCGAGCCCCCGTTAGAAGAGTTTATCGAACAGGGCCTTGTCGTGGTCGAGTAGCCTGCGTGCCATCTCGTTGACGTAGAACATGTCCGGTGTGGAGGGCACAGCCCGAACACGCAGCAGGAAGGCGGGACTCTCCGGATCGAGACTGAAGGTGACCAGGCCGATCCCATAGAGGGTCGCCAGCCCCTCCATCCGCTCCAAATCCGGCTTGGTGACCGTATTGGGCATAACCATATATGATTTATGCGAGAAGAGCCGGTAGGCCACCGACTGGCCGAAGGCGACCACCGGCGCGTTGGGATCGGTCTTGATCTCTGCGGACACGATCTGAGGCTCGAACTTCACCAAGTCCGAAGATCGGGGTTTGAGGACACCGATCACATCTGGCGTGCCCCACTTGCCCTTGAGAATATTTCCGCCCACCGAGACCGCGTGATTGACCTCATCCAGCTCGTCCATCAACCAACTGGCAAACGCATCATAGTACTGGTGCTCAAGATGTGTCGGAATCTGGACGGCCGGCTCCGCCGCGAGCGCCTTGCCGGGAACTGGTTGGGCCGACGATTCCAAAGCCCCGAGGAACTGGGCCAGCAGATAGGTTCCCTTGGCGATCTTCACAACGTCCTTCTCAGTTGTGAGAAAGTTGTGAACGCCCCCATGCACCGAGTTGTGAGGCGTCTCGGGCTCGTCCGCCTCGACAGCCCGCAGGAGGTCAGACCATCGGATACCAGTGGGGTGCTGCTCCATGACGGAGCGAGACTTGGCCTTGATCTGCGTGCGATTCAGTTTTGCCATGATCGTTTTCACCTAACTCAAGCTGCACGAGTGATCCAGCCAAGCTCTGCGGGTCGTTGTTCTATCCTCGCTAGGCTGTGCACGGCTTGGCCCACCGATCGAACGACCCAAGATCAGGGCAATCCCGCTGCGCTCCAGCGCAGTTGCTCTCCTCGGGGTGGGCGTTCCACAGATGTCGGCAAACCGGTCATAGCTGCGATGAGACGGGTGGCAATGGCTCATGTGACCGGCCACCAGCGGTCGGAACTCGGCGGTCGCCGCTTCGGCCGACGCCGCCGAACCGAATTCCCTGGTGAGCAGGTCCCGCCCGCTTCACGGGCTGCCAGGGCGTGAAGGCGGATCTGCATCCCGTCCTCACATCGGCGGCATTCAATAGCCTTTCATCTACGCAGACCCGACCGCTGTATCCATGCACGAGCTTAAAGCCGGGCGCGGTCCTGCCGGTCTTTCAGGTTTGCCGCCCACTGCTCCAATGCCTTGATCTCGTGTTGAATAGTCTCTGGTTTTGGCAATGGGCGGTTTCGGTCTGCGGCCTCGCTATGAAGCATTTCGGAGCAACGACCATAGCCGTCGCGCATAGCTTCACAGTCAGCCGCCGTGATGACGGTCAGTTTCACAAGGTTCTTGGTGTCTACCTTGTTCGACAGCCGGCGGATGACGCTGGAGACGGCCTGCTCGACAGCGATCTCCCAGCTATCCCGCAGAGTGCCTAAGACGGACTTCAGGGTTTTCCGCCACTCGTCCTCGTTCCCTTCATCGTAGTGGCGTCGCTCGTTGGCGAGTTGGTTCGACAGCGATGCGACGATCTGCTCGACCTTGCGAGCCTTGAAGGGTGGATTGGCATGGGTGAAGCCCGCCTTGTCCCGTCCTCTGGCGACCGAGTTCACGGTCATATCCTTGAAGTCAGCCTCGCGTGCAGCCTGCTCAAGCTCGAACAGGAAAGCGAGGTCGTGGGTGAAGACCACGACTTGGCGGTTGGCCGCCTCGGCGACCAATCGCTGGGCGACGGCTTCCCTGTGGATGTGGTCAAGGGAAGAGACCGGATCGTCGAAGACGATCCCGGATTTGCTTTCGGTAGTCGAAAGTTCAGCCAAGAAGGCCGCAAGGGCCGTGCACCGGTGTTCGCCTTCGCTGAGCACCTGCGAGACTTTTGCGTCTGGCTTGCGGATGAGGGCAACCTTGAAGCGCGGGATGCCTTCCCGGCTGTTCTGTTGGCGCAGCTCCAGCGCAAGGTCGGTGATCTTGAAGCTACCGACCTCGATAGTGAACTGAGCGCGAAGCGCATCCGTCACCAAGGCCCCGGCAACCTCGGTGCTCTTCGTCGTGATGCGGGCGGTCACGGTCTGCTTCTGCGCGGCTTCCAATGCGGCCATTTGTTTCCGGCGTTCAATTTCGGCGAGCACATCCGCCTTCATTCCAGCCAACCACTGTCGGTCAGCCAGCTCTGCTTTTTCGCTGAGCAAGGCTACCCGTTCTGCCGATCCGGCATCGGCCAGAAGACCCGCAACCCGCCCATCCAGTACGGCAAGGCAGTCGCTGATACCTTGCCGATTATAGGCGCTCGGAGCAGCCGTTATTGGAGCCCCCCGCTGCAAGTGCCGTAATATTTGCCGATATCGCCAAGCAGTCTGCACAGCCGCCTTCGTTACGTCGGATGCCAAATCCGCTTGCTTCAGTTCATCCCGGATCGTGGCTGTGATGAGCCGAATCTCACGCATCGACAGACCGGCCCCTTTGAGGGTGTCCATCGCCACGGTCAGACGCTGACGAGCCTGTTCTGCCTGAAGCTGACTATCGTCGCGAACGAACTCGTCGAACCGCTTCAGCCGCTGACCGGCGGCGTGCGAAAGGTCTTGCTGGCAAAGCACACAGACCCCGTTTTCCGTCACCGGGAAGGCGCGTTCTGGATAGGCGTCCTGTTCTGAATATGCGCGCGCACTTGCCCACAACACATGCCAAGCCTCAGTCCCTATCTGTGGGATCGGCTCATTGCTGAAGAGCGCAGCCGAGGCCGAATTTGCGGCCTGCCGCGCTGCGTCCGCACCACGGACCAGTTGCCCTATGCGCCCCACTTCTTGGTCAGTCACGCTGGCGAATAAAAGGTCGAGCTGCCGGACCTGTCCTTCGACCTTAGTCTTTAGAGCGCCGAGTTGGCGCGCCACCCGCTGGGGGTCATCGGCCAGGTCGGCGGTAAGCTCCGCGACACGGTCTCGTTCCTCTTGCGACAATCTCGACAGGATCTCGACTCGGTCAGGATCGGTAGTCCCCGACAGGGCCGCGATCAGCTTACCGACGGTTGTTTCAAGAGAGCAGGTCGGATTGTTGAGCCCGATCGGCGTTTGCTCTTTGAGACGTGTGACATCGGCCACCAATTTATCTTTGACGGGTTTGCACAGTCCCGCGAGCTGCCCCAGCATCTTGAGGGGCATCGGCGTGTAGGCAATGTCGTTCGTGTCATCCACATGGACGTTGGCGGTGCGGGAATCGAACACGCTGACGTCAGACAATGCCGCATCGGCTGGCGTGCCAAGCTGCCATGCACAGGTTCGGTTCTGACCCCCGATGGCATAGTCGATGGTGGCGCTGGGGATGCCGGGATTCTGGTCGTAGATGTCGGGGATGACCTCCTCGACCTTCTCGACGTTGCGTGCCCGGCACGCCTTCTTGAGGATGCGCGCGTAACCTGACTTGCCAGAGCCGTTGTCTCCATAGACGACTGTCAGGCCGTCCTTTCGGATCGACAGCCGCTGGCCTGGTGCGAGCGCGCTGACGTGGCTGACGGCGCTGATGCTCCGTAGGTAGACATCCCCCTGATCTCGGTTTGGATCGCGAAGGTGTCCGGCCTCCAATGGAACGCCCGGCTTTTCGCCTTTGCAGATAGCGGCGAGCTCATGGATCTCGGCAGGCTCAATGCTTTGTTGTGTGGCTAGCCGCCGGAGCGCATCGCGCTGCCATGCGGGCGAGCCAGCCGACCACGAGAGTATCCCTGCGTAAGCTTCTGCTTCAGTCGCCATCTTTACCTGCCGCCCCACTTGCAGCCGTTGAACCGGCAGCTGACTTATTTCCTCCCAGACGCGCGCGCGGGGAGCACGAGAGATCAACTAGGGATAGCAGCGATACTCATATTCCGTCTCGGTAATTTTTCGATTGCGGGCTGCGGTGGCTTGCAACCCGACGCACGTCAGAGCCGGACATGCGCCCAACAAGCGCGGTCTTAAGGCAACCCTGCGCGGCCAAGCGCAGCGCCTCCCGTGGAGTAAACGGCAAGGGCTGCCGATGTCCGCAAGCGCGAATGATTCCGCTTCATGCCGCCCTTTAACAACAGACTAGGTCGTCCAGCTGAGAAGATTGCCGCATGAGCCCATAACGCCTTGCTCAGCCCCTTCCAAGAGCGCCACGGCGCGAGGGGGCTGAGCTGCGGAAGACGCAAGGCCCGTGGGCCGCATCGAACTCGACGCGGCTTTATCCACCGGCCTGCTTCGCCATACGGCCGATCAAGAGCGCAGGCTGCGCATCGGACGTATGGCAGAGGCACAGACCAGCCCTTCGCCACCAGCGGCGCACCGAACTCGGCGCGTGATCCTCGGCGGCGACGGGCGGGACATCAATGAGGTTTGCGCGGCTCGGTGTTGATCTTCGCCCGCGCGTTCCGTTTGATCTGGACGGTGTCTGTCGGGGCCGCCAACTCCTGCGGCTCCCAGTCGCTCATGCCCTGCAACACCAGATCGGCGTGTTTGATGGTGTCCACATGGCCGTAATGCTCCTGGATCATCTGCACCGACGTTCCCATCTGCTCGGCCAGCAGCAGTTCGCTGACACCCTCGGTCAGGCGGATGGTGGCGTAGGTGTGCCGGAACGAATAGGTCGAGCGCAGAATGCCGGAAGGTCCGACGCGCAGATTAGCGTCTTTCAGAAGGTCAGCGATGAAGGCCTTATAGAGGGTGCGCTCGGTCGTGCCGGTCGCACTGCTGAACACCGGGGCCTCTGGCGCGGTACTCACCGCGATGGCGCGGATGCGGTCCAGATATTTTCCGACATTGCTGCTCGGCGCGACAAGCTGGCGCGACTTGCCCTTGCCACGCACGGATAACACGGTGACCGCCTGGCCGTTTTTGTCTGTCGCCTCCATCACGTCGCGCCAACGCAGGTTGCGGGCCTCGGACGGCCGCATGCCCGTGTTGCACATGATCAGGACGAATTGATAAACCATGGCCCGATACCAGAGGGCGGTTTCGGTCTTTGCGGCATCGACCCACTTGGTGCGGGCGTGGGTATGGAGGCGGCGGTATTCCTCCAGCGAGAACGCATCCCGGCGCTGCTTCTCTAGCGCTGGCATCCCCTCGATACGGTGATGAGGTGGGGCCTCCAGTTTGGAAACGGCGTCATTGATGATGGCGCGGTAGATCTTCATCTCGAACCGGATGGTGGCGTCACTGACGATGATCCAGTCCGTGTTTTCGGACTCCGGGGTCTCCGCAGTTTGCTTGCCGATCGCGCCCCCTTTCTGCTTCGCCTTGTCATCGGCGAGGGCCTTGGCAGCATCGCGTTCGGCGTCCGTCATCGGACGCACGTTGCCGTGGCGGGTCATACGGCCAGGGCTGAGCGACCGCCGCCAGGACGGATAGTTCTGCCAACGATCCAGAGCAATCAGATCGATCTGGGTCTTTCCGACATAGGGGTTGAGCTGGTTCTTCACGACAGATTCGATGAGCTTCACGCGGCCCATTGTGATCTCGCCACGCTGCGCGCGTAGTCTCTGCTCAGCGATATAGTCCTTCGCCACGGCGGAGAACGGGCGGTTGAACACCGGCAGATTGCGCTTCAGCGCAAAGCGGACTTCGCTTTCGTGATCGTAGGCCAGGGTGCGCGCCGTAGTGATGTCCGGCGTCTTCAAAGCGATGGTCTTGTAGCGGGTCGCCTTCGGCAGGCGAACGCGGCAGTACCAATCCCGGCTTTGCAAATCGCCCCGCCGGAAGATGACCAGTCCGGGTTTTAGTTCTTCCTTGTCCGTGACAAACGCCATGACAGCCTCCATCGTCGTGCAGATTTCGTGCACATCGCGGCGCTAAGTCATTGATATGCCGTGACGTGCATACATCGTGTAGCAAGATCGTAGCATAGAATGTTGTGTTATTCTAGTAAGTTAACACTTTCGCCTTATCCCGTTGGGAGAAGGTGGCCCGTAGGGCCGGATGAGGGTCGGGCGGTGGGCCAGTTCGCACAATCCGACCCTCACCCTTTCGCGCCAGAACGACGGCTATCGCCGCTGTGCGCTCAAGCCCTCTC
>JAESGL010000504.1_pt1 | contig 15947 bp, 14 predicted proteins | sample 9269711 | NCBI WGS metagenome assembly JAESGL01 (sample SAMN14515918, study PRJNA621676) | algae metagenome | isolation source: Kastovskya adunca ATA6-11-RM4 and co-occurring heterotrophs from soil and... | place: Chile: Atacama Desert | collected 2011-06-27
TTCACGCTGCGCTTGAGGCGCCGGCGCGATTGCGCTACGGCGTGGAGCGTGGGGCCTGTAGCTCAATGGTTAGAGCCGGCGGCTCATAACCGCTTGGTTGCAGGTTCGAGTCCTGCCGGGCCCACCATTCCCACATTTCCACTCGAAACAGCAGCTAAGTACCTGAAAGGTAATGCGGTTTTTGGTGTTCTATATCCTTCAGATCGCGAGTACGGCAAACGCTCTGTAAATGCCATTCTCAGTACCAGTTTTCTCAGTGCCAAATCACCTGAATTCCATAGAATCCAAGGACTTGAGATGAACCTTACCGAGAGTTCTATCATGTTCGCCAGAGTGGTCTTCGGTTTGGAGAAATTTTGCGCCTTTGCACGAAGCTCAAGCTTCTTTTTTTCCAGCGAAGTGATTCTCCGCTCATAGGCAGCAATCACCGTTTCGTTGGTGCTGTCCGCGAGGCGATCCATGATGCCGTCAATCTGCTTTTCAACCGCAGCCGCTTCTTGCGCCATGGCAGCCGCCCAGCTGGCTGCCTGAGTCTGCTTTTGAGACCAAGCGTTTTCGATCATGGCTTTCAGCATGCCGACCAGTTGAGGAGAGGGCTGCAGCTCCCGCAGAAGCGACTCAAACTCCCCTTCTATGTCTGCGCGACGGATCGACTTCCCGTAGCTCTCACAGCACCGCTTCTGGCAGACATAATAGGGATGGAGTTTCGTCTTGCCCTTTGACCAGCTTGCGCGAAGGGGCGTTTGGCAATCGTCGCATACAACGAACCCACGCAATGGGAAGTCAACGTTGCTATCTTTGCGCGCGGGTGCCCGCGATCCGAGCTTCAGTCGCTCCTGATTTTTCAGATAGGTAGCGTAGCTGATTATGCCTTCGTGCTTTCCTTCCCGGCGCGCAATGTTCCAAGAAGGCGCTTCGACGTATCCCGCATAAACGACGCGCTCAAGAAGCTCTTTAACCCGGGAGTTATATATGATGCCGTTGCGTCCCCGGGGATAAAGAGGCTGACTTTCGAGGAACCGTCTCACCTCAGACTGATTGTCGAAGCGACCGCTGGCAAAACCTTCTAGCGCCTCTTGGATGACGGACGCTGCCGGCTCGTCGCGCACAAGCTCTTTGCCCCCATGGCGCGACTTCTCATAGCGATAGCCAATAGGGGCCTGAAAAACCCAACGGCCTTGCTCCAGCCGTGCGGTCATTTTCTGGATGACCTGCCTGCCATTCTGTTCGCGTTCAAGCTCGCCCTGCGCCGCGAACAGCGTCTCCATGAACTTGTTTTCAGGCGAGTCATCGAAGCGGAAATTCAGACATTCACGGATCGCACCCCGCGCAGCCATTATCCGGCGCAGATGGAGATGGAATTCCGTGTCGCGTGCATAGCGCTTGAGATCATCGAATATGACGACGTAATTTTCGCTCGGCTTCGCGTCCATAAAGGCAAGCAAGGCAACCATGCCCGGACGCTTCATAAAATCTCCACCGCCGCTAACATCGTCTGGGAAAACAGCGTCGACGATATAACCGCGCGCCGCCGCATACTCGCGGCAGCGATGCTCTTGGCTTTCCAGTCCGCTTCCTTCCGAAGATTGCTTCTTTGCGGAGACACGGCAATAGATTAGCGCACGCCGGGGACTGTTGATTTGTGCTATACGTTTCAAAACTCCTCACTTCCTGTCGGACGAAACATCGCGTCCGCCGACAATTTTACGGTTATTTTCCTCTTTTGACGTCAATGTATTGATCAAATCAACGGACAGGGTCAAATTGCTATCTTGCTTATATTCTCCGACTTGCTGTACGCCATGAACCCCAAAACCAAGCTCTACAAAGGAGACCGCAACACTCCAGATCGTTATAATCAGTTCGCGCTTTTCTTCATCAGTAGCGTCCGTCTCTTCGAGGAACTGCGCGTAAAATTCCCAGTCGACGGCCAATGCCGGCAGATCAACTGGTTTGTAGGTGGTCTCCTGGGTCATGCGCGTGCTCCTTTTCGTGTCTCGCCGGTCCTCTTTTTCGCTCCTCACTACGAAGAACAAAGCAAGAACTATAATAGGACAATAGTCCTATCTGCGCAAGAACTACTTCTTCGGATCAGCATTATGCTGACCTAAAGAGCATGAATCAGAGCTGGCTTCTTGTCAACTAACGTTTATCGACGACGCTTCGCCGCTTGGTACAGTCGTTGCGCTTTCGCTTGATCCTGTGGAAATTTTTTGAAGGCGTCTCCCGGCTCTGCAATGCCCTCAGCCTTCAGCTCGTCATCGACCGCAGATTTTTTTGATTTAGCGAACTCTGCGAGATGCGGAGGAACGTCGTGGCGCCGCATCCATGTCGCAAAAGCTTGATAAAGCTTCGGATCAATGCGCTTTAGATGTTGACGCGTGAGCCCGTACTCAAACCAGTTACCATAGTGCTCGACAATAAAGTCTGCCGGCGACACATCACGTCCCGAACTACGCTCCGCCCACAGTGCTGGCGCTTCCGTTGGCAAAACGCCATTTTTTCGCGATTCAGAAGCTAACTTCTTCGCAATTTTGGCAGCAAGAGCCAGCTTATCCTCATCGGATAACTGGGCTTGCTCCGCATATAACTCAAATGTCTTCGAAACGGACTGTATAAATTCTGACTCACTCACATCCAAAGGATAATTTAATCCTTTAGATATTTCATCATATTTTATCTTTTCATTAGAGGCAGCATTCCGATCTATCGGAAATAGCTCGTGAAGCGCTGCGAGCGCGGCTGTGCGCCTCAACTCAAACTCAAGTCCTCTTCGAGAGGCGGGTTTTCCCGACTTTGGCCGAGGACCGAAGACTGGGAACTGAGGCTTCGCAGGTGGCTTGAGACGTGCCTGGCGTTCGACAAATTGGTCGACCTCGCCGGTAGGAGCAGATGCTTTCCGATCCGGCTTCTTGCCGCTTTGGCTCTTGTCTCGATTATCCGCCATCGCTCATCTCAACTTGCCATCGCGCGGCAGCGCATCGTCTGGCCGTCGACTCGATGGAACACCGTCCGCACAGGTTCGTAGGTCGCACGTTCCCGCTCCGCGCGTCAGAATGAAAGGAAAATATCATGTACCTAAAATTCGCAGCGATGATCGCGACCTCGACGGTCGTCATGTTCGGGCTGATGTATCTTAACACATACGCCCTCGATCACATCACCTACAGCCAGACCCGCACCTGGATGGCACTCGTGATGGGCGCCACCATGGCCGTCATCATGATGGGCTTCATGTGGTCGATGTACAAAAAGACCGCGATCAACGTCGCGATCATGGTCGCCAGCATTGCGATCTTCGCGGGTTCGCTCTGGCTGGTCAGAAGCCAGGAGACCGTGTCCGATGTCAGCTACATGAAGGCGATGATCCCTCACCACTCTATCGCGATCATGACCAGTGAAAGAGCGAACATCAGCGACCCTCGCGTAAGGCAGCTTGCCGACGAGATCATGGAGGCACAGGTCCGCGAAATCGCTGAGATGAAGCAGCTGATTGCCGATCTCGAAGGTAACCCGTCCGGAGCCACTCAGTGACCTATCTGCGACCGAACCATGGGGCAGCCCGTGCTGCAAGTCGCGTCATTTGAAAGGTCAGTACCCATTCTGCAGGTGAGAAAAGGGGAAGACCGACACCGCTTCGCTATGTTCGCAAGATGTGTGCTGTAATACAGCACCCTCTTGGCAAGGGGGCCGCTGCGCGCCCCCGTTGCATCCCCCAGGCCGTGGCACCTCATCGGCGTTGAGCCTTCCGGTGCCATTCAAACGTGCCGGCGTTTGATCCCTCGCACTCGTCTGGCCGATGCACCACCACCAGAGAGCGGAGCCTCCGTGCTCCCCCTGGACCCCCATGGCGATTTCATCGAGAGCATGGAGATGTCATCTCTTCCTGCACCCATAGATCAAAGGGCGTTCCTGCCCTTATACAATCCTGACCAACCGTCCGCCGATTGGATGCCGCCAGCTTGGTCGAAGCTGAACCACGATCAGGGGGCTTTCGCGTCGCCTTCCGCCAGCTCGCGGACATGCATGATGATCAGTCGAAGACGGACGGAACGAGTTCGGGACTTTTGGTTTCAGGATCAACCCGATTAGCTTTCCGAGCCTGCCAGTAGTCATTGTAATTCGGCCCGCGTGAATCAGGCGGGCTTCTTGGCTCGTGAATGTTTATCGGCATCGGTGCAGGGAGATCGGGACCTACAATGATCGCTTCACCAGGCGCTAGTGTTGGGATGAACATCGCCGCATTACGATCGAGGTCTCCACAAGCGCGCTCCACCGCATTACGATCCTCGTCATTGGTCAGCCGATGTACGATAAGTGTCCCGAGCTGACTGAGCACATCAGGTGGGATATCGCGCGGTCGCTGCGTGGCCATCAATGCTGTGAGGCCGTACTTGCGACCCTCCTTGGCGATGACCCCAAATGCCTCCAGCCGAACGCTCGCGTATTCATCGCCGATTGTTCGCCCAAGGAACTGATGCGCTTCGTCCAATGCTACGATCACGGGCTTTGCGCGAAAGACCCCTTTTCTCGCTTCTCCAAGCAGATACCGTCCGATGACATTCAATAGTACTTCTCGGGTATGGTGCTCAAAATGCACACCCTTGAAAGATAGTCGTATTATATCGTCGGTTTCACTTTCAATAAATTGCGTCAGAACCTCGACAAGAGACTGACCCTCTGTGCCAAAGAGACATGAAAGCTGCGGAGAACTGACATGTGTTCTTATGCGCGCAATTAATGTTTCACAATGAGCCAAAGATGCATCCGGCCCGCCCCAATTCGCAATGTTATCGCCCTGTCCGTTTGACCAAACGCATTCTGCTGCGACTTGCTCGGCAAGAGCATTGATGTTGAAGTTGCACAACGGCGTGTTGATCGCCTGTTTATGGGCTTCAAACGCAGCGAGGAAGGGAGCACGAGGTTGAAGGGCTTTCTGGACAACACCTTGCCTGGTAAGCTGAATTCCTTCCGGCATTTGAGCCCGATAGACGCGCACGAGTTTGAGCGACCTTATCGCCTCGCGCAACTTTGGACCTTGTGACTGCCCCGAGGGCCGAAAAAGCGTGAACAGATCCTCCTCGCTCATTTCGGTATAGGGGAAATGCAGAAGATCTGTCCCTTCCTCGCCCGGCTGAAAGGCGTAGTGCCGGCTCACACAGGACAAGTCTGAAAACTCGCCTGTCGGATCGAACAGGATGCACTTGCCGCCGGCAGTTCTGATCTCGTCCAACAGATGCGAAATAGTCCAGCTCTTGCCGCCGCCGGTCGCGCCGAAAACACCGCAATGCCTGCCAAACAGCGTTTCCGGTGGTAGCTTTAGATGAACGCCGTTGCCCATGCTAAGCGTGCCAAGATCGATCGTGATTTGGTTTTCTTTCGCAAGCGCATTTGCTGCAAGCTCACCGAAGACATCGGCCTGAGCGAGATAAACCGCGTCTCCCACTCGGGGATGCGCGCGCAGTCCACGCACCAGCCTCTTCTTCCGTTGATCAACTGAAGCGAGAAGCTGGATACGGCCAATCGGATGAGGCTCCGGCGCTTTGCCCATAGTCGGCTCAACCGTGAGCCGTTCCGCGTCTGGTAATTTTACTTCAGTGATACGGCCGAGCAATTTGACGCTCTCGCAGTCAACGAAGACGAAGTCGCCAACAGCTCCTCGCGCCATCGACCGAGCTTCAGGTCTGGCAGTCGCATATGGCAGGTTTGCCTGTGCTGTTGACGCCGTTACCGCCGTGATCGTCCCTACATAGCGGATGGAATCAACGAGGCTCGGGACAGTCATCACGGCGCTCCAATAGGAGCGGCGTGCAATATCCTCACCCGTTCGGCGTGACGTTCCCGTTCCGTCTGCGCGACGAGATCAGGAAGAGCCTGCGCAAGATCGGAGAACCGACCATTTAGAAGCGTGATCCGCTGATCACCGATATCGCATAGTCGCCTGAGCCTTGTGAACACATCACTTATCCCAGTTTGCGCCAGCGCGCGGCCCGGAAGAGTGTGATCACCCTTGTTAAGATCCGCGTCGGCGAGAAACGCGACGTCGCAAACGACGAGGCGCAGCGACATGTTGGCTTCCAGCGCCGCTAAGATCGGTTTGCTGATGTGGTCGTCGCGGAAGCCAAACCCTGACACGATCAGAGTTGTATCTGGAACACGTAAGGCATTTTGCAAAGCCGACATCATGTCGAGATACGGAGGCTCGAAGGCCTCCTGGTATTTGCTGTCCCGCGGATAGATCAGGGTTGCGGTGCCGTCTTCAGGATCTTTCGAGCGGATCAACTCACCGTCACGACGGCGCCAGTCTATCGATCCGTGCAGCTTGTGCAGATGGAAGACGTTCTCGATGTAATCAGGTCCCTCACCACCGCTCTCACGCCGAACAATATCGTGCGAGAAATGCCCGCGATCATAAACCTGCGGGATTGAGTGAGAAAAACCGTCGATAGCTGTAAACCGCAGGGCGCGAGCCGCATACTCGAAACAGAGATCATAGTTTGTTGTAAATATTCGGACACGGGCCTTGCGCGCTCCTCGTCGAGCAAGCTTCCTAATTATCATCTTGTGAGAATCAAGATCGGTCTCCTCAGTGACGAAGTCAACGCAATCTGCGATTGTTTGCTCGGCCACGGTGATGAAACGACCTATATTAGAGGTCCCGTGCGGTCCGAACAGCTCTGCATGCATCTTGCAGAGCGTCAGCAACTTTTCGATGTTCCGATCGGTTGTAACGGCCTCGGCCGTCGGAATAGCCTTTTTGATGGCCTCGATAGAACCGGCGGGCTCGGCGGAAACCACTCTATCCCAAAGCGTTTGCATGCCCGGTGCCTGTTTCGCGCCGGCCCCAGCGTTGAGCGCGCACATCGAAGAACCGGCACCGGTCAGAAGGATAAGATGAGAGGCGTTAAGTGAAGCTGTCAGAGCCTCGTCAATCGCTCGCGCCGCGCCGCGCTCGATATCATGCTCGTCCTCGCCGTGCCGTTTATCCGCGCTCTGCTTCCAGCCTTCCGATCGGACATAAAGCCTTATGTTGTCGGCATTCGCTTCTCTGTCATCCCAAAATCCCACATTCATCCCCATCGTTCCAAGCCAGCGTACTGAATACCTGACGGCATTTGAAGTACTAGTGTGATTTTGCTCACAACTTGGTTACTAAAGCCGAGTGTAAGGTCTCCCACTTCACTCAACCGCGCAACTCTCTGATCCCAGGCTTCCTGACAGACGCCAACACGCCGGGATCGTCGCGGCTTATTTGCATCTCCGCCTCGCTCCATTCCTTGCGGGATGCCCGTGTCCCCCGGGCGATATCTTGTCGCTCGGTAGAACGAGCCTTTTGTAACAGCCTACGAAGAGACTAATAGCTATTGGTTGCCACTTTCGCTTGCTGCATCTTCGTTTTCGCGAACCCGGATGTTTTTGAATGCGTGTTCATATACCTCGCGCAGGCCTGAAAGAGGAGCGCTGAGGAATGCGCACGCGGTAGCAGTAAACGCTTCTATCTGATCGACCCGGGTATCGAAATCGACTTCGGGACGGGAAAGGCGGAGCACTTCGTTCACAGCTTCCATTGACGCTTGGTTTAAATCGTAACCGATATTGTGGGCGTATTTATTCCGGATACTGTTAACTTCGAGTATTCCGGGCTTAGCGAATGCGGCCGCTGATCCAACAGAAGGCAACATGCAGGCTTTTTGATAGAACGAAAGCCGTATAGCGCCGATGTTATCTATCCTGTAGTGGAGTTCTAAAAAATCATTGAGAAAGTGTTCAATTACCAGGTGGGACCTTAGCACGCGCCCAAGGGTATCGTGATCACTCCCTATCAAATTAAGGAAGCGATTGTTAATAACGTGAAATTCTTTTTCGATGTCGCCCAGATGAGGGGCAAGAGACGCAACTATCTCCTCAACTCCTTCAATATCTCGCATTTTTACCTCATTATTTGTTTCGCGCTATATATACGTTGAGTTGAAGTACGTTTGCAAATGTGATTGCTGACCCTGCTTGCTCCAATCGTTCAAATGGCCTCTTTGGGTGCCGTTGCAACACTAAAGAATCGTCAGCCTATCACCCGGCCTCCGCCCGGCAACCGCGACGCGGTTCTCCGCTTCGCTGCGATCCCTGCGGGATGCCTGTCCTCGGACAGGGCGATCTTTGGGAGGTGTCGGCTCGGGGGTGCGTCAAACAGAAAAGACCGCCCTCGCGGGACGGTCTCTCAAGGGTGCAGGAAAGAAGTTCGGAGTTCGGTCCACATCAGTGCGCTTGATGGAATTCCCGTCGAAGCAGCGTTATCAAATCCTCGATCAGTTCGCCTTGCTGGTGGCTAAGCGCAGGCCGAGGCCTATGCCCTGGTGAAAGATGAACTGGCTTTCGCTCTCTCGACCCCATACCCATGCTGTATGAGTTCGGGCTGGCCTCCTGTTCTTTCAGCGTGCGCCAGGTGAGGGAATCGCCGCCGGTGATGGTCGCGGCTAGTGCCACATGCGTCAGTCGGTGGGTTGGGTCGATGTAATCGAGAAGCCAGCTCGCATATCGCAAGCCAGATCCCAACGCATCTGCAACGTGTTCTTGGATGACGATCATACTTCCGTGCCCGTCGGACGCTTTCTTGATCGGGAGCTTGAGCAGGATGTCACCTTCACCGCTCAGCGATGCGATGCCGGTGTCCTGCCCGTGCTCAATAACGAGCTCGCCATCCTCAACGCGCGCACGATTTGGCTGATCCGCCGTAAAAATGCGTTGCGGCCCGAAAAGAGCCGCCTGCAAAACTGCCTCGCGCAAGTCGTCTTTCTCGATTTGGCTTGGCCGAAGGATTGGCTGTCTGGGCCCGCTAGCGATACTGAGAATGAGTTCTCGCCCTGAGCGGACATAGCCTCGCGGCTCCTCCCGAATGCGGCTTACAGCCTGCTTGAGCAGCGCTGTTCCGTCCACAGGTCCAGCCTGGTTTGATAGCTCCCATGCGTGAAGGCGGCGGGTGATCTGCTCCTGCAACTGTTCCGCAGTAGTGAAGCCATCCCTGAAGAGCCCGCTATCCCATTTTTGAACTTCATCGACGAAAGCTGCCTGGGCGGCTTCGCGCTGCACGCCACTTTGCACGAATGCGAAGACCGGATAGCGATCTTTGGCTTCGCGGTATTCTTCGTGGGTTGCCGATATGCCCGAGGCCTGCGTCACGCCATAGCCGGCGCCAAGGATCAGAACGACCGCCTGGCTTTCCCGCAAACCCTGCAGGCAGGCGATTTGCGGTGAAACCGGCAACGCGCCGAAATCTTCTGCCATCACTGGTTCATGGTTGAGGGATCGAACAGCCGCAGCGGCAGCAATTCGATGGGGCTCCATGCCCGTGATGAGGGAGCTAATGAAAATACGCATGACCAGACCATAGCCGATTCGCTGGGGCTTCGCGTGTCTCAAATCGACGTTTAGGAGTAGATCGGGAGCCGGCCTGTAACCAAAACTGTCAACAAATAACCATAGATATCTTTGCAATATTCTATTACACTAATATTATGTTGCGATCTGCCTATATCATTGCATTCTCTATCATTTTCCTTACGGTGTTTTCCTCTGCAGAAGTTTCAGCCCAAACAACCTCAGCAGTTGGTAATGGGCAGACAGTTGAAATCAATGTCCATGGGGTGTGCCAAAGGGTCACGAATTACGGTGGCCCTACAACAATGATTCCCTACAATTCCGCGCATGAATGGTATCTTTTCAGGATCGCAAAGCCGGCCCATATTGGTTTGGCAGCTTGTGTTTCCTATAGTTATGGCGGATGGGGCGGTTGGGGCGGATGTAATGCCACTTGCGGAGGGGGGGCACAATATAGATCAAGGGCTTGTATACGTTCAACCGATGGTGCAGCCGTTGATTGCTCCTTATGCGGAGGTGCATGTACAGGTGCACAGCAATGTAATACTCATCCCTGTACTGGTACCTGGGCTTCTGCTGGAACCGGATCGGCGGCAGGACATGGTCATGTGCCATCATGTCCTCTCCCCCTTGGGATTTGCACGCTGGGATCGTGGTGTAAGACCCCTACGCACCAACCTGTCACTGTCTTTTTATATCAATGTCGATAACGCGTAATTACCACTACTGATGGTGGTATGAAATCTTGTATGTAGCACTTTGCAAAAAGGCTGAGTTTGGGCAAGCGACCTCGCTTTTTTGAAAATCTATCACCCTTCCTTCGTTCGGCAACCGCTACGCGGTTCTCCGCTTCGCTGCGATCCCTGCGGGATGCCTAGCCTCGGACAGGGCGATCTTTGGGAGGTGTCGGCTCGGGGGTGCGTCTAACAAAAAAGACCGCCCTCGCGGGGGCGGTCTCTCAAGGGTGCAGGCATAGGAGTTCGGAGTTCGTCCCACATCAGTGCGCTTGATGGCATTCCGTCGGAGCAGCGTTATCAAATCCGACTCGCGGGTGCGTGCTTGTTCAAACCTTAGTCTCTGGAATTGAGCGTGGAGCAGGCCCAGTGTCAGGGAAAATCTCAATATTCGCAAAAAAGTCTAAAATTTCGATCTCAAATATAATAAAATATATGTATGATCTGGTCTCATGTTTTTACTGAACTGCAAAAGTATTTGCATAATAAATATCGATATGGTATAGTGGTCTGAATTTTGATTATAGGAGAAGCATAATGGCACTAAGTCCTGATGGAAAAGCATGGAATGTAAAAATTTTAACTTCGCTAGTTGATGCTTTTGAGGCGACTAAGGCTAACAAAACTATTTTTGAACACCTTTTTCAGCAACTACAAAACGATTTAAAACCGTTTGATGCTTATGGTAACGTCAGGCCGGATAAGAGCCGTGTATCTGTAGATACTCAAGTTAAAACGTTAGACGCACAAATAAAAATTTTGGCCGCCGAGCATGGCGAGGACCCAGCTTTCAAAGAGCTGCAGAGATATTATGATACTTTTGTTAAAGCTGATTCCTCTTCTGCGACTGGTCTGCCGTCTAATCCATCCTCACGTTTAGGTAAGTAAGCTGCGCGCATCGCCTCCTCGAACAAGAGTCGAGGAGCTGCTTGTCCGTCACCTCAGTCATGTTGCCTGCCTCACTCACGCTGGGGCCCACCCGGATGCTCGGAGTTGGCAAAGGCGTGACAGCCTTGGCCCCATAGCCAGTCGTCGAGGTCGTCAGTGTCGGGCCGGTTCTGGAACTGCCGGTCATAGCGATCGGCAATCGCCCTGCGGATGCCGATCCGCGCCATCAGGATCACATAGGCCTGCAGGCGCGTGTTCCACCGGCAAGTCTCTGCATGATCGTGGAACCGCTCTTCGCCGACGACGTAGCCGCCGAGCGCAGCTGCGCGCATCAGCTCCTCGAACGAGAGATCGAGGATCAGCTTTTCCGACCAGTCAGTCATGACGTGCACTCCAGCTAAAGGCGTCTTCCAGCAGCGGCGTATGGGTGACGGCTGCCTTCGGCGCCGGCTTTACCGTCGGCAGCTTCGGGGCGTGCAGGTTGTTGCCGAGGCTCTTCAGCTCCTCATCTTCGAACCATGGGGTCTTGTAAGCGATGATCGGATCGAGGTTTTCGATAAAGACCAGCTGCTTGTCGCCGTGCAGGCGCATCAGCTCATCCGCATGGGCGAGATGGCGCTGGCTGGCCGCCCGCGTATCCGACTCGGTCGTCGTCTCCGAGCTTGTCACCCCGTCCTTACCGCTGCTCGTGCCGAAGGCCTTGGAGATCGCCGTCGACCAGTTCCAGACCGTGGTCACTCCGCAGAGCTTGGAGAAGTAGCTGGCGCTCATCTCGTCGCGGCTGCCAAAATACTGAATGGCACCGGCATTGCTGATGAAGGTCTCCCAGCCATCGCCGTAGATGCGCTTGAGCTGACTAAGGTCCTGAACGACGCCGTGCAGCTGGATTCCGTAGCCGGCCATCAGGCCGAAGGCTTGCTCAACCATCGACAGCCGCCCGAGGGCCGCCATCTCATCGAGCAGGAACAGCACCGGCTTTTCGGGCTTGGCCTCGATGTTGCGGGCACTGACCGTAATCGCCTGCTGGATCAGCAGCCGCAGCCAGCGTCCGAACGTGTCGAGGCGATCGGACGGCAGCACCAGATAGATGCTGGTGGGACCTGCCTTCAGCTCGTCAAAGCTGAAGTCGGAAGCCGATAGGCTTTCCCGCACATGCGGGCTATCGAGGAAGTGCGTCTGCGCCTGGGCCGAGGCCAGCACGTTGGAGAGCAGCTTCTCGTCCTTCTGCAGCGACCGGGTGCCGGTGCTGCGAACGACGGCGTTCGTCGAGTTCGCCATACGCTGGAACAGCCGCTTGAGGTTGTCGCCGTCCAGCATCAGGAGATCACGGACACGGCCCAGGTGCCGCTGCCCGTCTTCCTGCTCGTCGATCACGACATAAAGGATGAAGCCGACGATCAAGGCTTTCGCTTCTTCCATCCAGAACGGATCATCCTTGCCGAGTGCCACGACGATGGCCGAGGCCAGAATCATGGCGTTCTCGGACATGTCGATGCCGGCAGCTTTCACCCAGTCGAGCGGATTGAAGCGCGAGGGGGTAATGCCGGTAATCATCCACGGATCGACGACATAGAGCTTTTGACCCAACTGCACGCGGCGGTGGGCCGTAATCATTGCGTTCTCGCCTTTGGGATCGATGACCAGCACCGAACCCTTGTAGGTGAGCAGATTGGGAATGATCATACTCACACCCTTGCCGGAGCGGTTTGGGGCAACGGTGAGCAGATGACGATCCCCGGCGTAATGGATCGGATAGCGCAGCTCGCCGTCACTGACCTCGCCGAGACGAATGCCGCTCTCGCCGATTATGTCGTGCGCGTCGAGATATTCGGGCGTCGCCCATTTGGCCGAGCCGAAGGTCGTCGGCACTTCCGCCAGGCGTTTGATAAAGCGCGCTGTCCAGTAGCCAAAGCCAGCAGTAAAGGCGCCGGCAGCAATGAACGGCGTCAGGCCCCAGCCAATGGCCCCATTATTGATGACAGCCGTGAGCGCCAGTCCGCCACCGACGACGAGGGCAGCGACGATCCTGGCCCTGGCTCCTTCTGGCGATGACAGCCACCCGAGCCCGAACCCGGCACTACCAGCAGCAGCGATGATGAACAGGCGGATCATCGAGAGATCGGGCTGGCGCCCATAGGGATCGAAGTAGACTTGCGCCTGAGCCTCACCGGCTATCAGGCCGATCAGGGAGACACCGGCCAACAGGCCGGCGCACTTCAGCACAGGTTTAATGGAAGCGGTTGTCATGGCAGTACTCCTTGCTATCGGTCGAAGGATGGACCGTCCCGCCTGCGGGTCCGTGTCCGGTGGAGATCCTGTTCGTGCTCGTGAGAGGGCGACGGCGACGGCGGCTCCTGCGCGCGGCGCAGATAGTCGGAGGCCTCGCGGGCAATCAGCCGGCGTTCGAGCGCATGGCGACGCCGCAAGGTTTCGATCTGACTCTGCAGGGTTGAGCGCTCGCCGTGCTGGGCATCGATCACCGCGTGCCGCTGCTGCGCATCGCGCTTGAGACCGGCATAGGTCTCGGCTTCATTGCGTTCACGGATGGTCGCAGCCTTACCGGTCAGCGTGTCCCATAGCCCGCCGACGCCTTTGCGCAGCCGTGCCGCACGGGCGGCAGCCTCGACCTTGAAGCGTTCCTCCTGTTTGGCCTTGAGGAGCGCCCGCTCGTCGCGCTGCGCCTGCACCATTGCCCGCCGGGCCTCAGCAAGCGGCTGCATATCCCGGTCCTGCTTGGCCGCCGCCTCATCGAGGAAGCCGCGCAGATGCGAAGACATGCGCTGCGCGACCTCGCGTTGAACGACATCGAGCCGCATCAGCGGCTGCGTGCCGCCGAGCTTGGTCCGCGCTTCCTTGGTCTTAATGCCAACCCAGCGGGCGGCATCGAAGACGTTGCCGTTGACGTCGACCGCAACGAAGCCACGCCGATCACCACGCGCCAGGAAGTAGCCGCGCTCTGCGAGAGCGTTGCCGAAGCTCTTGGCATTGTCGGAGCGCGCCCAGGCCTCCTGAAAGACCTGCTTGATTTCGCGCGGGTCGATCTTCAGACGACGCGCCTGCTGCCATTCGGCCAGGGTAAAGTTGAGCGGGCTTTTGCCACCGGCATGCGCCAGCCCATTGGGCAGCTGCCAGCCGTGATCGAGATAGAGTTCCTTGGATAGGTCGGTGAGCTTGCGCTTGAAGTGCGGGAGATTGATCGCCTTGATCTCTTGCCCATCGATGCGGCTCCACACCGCATGAGCATGACGACGGCCTTCCTTCTCGTGGATGACGATGGCCCGCGCCTGGCCCTCCAGGCCGAGGCGCTTCTCCGCTACGTCGATCGCCTTGCGGAAGTCCTCTTCGCTGACCACTGCCTGCGACGGCGGGCTCAGGCTCAGCGAGAACATGTATTGCTGGCACTTCGTGGCCCGCGAGATGGCAAAGGTCTCAGCCAGGGCGCCGCGCAGATCGCTCGCAACGAAGCCGCGCAGTTCCGCGACCTCGATATGCTCGTTGTCCTTCTCGTTGAGCAGGTGCGCTGCGAGCTGTCCGGCGCCGGCGCGTTGTGAGCCTTTGAGGATCATCCGCGTGACCCTCCGCCGGCAGCGCGGGCGAAGCTCTGCGATGTCGTTTCCTTGGGTGGGACGATATCCGGCAGCTTGAGGCCGAGGCCCTGCATCAGCAGCAGCCGCATGACCATGATGTCGTCGCTGGCGCGAATGACCGCCGTCTTGGTCTCGACATCGAGAACCAGGCTGCCCATGTTGGCGGCATGCGCCAGTTGGTTGAGGTTATTGGCAATCCGGCTGGCACCGAGTGCCGCCAGCAGCTCGGCCAGGATCTTCTGATCGGCATGGGCGCGGGATGCGCGCCGCCGCTTATGGGTGCTCGCGCCGGCCAGAACCTGTTGCCGGACGAACAACCCGAGCGGCAGGCCATTGGCTTTGGCCTCCAGCAGACGACGCTCGTCGTCTGTCAGGCGCACCGAAAAGGGCTGGGTTTTGGAATGCAGCTTCGCGGCGCTCATGGGCGTGGCCCGCGCAGGGCAGGGTGCTTATCCAGCCCCTCGCCAACAATGATGTTTTCCCAGTCTTGAAGAGTGTCGAAGAAGGAGTTCGCGCTTTCAGCGTCGATCTCCACCACTTTCCGAGCAAGTCACTGCAATTGCTTCCAGTTTGCGCGAAAACGGACTCGACAGAGCCCGATCTGCATAACATCGTGAGAAGCATCAGCCCGGAGACCGGCCGGCAATCGAGGTACCGCAAGATCCACAGAGCGGATCCGCGAATCCAGGGCGACTCAGCCGAGACGGCGGGCGGCGCCCCGCTTCTCGTCCACCGGCGACCCGATCGACGTATCCAACCGGATCCCGCGTTCGGTAACGCACTCCCTGGAGGCTGGCGGCTACGAGGTCGGACCGGACTCCCTACGGCTATACGATAGGTTGGGTCCACGCGATCGCGATGGCGGACGGCGTCGCCTACGCCGTTGCCGTCCGCACGTGTTCAAACCATTGTTTAGACGTCCGGTCTGCATTGCGCCCTTCATTGCCATTCAGGGTCGAATTCGACGGCCCCGAAAGCCGCCGTTCCTTTAGGTTTCGCCATACGCATGCACCAGCAGGCGACGTCGATCATGCGGCGTCATCTGCCGCCGGCGGCGCGATCCTGCGTCCCGTGAATGCGAGACCGAATGCGACCAAGAGGGCGATCGCCGTGATCCCGTAGATCACGAGCGCGATCGGGCTTTCGAACAGGATGCCGAAGTCGCCGTTCGAAATCGACAGTGCGCGGCGCAGATTGTTCTCCATGTCCGCCCCCAGCAGAATGCCCAGCACGAGCGGCACCAGCGAGATCTCTAGCTTGCGCATGATGAAGCCGAGCACGCCGAAGCCGATCATGACGAGGAGATCGAAGGTCGAGTTGCTGATCGAGTAGATGCCGAGAAAGCTCACCATCACAACGAACGGCA
>JAESGL010000507.1_pt1 | contig 15835 bp, 19 predicted proteins | sample 9269711 | NCBI WGS metagenome assembly JAESGL01 (sample SAMN14515918, study PRJNA621676) | algae metagenome | isolation source: Kastovskya adunca ATA6-11-RM4 and co-occurring heterotrophs from soil and... | place: Chile: Atacama Desert | collected 2011-06-27
CCTTGGAAGTTAGGGTCGCGGCGGCATCCGCCACCTCGTCATGGCCGCCCTGGATCGCCTCCAGCAGCTTTTCCGCCGCCTCGAAGCAGAGGAAGGCGCCGCCCAGCATCAGCAGCGGCGGCAGCAGCCAGGGGGCAAAGGCGCTAAGCGCCAGCGCCGCCGGCAGCAGGAACAGCAATTTGTTGCGCAACGATCCGCGCGCGATCTTCCAGATGATCGGCAGTTCGCGGTCGGGCGACAGGCCCATGACATAGTTGGGTGTCACGGCAGTATCGTCGATGACGACGCCGGCGGCCTTTGTGCCAGCCTTGCCGGCGGCAGCGGCGACATCGTCCAGCGACGTGGCCGCCATCTTGGCGATACCGGCAACATCGTCGAGCAGCGCGATCAGACCCGAAGGCATGGTTGAATAATTCCCCTGTTGAAACGGATGGATATCTTCCGTGCGCGCTTCTTAATGCGCGGGCAGGGTGGGGGCAATGGAGCGATGATTGCCGGTTTGTGACGGGTGCCAGCTATATCAGTAATTGCCGGGCGGATCGCTGGCGGGGAAGGATTCGTCGGACTGTTCATCGACCATGTCCCAATCGCTGTCGTCGGCCTGCGGCCCGGCGTCGCGGACGATGCCCGACGAGCCGATCGGGCCGCGATCGTCCAGATCATCGGCGGCGGCGCCATCCTCTTTGCCGCCGCGTTCCTTAAGGCTCTTCCAGGCCACAGCCCCCAGTCCGGTCAGAAAGGCCAGTTTCAGCAATCCCCTCATGGTGTCTCCTTGGGCGAACTGTGCAGGTGGACCCACTTGGCAGCGTCCTGGTCGATGGCCTCGGGGGGCAGGCGAATTTCGCCTTCCTCGTCCGCGCTGCCGGCATGATCCTCGTCCGCGCCAGTCATGCCGGGCGGAAAGATGGTCCAGCGCTGTTGCAGGGCGGTGTCGATCATCGCTTGCCAGGCGGTTACGTCGCCCGTCTCGCGCATGGCGGGATCGGGCTCCTTGAGCATCGCCAATATGCTGGCGGCATCCTCGACCCAATAGGGCCAGTTATGCGTTGCCCCGGCGGCGAGATGCCGGGCGAGGCGCTCAAGCAGGGTGCGTTGCTCCATAATGTCCGGAACGTTCATGGCGACTCTCCGTTCCTCATTTTCTCGCCATGCAACTTAATGGCAATCCTCGGGAAATGCCTCTCGGTATTTGAACCGATATGGGACGAAAAAAGGAGGCAGACATGCCCAGAGGCGACAAGGATCGTTACACCGACAAGCAGAAGCGCAAGGCTGCGCATATCGCGCAAAGCTATGAAGAGCGTGGTATATCGCATGACGAAGCGGAGGCGCGGGCCTGGGCGACCGTGAACAAGGATTCGGGCGGGGGAAACCTGTCGGGATCCGGGCGGGGCAAGCCCGACAGCCATGCCGCCGAACGGCGCAAGGCTGCGGATCGATCGGCCGCGGCGAAGAAGGGCTGGGAAACGCGCCGTCGCCGGGCGCAGGGCTGACATCAGGGCGAGAGGATATCGCCGTTGCTGAAATGGGCGGCGAGATGATCGATCCAGGCGCGCACCAGCGGCGGCAGCCCGGTGCGGGTTGGGAAGACGAGGTGAACCATCCCCTCCTGCGCCTGCCATTCCGGGAATGGCAGCGCCAGGGCGCCCGAGCGCGACGATCTGGACGTGGCCCTTGGGATAGAGCGTCAGGAAATCGGGGAATAGGGCGGCGACGGCAATACGGCACTGCTCATGGACCGACAGGCCAAGCTCGGTGAGCGTTCGATCAGCCGCCCAAGGCAACAAAAAAAGCCGCCCGGTGACGGGCGGCTTTCTCGTTTGTCAGAGCGAAGAGGCTCAGGCTTCTTCGGCCGGGGCTTCTTCCGCCTCGACGGCGATTTCGCCCGGCTCGGCGTTCGGATCGTAATCCTCGGTGAAGCCGGCTTCGTCCTTCTCGAACAGGTCGGCCATCACGTCGACGCCCTGCGCCTGCAGTTCGGCTTCTTCCGGCGAGCGGGCAACGTTCACCGTGATGGTGACGGCCACTTCCGGGTGCAGCGCGACCTTGACGTCGAAGACGCCCAGGGTCTTGATCGGACGCTCCAGCACGACCATCGCCTTGGAGACGTTGGTCACGCCATCGGCGTGCAGCGCGTCGACGACGTCACGGACGGCGACCGAGCCGTACAGGTGGCCGGCGTTCGACGACTGGCGGATCAGGACGATCTGCTTGCCGTTGACGCCTTCGGCAGCCTTTTCGGCGTCCGAACGACGAGCGGCGTTGTCGGCTTCGATCTTCGCGCGGTTGGCTTCGAACACAGCCTTGTTGGCGGCGTTCGAACGAAGAGCCTTCTTGTTGGGCAGCAGGAAGTTACGAGCGTAACCATCCTTCACGGTGACGACGTCGCCGATTGCGCCCAGCTTTTCGATGCGCTCAAGGAGAATGATTTCCATGGGTCTTTCTCCCTTACTTCACGATGTAGGGCAGCAGGCCCAGGTGACGGGCGCGCTTGATGGCCTGGGCCAGCTCACGCTGCTTCTTGGCGGACACCGCGGTGATGCGGCTGGGGACGATCTTGCCGCGCTCGGACACGAAGCCCTGCAGCAGACGGACGTCCTTGTAATCGATCTTCGGCGCATCCTTGGCGGCGAAGGGGCAGCTCTTGCGGCGGCGGAAAAACGGGCGTGCCATGTTTCAGATCTCCTTATTCGGCAGCCGGGGCTTCTTCGCGCTCACGGCGCGGGCCACGGTCACCACGGGGGGCACGGTCGCCGCGTTCGGCGCGTTCCTGCTTGCGCATCATCACCGACGGACCGGCTTCCAGCTCTTCGACCTTGATGGTCATGTAGCGGATGATGTCTTCGTTGATCTGGGTCTGACGCTCCAACTCGGCAATCACGTTGCCCGGTGCGTCGATGTTCAGCATGACGTAGTGCGCCTTGCGGTTCTTGGCGATCTTGTACGCGAGCGAACGCAGGCCCCAGGTCTCGACCTTGGTCACCTTGCCTTCATTTTCCTCGACGATCTTGGTGGCGGTTTCCGCCAGAGCGTCCACCTGCGCCTGTGCCAGATCCTGGCGCGCAAGGAACACATGCTCGTAAAGAGCCATGGGTATTGCCTCATCTGTTGGCCGATCGCTGACGCCCACCCCATGTGGAACGCCCCTCCGGCTGTCGTCTCAAGCATTCGAAATCGTCCGACGTCCGAATCCGGGGCCGAGCGAAGGCGCGCCTATGACGGAAAAGCGGGGGAAAGGCAAGCGGCATCGGTGCAGCCATGGGCGGCAGCGGCCCTGCTTGCAGTCAGGCTTCACCTGTCTCTATCCTGCCTGCCAGAAAAAGAGAAGGAGAGACGGATGGCGGTCGCGATCGCGGCACTGGCGCTGATCTTGCTGATGCTGGCGGCCTATCGCGGCATGAGCGTCATATTGATGGCGCCGTTGCTCGCCATGCTGGCGGTGTTCCTGACCGATCCGACGGCGGTGCCTACCGCCTTTTCCGGCCTGTTCATGGACAAGGTCGCCACCTTCCTGAAGCTCTATTTCCCCGTCTTCCTGCTTGGCGCGCTGTTTGGCAAGCTGGTCGAAATATCGGGCTTTTCCCGCGCGATCGTGACGGCGGTGATCGGTTTCGTCGGCGCGGGGCGGGCGATCCCGGCGATCATGATCGTGACGGCGCTGCTGACCTATGGCGGGGTCTCGGTCTTCGTGGCGGTGTTCGCCGTCTATCCCTTCGCCGCCGAGATGTTCCGCCGCGCCGATATTCCCAAGCGGCTGGTGCCGGCTACCATCGGCCTTGGCGCGCTGACCTTCACCATGGATGCGCTGCCGGGCACGCCGCAGATCCAGAATGTCATTCCAGCCAGCTTCTTTGGCACCACCGCCTGGGCGGCGCCGGTGCTGGGCATGATCGGATCGGTGGTGATCGCGGCGACGGGCCTTGCCTATCTCAACTGGCGGCGCCGGGCGATGGCGGCGGCGGGGGAGGGCTATGGCGCGCCCGAAACGCTGGTCAACGAACCCGATCGGCAGGAAGAGGCGGTGACCGTCCACCCGCTGGTCGCCCTGCTTCCGCTGCTGGTGGTGGGGCTGGGCAATCTGGCGTTGACGCTGCTGATCCCGCGCATCACCGGCGGGGCGGAAGAGGTGAGCATTCGGCTGGCGGGGCTGCCCGATCCGGTGACGGCGAAAGTGACGCAACAAGCGGCGCTATGGGCGGTGGAGGGGGCGCTGCTGATGGGCATCGCTATCATCCTGATCTTCGCTTTCCCGGTCGTGGCGCGGCGCTTTGCGGAAGGATCAAAGGCGGCGGTCGGTGGCGCCTTGCTGGCGGGGATGAACACGGCGGTCGAATATGGCTTTGGCGGGGTGATCGCGGCGCTGCCGGGCTTCCTGGTCGTCAAGGACGCGCTGAAGGCGGTGCCCAACCCGCTGATCAACGAAGCCATTACGGTGACGACCCTGGCCGGCATCACCGGATCGGCGTCGGGCGGCCTGTCGATCGCGCTGGCGGCGATGGCGGACCAGTTCGTGGCGGCGGGCGATGCGGCGGGTATACCGCGCGAAGTGCTGCACCGGGTCGCGTCGATGGCATCGGGGGGCATGGACAGCCTGCCGCACAATGGCGCGGTCATCACCCTGTTGGCGGTGACGGGCCTCACCCATCGTCAGGCCTATAAGGACATATTCGCGCTGACGCTCATCAAGACGATGACCGTCTTCGTCGTGATCGCCGTCTATTATCTGACCGGGCTGGTGTGAACGCGAAAGCGCCCCGGAGCGGTGGCTCCAGGGCGCTTTTCAGGAAGTGGGGGGTAGAGCATCCTCCGATTAGGTTGAACCGGGGGGATGCTCTAATTTCCTTTTGTTTGCCGCATTCTGCGAGTCGTCGGCTGTTCCAGCCGACTTCAGAATGCTCTAGCGGATGGCGCCGGCGACGACCGCGCCGATGATCCCGCTGGTGATCGCGACCAGCACCGCGTCATTGCCCGAGCGGACCCAGTGATAACCGCGCGGCGGGGCCGACAGGCGATAGCCGCGATAATTGTCGACGACCCGGTAATTGGTCGCATAGCGGCGATCGAAGCGCTGGCCCTTGGCCCAGTGGCGATCGTTGCGCACCACCGTCTTCTTCTGGACGACGGTGCGGTGCGGACCTTCCTTCACGACCCGGACGGTCTCGCGATGGGGCGCGGCCTGGGCCTGGGCGGTGACGATCGGGCTGGCGGCAACGGCGGTGGCGGTCAGGGCCAGGATGATCTTCTTGAACATGTCTTCACTCCTCTTGTTTCAATCGAGGGCGCCGCTTCCGGCGTCGAAGACAGAGATAGGCCGCGCTTGTCGCAAGCCTGTCCCAAAGGTGGGGCAAGTTTGTCGGAAATTGTATCAAATCGCGATTTAAGCTGAATACCGGTTCAGAAATTGCGCTTTTTCAATGTCTTGCTCGACTCACAGCATCAGCGAGATGGCATTGCCGAAATTGTGCAGCAGGATCGGCAGCATCAGGCTGCCGGTACGCAGGCGCAGCCAGACGGCCAGCAGCGAGGGGATGGCGGTAAGCGCCATCACCATCGGGTCAAAGCTGAAATGGCCGCCCGAATAGCCGAACGCATGGGCGAGGCCAAACAGGCCGCAGGACAGCAGAGCGCCCCAGCCCCAGTCGACGCCCAGGAAGCGGACCCGCCGGGTTAAGGCGCGATCGAGCGCGAAGAGCAGGATACCGCGATAGAAAGGTTCTTCCTCCAGCCCCGGCATGGTGAGCTGGAAGGCGATTTCCTCCGCGCTGCTCGGATCGTCGGGGAAATAAAGGGCGAGCGCGGTGAAGAAGGCGCAATAGAGGAGAGCCACGGGCAGGGCCGCGGTCAGGCTGCCGCACGCTTGCCGGAGGGTGAGGCCGACCCGCTTCCAGCCGAAGGCAGGCAGGGCGGCGACCAGCAGCGTGAGCGCAAGGGCCAGCAGCTTGCCCTGCCAATTCCAGTCGGCGGCGGGGATGAGATCGGGGATATGGCGATAGGCGCGGGTCAGCAGCGCGTCATTGGCAGCGACCAGGGCGGCGGCAACCAGCAGCCAGCCGGGCCGAAAGCCGCGCCGATCGATCAGGCCGATTGCACCGCCTGCGGCCAGCAGCAGCGCCAGCGTGCCGAGCAGGCCGATGACGCCGTTCATGCGCGCCGCGCCGGCGCGCGGCGGTTCAGTCGGTGGAAGTGGGCAGGGGCGTGGCGGTGACGGTCATGCGGGCGAGCAGGATGGGATGATCCTTGCCCTCCAGCAATTGCGCCGTTTGCGGTGCCTGCGCGTCGGCGAAGGGTGTGAGGCTGACCCCGAGCAGCAGAGCACTGCTGATGAGGCTGGCGGCGATCATCTTCATGGAGGCATTCCTTCCACAGCGCCGGGGCGGCACCATGGAGGGAGGGATTAGGCAGAAGATGTCGCAGCATTATCCCGGATAACCGCCCTTTTGTCGGAAAATGTATCAGCCTATTCGTGCCGCAACGCGTCGATCGGGTTGAGGCTAGCCGCACGGCGCGCCGGGAAATAGCCGAACACCACGCCGATCGCCGCCGAAAAGAGGAAGGCGATCAGATTGACCTGCGGGTCGAAGGTGAAGGGCACCTTCATCAGCGGCGCGATGCCGACCGATGCGATGAGCGCAATGACCAGGCCGATCAGGCCGCCCATGCACGACAGCACGATCGCCTCCACCAGAAACTGCATCAGCACTTCGCGTGCGACCGCACCGATGGCGAGGCGGATGCCGATCTCGCGGGTGCGCTCCGTCACCGACACCAGCATGATGTTCATGATGCCGATGCCGCCGACCAGCAGGGATATGGCGGCCACCGCCGCGACGATCTGGGTCAGGATGGTGGTGGTGCCGGTCAGCGTGTCGCTGATCTGCTTGGTGTCGAAGACGTTGAAATTATCCTCCGCGCCAGCCTTGATCTTGCGGCGCTCGCGCATCAGCTGTTCCAGGCTGTCCTGCACGGTCGCGCTGTCATAGGCGTCGTCGACCGCGACCATGATCTGGCTGATGTCGCGATCGCCGGTGAAGCGGCGCTGGACGAACTTGATCGGCATGACGACGACATCGTCCTGGTCGCCAAAGCCGCCCTGGCCGCGGGTCGCAAGCACGCCCACCACCTGACAGCTGACGCCCTTGATCCGCATCCGCTTGCCGATCGGGTCATTGCCCTGGAACAGGTTGGAGCGCACCGTATTGCCGATGATGCAGACCGATTTGCCGGCCTCTTCCTCGTCCGGCATGAACAGCCGGCCTTCCGACACATTCCAGGACTGGACCTGCGAATAGGCGGACGTCGTGCCATAGACGGTGGTCGACCAGTTATTGCCTTCATAGATGGCGGTGCCGCTCGACTGGACCACCGGCGCCACGGCGCGCACGCCGGTCAGCTGGTTCTCGATCGCGGTCAGGTCTGCTTCCTTGAAATTGGGCGGGCGCGGCCCGCCGCCGCCACGGCCGAAGCCCTGGCCGGGGCGCAGTTGCAGCACATTGGCGCCCAGCGAGCTGATCTGTTCGCGCACGGCGGCGGTCGCGCCATTGCCCAGCGTCACCATGGTGACGACGGCGGCAACGCCGATGATGATGCCGAGCGTCGTGAGGAAGCTGCGCATCTTGTGCCGGTTGATCGCCCGGAAGGCGAGGATGACAGTGGTGCCCAGCATCAGCCCACGGCTCCCTTCTGCGGTCCGCCCAGGCCCTTTTCGATCCGCTCGACCAGACCATCCTTGAAATGGACGATGGTGCGGGCAAATTCGGCCATGTCGGGTTCGTGCGTCACCATCAGCACGGTGATGCCGCTATTCTGGTTGAGGTCGGTCAGCAATTGCATGATTTCCACCGACCGTTCGGAATCAAGATTGCCGGTCGGTTCGTCCGCCAGCAGCACGTCGGGCTGGGTGACGATGGCACGGGCGATCGCGACGCGCTGTTGCTGGCCGCCGGACAATTCGGCCGGCGTATGGTCCCACCAGTCCTTGAGGCCCACCTTGTCGAGCGCGGCCATGCCCATGTCGTAGCGGGTCTTCTTGTCCTCGCCGCGATAGAGCAGGGGCAACTCGACATTTTCGAGCGCGCTGGTGCGGGCGAGCAGGTTGAAGCCCTGGAACACGAAGCCGAGATAGCGGCGGCGCAGCAGCGCGCGCTGGTCGCGGTCCAGCGTTTCGACATGGCGGCCCTTGAACAGGAACTGCCCGCCCGATGGCACGTCGAGGCAGCCCAATATGTTCATCGTCGTCGACTTGCCCGAGCCTGAAGGCCCCATGACGGCGACGAAATCACCCTGCTCGATATCGAGGTCGATGCCCTTGAGTGCCTGAAAGGCGGTGGGACCGCTGCCGAAGATCTTGGTGATCCCCCGCAGCGAGATGATGGGATCTGCGGCCATGGGATCAGGTTCCGCTCTGCCGGCCGGTGCCCCGGCTTTCCGTGCCGCCGTTGCCCTGGGGCGTGGGCTGGGATGGGGCGACCGGGGCGGTCTGGGGCGCGGCATCGCCCGAATTGCCGAGCGACTTGACGCTGGCGGGGCTGCCGTCGGCGGCGGGATTACGCGGGCGGTCCTTCGAGCCATTGGCCCCAGCGGCGCTATCGGCCTTCTGATCCTCGGCGGGCTGCTGCGCGCCGGCGGCAAGCTGGCCGGTGATGACCTTCATGCCGGGCTTCAGATCGCCGCCGGTGATGACGGTGCGCGATCCGTCGCTGGCGCCGACGGTCACCTGGATCGCCTTGGGATCGCCCTTTTCGTCGAGGACATAGAGGGTCTGGCTGCTGCCCGCGCCGAAATTGACCTGGCGGTTGGCGCCGCTGCGGCGCATGCGGCCGGGGCCGGGCAGGACGCTGGTGATGCCGCCGCCCGATCCGGCACCGCTGCTGGGCTTGAAGCGGAGCGCGCTGTTGGGGACGAGCAGCACATCATGCAGTTCCTGGGTCACGATGTCGGCGGTCGCGGTCATGCCCGGACGCAGGGTTTCGTCCGCATTGTCGACCGACAGCACGGCGGTATAGGCGACGACCGTGCCGGTCGAGCTGCTGGTCGTGCTGGTCGAGGACGAGGAGGACGAGCTGCTGCTGGAGCTGTTCGATCCGACATTCACTCGCGTGACCTTTGCCGGGAAGGTGCGGCCGGGGAAGGCGTCGACGGCGAAATTGGCGGTCTGGCCTTCCTTGACCTGGCCGACATCGGCTTCGTCCACCGACACCTCGACCTCCATCTTGGTGAGATCCTCGGCGATGGTGAACAGCACCGGCGCGTTGAGCGAGGCGGCGACGGTCTGGCCCGGCTCGATGTCGCGCGACAGGACCACGCCGGTGACCGGCGAGACGATCTGGGCGATCGACAGGTTGGTCTGGGCGGTCGACAGCTGGGCGCGCGAGACATTCACCTGCGCCTGGGCCGAACGAAGGTTGGCGAGCGCGCCATTATAGTCGGCGCGGGCCGAATCCAGTTCGGTCTTGGCCGGCACCTTGCCACCCGAAAGCTGATAGACGTTGAGCTGACGATCGAGCGTCGCCTTGGCCAGCGCGACCTGCGCCTGCGCCTGGGCGACAACGGCCTGGGAGGAGGCGACCTGGGCCTGCGTCTGGTTGATCGTGTCTACCAGGCGGCGGGTGTCCAGTTCGGCGAGCTTCTGCCCCTTGGTCACGCGATCATTGACGTCGACATAGACGGCGGTGATCTTGCCCGACTGTTCGGACCCCACATCGACCTGGTTGATCGGCTTCAAATTGCCGGTGGCCGACACGCTGACTGTCAGATCGCCCTGGCGCGCCTCGCGGGTGGCATAATTGGGTTTGTCGTCGCCGGCAAAGCAGCGGGTGACAAGCAGGACCAGGATCAGCAGCACGACGCCGATGGCGCCGCGGATCAGCCATTTGCGATGCGGCTTTTCCGGCTTGGCGCCCAGAAAGTCGTTGAGATCCTGGTCGGGGCTGGCGTCATTGCTCATGGGGGCGGTCATCCATATTCTGCCAGCCGCCACCCAGCGCATTATAGAGCTGGGCGATGGCCAGGATCTCGTCCGATTGGGCGCTGGCAAGGCTGTTGCGGGCGTTCAGCAACGTGGTTTCGCTGCTGGACAGGGTCTGGAAGTCGATCAGGCCGGATTGATACTGGCTGCGGGCCAGGATCGCGGCATTGTTCGACGCCTCATAGGCGGTGGCGAACTCGACCTTGCGCCGGCGGGCACTGTCGAGCGAGGTCATGTCATTTTCGACATCCTCCAGCGCGCCGAGGACGCTCTGCTTGTAGGCGGCGAAGGCGGCATCGGTCGCCGCCTTCTGCGCGCGAACCTGTGAGGCGAGGCGGCCACCATCGAAGATGGTCTGGGCGACATTGGCAAAGACGCCGCCGGTGATGAGGTCGAACAAATCCTTGAAGGCGTTCGACGTGGTGCCGATATTGCCGCTGATGCCGAGCGAGGGATAAAGCTGGGCCTGGGCCACGCCGATCCGCGCGGTGGCGGCGGCCAGTGCCCGTTCGGCGGATCGCACATCGGGCCGCTGGCGCAGCGTGTCGGCGGGAATGCCGGTGGCGATGTCGGTCGCGGCGGTCGGGATCGGTGCCGGGGTCTCCAGCGTGCGGGTCGCGTCGCCCGGCGCCTGGCCGGTCAGCACGGCGATGCGGTTGAGGCTGCCCTTCAGGCTGGCTTCGAGCTGGGGGATGGTGGCATTGGTCTGGGCGAACTGGGCTCTGGCCTGCTGCTCGTCCAGCGAGGAGACCAGCCCGGCCTGCAACCGCCAGCGGGCGATGTCGTAATTGTCCTGCTGCACCTTCTGCGTCTCGCGGGCGATGCGCAGCTGTTCCTGTGATGCGCGCGCCTGGACATAGTTGGTGACCAGTTCGGAAATGATGGTCATCCGCACATTGGCGAGGTCATAGCCGGACGCGGCGAGATCGGCCCGCGCGGCTTCGGCCGAGCGCGACAATTCGCCGAACAGGTCGATTTGCCAGCTGGCATTGGCGCCGGCCGAATAGCTGCTGGACCAGTTGCTGGCGCCGGTGGAGATGACGTTGCCGCTGTCATCGACACGGGTGCCGCCGGCCTGGCTGCGGTAATTCTTGCCGCCGCTGGCCGATCCGTTCACCTGCGGCAGGAAGGCGGCATTGGCCTGGCGCAGGGATTCCCGCGCCTGCCGCAGCCGTGCCTGCGCCTGGACGATGTCCAGGTTGCCGGCGATCGCCTGATCGATCAGGCCGGTCAGCGTCGGATCGTTGAGCCGCGTCCACCAAGTGGCGAGGGTGGCGTCTTCCAGCGCGGCGCCGCTGCCCTGGCTATAGCCGGCAGGCACGCCCAGCGCGGCGGATTGCGGCGCGTGATAGTTCGGGCCCGCCGCGCAGGCGGACAGGGCAAGCACCGATCCCGTGAGCCATGCAATGCGATATCGCACCTTTTCCTTGCACTCCGTCGTCGTTAAAGGGGCCAGCAATATTCCCCCGGAGAGACAGGGGGCAGGTATGTCAGGTCGTTACGTGCCGAAAAGCAATGTACGCCTCAATGCCATATATGTCTCAAAGTGTAACGTGCGTGAATTCCCGTGTTTTTCCCAGGAAAGACACCAGTAGATCAGAGGATGGAAGATGAGGGCATTTCTTTTCCCGGGCCAGGGCAGCCAGTCGGTCGGCATGGGCAAGGCGCTGGCCGAGGCAAGCCCGGCGGCAAAGGAACTGTTCCAGGAAGTCGATGACGCCCTGTCGCAGCATCTGTTCCGCATCATGGTGGAAGGCCCCGAGAGCGACCTGACCCTGACCGAAAATGCCCAGCCGGCGATCATGGCCAATGCGCTCGCCACGCTGCGCGTGATGCAGAAGGAAGGCGGCTTCAGCCTGGCTGACAAGGGTGATTATGTCGCGGGTCACTCGCTGGGTGAATATAGCGCGCTCTGCGCGGTCGAGGCGTTCGATCTTGGCACCACCGCCCGCTTGCTCAAGCTGCGCGGTCAGGCGATGCAGGCCGCCGTGCCGGTGGGCGAGGGCGCGATGGCGGCGCTGCTGGGCGCCGACATCGAAAAGGCGCAGGCGCTGGCCGATGCCGCCGCCGAGGGCGAAGTCTGCACCGTCGCCAACGACAATGATCCCAGCCAGGTCGTCATTTCCGGCCACAAGGGCGCGATCGAGCGCGCGGTCGCGCTGGTCAAGGATTATGGCATCAAGCGCGGCGTGCTGCTGCCGGTGTCGGCGCCCTTCCACTGCCCGCTGATGCAGCCGGCCGCCGACGCGATGGCGGAAGCGCTGGCAAAGGCGACGATCAACGCGCCGCTGCTGCCGGTCTATGCCAATGTGCTGGCCGCGCCGATCAGCGACCCGACCGACATTCGCGAGCGTCTGGTCGAGCAGGTCACCGGTCGCGTCCGCTGGCGCGAGTCGATCGGCGCGATGTGGGACGCGGGCGTCACCGATTTCGTCGAACTGGGCGGCAAGGTGCTGGGCCCGATGGTCAAGCGCATCGCCCCCGACGCCACCGTGCGCAGCGTGGTGACGATGGACGATATCGAGGCGGTGCTGGGCGCGCTGTGAGCGAGAGCCCGGTCCTTGCCAGCCGCGACGGGGCCGTCCTGACGGTCACGCTGAACCTGCCCGACCGGCGCAACCCCATCTCCGATCCGGCGATGGTGGATGCGCTGTGCGACGTGTTCGAGGCGGCGGACCGGGACGCGAGCATCCATGTCGCGATCCTGACCGGGGCGGGCAGCGCCTTCTCCTCGGGCGGCGATCTCAACGCGATGCGGCCGGATGCCGGCGGGCTGCGGGCCAGCCTGCCGGCGCAGACGCGGCGCAATTATCGCGCGGGCATCCAGCGCCTGCCTCTGCTGTTCCAGGCGATCGAGCTGCCGGTGATCGCGGCGGTCAATGGCCCGGCGATCGGCGCGGGGCTGGACCTGGCCTGCATGTGCGACTTGCGCATCGCGGGCGAGAGTGCGCGCTTCGCCGAAAGCTTCGTGAAGCTAGGCCTGGTGTCGGGCGATGGCGGGGCCTGGTTGCTGCCGCGCATCATCGGCTTTTCCAAGGCGTCGCAACTCTCGCTGACCGGCGAGACGATCGAGGCGGGCGAAGCGCTGCGGATCGGGCTGGTCGGCGAGGTCGTGCCCGATGCGGAGCTGATGACGGTGGCGCGGGCGCAGGCCGATGCCATCGCCGCCAACCCGCCGCACGCGACGCGGATGACCAAGCGGCTGCTGCGCGCGGCGCAGACGGCCGAACTTTCGCAAATACTGGAAATGGCGGGCGCCATGCAGGCGCTGGCCCACGCGACCGCGGATCATGACGAGGCGATCACCGCCTTCTTCGACCGCCGGCCGCCACACTTCAAGGGAGACTGAAAGCCTGTCATAGGTTGGTGACTGGGCAATTGTTCGCGCGGAGACGCGGAGACGCGGAGGGCTTTTGGTCGATATAGATCATGTCAGTGGCGACGTTTTGAACCTGGCCCTCCGCATGCACCGCGAGTTGGGGCCGGGGCTTCTCGAGAGCGTCTACGAGATGATCCTCGCCGCCAAGCTGGTCGAGATCGGCCATGCGGTCGAACGGCAGAAGTCCGTCGATATCGATTATGAAGGGCTGCATTTTGCCGCTGCGTTCCGTATCGACCTGCTGGTTGCCGACTGTCTTCTGGTCGAGATCAAATCCACCGAGCGGCTGAATCCCGCCCATGCCAAGCAATTGCTGACCTATCTTCGTCTGACCAACCAGCCCGTAGGGCTGCTCATCAATTTCGGCGGCGCCACGCTCAAGGAAGGGGTGAAGCGCATAGTCAACGACTATGCCCCCTCCGCGTCTTCGCGCCTCCGCGTGAACCGAATGGAATAAGGAGACTAGAATGTTCGATCTGACGGGAATGACCGCGCTGGTGACTGGCGCTTCGGGGGGCATTGGTTCCTCCATCGCCAAGGCGCTGGCCGCGCAGGGCGCCACGCTGGCGCTGTCGGGCAGCAATGAGGAGAAGCTCAAGGCCTTTGCCGCTGAACTGGGCGGCGACCACAAGACCTTGGTCTGCAACCTGTCTGACCCGGCCGCCGTCGACGCGCTGGTGCCGCAGGCGGTGGAAGCGCTGGGCGGCAAGATCGACATCCTGGTCAACAATGCCGGCATCACCCGCGACAATCTGATCCTGCGCATGAAGGACGAGGAATGGTCGCAGGTGATTGCGGTCAATCTGGAAGCCGCCTTCCGCCTGTGCCGCGCCGCCGCCAAGCCGATGATGAAGGCGCGCTTTGGTCGCATCATCTCGATCACCTCGGTCGTGGGCGTCACCGGCAATCCGGGCCAGTCCAACTATTGCGCGTCGAAGGCCGGCATCATCGGTATGTCGAAGTCGCTGGGCCAGGAACTGGCGAGCCGCGGCATCACCGTGAACTGCGTGGCCCCCGGCTTCATCCGGTCGGCCATGACCGATGCGCTGAACGATGCGCAGAAGGGCACGATCCTGGCCAAGATCCCCGCTGGCGATCTGGGCGATGGCGACGATATCGGCGCAGCAGTCGCCTATCTGGCGAGCAAGGAAGCAGGCTATGTCAACGGCCAGACCCTGCACGTCAACGGCGGCATGGCGATGATCTGATCGATCGCCCGGTCAGGCGATCTTCGTCCGGCCGGGCAGACTATAAGCGAGCGCGCCGTCCAGCAGGATGGCGCGCCGCATCGCCAGCGCCAGAACCGCGATCGCGGCGATCAGGTTTACCGGTACATGGGTCCATTCCGACACGGCCCGGCCGAACAGCGGCGCCATCCAGGCATAGGCCAGCCAGCTTCGTTCCCAGCCAAGCACGCGGCGCTTGCCCATGTCGGCGGCGACGAAGGCGATCGCCATCCCCAGCAGCACATAGTCATAATCGAGCACATAGGGTGTGCAGAGCAGGGCGGCGCTGAGCGCGGCGGCGCCCCGCACTTCCATCGTCCCACGGCGGGCGATCAGCGCGGCGATACCGATGGCGATGGCTGTCACCAGGCCCTGCACCACATAGGCGGCTGGAATGCTGCCGCCCCATTGGCGAATGGCGGCAAAGGGGCTCTGGATCTTTTCCCAGCCGGTGGCACCATTTTCGATGATGATATGCTGCGTCAGGGGCAGAGAATCGATGAACGCCTGCCACACCGGCCAGCCCCAGATCAGCAATGTCAGCAGGCACAGGCCGGCCGAGGTCAGACCGGCGGCCAGGAAGGCGCGGGCATTGCCGCGTGCGATGATCAGCACCGGGATCAGAACGGCAAATTGCGGTTTGTAGACCAATGCGCCGAGCAGCATGCCGGCGATCCAGGGGCGTCGGTCGAGCAGAGCCATGCCACCACCCAGCAGGCCAGCGGTCATGAAGGCATTCTGGCCGTGGCCCAGGCATACCATTACCACAGGTGCGCCGAGTGCGATGAGCAGCGCGTCGCGCTGATCCGGCAGGACATGACGGACGACCATCAATGCTCCGCCAAGCGTCAATCCCTGCCACAGGATCAGGGCGGGGACGTAGGGGATTTGCGCCAGCAACGTGGCCAGGATCAGGAAGGGCGGGGGATAGTGCCAGCCATAGAAGGGGATGGCGGGATCATGATGGATCGCCTTCTGCACTTCATGATGGGCGGGCCAGTTCCATGCCTGCGCGGCCTGGCCCTGATCGGCCATCCATCCCGCCGTCCAGACGTTGGAGAAGTCGGTGCCAAGCGGGCGGCCGAGCGAATCTACCGTGCCATGCGCCGTCGCGAACAGGTAGGCGAGGCCGATCAGCGTCGCTGCCAGCATCAGCCAGGCGGTCATTCGGACCCGTTCGGGGGTGATGAACTGGTCGGGGCACAGGCGGTCGATCATCGCTGTTGACTGGCACAAGCGGCTGAAATTTTGGTAAACAACCCGTTG
>JAESGL010000508.1_pt1 | contig 15811 bp, 9 predicted proteins | sample 9269711 | NCBI WGS metagenome assembly JAESGL01 (sample SAMN14515918, study PRJNA621676) | algae metagenome | isolation source: Kastovskya adunca ATA6-11-RM4 and co-occurring heterotrophs from soil and... | place: Chile: Atacama Desert | collected 2011-06-27
TGTTTTACAACCACGAAAGACTGCACCAATCTCTGGACTATAAAACCCCAGAAAGCATCTATAATATGGCTGCTTAATTCAACTTAAAACTATCCCAATGCTGTCCTAAGCAAAGGGTCCACTGTAAAGTTTGATGACTTTATCAGGGTTTTGTGTCCGTAAAACTCAAAGCCAAGATACAAGAGGGGCGCTCGTTTTGGATCTTTATCAACCGCTGTATATTTATATGATCTTATGGTATTAGTAGCGCCCTCCTTTTTGAAGAGGAAGCGCTCAGTTTTATCTACAGAGACACTGACGAAGTATTGATTAATAGCCATATTTACATACTCTTCCACAGCAGCGCAATCTTCAGGCCTACAGATAATCACAATGTCATCCGAATACCTTCTGTAATATGCCTGCTTTTTTAGTACCAGCTCCTGATAGATGCCCGTGTCGAATTCAAGCAAATAAAGATTTGCCAGCACTGCGCTAATGGGCAGGCCCTGGGGAATACCTTTCCTAACTTTTCTTTCTTTATCGTAAAACGGATTTTTATAAACCGGCAACTCTTTACTTTTTATCTTTTCCCGAAGCTCCTGTACGTTCGCGAAGAAGGCCTCTATGCCTTTCAATCGGTTTTGAGCTATCTTCTTCTCATTGAAGCCTGAGCGTACTCCGGATCTTCTTTTACCTATTCGTAAATCATCCCGAAGGATATAGGAGAAGTTAGTGCTGGCTTTATATACATTGTAGTGATCTGGCGGGAGCGTGATCTTACCTAAGAGCTGATACCAGGCCTTTTTTAAATACTTATGGTTGAGGCTGCTGAAAAACTTCTCCAAGTCAAAAGCCAGGACGACACAGTCACTGTCGCTAGCCTTTTCCTTTATTTCATCAAATACATCCTTAGCAAAATCTAAAGTGCTTTTATTCCGGGGAAGCGTTTCGTGCGGAAGGCTTCTGTAAGCAGTGATGCAGTCGGATAAAGCAGGTATTTCTGCTAATACTTTTTCGTAGTGCTTGTTGAGTATTTCTGCATAGTAGCCGAATATAACGGCATCTATGTGGGTGGCGTAATGCAGCGGACGAATTTTGGTATTTTGTACATAACGCCCCTGATCATCTCTGAAAGCATGTGATCTAATATGCAGGCCGTTAGCAACCGACTTCTTAAATCGTCTTTCTTTGATGTTTATGTGCAGTAAAGGGAAGAAATCGTGGTTAGCGACAAACCTTTGATCAGCAACTTTTGCTATAATCTCTGAATCTGATAAATCCAGTTTGGTGGTAAGGTGCGGGTAGCCTCTACTTTTTAGATAAGATGGTTTCTTCTTTTTCTGCATAGAAGCCTTGATAAAGTAAACTTTACGGGTAAGGCGCGGAGCACCTGTGCTAAGCCATACCCTCTAAAGTAGAGTAGAACCATTTCCCATATTCATGAGACCCGCTAATTTTGATTGCGGAGGAACCTGTAAAGCGAAGTCAAACACACTAAATTCAAGAGTTATGAACATATTGGCGTTAACCTTTCTCACTCTGTTGGGGTTCCAGTATCCAGACATCATCATCTTCCTAGAAGCATGGAACTGGGCGCGGAGTATACTAAAGATACTTCGTGGCACAGTGCCTGTCATTCAGGCGCAGGTGAAGAACTGGTACAATTATACCTACCCTTCCTTGCCGTATTTCGCAAGGGTGAACAACCTCCTTTTAAAGAAGCCGTTCTACGGTTCATGCTAAATGGACCCAGCGGTAACCTTCTCCCGTAAAGTTTACGTCTTAAAGATAGAGATATTTGGCTATATTGCTATTGTTAATAGTTATGACCTCTTATCTCTTTCAACCAATGACTGAATCCGGTTCCTCGTTCATTCCTGAAGTGGGTGATGTTGTTGCTCTAATTTCTCATCCATATCATTCTAACTTAACCAATGTGCTGATTAGTGGTGATCCACTTTCTGTCTCTCCTTTAATGTCTGTCGCCGAAATTGTAAAGGAAAAGGGAGATCGTTTTGAGTCTGAAACCGGCATCAAATTATCGAACGGTTACAAATGTAAATGCGTCTGGTATTCTCATAAGAGTGGTCAATTTGAAGAAAAATGGATTGGTGCAGATTTCCTCAAGATTGTTCGGGAAAACAGCTCGGGCCAGAGATCCTTAGATGAGGCAGCTGAGTTGATGGAGTGTACCGGTAAGCTGGTTAGCTTGAATACTTATTCATTAGAAGCTGGAAAGCAAAAAAGTTCTTTGCAGTCCGAATCTTCCCGCCAGTTAAACGGTGTGTTAACAACTACACAGGCTACACGCTCTACCGTTACTCCTCTTCTGGCTTTTTTACCGCCCATTATGCAACTGAAGGAGGTAAAGAAAAATACTTCTACAGAGCCTAACTTCAAAAAGGACACAGGTAAGCAAATACGCTGGAAGACTAAGTACATCGCTAAGTGTTTATGGTTTAATGGCTCGGCAAATAAATTTTCCGAAATAGAACTTCCTGTAGAATGCATTAAAATTATGCCTCCTGCAGCAGCACCTACTCAAACACTCATTGATGCTGTAGAGAATCATATAATTGCGAAGTTAGAAGTGGACGGTTTTGAAACACTTCTTGAGCTTATGGAGATTCGTTTCGCCCATGGTGAATATTTCTTGAGAGGGTTCGATTATGTTACTAACCAGATTGAAGAGATAAAGATAAGTCCTGATCTTACTTTTGAACCATTAGAGAACTATTACTCTGCCTATTCGCCAGAGTTTATTTCAGGCGACACTATTACGGGAGACTTCAAAGCTCACTTTTTTGCGCAAACAAGAAGCCTTATTTCTAAGGCTAAAACAAGCTGCTGTTTTATTAGAATCCACTACCATAATGGAAAAGCTTCTATTCGAACTTTGAAAGATTTTGATTTCAGTTATTTAGAAATGTTTAATGAGGAAGGCGAAGAAATAAAGCCTTTTGAATTATTAAAAGGTTACTGTCATCGCAAGAATAAGATAAGAACCTTCCGCTTAGATAGAATTGAAAAAGTAGAGGTCTTAAATCTACATTACGGGATTGCATTTAGCGGTGGAGGTGATGATTTAGACCCTTCTCCTGAGGTTGCAGTACCTATAGCGTAACTTTGTTCTTAATACCTTTACGCTTATTTTGCCTTGATCCATGGGGCATACATATACCTGCATTTAAAATAAATTTACTGAATAGTACTTAATATTATGGCCAAGAAAGCGGCTGCGAAGAATCAAAAATCAATGGAAGAAACCTTGTGGGACTCGGCCAATAAGCTGAGGGGCACGGTTGAATCTTCTGAATATAAACATGTGGTGCTGGGGCTCATCTTCCTGAAGTTTGCCAGCGATAAGTTTGAAGAGCGCCGAAAGGAGCTGATATCAGAAGGAAAGGAAAAATTCCTGGAGATGAAGGAGTTCTACAACATGAAGAACATCTTCTTTCTTCCGGAGCAGGCACGCTGGACCTACATTATCGCCAATGCCAAGCAAAACGATATCGCGCTGAAGATCGATACAGCTCTGCATACCATTGAGAAGAACAACCCCGCGCTAAAAGGAGCCTTGCCGGACAATTACTTTTCACGCCTCAACATGGATGTGAGCAAGCTGGCTGCCCTGCTCGATACAATCAATAACATCGATACCCTCAAGGACAAGCAGCAGGACATCGTAGGGCGGGTGTACGAATACTTCCTGAGCAAGTTTGCGCTGGCCGAAGGAAAGGGCAAGGGAGAATTCTATACGCCTAAAAGCATCGTTAACCTGATGGCCGAAATGATTGAGCCGTATAAGGGAGTGATCTATGACCCGGCTTGTGGCTCTGGTGGTATGTTCGTGCAGTCCATTAAGTTTATTGAGAGCCACCATGGCAATAAAAAAGAAGTAAGCATTTATGGCCAGGAACAAATGGCCACCACCTATAAACTGGCCAAAATGAACCTTGCCGTTCGGGGCATTTCGGCTAACCTGGGCGATGTGCCGGCAGACACCTTCGGTAAAGATCAGCACCCGGACCTAAAGGCAGATTTCATCATGGCCAACCCGCCTTTTAACCTAAAAGACTGGCGGGCCAGCGATGAATTGCTAGACGATCCGCGCTGGCGTGGGTATGAAGTGCCACCTACCAGCAATGCTAACTATGGCTGGATTCTAAACATAGTATCCAAGCTTTCCGCAAATGGTGTAGCCGGTTTTATCCTGGCCAATGGAGCTCTTTCTGGTGGAGGGGAGGAATATAAGATCCGGAGGAAGTTGGTTGAAAATGATTTAGTTGAGGCAGTTGCAGTTCTGCCGCAGAATATGTTTTACACCACCAATATTAGTGTTACCCTCTGGATTTTAAATAATAATAAGAAACCACGTACAGTTGAACTGCCTGACGAAACACGACATTATCGCAATCGGGAGGGAGAAATCCTTTTTATGGATTTGCGTCAAATTGGCGAGCCATTCGAAAAGAAGTTTACCCAGTTTAATACTAAGCAGATTTTATCTATTGCCAATACTTATCACGCCTGGCAACAAGAAGGAGGCGCCTATGAAGATGTCTCAGAGTACTGCTATTCAGCTAAACTGGATGAGGTAAAGGCAAAAGATTTCTCCCTGGTGCCTAGCAAATACATTGAGTTTGTGAACCGTGATGAGAATGTAGACTTTGACCAAAAAATGGCGGCTTTACAGGAAGAGTTTAGTGAGTTGTTAAAAGCTGAAGAACAATCAAAGGCTGACTTATTGAATGTGTTTAAAGAACTTGGGTATGAGGTCAGGTTATAAAAAAATCGGAGAATTCATTGAACTTGTCGATGAACGGAATAGTGATTTGCAGGTGTCCGTTCTTCTAGGCCTTAGCATAACTAAGGAATTCATTCCCTCCGTTGCAAACACAGTTGGTACTGATATGGCTAATTATAAAATAATTCGTCGAGGTCAATTTGCTTGTAGTATCATGCAGGTGCGTAGGGATAAGAAAATGCCAGTGGCGCTTCTTACAGATTATGAGGAGGCAATTATATCTCAGGCATACCCTGTATTTAGAATTGTTGATGAAAGTGCCCTTCTGCCTGAATATTTAATGATGTGGATGAGAAGGTCAGAGTTTGATCGGCATGCTTGCTTTTTGGCTGTTGGTGGTGTTCGGGGAAGCTTAGAGTGGGAAGATTTTCTTACTATGGAGCTTCCAGTTCCTTCCATTGAAAAGCAGCGGGAAATTGTAAAGGAGTACAACACCATTGTAAACCGCATCAACCTCAACGAGCAGCTGAACCAAAAGCTGGAAGAAACCGCCCAGGCTCTTTACAAACATTGGTTTGTAGACTTTGAATTTCCTATCTCAGCCGAATACGCTGCTTCTATTAGCAAGCCGGAACTAGTAGGGAAGCCTTATAAATCTAGCGGTGGGGAGATGGTTTATAATGGAGAGCTGGACAAAGATATACCAGAAGGATGGAGGCTTGGGCGCCTAGGAGATTTGTCTACCCAGTTTGCAGGTTATGCCTTCAAAGGTGATAAGTATTCTTTCACTACAGGAGTTACAGTTTTAAGAGGTGAAAATGTAACTGAGAAAAAGCTAAGGTGGGATAGCCATAAGAAGTGGAATCTTCAAATAGACAGTAGAATGAAAAAAGTTCTGCTACAAGAATTTGATCTTGTCATTGGCATGGATGGTTCAAAAGTTGGTAAAAATTGGGCTTGCATAAGTAAATATGATTTACCTCTTTTATTGGCCCAGCGGGTTACTTGTGTTAGAGCCACAAATAAGGCAATATCACTTTATCTATTCATCTCATTGATGATATTAAAATTTGAGGAGTATGTTGGACAAGTTCAAACAGGTACATCTGTACCACATATTAGTGGCCAACAAATAGTAGATTTTCCCATTTTAAATCCTCATGAGTATTATATAGATCAGTTCGGGTTATTAGTGCATCCTTTATACAACAGTCTTAGCTTGAATATTCAATTCACAAAAAAGTTGCTTGAATTAAAGGAGGTTCTTCTGCAAAGAATGTCTAGTTCCGAAAATGCTGTACTTCTGGAAACAGCCTAAATAGAAAACAGCCAGCACAAGAACTTAATGTCCAGTTTTTTATATAATAAACTGGACATTTACATATATTTTAGAAGCTGCTAAATCTATGGTAATAGCCGAATACATACGAAATAAGATAGACAGGCTCCCAAAGGGATTTGTGTTCACCTATACAGAATTTACCCCAGAGGTGGAAAACAAAGAGGCTGTTATCAAAACCCTTAATCGTATGGTAGCTTCGGGTGATTTAAACAAGCTGAGCAAGGGGCGCTACTACAAGTCAGAAGAAACACCTTTTGGCACGCTTGAGCCCTCGCAGCTGCAAGTGGTAAAAGACCTGCTCGAAGACAACGGCACTTCTGTTGGCTACCTCACCGGCTTGAGTACTTACCATGTGCTGGGACTTAGCACCCAAATAAGCAATACGCTCCAGATTGGCCGTAAAGATATGCGTCCTCCTTTGCAAAGAGGGCAGTATAACATTACCTTTATTAAGCAGAAAAATACGATTACCAAAGAAAACATCCCTTTGCTAAGGTTGCTGGATGCCATTCGCTATATAAAGAAGATTCCCGACACTACCCCTTCAGCATCCTGCAAGCGCCTCAACGTGTTGTTTAAGTCCTTAGACGAAAAGGATGTTGAATCGCTCCTTTTTCTGGCGCGCAAGTATCCACCGTCTACGCGTGCCTTGCTGGGTGCGCTCTTGCAAGAAACTAAGCCTGGTGCAGCTGGTGCCAAACTGAAAACACTAAAGGAATCGCTTAACCCTATTACAATATACAAGCTGGGGCTCCCGGCTGGTGCACTGCAGCATGCGCAAGACTGGAACATTCAATGAGGCTACACGAAAATAAAAAGTTATTTACGCAGGCTATCCGGGCTACGGCACAGCAACGAGGGCTACTGGATATCTACATTGAGAAAGACTATTGGGTAACCCTGGCCCTGAAGCAAATCTTTAGTGCTCCCATTGGTACCGAAGCAGTCTTCAAAGGTGGTACCGCCCTCTCGAAATGCTACAACATAATAGAGCGCTTTTCAGAAGATATTGACCTGGTGGTGCTGCGTAGAGAGGATGAATCGGACCATAAGCTAAAGAAAAAGCTAAAAGCAATCAGCGAGGTGGTGCATAACGCGGTACCAGAGGTGCAGGAAGAAGGTATCACCAATAAGAAGGGCATGATTCGCAAAACTGCCCATGAATATCCCCAGGCATTTAAAGGTGCCTTTGGGCAGGTGCGCAACAAGGTAATTGTAGAAGCCTCCTGGCTGGGCCATTACGAGCCTTATGGTACCATGCAGATCAGCAGCTACATCTACGAGATGATGCTGGCCATGCAACAAGAAGCCATGGCCGCAGAATGGGAACTATTGCCCTTTGAGGTGCAGGTGCTGGATATGCGCCGTACCCTCTGCGAAAAAATCATGAGCCTGGCTCGCTTCTCCCATTCCGCACGCCCCATAGAAGACCTGCGGGCTAAGATTCGCCATACCTACGACTTGCATAAGCTGCTGGAGAGAACAGAAAACCAGGCCTTCTTTATGTCTCCGGATTTCGAGCTAATGCTGAATAAGGTAGGGAATGATGATGTAGAAGGCTACAAAAATGATAATGCCTGGCTGGCGCATCATCCTGCACAGGCCGGCATCTTTTCACAGGCGGCTGAGCTCTGGCCGGAGCTTTCGGCCACTTACCTGGGCGTATTTAAAGATTTGGTGTACGGTACCCTGCCTGCCGAAGAAGCAATTGTGCAAACATTAGAAAAGATAGCGGGCAGGTTACAGGAAATAAACTGGGAGGTAGATCCTAAAAAGACAAAAGCATGAAATTTACCGAGAACAAGTTGGAGCAGGCATTTATTGAGCTGCTGTCTCAGCAGGAGATTGATTACCTGCCAGGTTCGGAAGTCTATAAAAGTGCAGGCACCGAGCTACAGGAGCCAACAGAAAGCTATGGTATGCTGGCCAGTGAAGAGGTGCTGATAAAAGAAGACCTGAAGGGCTACCTAGCCTCCCAATACGCAGCAGAAGAAATAACCACTGCCGAAATAGAAGGAATTATACGGGAACTGGAAAACTTCCCAGCCTCCGACTTATATGCTTCCAACAAGGCAATCATGCAAAGAATCAGCGATGGTTTTCTGCTAAAACGCGAAGACAGGAGCAAGAAGGATCTATACATCCAGCTGATCGATTATAGCCCCAAAGACAATAATCGCTACAAAATAGTAAACCAGCTGGCCATTAAAGGCTACGAAACCCGTATCCCCGACCTGATTCTGTACATCAATGGTCTGCCCCTGGTGGTCTTTGAGTTTAAGACAGCCATACAGGAAAACTGCACAGTCCACGATGCCTACGTACAGCTTACTGTGCGCTACAGGCGCGATATACCGGAGCTGTTTAAGTACAATGCTTTTTGCATCATCAGCGATGGGGTGAATAACAAAGCAGGTTCTTTCTTTGCACCCTATGAGTTCTACTATGCCTGGCGTAAAGTAGATGGTACCACCGAACAGGAAGCAGATGGCATAGACTCCATGTATACCCTTATCCAGGGAATGCTGGACCGGTACCGACTCCGCGATATCATTCGCAACTTTATCTACTTTCCCGATAGCTCAAAGAAAGACGAAAAGATCGTTTGCCGGTACCCGCAGTACTATGCGGCAAACAAGCTCTTCCAGAATATCATCAGGCACCAGCGGCCCATGGGCGATGGCAAGGGTGGCACCTACTTTGGTGCCACAGGTTGCGGCAAAAGCTTTACTATGCTGTTTCTTACCAGGCTGCTAATGAAAAGCGTGGACTTGTCCAGCCCCACCATTGTACTGATTACCGATCGTACCGACCTGGACGATCAGCTTTCCGGCCAGTTTACCAATGCCAAAGGGTATATAGGTGATAGCAATGTAATTAGTGTAGCCAGTAGGGCCGAGCTGCGGGAAGCGCTCCAGGGGCGGCAAAGTGGCGGGGTATTCCTCACCACTATTCATAAGTTCACCGAAGATACCGAGCTGCTTACGGACCGCACCAACGTCATTTGTATCTCCGACGAAGCGCACCGGAGCCAGATTAACTTAGACCAGAAGATTAAGGTAACTGAGAATGGCGTTACCAAGAGCTACGGATTTGCCAAATACCTCCACGACTCTTTGCCTAACGCTACCTATGTTGGCTTTACAGGCACGCCTATTGATGCCACCCTGGATGTGTTTGGCCAGGTAGTAGATGCCTACACCATGACCGAATCTGTAAAGGATGAAATTACAGTGCGTATCGTGTATGAAGGCAGGGCTGCCAAAGTATTGCTCAAGAACAGCAAGCTGAAAGAAATTGAAGAATACTATAAGCAATGCGCCGAAGAAGGTACTAATGAATACCAGGTAGAAGCCAGTAAAAAGGCTATGGCCCAGATGAGTGCCATTATTGGCGATCCCGATCGGCTAAAAGCACTTGCCAGCGATTTTGTTAAGCACTACGAAACCCGTGTAGCCGAAGGGGCTACTGTAAAAGGCAAAGCGATGTTTGTTTGCAGCAGCCGGGATATTGCCTATCAGCTCTACCAGAACATAATCGATTTGCGACCCCAGTGGGCAGAGGTGATGGCTTTTGAGGAGGGTGCTGAGCTAACGGAAAAAGAGAAGAAGGAAATAAAACCCATTGAGCGAATCAGAATGGTGATGACCCGGGGTAAAGACGATCCAGAGGAGCTGTACAAAATGCTGGGCAACAAGGATGATCGCAAGGAGCTGGACCGCCAGTTCAAAGAGGCCAAGTCTAACTTTAAAATTGCCCTGGTGGTAGATATGTGGCTTACCGGCTTTGATGTGCCTTTTCTGGATACCATCTACATTGATAAACCTATAGAGCGGCATAACCTCATTCAAACCATATCGCGGGTAAACCGAAAATTTGAAGGTAAAAACAAAGGGCTGGTGGTCGATTATATAGGCATCAAAAAACAAATGAACCAGGCGCTTGCCAAATACGGCAAAACTGACAGTACAAACTTTGAAGACGTACAGCAGTCTATCGTTGTGGTGAAAGACCACCTGGACCTACTGGCTAAAATAATGCACAAGTTCGACAGCTCGTTGTATTTCACAGGTTCGCCGGTAGAACAATTAAACACACTGAACAAAGCTGCCGAATTTGTTCAGTTGACGAAAAATACCGAGAAGCGCTTCATGTACCTGGTAAAGCGTTTAAAAGCAGCCTATGATATCTGTTCAGGCAGCCAGGCCTTCAGCGAGCACGAGCGCGACCTTATTCATTTTTACCTGGCTGTTCGTTCAATAGTCTTCAAGCTTACGAAGGGAAGTGCGCCTGACATTGCCCAAATGAACGCCAAAGTGCGGCGCATGATCCAGGAGGCCATTCAAAGCGAAGGCGTAGAAGAGATCTTTAAACTAGGGGAAGACGGCGCTACAGAAGTAGATATCTTTGATGAAGCATACCTGGCCAAGATTAATAAAATTAAGCTGCCGAACACCAAGATAAAGCTCCTGCAGCAGTTACTTGCCAAGGCCATTGAGGAATTCAAAAAAACAAACAAGGCAAAAGGCATCGATTTCTCCAAAAAGATGCAACGGCTGGTCGATAAGTATAACGAACGCAAGGAAGCAGACGTGCTGCGGAGCGAGGTACTCGATGACTTTACCAACGAGATTATAGACCTCTACCATGCTTTACAGAAAGAAAAGGAGTCTTTCAAGGACCTGGGCATCGACTTCGAGGAAAAAGCCTTTTACGATATCCTTAAGATGCTGGCCATTCGCTATGATTTCGACTATCCTGACGACAAGCTTATCATCTTAGCACAAAAAGTAAAAGCAGTTGTCGATGATAAGGTAAAGTATACCGACTGGAGCAAGCGCGATGACATCAAAGCCGAGCTTAAAGCAGACCTGATCGTGCTCCTGGCAGAAAACGACTATCCCCCAGTAGACAGAGACGAGGTCTATAAGGAGATCTTTGACCAGGCGAAGAACTTTAAGAAGTACCGAGAGGGTAGGTCGAATTGATCACAGCATCTTATGCTTACAGAAATATCCTCTTCAGATCTGTTAAATTTAATTAATGTTAATCCGTTTACAAGCACCTTCTGAACGACTTGCCGGATAGTTAGAATCAAACAGCACATGAGTAATACCAATAGTGGACTAAAATCTGTCAATGAACTACTGGAATTGGATTTTTTTATTCCTTCTTATCAGCGTGGTTACCGCTGGAGCACACAGCAGGTAACGGATCTTTTGAGTGATATATGGGAGTTTCATCAGAAAGAGAGAAAAGAAGATAAAGAATATTATTGTTTACAGCCAATTGTGGTGTCTAAAGCTAATGACGGGAGATACATTGTAATAGATGGTCAGCAGCGGTTGACATCCCTGCATATTATCTTTTCCAGCTTGCGCGAGTTGTTTGAGCCAATAGGAAAGAAAAGATTTAAATTAGAATATGAAACACGACCAGGTAGTGCCTCATTTTTACTAAATCTTAATCCTAAGATGCAGAATGACAACATTGATTACTTTCATATGTATCAGGCATATGAGGCAACAAATAACTGGTTTGAAGAAAAAAATAAGACAGTTCGATATGAGTTCCTGCATACATTAATCAAAGAAAATAGACATAATATTCAGGTTATTTGGTATGAAGTAGATAATTCAACCTCACATATTGATGTGTTTACCAGGTTGAACATGGGGAAAATTCCACTAACCAATGCTGAGCTGATTAAAGCGCTATTCTTGAATGGTCGGAATGTTTCTGAAGAAACAGAAAGTAAGTATGTTTCTTTACGGCAGCGTGAAATTGCACATGAGTGGGATGTAATTGAGCAGAAGCTGCATGATGAAGAATTCTGGTATTTTTTACAGGATACCTCCGTACATTATAATAATCGCATAGAATTCATCTTTGATTTGATTGCGGTAAAGGTAAAATCTAAGCTAATTGACCCATTTAATACTTTCCATTTTTTCCGTCAAGAGTTAGAACAAGCCTCTACAGATGATGTGTGGTATCGCATAAAGCGAACCTATCAGACTCTGCTAGATTGGTACCATAACCGGGAGCTTTTTCATATAGTAGGTTATCTGGTATCAACAGGTACAAGTATCCAGGAATTACTAATGGAGTCAAAGGGAAAAACAAAATCATCTTTTCAGGAATCTCTTCGAGAAAAGGTTAAGCGTAGCCTAGGTGACAGTGAAATTTCTGACTTAACCTATGACAGCGATAAAAATGCATTGCGAAAAGTATTACTCCTGTTCAACGTGCTCAGTATCCTGGAGAACAAAGATACAAATTTGCGTTTCCAGTTCGGCCGTTACAAAAAGGAAAGCTGGGATATTGAACATATTCATTCAGTATCATCAGCCATGCCTAACTCTAAACAACATATAAAGGAGTGGCTGCAGGAGGTTCTTAACTTTACAACAGATGAAAGGCTGAAGAATAGAATAAAAGAGTACTTGTCAGCAGTTCCTGTGGCCTGGGATGAGTTTGAGGTTATTTACTTCGAGATTATTAAAAAATACAGTGAGCCAAAAGAGCAATGGGAAGGGGCGAGTATGGGTAAAGCCAATGACGATAATGTAGATGACATTTCTAATCTCACACTGCTGGATTCAGGAACTAATAGGGGATACAAGAATGCGGTATTTCCTGTTAAGCGGAACATCATTATCAGAAAGGACGAGTCTGGAACATTCATTCCTCTGTGTACTAAAAACGTATTTCTTAAGTACTACAACCATAATATTGAACAAACCACATTCTGGGAAAAAGAAGATAGGAAGGCATACAAAAATAAACTTGTTAGTACAATTACCAACTTTGTTGAACCTGTAGAAGATGTCAACTGAAATAGGAGTTAAAAAATCATTTTATCAGTTAATCACTGATGATAATTTTAAAATAGAAATTCCCATTATTCAACGGGATTACGTGCAGGGGCGAGATAACGCAAAAGATGTTAGAGAAAACTTTCTGCAAGTTTTGAAGCTACATCTGTTAGAAAATAATCCCATCAACCTGGATTTTATTTATGGTAGTATTATTGGGGATAAATTCATTCCTCTGGATGGTCAGCAAAGACTCACTACACTTTTTCTTCTGCACTGGTATCTGGCAAAGAAGGATGCAAATTCAGCAGAATTGTTGAAATATATAGAGGGAGGAAAATCTAAATTTACATACGAAACACGTATCTCTTCAAGAGAATTTTGTAATGCATTGCTGAGCCATCCTTTGGTTTTTGAAGATGAAGAACTAGTAAGTGAGCTGTTACGGGATCAGCCTTGGTATTATCTTTCTTGGGAACAAGACCCAACAATTAAGGCAATGCTTAATACCCTAGACTCGATTCATAATGAATTTGCAGCAACTAAGGGCTTGTATGAGAGGCTAACTAATAAGAACCCTGTTATTAATTTTCAATTTATTAAGCTTGAAGACTTTGGGCTTACAGATCAGTTATATATTAAAATGAATTCACGTGGTAAACCACTGACAGAATTCGAAAACTTAAAAGCTAAAACTGAGCAGATTTTAGGGGAGTATGATCAGGAGTACTCCGCTTGGTTCTCAGAAAAAGTTGACTCTGAATGGACGGACTTTTTCTGGGAATATCGTGATGAAGATAGTAATTTATTTGATCAGCAGGTGATCAACTGCCTGCATTGCTTGATTGCAAATCAAGCAGCCCTGCAAAAAGAGCGAGACTTAAATAAGCTGAAGAAGTTTCTGGATAGTAGGCAGTTTGATTTCTATCAGCTAAAGCATTTAGGTGCTGATAACTTTGAAATAATATACCCGAGCTTGCTACAAATAGATGCTTGGATTACCTACTTCAAAGAAGTCAACCATATTCTTCATACTCAAGATATTTTGAGTTCTAAAGATCTTTTTTTTGATACTCTTAAAAATAGCCTCTCCTATTCGCAGAGACTGCAAGTGCATGCTCTTTTACAATTTTTAGTAATTCATAAATCAATCGATGGTTTAGCAGATTGGATGCGTGTAATCCGGAACCTAACAGAGAATACACGGATAGAAGAAATACAGCAATACTATGATACACTAGATGTGGTGGATAAAATGTTGCAGCACAGCATCAATATTCTTGCATATATGGTTGAGGCTAAAGGACTTCAGCGATTTAATCAAGAACAAGTAAAGGAAGAGAAAATAAAGGCACATCTGCTGGTGCAAAATCCAACTGCTTGGCGTACCAGGATTCTTTCCATTGAAAACCATTATTACTTTAATGGACAGATAGGCTTTCTACTTGACTTTTCTGGCATTGAGCAGGTTTATGATGTTGATTCTCAGCTTTCTTGGTCAGATAAGGAAGAGCAGCATTGTCTTAATGCTTTTGATGCATATGCTGCTAAAGTTCAAGAGATATTCAATAAGGATGGGATTAATCAGTTTGATCAATTTCTTTTGGAAAGAGCTCTTCTTTCCATGGGGGATTACCTTTTGAGTAAAGGAAGGAACCGGAGCTTTCTTATCGATAAGGATAGGGATATAAGTTGGAAGAGATTATTAAGAGATAAATCTGATCAAAGAGATGTGTTTAAGCAGCTACTTCAGAAGCTTGTTGTTGGAGAAACTGAGAAATCTTTGCATGAGATAATTAGATCTAGTAAAGTAGAAGACTGGAGAAAATATTTCGTTCAGTTTCCAGAGCTAATCCAGGTGTGTGGAAAAGAAAGACTTATCAGACACAACGATGAAAATGATATTCTTCTGCTAGAAAAGAGCCGGATGAATGGTATGCACAGAGAATACTATTCATTTGCTTTGTGCTGTAGATTAACAAATATGGAGAATAAGGTGGAGTTCTTTCCTGCAAAATCAACTGAATACTATTCACACATCGATAGCATTAACCAACTACCTATAGATATACATTATGGTTTCAACGAGGAGCATAATGCCTATGGCTATTTGATAAAATGGAAAAAAGAGAAGTATTTCATTAAGGAGCAAGAAGGGGTAATCGAGTTATTGGCAGAGTGTAGTATTATTAAGGTAAAGTAGAATTACGAATGTTCAAGACATACGTCTCACTTAGCCTTCATCAACACTATGTAAGAACTATCTAGATAAAAGCAAATGCTATAAATCAATACTTATTGATGAATAACAACAATAACACCATCTCAATTCTGCACCTATCTGATCTTCATAAAAGTAAAAATTGGGATTTAAGCAATCAGGTTCTATTGACCTCCCTATTATATGATCTGGATAGATATTTACAAGAAGATCCTAAAATCAAAGCACCTGATTGTAATCGGAAAATAACAGTGCACAGTTTTTGGTAAATAAGAGTGCACAGAATTTGGGAACAAGAATGCACAACAAAAACCCCTAAAGGTAAGCCATCAGGGGTTTAAGATTAGCTTTGCCGGAGTATCAAACCGGTAAAACAATGGATGTGTATTTAGCCAAATTTATGCTTTATTTTCAACTTCACCGAATGCGCCAGCAGGGGCATTCCGTATCACAGATCAGCCAGCAGCTGGAACTTAACCGGCGTACGGTCAAAAAGTATCTTTCCATGGATGAGGCCCAGTATGAGGCCTTCTTCTCCAGCCAATCCGATCGCAAAAAAGTCTTACTGCCCTATGGTATGCCCCCAGCCAAGCACGTCTTGCTTAGCATTAACTCCCCAAGTAGTTTTGCGGGTATAGATCCCGGATGTTTTTGTGGTTGATTCGCATGATATTCTCCAAAGTGTGCTTGAGCCACTGAAA
>JAESGL010000509.1_pt1 | contig 15811 bp, 11 predicted proteins | sample 9269711 | NCBI WGS metagenome assembly JAESGL01 (sample SAMN14515918, study PRJNA621676) | algae metagenome | isolation source: Kastovskya adunca ATA6-11-RM4 and co-occurring heterotrophs from soil and... | place: Chile: Atacama Desert | collected 2011-06-27
AGGCGTATTTCGCCACCGCACGCAGCCCCGCCGGGGTCATCATCGCGGCATAGCTGGGCGCCGCGCCGTCGGCGGGCGCGCCCTCGCCCGCGACCAGCTGGATCAGCCGCACCTTGGTCATGGTCGCCAGCCGCTTCAGATTGTCGACCTCGAACGACTGGAGGTAGACCGGCGCCTCGGCGCTGTCCCACCCCGCCTCGCGCAGCGCGGTGACGACCAGTTCGTTGGTCGGGTGGCCGATCGACCGGAAATAAGTGGGGTGCTTGGTCTCGGGGTAGATGCCGACGCCATGCGCCTTGGCCAGCGCGATCACCTCGGCAAAGGTCGGGATCGCCTCCTGCCCGTCATAGGCGGCATTGGCGGGGCGCAGCTGCGGCAGCCGCTCCTTCGCGCGCAGCGTCTTCAGCTCGGCGATCGTGAAATCCTCCACGAACCAGCCCGTCAGCGTCTGGCCGTCGATCGTCTTCGTCGTGCGCCGGGCGGCGAATTCGGGATGCTGCGCGACGTCGGTGGTCTCCGAAATCTCGTTCTCGTGCCGCGCGACCAGCACGTCGTCCTTGGTCGGCACCAGATCCGGCTCGATCACGTCGGCGCCCTGGCGGATGGCCAGCGTATAGCTGGCGATGGTATGTTCGGGGCGCTCGCCGCTCGCGCCGCGATGCGCGATGACGAGCGGGGCGGACGGCAGCGACGGATCGGTCATCGCGCGATGCTGCACCGGCGCGCACGCCGCCGCCAGCCCCGACAGGGCCGCGACGATGAGAATCGTTCGCACGGACCTGGAACGAGTGGCCGGCGTTGGGCGAAAGTTACCGAAAGGCAGGGACATGCGCTTCACCATCAATGGACAATCCCATGAGGCGGAGGTCGACATCCGGACCTCGCTGCTCGATCTGGCCCGCGAACATCTCGGGTTGACCGGCAGCAAGAAGGGGTGCGACCACGGTCAGTGCGGCGCGTGCACCATGCTGGTGAACGGCCGCCGCATCAATTCCTGCCTCACGCTCGCCGTGATGCATCAGGATGACGATATCGTGACGATCGAGGGGCTTGGCACGCCGGAGGCGCTGCACCCGCTCCAGGCCGCGTTCGTCCGCCACGACGGCTATCAGTGCGGCTATTGCACGCCGGGGCAGATCTGCTCCGCGGTGGGCATGCTGGACGAAGTGGCGAAGGGCTGGCCCAGCCACGCCAGCGCCGATCTGGATGCGGTGACGCTCGACGATGCCGAGATCAGCGAGCGGATGAGCGGCAACATCTGCCGCTGCGCCGCCTATCCCAATATCGTCGACGCGATCCGCGACGTCGCCGGCGCGACCGACGAGGTGGCGGCATGAAGACGTTCGATTATGCGCGCGCCGACAGCATCGCCGACGCCGTCGCCGCCGGCGGGCGCTTCATCGCCGGGGGCACCAACCTCCTCGACCTGATGAAGCTGCAGGTCGAAACCCCGGACAAGCTGGTCGACATCAGCCGGCTGGACCTGAACCGGATCGAGGAGCGCGCCGACGGCGGGCTGACGATCGGCGCGCTGGTCCCCAACAGCGATCTGGCCGCGGACCCGCGTGTCATCGCGAAGTACGAGGTGCTCAGCCGCGCGCTGCTCGCCGGGGCCAGCGGTCAGCTGCGCAACAAGGCGACGACCGGCGGCAATCTGCTCCAGCGCACCCGCTGCTATTATTTCTACGACACCGCCGCCGGCTGCAACAAGCGGGCGCCGGGTTCGGGGTGCGAGGCGATCGGCGGGTTCAACCGCATCCACGCGATCCTGGGCACCAGCGACCAGTGTATCGCGACGCATCCCGGCGACATGCCGGTGGCGATGCGCGCGCTCGACGCGGTGATCGTCACCCAGGCGCCGGGCGGCGACAAGCGGCGCATCGCGATCGGCGACTTCTACCGCCTGCCGGGCGACACGCCCGAGGTCGAGAACGTGCTGCAGCCGGGCGAGCTCATCACCCACGTCGAACTCCCCGCCCCGCCGGCGGGCCGGCAGCTGTACCGCAAGGTGCGCGACCGCGCCTCCTACGCCTTCGCGCTCGTGTCGGTCGCGGGCGTGGTAGCGATGGAGGACGGGAAGATCGCCTCCGCCGCGCTTGCCTTCGGCGGGTTGGCGCACATGCCGTGGCGCGATCCGGCGGTGGAGGCCGCGCTGGTCGGTCAGGCGCCGTCCGATGCCGTGTTCGCTGCCGCCGCGGATGCGCTGCTCGCCGGGGCGAAGGGCTTCGGCACCAACGACTTCAAGATCCCGCTCGCGCGCCGCGTGCTGACCGCCTGCCTGAAGGAACTGACGCGATGAGCCTGATCGGAACCCTGCTGGGCCGCGAGGAAACGCGCAGCCTGACGATGGACCAGCCCCGCCCGCACAGCCTGCTCGACCAGGGCACGCAAGGGGTGATCGGCCGCCCGCTCGACCGGATCGAGGGGCCGCTCAAGGTGTCCGGCCAGGCCACCTACGCCGCGGAATATCCGACCGACAACCTCGCCTATGGCGTGCTGGTGCGCGCGCCGTTCGGGTCGGGCACGATCCGCGACGTCGTCGCCGACGCCGCGCGCAGCGTGCCCGGCGTGATCGACGTCGTCACCGATTACCTCACCTTCATCCGCAACCCGCAGCAGGGCGGAGAGATGAAGGCGCCGACGCAGGGCGTCGAGAAGGTGGACTATCACGGCGAGATCGTCGCCATCGTCGTCGCCGACACGTTCGAGGCTGCGCGCGAGGGTGCCGCGCTGGTCCATGTCGATGCGCAGCCGGCCAACGGCGCCTATGTCTTCGCCGCGCACCGCGACCAGGCCGAAACGCCCCCGCCCGACCAGATCCCGCCGACCACCAGCCAGGGCGACGTCGATGCCGCGATGGCCGCCGCGGCGGTGACGGTCGATGCGACCTACACCACTCCCAGCCAGACCAGCGCCGCGATGGAGCCGCACGCCTCGATCGCGCACTGGCAGGACGACGGCACGCTCGTCCTCCACGGATCGTATCAGATGGTCGCGTCCGACCAGTCGCAGCTCGCCGGCGCGCTTGGCGTGGCGAAGGACAAGGTGCGGATCATCGCGCGCTACGTCGGCGGCGGGTTCGGATCGAAACTGGGCATCGCCCCCGAAAGCGTCGCCGCCGCGGTCGCCGCGAAGAAGCTGGGGCGGCCGGTGAAGGTCGCGATGGCGCGCCAGCAGGTGTTCGACGCCACCGTGCGCCGATCGAACACCGAACAGCGCATCCGGCTGGGCGCCGGCCCCGACGGCCGCCTCACCGCGATCGCGCACGAAACGCTCGCCACCAACCTGCCGGGCGAGGATTTCTTCGAACCCGCCGGGATCGGCACGCATTTCGCCTATGGCGCCGACAATCGCCTGGTCGATCACAAGCTGGTGCGGATGAACTGGCTGCTCGCCGGGTCGATGCGCGCGCCGGGCGAGGCGGTGGGCATGCTCGCGCTCGAAGCGGCGATGGACGAACTGGCGGAAAAGCTGGACCTCGACCCGATCGAACTGCGCCGCCGCAACGAACCCGATCAGGACCCGGAAAAGCAGGTCCCCTTCTCCTCGCGCCAGCTGGTGCCGTGCATGGAAAAGGGCGCCGAGCTGTTCGGCTGGTCCGATCGCCACGCCGCCCCCGCGTCGGACCGGCGCGGCGAATGGTGGCACGGCATCGGCATGGCCGCCGCGGTGCGATCGAACATGCTCCAGAAATCGTCCGCGCGCGTCGAACTCACGCCGGAAGGCCGCGCGATCGTCGCCACCGACATGACCGACATCGGCACCGGCAGCTACACGATCCTGGCGCAGATCGCGGCCGAGACGCTCGGCCTGCCGCTCGACCGGGTGGAGGTGCAGCTGGGCGACGGCGCCGCCCCGCCCTCGGCCGGGTCGGGCGGGTCGTGGGGCGCCGGATCGGCCGGTTCGTCGGTCTATCTCGCCTGCGAACTGCTGCGCGAGAAACTGGCCAAGGCGATGGACACCGCGCCCGAATCGATGACGCTCAAGGACGGCCGCGCCATCGCCGACAATCGCGCGGTCGCGATCGGCGAGCTGGTCGGCGACGGCCTGTCCGCGCTGGGCGAGATCGCGCCGGGCAAGCAGGAGAAGTCGTTCAACCAGGCCAGCTACGGCGCGCATTTCGCCGAGGTGAAGGTCAATGCGGTGACCGGCGAGGTCCGCGTCGAACGGATGCTGGGCGTGTTCGCGGCGGGGCGCATCCTCAATCAGAAGACCGCGCGCTCGCAATGCCTGGGCGGGATGACGTTCGGCATCGGCGCCGCGCTGACCGAGGAACTCGTCCACGATCCGCGCAACGGCAAGGTCGTCAACCGCGACCTGGGCGAATATCACGTGCCGGTGAACGCCGACGTGCCGCAGATCGACGTGCATTTCCTCGACGAGCGCGACATCCACGCCAACCCCATCCACGCCAAGGGGATCGGCGAGCTGGGCATCTCCGGCGCCGGGGCGGCGATCGCCAATGCGATCTACAACGCCACCGGGGTGCGCGTGCGCGACTATCCGATCACCTGCGACAAGCTGCTGGAAGGATTGCCCGGCTGAACTGGCGCGGACGACCGCCGCGCCCCATATCCGCCGGAACGGTGACACGGGGAGCGGCATGACCGAACAGGCGATCGATTCCGGCGAGCGGCCGGGCATTCTGGCACGCGCGCAGCAGAAGGTGCTGGGCGCCCCCCTGCCGCGCGTCGAAGGGCCGCTGAAGGTCACCGGCGCCGCCACCTACGCCTATGAACAGGCGCCCGCCGGCACCGCCTATGCCGCTATCGTCGGCGCGCCGGCAGGCGCCGGTCGCGTGACCGCGATCGACAATGCCGCCGCGCTGGCGCTGCCCGGTGTCGTCGCGGTCATCCACGACGACCCGCGCATCCCGGCGGGCGAGGGCAACAGCCGCGCGATGCCCGCGCAGGGGACCGACCGCATCTTCCACCACGGGCAACCCGTCGCGGTCGTCGTCGCCGAAACGCAGGCCGCGGCGCGAGAGGGCGCGGCGCTGGTGCGCGTCCACACCGATCCCGCCCCCGGCCGCTTCGACATGGGTACGCAGCCGGTCCAGCGCGATCACAAGCTCGGCTTCCTTCCCGCGATCGAGATCGGCGACGTCGACGCCGCCATCGCCGCCGCGCCGGTGGTGTTCGACGAACATTATGCCACGCCGGTGCATTTCCCCGCCGCGCTCGAACCGCACGCCTCGACCGTCTGGTTCGACGGCGAGGTGCTGACGGTGCGCTCCAGCAACCAGGTGATCGGCGGCGCGCGCGAGACGATCGCGAAGGCGATGGGCCTGCCCGCCGAGCGCGTCCGCGTCCTGGCCCCCTATGTCGGCGGCGGCTTCGGCGGGAAGACCGGGGTCGGTCCCGAGGTGATCCTGGCCGCGATCGCCGCCGAACGGCTCGGCCGCCCCGTGAAGGTCGCGCTGCCGCGCCGCGATACCGCCTATCTGGTCCATCACCGCAGCGCGACGGTGCAGCAGGTCCGCATCGGGTGCGACCATGACGGCGTCATCACCGCCTTCGAACATACCGGCACCGCCGCGCAGAACGACGATGGCGGGTTCCTGGAACCGATCCCGTTCGGCTCGCTGCCGCTGTACGGCGGCGCGAACCGGCGCTTCCGCACCGATCTGGTCCGGCTCGACCTTCCCGCCACCGGCGCGGTGCGCGCGCCGGGCGAGGCGATCGGCACCTTCGCGGTGGAATGCGCGATGGACGAACTGGCCGAACGGCTGGGGATCGACCCGATCGAGCTGCGCCGCCGGAACGAGCCGGATCGCGATCCCACCAATGGAAAGCCCTTTTCCACCCGCCGCCTGACCGATTGCTATGACGAGGGCGCGCGCCGCTTCGGCTGGCCCGATCGCGTGCCCGCGCCGGGCAGCGTGCGCGACGGCGAATGGCTGGTCGGCATCGGCATGGCCGCGGCGCTGCGCGGCAATTTAACCGTGGAGGCCAGCGCCAGCGTGCGGCTCGGCGCGGACGGGCGCGCGACGGTGGCGTGCGACATGACCGACATCGGCACCGGCACCTATACCATCCTGGCGCAGACCGTGGCGGAGGTGCTGGGGCTGGACCCGGCGCAGGTCGACGTGCGGCTGGGCGACACCGACCTGCCGCGCAGCGCCGGTTCGGGCGGATCGTTCGGCGCGGGCAGCGCGGCCTCAGCGGCGGTGCTGGCGTGCGAGGATATCGTCGTCGAACTGGCGCGCCGCATGAACGCCAGCCCCGACGAACTGGTGCTGGCGGACGGCCGGGCCAGCGCGGGCGGGCGCGATGCCACGCTGGTCGAGCTGCTGCGCGGCGAGGCGATCGAGGCCATGGGCAAGAGCAGCCCCGGCGCTCAGGCGAAGAAGACCAGCCAGGCCAGCCACGGCGCGCATTTCGCCGAAGTCGCGGTCAATGCGGTGACCGGCGAGGTGCGCGTGCGCCGGATGCTGGGCGTGTTCGACGTCGGCCGCGTCCTCAACCGCGCCACCGCCGCCAACCAGATCGTCGGCGGGATGGTGTGGGGCGTCAGCTACGCACTGGGGGAGGCCGCAGTGGTCGACACCCGCTCGGGCCGGTTCGTGAACCCCGATTTCGGCGAATATCACGTCGCGGTGAACGCCGACGTGCCGCAGATCGAATGCCATTTCATCGAGGAGATCGACGATGCCGCCAACCAGGCGGGGGCCAAGGGGGTCGGCGAACTCGGCATTTCCGGCGCCGGCGCGGCGGTGGTCAACGCGATCTACAACGCCACCGGCATCCGCGTACGCGACGTGCCGGTGACGCTCGATACCCTGCTCGACGGCCTGCCGCCGGTGTGACGGGGCGCCGCCTGTCCTACATCCGCGCCCGCGCCTACACCGTGTTTCGACCCGCTCTCAACATTCGCTCCACCCCCGCGAACGTCTCAACATTCGCAACATTCGGGACTGCCGCCGATGGCCGACAATGACTCCGTGCTCGCCGCCGCCGCCGCGTGGAAAGGCGCGCCGATGGCGCTCGCCACCGTCGTCTCCACCTGGGGATCGGCGCCGCGCCCGCGCGGCAGCCACATGCTGGTCCACGCCGACGGCCGGTTCGAAGGATCGGTATCGGGCGGCTGCGTCGAAGGCGACATCCTCGATACCGCCGCGCGCATCATCGCGGGCGAACCGTTCGAGGTGAAGACCTACGGCGTCGCCGACGACAGCGCGTGGCAGGTCGGGCTGCCGTGCGGGGGCGAGATTTCGGTAATGGTCCAGCCGGTTTCGGCCGCCGGGTTCGACCCCGAATTGTTCGATCGCGTGAACGAGGCGCGCGCCGACGGCCGCTCGCTGACCGTCCATACCGATCTGGCCACCGGGCACAGCGACCTGCGCCCGCTGGAAACGGGCACCGTGTTCGCCAACCGCTACGATCCGCCGCGCCGCCTGCTGATCGTCGGCGCGGTGCAGATCGCGCAAAGCCTCGCCGCGCTGGCGCAGACGCTGGGGATCGACACCGTGGTGATCGACCCGCGCGGCCGCTTCCTGACGGAGGAACGCTTCCCCGGCGTCACCCTCGACGATCGCTGGCCGGACGAGGCGGTCGCCGCGTGGAAGCCCGGCCCCGCCACCGCGGTCGTCACGCTCAGCCACGATACCAAGATCGACGATCCCGCCCTGCTCGCCGCGCTCGCCAGCGATGCCGCCTATGTCGGCGCGCTCGGCAGCCGCCGCAGCCACGCCGCCCGGCGGGAGCGGCTGGCCGCGTCGGGCGTTACCCCCGAACAGCTCGATCGCATCGACGGCCCGGTGGGGATCGATATCGGCGCGATCGGCCCGGCGGAGATCGCGCTGTCGATCGCCGCCGCCATGGTGGGAGCATTCCATGATCGCGGTTGAACGCAGCGTCCTCATCCTCCTCGCCGCCGGCCGGTCCGAACGGTTCGGCGACGTCGGCAGCAAGCTCGACCAGCCGTTCCTGGCCCGCCCGCTCGGCATGCACGTCGCGGTCGCGCTGGAGGATATGCCGTTTCAGGAACGGATCGCGATCGTCGACGGGTGCAGGCTCGATTACGGCGCGCACGGCTATCGCGTGCTCCACAACGATGATCCCGAACGCGACATGGCCTCGTCGGTGCGGATGGGCGTCGACTGTGCGAAGGCGCTGGATGCGCAGGCGGTGGTGATCGCGCTCGCCGACATGCCGCGCGTCACCGCCGCGCACATCTATCGCCTGTTCGACGCCGCCGACAGCCCCGATGCGGTGGTCGCGTCCAGCGACGGGGTCGCGCCGCGCCCGCCCGCCTTGTTCGGGCGCAGCCGCTTCGACGACGTGCTGGCGATCCGCGGCGATCAGGGCGCGCGCGATCTGATCCAGGCCGGGCGGCATGTGGTGACCAACGCGGCGGAGCTGATCGACGTCGACACCCGCGCCGATCTCGCCGCGCTGCGCGATCTGGTCCACGCGCCCGAAGCGCTCAACCGTACCGATTCGCACGCGCTGCGCGGCGGCGGGAAATAGCGCCTATTCGTGCCGCAGCGCGTCGATCGGGTTGAGCGCGGCGGCGCGGCGCGCGGGAAAATATCCGAACACCACCCCGATCAGCGCGGAAATGGCGAAGGCGACGACGTTGATTTCCGGCACGAACAGGAACGGCAGCCCGCCCGCCCACGACAGCGCGCCGATCGCCACCTGCGCCAGCACCAGTCCCACCAATCCGCCCAGCATCGACAGCACCACCGCCTCGACCAGGAATTGCAGCAACACCTCGCTCGCCACCGCGCCGATCGCCAGCCGGATCCCGATCTCGCGGGTACGTTCGGTCACCGACACCAGCATGATGTTCATGATCCCGATCCCGCCGACGATCAGGCTGATCGCCGCCACCGCGGTAACGATCCGCGTCAGCAGCTGGGTGGTGCTGGTCAGCGTGTCGCTGATCTGCTTGGTGTCGAAGATATTGAAATCGTCCTGCCGCCCGCCGGTGATGTTGCGCCGCTCGCGCAGCAGGTCGGTGATCGACGCCTGCACCGACGCGTTAGAATATCGCTGGTCGACGCCCACCAGCATCAGCCGCACGTCGCGCGTGCCGGTGAAGCGGCGCTGCACCGCGTTGATCGGCATGATGACCACATCGTCCTGGTCGCCGCCGAACCCCGCCTGCCCGCGCGTCGACAGCACGCCGATCACGTCGCAGCTGACATTGCCCAGCCGGAACCGCAGCCCCACCGCCTCGCCCCCGCGGAACAGGTTCTGGCGCACGGTATTGCCGATGATGCACACCGCCTTGCCCGCCGATTGCTCCGCCGGGGTCCAGTATCGCCCGCTCACCAACGGCCATGGCTGAACCGTGAAATAGGCGTTGGTGGTGCCGTTGATCGTCGTCGACCAGTTCGCGCCTTCGTAGATGGCGGTGGCGGACGCCTGCGCCTGCGGGGCGACGGCGGTGACGCCCGCGATCTGCGTGGCGATGGCGGTGACGTCCTCCGGCTTGAAATCGGGCGGGCGCGGACCACCGCCGCCGCGGCCGAAGCCCTGCCCGGGGCGAATCTGCAGGATGTTGGTGCCCAGCGATGAGATGTTCTGCTGCACCTGCGCCGTCGTCGCCTTGCCCAGCGTCACCATCGTCACGACCGCGCCGACGCCGATCACGATCCCCAATATCGTCAGGAACGAGCGCAGCAGGTGCCGCCGGATCGACCGGATCGCCAGCAGGAAGGTCGTCCCCAGCATCAGCCGCGCTCCACCCCAACGGCCGCGACCGGCACACCCGGCGGATGCTGCGCCTCGATCCGCTCGACCAGTCCGTCGCGGAAATGCACGACGGTGCGGGCATAGGCGGCCATGTCCGGCTCGTGCGTCACCATCAGCACCGTGATCCCGCTGTCGCGGTTCAGCCCGGTCAGCAACTCCATGATCTCCACCGACCGTTCGGAATCGAGGTTGCCGGTCGGCTCGTCGGCCAGCAGCACGTCGGGCTGGGTCACGATCGCGCGGGCGATCGCCACGCGCTGCTGCTGCCCGCCCGACAGCTCCGCGGGGGTATGATCCCACCAGCGATCCAGCCCGACCTTCTCCAGCGCACCCATCGCCGCGGCACGCCGCGCCTTCTTGTCGTCGCCGCGGTACAGCAGCGGCAGTTCGACATTCTCCAGCGCGCTGGTGCGGCTCAGCAGGTTGAACCCCTGGAACACGAAGCCCAGGTAGCGCCGCCGCAGCAGCGCGCGCTGGTCGCGGTCCAGCGCCTCGACATGGTGGCCGCGGAACAGGAAGGTGCCGCCGCTCGGCACGTCCAGGCATCCCAGGATGTTCATCGTCGTCGACTTGCCCGACCCCGACGGCCCCATCACCGCGACGAAATCGCCGGTGGCGATGTCAAGGTCGACGCCCTTCAGCGCGCGGAATTGCGTGGCGCCCTCGCCATAGACCTTGGTGACGCCACGCAGCTCGATCAGGGGCGGGTTACTGGCCACCCGCGCCGCCCCCGCCGGGCCGCCCGCCCGCCCGCCGCCGGCTGCCGCCACCGCCGCCCGCCGCATCGTCGCCGCTCGCCAGCTGGCCGGTGATGACCTGCATCCCCGGATTCAGCGCGCCGGACAGCACCTCGGTCAGCGTGCCGTTGGTGTCGCCGGTCGTCACCTGCACCGGCTGCGGCGTGCCGTCGTCGCCCTTGACGTAGACCGTCTGCTGCGCGCCGCGCGTCAGCGTCGCGGTGCGATCCGCCCCGCCGCCGCCCCGCCGCCGCCCGCGCGGCACCAGCGATCCGGCGATCCCGCCGCCGCGTCCGCCGTCGCCCGCCCCGCTGTCGGGCTTGAACCGGAACGCGGCGTTCGGGACCAGCAGCGCGTTGCGCTTGTCGGCGGTGACGATATCGGCGGTCGCGGTCATGCCGGGGCGCAGCTGGAACGTCGGATTGGCGACCGTCAGGTCCGCGGCATAGGACACCACCTGCCCCGTCGTCGCGCCGGTCGCGCTGCTGCCGGTCGAACTCGACGATGCGGTCGCGTTGCTGACCGTCAGGTTCGATCCCAGGTCGACGCGCGTGATCGTCGCGGGGAAGGTGCGCCCCGGAAAGGCATCCACGGTAAACGTCGCCTTCTGCCCGGTGCGCACCTCGCCGACGTCTGCCTCGTCGATCGCGACCTCCAGTTTCATCTTCGACAGGTCTTCGGCGATGACGAACAGGGTCGGCGTGTTGAACGATGCCGCCACCGTCTGTCCGGGGTCGACCTGCCGCGCCAGCACCACACCGTTGACGGGGGAGCGGATGATCGCCCGCGCGCGCTGCGTCTGCGATTGCGCCAGCTGCGCCCGCGCCGCGGTCACGTTCGCCTCCGCCACGCGCAGCGCGGCCACCGCCCGCTGCGCATCGGCCTGCCCGGTCTGCAATTCCGCCTTCGACGGGACGCGGCCGTTCGACAGCCGCGACACTTCCTCCAGCCGCGCCAGCTGCGCCTGCGCCTCCGCCACCGTGGCGCGCGCCTGATTGACCTGCGCGACGTTCGCGGCCAGCTGCGCCTGCCCGGCGCGGATCTGGTCGTCGATCTGCTCGGGATCGATCAGCGCCAGCGGCTGGCCCGCAGTGACGCGGTCGTTGACGTCGACGACCACGCGCGTGACCAGCCCAGACAGCTGCGAGCCGACCGTGACCTGATTGGTCGGCGCCAGCTTTCCGGTGGCGGACACCGTGACGGTCAGGTTGCCGCGCTGGACCGGCACCGTCGCGTAATCGGGCTTGTCCGATCCGCCGAACACGCATTTCGACAGCAGCAGCGCCACGCCGACCAGCACCACCGCCAGCACTATCCACTTGATCCGGCGCCGCCATGCCGGCTGCGGCGTGACGCCCAGGAATTCGTCGGTAGCAGGATCGGCCATCAGCGGGTTCCGTCGGTAGCGGTGGTGGCGGGCGCTTCGGGGACGACGGTGGCATCCCACCCGCCGCCCAGCGCGCCGTACAATTGGATCAGCGCGGTGGCCGCATCGGCATGCGCCTGCGCCGCGGCGTTGCGCGCCGACAGCAGCGTCGCCTCCTGCTGGCTCAGCGTCGTGAAGTCGGTCAGCCCGCTGCGGTATTGCGCGCGCGACAGCAGCGCGGCGGCATTGGCCGCGTCATAGGCGATCGCCAGCTCCCGCTCGCGCCGGCGCGCGGTGTCGAGCGCGACGACGCCGTTCTCGACATCCTCCAGCGCGGTCAGCACGATGCCCTTGTACGCCGCCAGCGCGCCATCGGCGGCGGCACGCTGCCCGCGCACCTGGCTGCGCAGCCGGCCACCGTTGAAGATCGCCTGCGTCAGCCCGGCGAACAGACCGCCGGTGACGGTGTCGAGCAGGCCGCCCACCCCCGCAGCGCGGGTGTTGATGTTCCCGCTGATCGCCAGGTTGGGGTAGAGCGCCGCCGCCGCCACGCCGATCCGCGCCACCGCCGCCGCCAGCGCGCGTTCGGCCGAACGCACGTCCGGGCGCTGGCGCAGCACGTCGGCGGGGATGCCCGCGCCGACCATTGCGGGACCGTTGGGGATCGGCCGCGCGACCGCCAGCAGCGGCCGGAGCGCGCCGGGCGCCTGCGCGGTCAGCACGCCCAGCCGCGCGACCGCGGAGCTATATTGCTGCTCAAGCGAGGGGATAGACGCGGCGGTCTGCGCCCGCTGCGCCCGCGCCTGTTCCTGATCGAGCGAGGAGACCAGCCCGGCCTGTACCCGGAAACCGGCAATCTCCAGATTGTCGTCCTGCAACGCCAGGCTGGCGCGCGCATTGCCCAGTTGCGCCTGGTACAGCCGCGCGAGGACGTAGTTGCGCGCCACCTCCTGCTCGACCGTCAGCAGCGTCGTGGCATAATCGAAGCCGGAGGCCTGATATTGCGCGCGGCTGGCATCGATCGTGCCGCGCACGTCGCCGAACAGGCCCAGCTGATATTGCGCGCTGGCACCCAGCGAGAAATTGTTCGCGCCGCCGCCGCCGACATTCTGCACCGTGCCGTCGGGCAGCGTGATCGTCTGCCCCCCACCACGCAACGTCTCCGACCGGCTGTAGCCCGCGCTGCCGCTCAGGCTGGGAAACAGGTCCGCACGGCTTTGCACCAGCGCCTCGCGCGCCTGTCGCAACCGCGCGACCGCCTGCGCCACGTCGAGATTGGCCGCGGCCGCCTGCTCTACCAATTGCCCCAGCACCGGATCGTCGAAGCGCCGCCACCAGCGCGTCAGATCCTCGCGCGAGGGCGCTGCCGGCACGGAATATGACGCCGGAACGCCCAATGCGGCGGCGGATTGCGGCTGATAGTCAGGCCCGACGCTGCACCCCGCCACGGCAAGGACAGCGACCGCCGCGGGGACGAGGCGCTTCATGACATCGGCATGAAGCGCGCCCCCGGCGGCGTCCAGTGCGAAAATGTCGCAGAATGTCGCAAGGCCGCATCACCGCGGCAATACGATCACTCCAGTTCCAGGATCACCTGATCCACCGCCAGACTCTCGCCCGCCGCCGCGCTGACCGACTTGACCGTCGCGGTCTTCTCGGCGCGCAGGATGTTCTCCATCTTCATCGCCTCGACCACCGCCAGCGGCTGCCCAGCCTCCACCTTGTCGCCCGGCGCGACGTCCAGCCGCACCAGCAGCCCCGGCATCGGCGCGATCAGGAACTTCGACAGGTCCGGCGGCACCTTTTCGATCAGGTGCTGCGCATAGGGTGCGATGCGCGCCGGCAGCACGCGTACCTTGTGGCTGGCGCCGCGGGCGTTGAGCGTGAAGCCGGTGCGCGTCCGCGTCAGCTTGACGGTCAGCGGCGCGCCTGCGTCCTCGTCGAGCGGCTCGACCACGATCAGCCGGTCGCCCGGCGTATATTCGATCGCGACCGGCAGGTCCGCACCGTCGACGGTCAGCCCGTCGGTCGAGATCGTCACGACATGATCGGCCTTGCCGATGCGCACCACCCAGTCGGCGGGCGGGCGCAGCCGGCCGCCCAGCTGGCCGTCGACACACCGCGCGCGATCCGCCTCGGCCGTCGCGGCGAACGCCGCCACCCCGGCGAGCGTGCGCAGCACGTCGTCAGACGCGGGCGCGCCGTGGAAGCCATCGGGGTATTCCTCCGCGATGAACCCGGTGGTGATGTTGCCCGACCGGAAACGCGGATGCTGCATCAGCGCCGACAGGAAATCGAGATTGGTGCCCGGCCCCTCGATCTCGAACGCGTCCAGCGCGGCGACCTGCTTGTCGATCGCCTCTTCGCGCGTGGCGCCATGCGTGACCAGCTTGGCGATCATCGGATCGTAGAACATGCTGACCTCGCCGCCCTCGGCCACACCGTCGTCGACGCGCACGCCGTCGCCCGCCTCCGGCGGCTGGTAGCGGACCAGCCGGCCGATCGACGGCAGGAAGCCGCGGTACGGATCCTCGGCATAGACGCGGTTCTCCACCGCCCAGCCGTTGATCTTCACGTCCTTCTGCGCGAACGCCAGCTTCTCGCCCGCCGCCACACGGATCATCTGCTCGACCAGGTCCAGCCCGGTGATCTCCTCGGTGACCGGATGCTCGACCTGAAGCCGGGTGTTCATTTCCAGGAAGTAGAAACTCTCACCGGTCTTGTCGGCGCCGCTGACGATCAGTTCGACCGTGCCGGCGCTGTAATAGCCGACCGCCCGCGCCAGCGCGACCGCCTGTTCGCCCATCGCCTTGCGCATCTTCGGGGTGACGAACGGCGACGGCGCTTCCTCGACCACCTTCTGATGGCGGCGCTGGATCGAGCATTCGCGCTCGTTCAGGTACACGATATTGCCATGCTGGTCGCCCAGCACCTGAATCTCGATATGCCGCGGGCTTTCGATGAACTTCTCGATGAAGACGCGGTCGTCGCCGAAGCTCGCCAGCCCCTCGCGCTTGGTCGCCTCGAACCCCTCGCGCACGTCCTTCTCGGACCAGGCGAGGCGCATCCCCTTGCCGCCGCCGCCGGCCGACGCCTTCATCATCACCGGATAGCCGATGTCATTGGCGATCTTCACCGCCGCATCGGTATCGGCGATCTCGCCCAGGAAGCCGGGGACGACGTTGACGCCGGCTTCCTTCGCCAGCTTCTTCGATTCGATCTTGTCGCCCATCGCGGCGATGGCCTTGGGCGGGGGGCCGACGAACGCGATGCCGGCATCGGCGCACGCCTTCGCGAAGCTCTCCCGTTCGGACAGGAAGCCGTAACCGGGGTGGATGCAGTCCGCGCCCGTCTCCTTCGCCGCCTTCAGGATCAGGTCCGCCTTCAGATAGCTTTCCGCCGCCGGCGCCGGCCCCAGCCGCACCGCCTCGTCCGCCATCAGCACGTGCGGGCTGCGCGCGTCCGCGTCGGAATAGACCGCGACGGTCGCGATCCCCATCCTCTTGGCGGTGCGGAACACGCGGCACGCGATCTCACCGCGATTGGCGACCAGGATTTTCTTGAACAACGGTCTCTCCCAGTTTTCTCGTCGTTCCCCGGCGAAGGCCGGGGCCCAGTTACGGACGTCCCGTTGCTGGACCCCGGCCTTCGCCGGGGAACAGCTGATTCCTATTCCGCCGCCTCGCACATCCGCGCGCGCATCGGCTCCTCCGCCTGCATCGGCGTCACGCCCAGCTTCGCGAACAGCGCGGCATCGGCGCTGTCGCCGCGGTTGCCCGCGGTCAGCAGCTTGTCGCCGGTGAAGATCGAATTGGCGCCGGCCATGAAGCACAAGGCCTGCGTCGCCTCCGACATGCTCTCGCGCCCCGCCGACAGCCGCACCATGCTCATCGGCATGGTGATGCGCGCGACCGCTACGGTGCGGACGAATTCGATATCGTCGATCTTGGCGAGCGGCGTATCGGCCAGCATGTCGCCCAGCACCGTGCCCTTCACCGGTACCA
>JAESGL010000510.1_pt1 | contig 15754 bp, 20 predicted proteins | sample 9269711 | NCBI WGS metagenome assembly JAESGL01 (sample SAMN14515918, study PRJNA621676) | algae metagenome | isolation source: Kastovskya adunca ATA6-11-RM4 and co-occurring heterotrophs from soil and... | place: Chile: Atacama Desert | collected 2011-06-27
CTAAGCTGGCATCCTGAACACAAACCGCGTTTCCTTCTCGTCCGACTGAACCTCCAGCTGACCGCCGTGGCTTCGGGCGATTTCGCGACAGATAAACAACCCAAGTCCCAAGCCCTGTTTGCCGGATGAACTGGTGGCGCGGAAGAATGGCTCAAATAGATGGGCCCGAACATGCTGCGGGATAGGCTCGCCTTCGTTCGCAACGGCTATCACGATCTCGTCCGGACGCGTGAGCGCCATCACCTTGACTGGCCGTTCCGCTGCGCCGTGTGCCAGGGCATTGCCGAGCAAGTTGGACACTAACTGTGCAACCCGTCCTCCGTCGCAGCGGACTTCGGCTGGAACTTGAAAGGAGCTTTCGATCTCACGCCCGGGATGTGCCGTCTGCAATTCCTCGACAACCTGTTCAAGTACGGCACGCAAATCAATGAGCTTCGGCTCCATTGCAATCCCCTGACCAGCTCTACACCGGGCCAGATCGAGCATGTCCCGGACCAAGCCGGACATTCTCTCCGTACTTTGGCGCATCAGCGAAAGCACACGCCGTGCCTTGTCAGACTGCGGCTCCCGCGAGAGAACGTTGAGCCCCCCTGTGATCGACGCGAGCGGATTGCGCAGGTCATGGCCCAGAATGGCGACGAATTGCTCCCGCAATTGGGCCACCTCTTTTTCGGCCAATAGCCCTTGCTCCAGTTGAAGCCGCTCGGCGACCCCTGCAGCAACGCGTTCTTCCAGAGTTCTGTTCAGCTCCTCCAGTTCCTTGCGGGCTCGATCCGCCGTGTTCTTCGCATCCACGAGTTCTCGCTCGTAGCGGCGCCGATCAGCCGCCTGGAACAGCGTGATGCGGGTAAACTGGACGCCGCCGTCGCTGGTGCGGCGTTCGGCGGCATTGGCCAGAACAGGCAGCCGGCGCCCGTCCGGTCCCACCAGGTCCAGCGCAACCTCGTTGAAGTATCCCTGCATTCGCAACAGCGGGGCAAAATGAGTTTCGTAGAATATCTTCCCCGGAACATTCAGCAGGTCGTAAAACCGCTTGCCGAGCAGCTCGAAGCTCTCTGTGCCAAGCCACCCTGCCAGCGTGCGATTGGCCTTGACGATGACGCCGTCAGCGGCCAGCGAGAGGTAGCCACATGGGGCATTCTCGTAGAGGTCTTCAAGATCCTCCATGATGCCCTCCAGTCCAGTTTGAGTCTCCTTACACAAAGGCTTTCATCGCGGAGATAACCTGAGCAGGCGCGCTCAGGTTCGGACAATGCCCTGTTGCGTCGATGACGACCATTTCCGCTTTCGGCAGCTGGTCCCGTACATACTCCCCAACCCGCTGCTGCGCGATCACGTCCTGCTGGCACTGAATGATAAGTGCCCGTGCCTGGCAGCGCTCAAGATCCGAGCGGTTGTCGGAAAGGAACGTGACGCGTGCGAATGCCTTGGCAATCTCCGGATCGGTCCGGCAGAAGCTGTTCACCAGCTCCTCGCTGAGCTCCGGACGGTCAGGATTGCCCATGATCACTGGTCCCATGGCGGCAGACCATCCCAAGTGATTGTCATCGAGAAACTCCAGCAGTTCATCGATCTCTTGCCGAGTAAAGCCGCCCTCATACCCATCGTCGTTGATGTATCGCGGCGATGGTCCGATCAGGACGAGCTCACTGAACAGGTCGGGTGCCTCGATCGCGGCGAGAATGCCGATCATGGCGCTCACCGAATGGCCGACGAACACTCCGCCTTTGATGTCCAGAGCCTGGCCTATCTCCACAACATCGGCGGCGTAGCCGGAAAGGCTGGAATACTTGGCATGGTCATAGGCGCCAAGGTCCGACTTGCCGCACCCGACATGGTCGAAGAGGACGATCTTGTAGTCCTGCTCAAATGCCGGCGTGACATGCCGCCACATGTTCTGATCGCAGCCGAAGCCATGCGCGAAGACCATGGCGCGCTGTCCGTCACCCCGCACGGTGACGTTGTTCCTCGCAATAATCGACATAACCCCTCCGTACTTCCTTGGAGAGCCAATTGCCCTCTCCGATCTTTGCTGCCGCCAACGCGAGCGAACATAGGAACATTGTGGGCAGCCGTCGAGGTTTTTAACTCTTCGGCGGATAAGCGGTGGTCCGCGCGCGAACGACAGCCTATGATGCGCGGGCGCCTGGTGACTCACCGTCCTTACTTCAATGGCGGCGGAACCGATCTGCTATTGCAGCGTTTGCCTTGGTTGCACTCCCAGTGAGGCAAACAGGGGCTGGTGCGGCTCATCGCGTTCGGCTGTCGCCGGGCCTGGGCTTCGGACCTGAGGGGAAAGTACTGCTATGTCCATTGTTGAAGAATTTCCTGCGGCGGCTCGTCGGCTGACGGAGTTCGAGGCACTCACGGCAGCGGCGCCAAGTGTTCTCGATGCCATACCAGGTGCTGTCTACATCTGCGACAAGGATGGCTGGCTCGTTCGTTACAACTCGGAGGCGGCAGAGCTTTGGGGGCAAAGCCCATCGGTCGATGGCCACCGTCACCGCTTCTGCGGATCCCATGCTCTCTTCCTGCCCGACGGCACGCCGCTTGCCCACGACGTCTGTCCCATGGCAAAAGCCGTCCTCGCCGGTGCATCAACACGCAACGCTGAAGTCGTGATTGAACGGCCAGACGGTTCGCGTCTCACTGCGCTCGTCAACATACGCCCTCTCAAGGATCACGATGGCAGGATCCAGGGCGCGATCAACTGCTTTCAGGACATCTCGGCTCACAAGGAGCTGGAAGAGACGATCCAGCAGAAGAACGCGGATCTTGAGGACTTCTTTGAGAACAGCGCAATCGGTCTCCACATCGTTGGCGGTGACGGCATTATTCAACGTGCCAACAAAGCTGAGCTTGCGCTTCTCGGCTACACCGCAGAGGAATATGTCGGACGCCACATCGTCGAGTTTCATGTGGACGCGCCCGTCATCGGCGACATCCTCCATAAGCTTTCCTGTGGTGAAAAACTCGACCGATATCCTGCACGTCTGCGTGCGAAAGACGGCACGATCAAGCAGGTCCTGATCACATCCAACAGCCGGTTCCAGGACGGCAAGTTCATCAGTACGCGCTGTTTTACAACGGATGTGACTGATCTTCGCGAGGCAGAGGCTGCCCGCCGTGACAGCGACGAACGGTTGGCGGCAACCTACGACGCAGCCACGATAGGCATCGCAGAAGCTGACCGGGAAGGACGCCTTCTGCGCGTCAACGACACGCTCTGCCTGATGTTGGGACGCTCCCGCGAGAAACTGCTCAACATGACCTTCTTCGATTTTACTCAGGAGGACGACCGGGAGGAAGATGCAGTCCTTTATGCGCGCCAGATCGCGGGGCAAATCGACGACTATGCCCTGCGTAAACGGGCAGCTCGGCCCGATGGCAGCACGGTCTATCTCGACGTCCACAGCTCTTCCGTTTTGGACGCAGACGGAAATTTCCGCTATGGGGTCCGGGTGCTGCAGGATGTCACTGTCGCGAAGCAGATGGAGGACCAGATCCGCGAAAGCGAACAGCACCTACGTGACCTGCTGGAGGCGCTTCCGGCTGCGGTCTACACGACGGACGCGGCAGGCCGCATCACCTTCTTCAATCAGGCAGCCGTGGAGATGTCCGGCCGTACGCCAGAACTCGGCGACATGTGGTGCGTTACCTGGCGCCTTTACAACCCCGACGGCAGCCCGCTTCCCCACGACCAATGCCCAATGGCGGTAGCTTTGAAGGAGGATCGGCCCATTCGCGGCACAGAGGCAATCGCGGAGCGGCCAGATGGCAGCCGCATCCCCTTCATCCCTTACCCCACACCTCTTCATGATGGCGACGGCAAGCCAATTGGCGCGATCAACATGCTGGTAGACATCACCGAGCGTAAGCAGGCTGAGAACCGGCAGAAGGTCTTGATCGACGAACTTAATCATCGTGTGAAGAACACGCTTGCGACCGTACAGTCTCTGGCGAGCCAGACGGCGCGGCACGCTGATGGGCTGGAGGATTTTTCCCAACGGTTTGAGGCCAGACTGCTTGCCCTGTCGCGCGCCCATGATCTGCTGACGACACGTCACTGGGAGGGCGCCTCCCTGGATGCGCTCGTCCACGAAGTCTTGACTGCGATGACGAGTGGTGCAGAGCAACAGATCTTGATGAACGGTCCCGCTGTTGATCTCGACGCTCGCACGGCATTGAGTGTCACGATCGCACTTAACGAACTTGCCACCAATGCCATCAAATATGGTGCGCTCTCATCTGAAGCTGGTAGGCTATCGGTCACCTGGCGCCTTGAAGAGGATCCCGACCTGAGGCCGAGACTGCTCCTTGAATGGCGCGAGCGGGATGGTCCGCCTGTGTTACCGCCGACGCGACGCGGAATTGGTAGCCGGTTGATTGAACGTGCTATTGAACGGGACCTGGGCGGCCAACTTGACCTTGTGTTCGAGCCGCAGGGAGTGGTGTGCCGTATGTCTTTCGCAGTCGGACCGGGCACGGCATGAGTGAGTTTAGCGGCATCAAGGTCCTTATCGTTGAGGACGAAAGTCTTGTAGCGCTGATGATTGAGGACATGCTTCAGGATCTAGGTTGCGACATCATCGCCTCCGTGGCTCGGCTTAAAGAAGCCTGCAGTATTGCGGCCACGGCAGAGCTCGATCTGGCCGTGCTCGACATCAACCTTGGTGAGGAGCGAAGCTTTCCTGTCGCCCACATCCTACAAAAACGCGGGGTCCCGTTCATGTTCAGCACCGGATATGGAACCGCTGGCCTGTCTGCTGAGCTCTCCGACTCGCCAGTGTTGAGCAAGCCCTTCTCGGCGAAGGAACTAGAGGAGATGCTGTCGTCTGCCCTCGCCGTTTCTCAAAGCGCATCCAAAGGATCATTATCGTGAGCTTCTCCGCTATGGACTAGCCAAGGCCGAAAATGGCGCCGGCAGCTCAAGGGCGTGCTCTGTGGACACATGTGGCGGTATGCGCAATCAAATGGCTCGCGGCAGTTGGCCTCGGCCTACGCTTGCGCTGGTGACGGCCGTCCTGGCGAACCAGGCGGCACTACACAGGCATTTCTGTTACCAGGTCGACTACCTCGCGCCGTTGCTGGATGGGATACCGGGACTGAGCCAACACCCTCCTCGCCCTACCTCACCTCAATCTCCAGTCGTATCTCCGAATTGAAGCCTCCGGCGGTGAGACTGGTTTTATGTGAAAGTCAACTCCCGCTTTGGCAGCGGCGATTTCCCTGCTGAATGATCGATATCAGCCAAAGCGATAGCGGCCCGGTAGTCTACTCGATGGAATGTTCTGCGACCGGATTTTTCGCGGCAAGCCGACCGCGACCGCCGTTGATGCAGAACAGTTGTGAGTGAGCCTGCCGTCTACAGCTGCTGCTGAACGGATCGAAGCTCGCACAGCTCCCAACCTAGGAACTCGCCCTCCCCAACTTCAGACTTAGGTCTTAACGTTGGTCCGACTGAAGCCCTAGACGGGAACAGGTGTCCTGCATGAGCTGTTCCGTTCGCAGCTTCGGTAAGTTCGCCGGGGCTTGTGGAAATTAGGAGGAAACACCTATGAAGCATGTGACCCCACTTGCACTTGCGACGGCGCTACTAGCCGGAACGACGCTTTCAGCTTACGCCCAGACCAGCAGCACCGTCGGAACCGGCGGCACGAGCGCAGGCGGCGGGACGTCCAGCAGCACAGTCGGCACAGGTGGCAGCTCTGCAGGGACCACCGACTGCGCTCCCGGCGCCACCGATTGCGGTTCTGGCTCTGCATCCACCCTCGGTACCGGGGGTTCGTCGGCAGGTGGTGGCACCTCCAGCAGCTCTGTTGGCACTGGTGGCTCGGCCGCCGGTTCTGGTGACGGCGCAGGATCTGCCTCAACGCTCGGTACCGGTGGAACCTCTGCGGGCGACGGCACTTCGAGCAGCTCGGTGGGTACCGGTGGTTCCGCGGCCGGATCCGGCGACGGCGCCGGCTCTGCCTCGACGCTCGGCACCGGCGGAACCTCAGCCGGCGACGGCACTTCGAGCAGCTCCGTCGGCACCGGTGGATCTGCGGCAGGCTCGGCAAGCGGATCGGGATCGGCCTCCACACTTGGCACCGGTGGCACGAGCGCCGGTGGCGGGTCCTCCAGCAGCTCCGTCGGGACTGGCGGCAGTGCCGCTGGCGCGGCCCAGGACGACGTGAGCAACAAGGACTGCCCTCCGGGCCAAGCCAAGAAGGACGATGGCAGCTGCTAACAAATCTCTGGTTGGTTCCGGGTCACCGGGACCAACCTCTCCAGGGAGGAGACCATGACGATTTTTTATAGAATTCTAAGTCAGCCGCTTGCCTTACCACTCATCCTGGTCGCAGGCATCGCCGTCGCCGCGTCATCGGAGCAGGTAACGCTGGAAGACGGTACCACCTGCACGATCATCCACAGCGGCAACAGTGAGACTAGCGCTGCAGGCGGTTTATCCTCGTCCGTGACTGCGGGAGGTGGCAACGTCTCCTCATCGACCAGCGTTGGCGGACAGACCAGCACGACGACGTCCGGCACGGGAGCCTCGTCATCCACTGCCGGTTCATCGGCCTCCGGCAGCGGGGCGACCTCGAGCTCCAGCTCGTCCGGCGGTCACGCCTTCTCCACCGCAAGCATCGTCCAACCTGATGGCACGGTCATCACCCGCCGGTCGGACGGCACCTGCGACGTCACGAAACCGGGGAAGTAAGAAGGTATCAACCATGTATCGAACGAGCCTCCTTGCATCTGCAGCGGCGTTTGCCCTCCTGGCCCTGTCTCCGGCACAAGCACAAGAATGCGACGCGGCAGGAACGGTGGGAACAGGCGGAAGCGCTGCGGCTGATGGAACATCGGCAAGTACGCTCGGAACCGCCGGCGCTTGCGTCACGGACGATGGAACCACCTCCTCGATCGCATCGGGCGGCAGCGCCGCTGCGGCCCATGGCAAGGCGCAGAGCCGCACGAAGATCGACGAGAACCCGAACCAACTGAAGGCACAATCAAAGGCTCAGGCGATGGACCAGGGCACCTTCAGCAAGTCGCAGACCAAGACGCGCGTGAAGGACGGAGAACTTCAGAGCCGGACCCGCACGATGTCGCACGTTCCCGGAGAAAAGCCGTCAATGGATCGAACGGAAAGCAACGTGATCCTTCCTGATTAGGAGAGCTGCCTTGGACGGCTCAATTCGGAAGTTTGGCTTCGCGGGTACGCTCAAGCCTTAACCATCTGCCTGATAACTGGCTTGATGAACGCCAATGCGCAAGCAGGCGGCGCTGCGCTTCCTCGAACTCGCACAATGCAATTCGCAGAAAGGGCTACCGGCCGGCAACTGAAGAGGAGCTTTCCTTGGTTTCCGAGATTGCCGCCTGGTTGTTCGCATTGTTCGTGGTCGATCCGATCCACGCCGAGGTGCGTGAGCGGGTGGAGAGAGCCAACCTGCCGGCGCAGGCAGTCCAGCAGTCCCGGCAGTGCCTTTCAACCTATGGACCAAAGCTTCTAGAGCAGGCGGGTGAGGACCCCGCCTGGGCTGTAAGCACTGCTATCGGCATCACGATCGGATGGACGTCGCCCGTGCAGCTTTTGGATATTGATGACCCCAACTGCGCAGTCCTCGCAGGCCTGCTTGTGGATCAGCCACTGAGAACGCAGAAGGTTAGCCAATGGCTGGTGACGGGCGCGGCAAGGGATGCTCAGGCGGCGTCGCCTCTGCGACACTAGGTAGACTTGCCGATGAGGCCCGTGCACGCCAAGGCCTGACCATCGGTGAGGCGCTTGACGAGATGGGCAAGGCCGGTTTCGGCTTTGTCATGTTGCTCCTGTCATTGCCCGCGATGATTCCGATCCCCGGCCCATTCGGTCTTGTCTTCGGATCCGCCCTTGCTATCGTGGCGTTGCAGTTCGCCTTCGGCGTTCGCTCGCTATGGCTCCCGGCATTCTTGAAGAACCGCCGGATATCCGCCCGCGCATTTGAACTTCTAAAGCAGCACGCGGCACCTATGGTCGGGAGGATCGAGCATCTTGTGCGGCTTGGCAGGATGAGGGCGCTGACGGGGAGTCGCCTTCCTTATGTCATTGCCCTGCCCGTCTTCGCGCTGGCTGTCGCCGTGGCCCTGCCCATCCCTTTTGGCAATCTGGCTCCAGTTACGGCAATTTGCGTGATGGCAGTCGGACTAGCGGAAAGAGACGGGCTGGTGGTGCTGCTTGGCCTATTGCTAACGCTGATCGCCCTATCGATAGCTGCTGCCCTTCTTCATGGAGCAGCCTCCATCGCTGCAGCCTTGTAGGGCCCACGCGGTCGTGTCGCCGCATTCTGCACCTGTTGGCGGTTAGAGCGCGTCAGATGAGGCCGTCGCGCTCCGCTAGCTAACTCGCATGTCGCCAGTTTCGTTTACCTGCCTCGAATTACGCCACGGAAGCTCTCAACGCTTGGGAACGTACACCGAGACGGCTTTCTCGATGATGGCGAAGTAGACAGGGGTCTTGGTCTTTATCGAGGTTGCCTGCGTGGGGCCTGCTTGTCGTAATCGTCAGACCCTTCGTTCGAAAAGCCCTGGACGCCGGTCCAGTTGCCCTGGGACCCCTTGCGAAGGCTTGGCAACAGGGTCAGCAGCTTCCACAAGTGGTCAACTGCCAGGCTGTAGAAGTCCAGCATGCCGTCCTGGGCGGTGGCGTCAGAATGCACGGTCATGCCGCCGCCGAAGAAGCGCCCTTTCCTACCGCAATCTGGAAGGTCCGAAGATCCTCAACTTGTCCGTCGTGTGGTTGCGGCCGGGCGCGGCATCTTCGTCGGAATGAGTTCCCGCACAACGGGCCTACCTGTCTCTCCCGACGGGTAATGAATTCGGAAGCATGACATCGTCTCCCAGACACGATGCCCCGTTATGCAGACAGGACAGGGCATAAAGTGGCGTGTCAGTTTGAAGGTCTTGATGAGACTCGAACCTACGACCGGCAGGTTCTCGAAATCGCGATCGACGTTTAGCTGCTGGGCAAATTGTCTGGCCATTCCTTTGCGCCATGAAGGACGCGAAGAATACATACCGTTGCTCCCGTTACCGCATAGGCAGCTACATACGGCGTGCCACTAATCGCCAGTTCGCGCCTCCCCGCGACTCTGCCAACACGGCCACTCGCAGGAAAACGACCAGGCGTCAAACGGCGGCGACTATCCTCTCGTCAACCAGGACAGCGGCTGAAGGATTGTCTGCCTCAATGTAGGTGAAGATCGCATCGCGATCCGATAATGCGAACGCAGACCAAGTGAGGATTACGGTCTCTCTGCGCCCGCTTTCAGACGGGCTGCCGCCCGAGGTTCCGCAAAATGCGTCTCAACTTCCTCATCTGGGACATCCGGTCGCGTGTCACTCAACGCCTCCAGCACTTTGCTTCGGAACCAGGCGTCGTGGCCCTCACTGCCAGAAAAGAGTTCAAGTGGCAGAGCGCCTTCATTGGCGGTTCGGGTGAGCAGAATACGAACCGCGTCTGATACGGTCAGGCCCATGCTTTCGAGCACGGCAGACGCGCGATTCCGGACTTCAGCGTCGATACGAGTTTGGACAAGTGCGTTGGCGACCATGGCTTATCTCCGACTTCATGGACAAAATAATGCAATTGAATGACAAATGCCATAGCTGATTAAGGCCCCGTCTCCCTCTCTCTAAAGCCTTACCCTTCCAGAGCCGTTTTTGCAGTTGAAGGGATCAGAACCGACGTCCCTGCTATCAAACCTCCCTGCGCCATTTGCTTTGGCGAGGCAGGAACTTAACGGTGGCATGAATGAGCGATCTGGGATCGGCTGCCTGCTGCCGCTGCTGAGCTGTAACTGGGAATGCGGATACATCCGATGCGGTATCCCGGAAACGGTCTCAAGCAGCCAGCCAGCAAGATCTTCTGCGGCCGCCTTCGAAGAGCTATCTTGGATCGACCGGTGATAGGCTCTCGATGATGCGACATTCAGCAACCGTACCACATCGACAGGAGTCAATGATGCGGTCGAGTTCCCCCTTCAGAGACACAAGGTCCGTGATTTTCCGTTGGACCTCCTCCCGATGCACCTTCGCAATGTCGTCGACTGCAGCGCATGACTGGTCCTGGTCATCGGACAGGCGCAGCAGCGCCTTTACCTGATCCAGAGAGAACCCGAGATCACGCGCCCGCCTAATAAATCGAAGGCGGGCAAGATGGGCCGGGTCATAGGACCGGTAATTGCCTTCCGTGCGGGCGGGCGGCGGGAGAATGCCGCTCTTCTCGTAGAAGCGGATGGTTTCCACGTTGGTACCCGTCGCCTCGGCCAGACGCCCGATCGTGAGGACTTTGCCTCCCATTCATCTAACCCTGAAGTCGTTACAGACTTGCAGACCGTAACGCGGAGACCTCGACCTGTCGAGATCCTTACTGTAGCCGTTTGATCTCGCCTTCGACGAGGTTGATGAATCCCTGGCGGCTAAAGTCAACGAGCGGCCTTCCGTTCACGAAGAACGTAGGAGTTTGCCGGACATTGTTGGCCTCGACGTCGGCGACATCGATCTTGAGCACCTCATCGACCGCGGGTGTTGCGCCGTCACGACGAGCTCGCGCCACGTCCAGCCTTCCTCTCTAGCGATCGCCCACGCCCGTTCCAGGTTCGGCTGCCCATGCATGGCCCATTCCGGTTGCTTTGCCATCAGGGCAGTGAGAACGGCTTCAAATTTGCCCTGCTTGCGTGCCGCTTCAAGAATTCTGACCGCTTCATCCGATCCCTGATGGAAAGGAGTGTAACGGATAACCAGACGGACGTCGTCCGGATAGGCTTCGAGTGCGCTTTTCACCAAAGAATAAAACGCCCGGCAGGCCTCGCAGGAAGGATCGAAGAACTCTACGATTTTCACAGGGGCGTCCGCGCGACCTAGAACTGGCGAATGCGCCCGCACCAGCCAGGTAGCTTCTGGCGTGACACTTTCGGCCTCACGAGCCTTGATGCCTTCGTAGTACCAGGCCCCGACGCCGAAGACTACGATGGCTGCCAGCACTGTAATGCCAACAATGAGGCGTCTATTCATTAGAAGGTCTCCTCTGGGCCTGCGTTACGAGCAGAGAGATGGCGACGAAGGCCAGCAAGGACAGAACAGGCAGCGGTAGCCCACCGAAGATCGTCATCTCGGCATCCGAGCATGACGGACCCTTGCCGCATGGCACATCTGCTTCTGGAACCAGGGCATAAAAACACAAGGACATGATGCCCTGCTGTCAAAAGACCGGCGACACAAAGCGGAAGCACATAGCGCCGCGCAACACGATCCCCCTCTAAGACCGCCACGCCGAGGATGAGAGCGAGGGGAAACATGAAGATGCGCTGGTACCAGCAGAGGACACACGGCGTCTGCCGCATGATCTCGCCGACGAACAGCGCCCCCAAGGTCGCCGCAAGCGCGACGATCCATGCCATGAACAACGACGCCCAAGCTGCGTCGTCTATTCTAGCCTCATTCACGCCAACTACAATCAAAATGAGCCCTGTAGCAACTACAGGGTCAAGGGGAGACGGAATGCGCGATGACCGAAGTTTCTGCTTGAGCCTGTAGCGACTACGGAGTTTAGAACTATCTCAGTGACAAATAGATGAGGTCGCCATGTCCGTGGATCAGGCAGTCAGGATCAAATACCGCGTCGGCGGAATGGACTGCGGAAGCTGTGTAACAAAGATCGAGAACGCGGTTAGCAGACTGCCGGGGGTCGACGAGGTTGGCGTATCGCTTGCATCCGGGACTATGACGGTGCGGACGTTGCCCGAGCTCGTGAGTGGCAGCATCGAGAGGCAGGTTAAGGCTCTTGGTTTTGCCATCTCTCCTGCAGAACCAACGTCGCCAGGTCTTCCTGTTCCAGAGGGCGGCTCTTACGCCGCCGCCGGAGCCGCCCGGGATGCCCACCAGCGTTTCGATCGCCTTGACGGTCCCTGGTGGAGGACCCCGAAGGCGGTGCTGACCGCTGCGGTAGGCGTGGCGCTCGCACTGACCTACGTTGCCCATCTAGTTTTTCCCGCCGTCCCTCAGTGGATTTTCATTCCGGCACTGCTGATCGGACTTGTTCCAGTCGGTCGTCGCGCAGTCGTGGCCGCCATGACGGGAACTCCCTTCTCGATCGAGATGCTGATGACCATCGCCGCGGTCGGTGCGCTGTTCATCGGCGCGACCGAGGAAGCGGTGGCGGTCGTTTTTCTGTTTCTCGTGGGCGAACTCCTTGAAGGCATCGCCGCGGGACGAGCGCGGGCCAATATCCGAGGTCTTGCCGATCTCGTTCCAAAGACGGCCCTTGTGGAGGCGAACGGCGCAACCGACGAGGTTTCCGCCGACCGCCTTACTCTCGGCAGCATCATTCTCATTCGGCCTGGAGACCGGATCGCGGCAGACGGACAGATTGTCGAGGGTTCCTCGGCGATTGACGAGGCTCCTGTCACAGGCGAAAGCGTTCCCCGCCAAAAGGGCGTCGGCGACCAGATATTCGCCGGGACAATCAACACCGATGCGGTGCTCCGGGTAAAGGTGACTGCGGTGTCCGGCGACAATACGATCTCGCGGGTCATCCGGCTTGTGGAAGAGGCGCAAGACAGCAAGGCTCCGACCCAGCGATTCATCGACCGGTTCTCTACCTATTATACCCCGGCCGTTCTTGTCGTGGCGGCAATTGTTGCCGTTGCCCCACCGCTATTCGCGGTCGGCTCGTGGCAGGAGTGGATTTACAAGGGGCTCGCCATCCTGCTGATCGGCTGCCCGTGTTCGCTTGTCATCTCGACGCCTGCCGCTATCGCCGCGGGTCTCTCCGCCGGAGCTCGCCGGGGACTGCTGATGAAGGGAGGAACGGTGATCGAAAACCTGCGGCGGGTCACGATCGTCGCCCTCGACAAGACAGGCACGCTGACGGAAGGCAAACCCAAGGTCACCGATGTCGTGCCGGTTACTCGATCCCATGCGCAGGTACTGTCAATGGCCGCGGCGCTGGAAAGCGGGTCCAGCCATCCACTTGCAATGGCGATCCTCGGTCGCGCCAAGGCTGAGAAGGTGCCCCTGCCTCCTGCCATGGCGGCGAAGGCGATCCCCGGTAAAGGCGTAGCAGGCTCCATCGGCGGGGAGCAGGTCATGCTGCTGTCTCCCAAGGCTGCATTGGCCGAGACCCTGATCGAACAGTCCCTTCTGGATCAGGTCGACAAGTTCAATGCCGAAGGCAAGACCGTCTCCATCCTCCTGGCAGGCAAGTCCGTTGCGGGTTTGATTGCTGTCCGAGACGAGCCGCGCAATGACGCGAGGTCCGGCCTGCTCATGCTCAGTAGCGCAGGCGTTCAAACCCTGATGCTGACAGGGGACAACCAGCGTACTGCCGACGCCATTGGCTCCAGTCTGGGTATTCCAGTCCGCGCCGAGCTTCTTCCCCAAGACAAGCAGAAGATCGTCCGGGAAAAGCAGAGGGAAGGCTTCGTGGTCGCCAAGGTCGGGGACGGTATCAACGACGCACCCGCTTTGGCGGCTGCCGACCTGGGGATCGCAATGGGCGGCGGGACCGACATCGCGTTGGAGACGGCCGATGCAGCGATCCTGCACGGCCGCGTTTCGGATATTGCCAACATGATCGACCTGTCGAAAGCGACCATGCACAACATCTGGCAGAACATCACAGTCGCGCTGGGATTGAAGGCGGTTTTCCTTGTCACCACGATCATCGGTGTGACCGGCCTCTGGCCTGCCATTCTTGCCGACACGGGAGCGACCGTCCTCGTGACAATGAACGCAATGCGCCTGCTTGCCTGGAAGGGCAAGGCTACGGAATGAAGGAGAATGTTATGCGGAAACTGCTGCTTAGTTTCGTCGTCATGCTACCGACGATGGGACATGCTCATGATTACACGGCTGGAGACCTGGTCATCAATCACCCAAAGATTATCGAGACGCCGCCAGGTGCCAAGGTCGCCGCAGGTTATCTCTCGATCGCCAACAAGGGGAACGAGGATGATCGCCTGCTAGCGATCGAAAGCACCGTGGTCCCGAAGGTTGAGTTACATACCTCAAGCATTACCGACGGCGTCGCCCGGATGACGCCGATGGAAGGCGGCATGGCATTGCCCGCCGGCAAGACAACCGCACTGGGAGATGAGGGAACGCATGCGATGTTCACCAACCTCCCCCAGCAACTGAAGCAGGGCGAGAAGGTAGAGGCGGTTCTCGTATTCGAGAAGGCTGGGCGCGTCCCAGTCGTCTTCAACGTCGAGAAGAGGTCGGCCCAGAAGTCAGAGAGCCATGATCACGAGTAGTTCTAGACTCCTCCGGCGCATCCGATTGGTGACCTGGGTGCTGATCGCCTTTTTGGTATCGGCCGTCGCCATTGTCTGGATGCAGGGACACCTCGCTAGCGAAGCAGAGGCAAAGCCCTATGCAGCGCCGTTCCAGCTCGTGAACCAGAATGGAGAAACCGTCACTGAGCAGGACGTCCTGGGCAAGCCTTCGGCGTGGTTCTACGGATTCACTCACTGTCCTGACGTATGTCCAGCAGCGTTGGCGGAGATGGCTCAAGTCCTTCAGGAGCTGGGACCGGACGCGGACAAGCTGCAGGTTTTCTTCGTCAGCGTCGATCCCGCACGCGACACGCCGTCCCTGCTCAAGGACTACGTGGCATATTTCGACGAGCGCATTGTTGCTCTGACTGGCGACGAGCCACAGCTCCGGCAGATGACCAAGGATCGATACATCCACTATAAGAAGGTCGGGGACGGAGACGCCTACGATATGGATCACACGGCTGGCATTCAGCTTGTTAGGGCAGATGGCAGGTTCTTCGGCACCATGGATAGTCATGAGCCACCAGAGGTCAGGATGCAGAAGATCAGACGGCTGATCGGCGGATAAAGATGGTGATCGGGTTCTTCGCCATCGCGCTCATCTGGGGCTACATCTTCGGCTTCCTCTGTCTGACCGCCCGCACATCACGACGTACCAGAAAACAGATTTGGCTCTTTTCTGAGGGCCAGGAACGGCAGACACTGCCTGCATCCCTCTTCCGGGCGGCGTTCGTACTTGGTGGCCTTCTCCCTCTCATCACGTTGCCAGTCGGTGAGGGGCTCCTGCCTGGGGTCGTGGCTGCTAAACTCGATCTTGGAAGAACCGTCGCAGTATTCGGCGTGTTATTCATGGCACTTGGGGGAGGTTTCGCCCTCTATGCCCAGGCGTATATGGGCAGCTCATGGCGGATCGGTGCCGCTGAGGGTCAAGTAGGAGAAATGGTCTCTGACGGGCCGTTCGCCTGTTCGCGGAACCCCGTTTTTGTTGGGCAAATCGCTCTTTTCGCAGGCCTCGCTTTAGTCATCATGACGATCCCTCAGATGGCATTAGCCATCATCGTCATAGTGGCAGCATTTCTGCAGGTCCGCATTGAGGAACGGGTCCTCGAGCGCGACATGGGTGCGAGTTATTCGAACTACAAACGAACCGTCAGGCGATGGCTGTGAGGATGTTTCGCATCGTCGAGAAACGCAGGCGGAAGGTGGACCAACTTTCTCAGCATCTACCACTCAGACGATGGCAAGCCGTGATCACTATGCTCCTAACACCCGCTTCTGGCGCGATCCTGCCGAAGCCTCCGCTCTTGAACGAACCGAACCGTTGACGCGCTATTGTTTATAGGTGTTCTCGCGATGCCATCTCAGAAACTGTGGATGCGGGCGTTGGTGAACACCTGCCGGCACAATCGCTCTTCCGGTCCTGTTGATAAGACCTTGAATGCTGTCGCGGTCGT
>JAESGL010000511.1_pt1 | contig 15717 bp, 20 predicted proteins | sample 9269711 | NCBI WGS metagenome assembly JAESGL01 (sample SAMN14515918, study PRJNA621676) | algae metagenome | isolation source: Kastovskya adunca ATA6-11-RM4 and co-occurring heterotrophs from soil and... | place: Chile: Atacama Desert | collected 2011-06-27
GCTTGGGACGGAAAACCCCGGACAACGCCTACTTCAATCGACCGCTTCTCGCAGCGGCCTAAACCCGGCAGGCAGTCCACTTACCAAGCCGATGAGCCTGTTCAGATAAACCGAGCCACCTCTGACCTCGCGCTCGAACTGCGCGAAGGACAGAAGGATGTTGAGCGTCAGCCGACCCATCGAAGTGGTGGTGTTAAACGATTGCGTGACGGCAACGAAGGTGACGCCGGTACGGTCGAACACCTCGACCAGCTTGGCGAAGTCCATCAGCGAGCGTGACAGACGGTCGATCTTGTAGACCACGACGACGTCCACCAGTCCTGCCTCGATGTCGGCCAGCAGCCGCTCCAGCGCCGGGCGATTGAGCGTGCCGCCGGAGACACCGCCATCGTCATAGCGGCCCGGGACTAGCACCCAGCCTTCCGCCTTCTGGCTGGCTACGTACGCCTCGCAAGCCTCGCGCTGCGCGTCGAGGCTGTTGAAGGCCATGTCTAGACCCTCCTCGCTCGATTTGCGGGTGTAGACCGCGCAGCGCTTCTTCAGCACGGGCGCCGCTCGCGATGCCGATACAGCCTTTGAGGTTGTCGACTTCACCATCGCCTTACCCGTTCTTCCCGTGGTTCTTCAGGCCGAAGAATGTCCAGCCATTCCAGCGTGTGCCGGCGATCGCGCGAGCCACCGAGGAGAGGCTCTTGTAGGGCCGCCCCTGCCACTCGTAGCCGTCGACAAGCACCGTCACCTGATACTCCGTTCCCTGCCACTCGCGGATCAGCCTGGTGCCGGCGATCGGTCGATCATCGGTGCGCCGGCCTCGCACGGCGGTCTTTCCGCCGTCCAATTGTGCACCGAGGGCTTGCAACCGTTCGCGCGTCTCTCGGGAGAGGCCGCCATAGGCCAGCTCCTGGAGGCGGTAGGCAAGCCGGCTTTCGAGGAAGCGGCAATTGTACGGCGGCGGTTCCGTCTCGAAGACCTTACGCCAGCGCTGCTTCAGTTCGGCAGCCGAGGCGCTCTTCAAAGAGGCGACCTGAGCTAGCACGCTTGCCTGTGGCGCATGGGCAGTTCGGGAAGCAGCGTTCATTGAAGAATCTCCGTTTCGGACGTTTCGACTGACGCTCTGTGCGAAAGCGATGTCCACGCCGGTCCGGCCAGGCTCGGCAAGGAAAGGCGAACTGTCTCCGTCAATCCTCATCCGTGGAGGCCGCACAGCCGTCACGCTCGGCCTGCCTGGCGTTGAGACGCACCAGGCCGACGGCAAGCAGCCGCGCCACCTCAGCCAGGCGCTCAGCCGCACTCATCGCGGCCGGGCTTAATCCGTTCGGTCCAGCGTTCATTTCGGTCACCGATGCTAGCGGTGCGGCGCACGCCAGCGCGCCCCGCGGCTCCGGTATCCGGAAGCGCGAGGTGCGGGCGGTTGCCTCACCCATGAAAGCGATCTCAGCCGCGGCGCCGCCGAGGACCTGAGATCGCGCGATGTCGTAAATTGCCGATGGCCATGCCGCTCAGCGGGAGCTGGGGCTGACGGTCCGGGCCCAAGCGACCCGGCAGATCGTGATGCTCGCCTCGAAGAGCGCTGCCCCGGGGAGCAAGCGTTCCGAGCGATGAGTGATCGCTCAAGGGCCCGACGACGACGCGAAGCTGTCGTCGCAACGCAGCCCTCAGCAGGCAGTCAACGTGGTGTCACCCAGGTCAACCGAGTCAACCCGGTCAACCTTGCATTTTGCGCGTATAACTGGCGACGTTTGGGGGGCTCCGCGCACCGCCGGCCTGCCGAGCCAGGACACGGTCCCTAACCGGGGGGTGGGGGTGCCGGGGTGTCTCCCGGCTGCCACACCCGGCCTCGGCCGCGCGCCCCGGCACCCGCCTCAGCTCATCACTCCCCGGGTCAGGCGCTTGATCTCGCGGTTGAGCCGCGGCGGCAGCTCGCTCCCGATCGTCGAGGTGAAGGCCTCGGCCGTCGCGCCCCGGACCATCTCGGCCGGGATCGTCACGCCGGACTTCTGCACCTCCACCGGGTGGCGACCCGAGCCGACGCGCTTCATGACGTTGCCGCCGAACTTCCCGATCGCCTTGCGGCCCGGGAAGCGCCCGCCCTTGATGAACGTGCCCTCGAAGATCCGGCGCTCGCCGAGCGGCGCGGCCGAGACGCCGCGTCGGGTCTCGCGGGCGCCGAAGAACTTCAGCGCGATGTCGCCGCCGGCGGAATCCATCCGGTAGCGCAGCGTCGCCGGGCTCGAGGACGAAACCTTGACCGCCCGCACGATCACGTCGCGCTTCAGGCCGGTCTGCTTAGTGAGCGCCCGACGCACCTGGGTGCGCGTCTTGGCGCCGGTATGGTTGAGCGCCCGGCTCGCCCTGACGTCGAACTGGCGCGGCGACAGGCCGCGCATCGCCTCGCCGAGGCGCCGAAGGCCGGTGGCATCGGTCCAGCGGATCACCAGAGCCACGGCGCACCTTCCAGCACAAAAAAACGCCCCGGCGGTGGCCGAGGCGTTTCTGAACCTTTTGAACTGTCCGAGGCCTATTCCAAATAACTGCAGCACGTCAAGCGGTGCGGGCGTTTCGATTTTCCGAATCTGACGCCGGCGGCTCGATCTCGGCATCCGCACCAGGCTCCCACGGCCACCAACGGGACTGGCTACGCTGCGGCTCGAACCGCTGGAGCTGTCCCGACAGCTCGCCGCAGAGCCACTCCAGCGCAAAGCGCCAGGCCTAATATTCGATCCGCTCGGCGACGATCGGCACCGGGTCCGGATCCAAGGTGAACTTTCGATAGGCGCCAGGATACGGACGCATCCGGCGAGGGTCGTAGCCATTGGTCTCCACCGGCAGAGCGGCGCGCCCCTCCCCCGCCTCACGCCAAATTGTGCGAAACCACAACGGCTTGCCATGCGCCTTGATCACATGGCGCTGCACCGGCTCGGTAACCCGCACAGGCGCCGGGCGGCCGAGCACGGCACCGGCGACGACCAGCGCCGACAGCGACGACCGCAGGCGCCCGTTCTCGGCGAGTGCACGTCGTTGGCTCTCGGCGTGCGCGCATGCCCTTTCGTGAGACGTCAGCCCGTCGAAGGCGGCATCGTCCAGGAGCCCGACGCCATCGAGATCGATGACCAGGCTGTCCAGCCCCTTCACCGCCTCGGCGACCAGCAAGGCATCGGGATCCGGCGGGCCGTCGATGACCACCGTATCGAAGCCGCCACCCTGCCAGCCCGGCGTCTGCACCCGCGTGCCCAGCTCTCGCATCATCGCCATGGTGTCGGATGACGGCGCCGAAGGACCGCCGGCGGCACCGGCCATTCGCGCCCGCGCGGCCTTCGGCAGCTCGGTCCGGAAGGTCCAGGACAGGAGATCATCGATCGACACCCCCCCGAATGCGGCCATCCCAAGCGTCCCGGCGCCGCAACAGGGACGCAAGGGACGCAGAGCCCGTTGAGATATTCGTTGCGTCCCTGTTTTCCATTTTCCTAAACCTCTGATCTGGAATGGTTATTTCGACTGCAGGGACGCTAAGGAGGCTAGGGAGGATAATCCCCACGCTACGTATAGGAGCGGTTTTCAATTCCCGATCGCCAGACCGGTCTCTTCACGCGCGTGCATATGCGTAGTGTGGAACTTGCGTCCCTAGCGTCCCTAGCGGCGAAACCTTTTGATTTCGCAGGAGAATAGACAGGGACGCAACGCATCAACCTCCGGGCGGCAGCGGCCCTAGCGCCCCATATTCGCGGCAGCGTGCGGGTGGTCGTGCCCCTCCCGAGCCGCCTGATCGCAGCGCGACATCACGAAGGGGAAAGGGCGGCGACGGCGGCGCGACGCCGCAGATCCGCGCGACGTGGAGGTCCACCAGGGCCGGACACAGCTCGAGCGCGTCGACGAGGCGCGGCTCGAGATGGACCATGAACTGGTCGAGCCACTCCTCGTCGAGCGGACGGAAGTAGCGGGCGGCGAAGCTGATCTCGCGCCTGGTGAGCGACCAGGGCGGATTGCGGATCTCTACGAGGCGCAGCGCCATCTGGCCGAAGCCGGGCGGCTCGAGCACCTCGCGAACCGCACAGGCACGGCAAATCCCGTCTCGGTTGTCGGATGGTGACTCGAAAAGCGCGGCGGAACCGGCACTGCCGGCATGCCGAAGGACGCGGCGAACCGCGTGCGCGGCGATGACGTGCTTCAGGCTGACGTGCCGGAAGCTGCCGTCCGCTAGTTGGTGGATGTCAGTCGTCGCTGCGGTCCTGCGCCCGGCTCGGGCGGACATCGAAGTTGCTGGCGATCAATTTCGCAGCGCCTGCGGGAGTGCTCGGAGACTGAGGCCTTGATCTTCGGAATGCTCAGAAGCGAAGAGCCGCCCAAACGCAAAATGCCCCGGCGGTGGCCGAGGCGTTTCAGAACCTTTTGAATTGTTCGAGCCCTATTCCAAATCACTGCCGCACGTCAAGCGGTGCAAGGATTTCATTTCTGGCGTGCGGACAGGGCGACTCACCAGAGACACTCAAGCGCTGCCACAGCCATGGGCGCAGCTGATTCAGTTCACGAACCGCCCCGTCATCCCATGAAGCTCCTGATCACGTGTCCACGACTGATGCCGCAGACGCCTCAGGTGTCGATATTCGCGGCCTCCTCTTCCCGCCACGCGGGCGGCGCTGGTCGAGCTCGACCCGGCCTATTGCGACGTGATCGTCAAGCGCTGGCAGGAGCAGACCGGCGGCATGGCCGTGCGCGAGGACGGCGTGCCGTTCGGCGCTGCGGCCGCGGAGCGACCCGAGACGGCGCCGCAGGTGACGGAGGCGGCGGAATGACGATGCGAGCAGCCCAGACACGGGCAGCATCGCTGCTGGAGGCATCGGCCAATGTCGGCGTCGGCTATCTCCTGGCGCTCATCACCCAGCGCGTTGCCTACCCGCTGTTCGGGATCGACACGCCCCTTGCCGCCGACGGCGCGATCGCGGCCCTGTTCACGCTCGTCTCCCTTGCCCGCTCCTATCTGCTGCGCCGCCTCTTCGAGCGGCTCGGCACCGGCTGAGGGGAGACCACGATGCGCGGCAGGAAGCCCAAGCCCACCCACCTGAAGCTGCTTGAGGGCAATCCCGGCCACCGTCCCCTCAACCGGCAGGAGCCGAAGCCGCATCTGTGCATCCCGACCTGTCCGGCGCATCTGTCGCCGACGGCGAAGGCGGAGTGGAAGAGGCTTGCGCGGCAGCTCCACGACATCGGCATCCTGACGGCGCTGGACCGGGGTGCCCTCGCCGCCTACTGCCAGGCCTATGGCCGATGGGCGGAGGCGGAGAAGAACCTCAAGCAGACGCCGGTCCTCCTGAAGACGCCAGCCGGCTATGTCCAGCCGAACCCGTGGCTCGCCATTGCCAACAAGAACCTCGAGCTGATGCAGAAGTTCATGGGCGAACTCGGCCTCTCGCCCTCCTCGCGCAGCCGCGTCACCACCAGCTCCACGCTCCGCCCGAAGCCATGGGAGTTCGGTGGCGGCTACGACGACGAGGACGAGGAACTGGCCGCGCGGTAGTTCAGCTGATGTCGTGCCTCTCGCCGTGTTTGCGCAGCATCCTGACATTGAGACCAAGCGCGTGCCGGCGGCTGGCGGATCGCGTGCCGGCATCCCTTTCCTGCGTCGTCGAGCGCGACGCAAATCGCCCAGCGGTCAGCCGCCACCGTGGGAAGCGGAACCCTGATGTCTTGGAAATGTTCTTCTAATGGAAGGGACACCCCGTCCACGTTTCCAGCCGTTTGGCTGATTGGAGTACCCCAATGTTCTACAGATCTTTCACCGTTGGCGCCGCTGTCAGCGGTTTCCTCGCGTTATCCAGCTCCGCCCTGGCGCAGACTGCGGCCACGGCGACTACCGACCTGAACGTCCGCTCCGGCCCCGGTCCGCAATACGAGGTCGTTGGCGTGATCCCCAGCGATGGCAGCGCCACAGTGAGCGGCTGCTTGGAGGACAGCAAATGGTGTCAGGTCGCGCACGACGGCACCGAAGGCTGGGCCTACTCTGATTATCTTGCGGCCGATCTCTCAGGAGAACGAGTGGTCATCACCGAGCGTCGCGCAGACGTCGGGGTACCGGTTGCGACCTATGACAGCAGCGCCGATGGCGCAGTTGTCGGGGCAACAGGTGGAGCTATCACGGGTGCCATCGTCGGCGGGCCTATCGGAGCAGCGGTTGGAGGCGTCGCAGGCGCCGCCTTGGGAGCAGCTGCTGATGTACCGGAGCCAGCGATCACCTACGTGAGATCCAACCCGGTAGACCCGGTTTACCTGGAAGGTGAAGTGGTGGTCGGAGCCACGCTTCCCGAGACAGTCGAGCTGCGGGAGATCCCGGATCACGAGTATCGGTACGTCTATGTCAACGGACTGCCGGTGCTCGTGCAGGCCGATACCCGGCAGGTGGTTCGCATCATCCGCTAAGGCCAGAAGCCAGAGAGCTCCGCGGCGCACCTCGCTGCGGGGCTATCACTCAAAGCCGTTCTTGTGTTTCCTCTCTAAAGCCGGCCTTAGGTGACACCAATGCCGATCTTGCTGCTCCTTATCGCCGCGGTCCTGGGCCTGTGGTTCTTTGGCATTCTCGACTTCAACGTCGACGACCCCGGCCAGCTGCCGGATGTGACGGTCGAAGGAGGACGCGCCCAGATGTTGACGTGGATGTCCGCGTTCCGGACGTGGATGTTACAACTGAAGAGCGAACCGTGACGGTGCCGCAGATCGAAGTGAACCCTGGCGATGACTAGGAAATCCTGTAGCTTCCTTCCGGGCTACAGAACATGCATCCGGCGCTGCATTCGGCGGAGCCAATGATCGGTGGCCAGCCGACGTTTATAGAAAAAGGGCCCCGCGGATGCGAGGCCCTCCAGACTCTGTTGATCGCGACTCTCGTGATCAGCCGTCGATCTGCTTCTGAACGGCCTGAGCGAGAGCCTCGGACGAGGAGCTTGCCTCGCACGTGGCTTCGCCTGCCTTCTTCTGTTCTGCCAGAACGTTCGCGTTCACGTCGCAAACCGTAGCCGCGACGCCGACCGGAACCTGGACCTGCGTAACGTCGGCAAGATCGGAAACTTCAATATTGAGATCGTTTGCGATCTCCTGGAGAACGACGTCACCCAGCGAGACCGTCACCAGGCCTTGGGAATTGCTGTTGTTTCCGCCGCCGCCGGCGTTGCCGGAATTGCCCTGCGCGAAGGCCGAACCCGCTAGTGCGAGGGCGATGACTGCTGCGGATGCTGTGGTCTTGAACATGGTGATGTTCCTATCGGTATTCGTCCCTGTCGAGAGCCACAATCTCTGAACGAACATCCAGTTCCACGAAATCCCGCGCCTCAAGATAGCGTCGAACTCGGCGCCCGCCGTGTCGGAGTGGCATAACTATCCGGGCGATACGACTGGAAGCGGTGGGAGTTAGGGGCGGCTACGAAGATGAGGACGAGTTCGCGGTGTGAGGCGGCAGGCGGCCGGGCCAGCTGAGCTTCGCCCTCTCACATTTGCCGCCCCCGTCGGCGACAGCGGTGGAAGGTTGACCCTGCACGACGTTCTTGCTCACCATTCGGGGCGAGAGACCGTGGGTGTCAGTCGCCCATGGTTACTCCCATGTGGCACTGAGGATTGCGGCGGTCCGACAGCGTCATCGCTTCGACCGACTGGTCCTCGCAGTCCGCTGACCTGACGAGGCCGAAGCGTGAGACGCCGCGAACAGGAGGATCCATGAGCACGATCGAACGGGCAGCAGCCATCGCTGAGCAAGCGCACGCGGATCAGGTCGACAAGGCGGGCGCTCCGTACATCACCCACCCGGTCCGTGTTGCGGGCGCTGTCGAAGGTGAGGAGGCGAAGATCGTCGCGCTCCTTCACGACGTCGTGGAAGACAGCGAATGGACGCTCGACCGGCTTCGTGACGAAGGGTTCCCCGATGCCGTTATCAAAGCGGTCGATGCTCTCACTCATAAAGATCGAGAGGACTATTTTGACGCCGTTCGTCGCGCCAAGGCTGACCCGCTTGCCCGGATCGTGAAGTTGGCCGACCTCGCCGACAATTCTGATCGGACGCGCCTGGGAGAGGTAACCGAGCAAGACGAGCGGCGGCTGGAAAAGTACGCCAGAGCCCGAGACATGCTGCTGGAGGATGAATGATCCGTCTCGCGCTCGTCCTCCCCCTCCTCCCAGTTCCTGCCCTCGCCGATCCACTTCCCATCTGCTCCGGCGGCAACCGAGCCGAGCGGAAGCTGACGTGCATCGTCGACGGTGATACCGGCTGGGAGAACGGCGTGAAGTGGCGGGCGCTGAACGTCGACACGCCGGAGATCAGCCAGCCGGAATGCGCGGAGGAAAGACGGCTGGGCCTTGAGGCTCGTGATCGGCTGCGAGAGTTGATGGCCGACGGCTACACGATTGAGTGGACCCGCGACCGCGGGCGGTATGGTCGCGAACTCGCGCATGTCTCAGGTAAGCAGCGTTACGATCTGATACAGTGCTAAGATGCTGATCAGAATGCCCACCAGGCGCAGGAGCGGCTTTTCGGGGATTATCTTCACTACATAGGCGGCCAAGGGCGCCGTTAAGACGCCGCCCGCAATAAGCCCGCCAACCGCAAGTGCATTGCCGGTCATGTCCGCCTGCCATCGTCCGGTCAGGAGCGAAGAAAGGAAGGTCGCCGACACGGCGAGGGTCACCAAGAACTCCGCAGCGTTGACGGAGCCGATGACATAACGTGGTTGACCGCCCGCACCCAGTAAACCTGAGGTGACGACTGGCCCCCACCCGCCGCCGCCGATTGCGTCAAGGAAGCCGCCGGTTGCCGCCAGAGGCGGAACGACTTTAGGGGGAACGGGCCGCTGGGGGATCTTGCGAAACGAGCGAACGACCAGATAAACGCCGATGATACCAAGGTAACCGGCCACGTACGGCCTTAACACCGCGCCATCGATTCCGGTGAGCACATAGGTTCCGGCAATACCTCCAAAAACGCCGAATGGAACCAGCCGCCAGAACAGCGCCCAATCAATGTTACGATTGGCAAGATGCGCACCTCCGGAGGCCGCTGTGGTGAAGAGTTCTGCTGCATGTATGGAGGCGGAGGCCTGCGCGGGTGATACACCGGTGGCAAGGAGAACCGACGACGAAACCACGCCGTAAGCCATTCCAAGAGCGCCATCCACCAACTGCGCTAAAGCTCCTACGACGGCGAATAAAAGAAAGTCATACATCGATAAGGTCCCGAGCCGCTGGTGGATCGAGCATAGCGGCTAGATGAAGTCGGAAAAGGAACAGAAGACCTCCTCTAGACCAATAACGCGCCGGCATTTCTCTTTCTGCTTAGAAGCATGGAAAGTCGCCTCGGATGCTCCAAACTGCTCACCAGGGAGAGGCGGACCCGGCGACGTGGAAATCCGGCTCGAGACACCCTTCCCGTCTTTCCGCGCCCTCCGCGCCACTATCTGCAGCGCATCATCCGGCAGCGACCGCTGCAGCGCGCAGACCTCCGACCACTCCGCCCGCATCCAGACGTCGACCTCCTCCATCTCGATCAGGATCAGGTTGATTTCGACCGAAGCAATTCACCGCGCCTTTAGCCGCACCATTCATACTCGCGAGATTGAACTGACCGGGAAGGCACTACGTGCAGGCGCTCGCACATCCTTTTACGCTGATCCATGGCCTTGCCATGCTCGCATTGGTCGCCCTCACCTACGGCTTCATGGTGCGAACGGCCTCCTCCGTTCTTTCCCGAGGGATCGCGGTGGGTCTCACGTTTGGTCTCGGTGCCGTTTCAACGATGGCAGATCCAATCGTGGTGCAGCACGGCGTGATCATCGACACGCGCGGCGTCATCCTGACGCTGGCGGGACCGTTTGGCGGGGCGGTGGCAGCCGCGATCGCAGCGGCGAGCGCGATCGCATTCCGCTTGTGGCTTGGCGGGGTCGGTGCGCCAGTCGGCTGCATGACGATCCTGGTCGGCGCTCTCGTCGGCGTTGTCTTTGCGCATCGCGTGCCCCTGCGACAGGGCGCCTACAGCCTGCGACAGCTCTCGGCGCTTGCGGTCTTCGGCTCCCTGCACGGGTTCACGGTGCTCTTCGTCCTGGTGTTCATCCCGGTACCCGGGCTCATGGGTTCGTTGGTTCCACTCTGCATGCTGAACTTCGCGGGCGTTGTCGTTCTGGGCAGCTTTCTTTCGGCGGAAGGCCGACGCCGTCACGCCACCCGCCTTCTGGAAAAGGAGGCTGCCACGGATGCGCTCACCGGCCTGCCCAATCGGAGAAGTTTCGACGCCGCTGGTTCGGCACTGCTGCGGGAGGCCGAAGTCTCGGGCCAGCATGTTGCCCTTCTCATGATCGACCTCGATCACTTCAAGCAGGTCAACGATCGGTGGGGGCATGACGTGGGCGACCGTGTCCTTTGCAAGGTGGCTGCCGTCATCGCCACGGTAATCCGCGAAGGCGACCTCGCCGCCCGCTACGGGGGAGAAGAGATCGCCGTCCTCCTGCCGGACACCTCGGCGGAGGAGGCCATCGCGGTCTCCGAGCAGATCCGGCGCGGCGTGAGTGCAAAGGTCTACAACTTGCATTCGGGTGTGCTCGGCGTCACCGTCAGCATCGGCGTCGCCTCCCGCAGTGGCGACAGCTTGAGCTTCTCCGAGCTTTTCTCGGCAGCAGATCGCGCTCTTTACGAAGCAAAAAGGCAGGGGCGAAACCAGGTCGCGGCGGCGCCGGATCGAAGCGCGCTGCCCGCAGCCACCGCTACGAAATCTGCCGCGCAACAGTTAATTCTCGACCGGACTTCCGGACAACCTCCATCGTCAACCGGTCGTGGTCGGCGTTTGGAACGCGCGCTGTAGGCAGGAAAGCTTTTCAGACCCGGCCGTGATAACTCATCTGTTCTCTCGCCTCCTCCGGCCCTCTGCCGACAGCCGCCTGCAGGCTATGCATCTGATCGCTCTCTGCGGTTTTCGAGGCGCATGGGTTGAGGCACGCGAGGGCCTGCAGGATGCCTTGGAGAACCGGCAATGGCTCGACGAGGACGAACTGCGTCGACGCAGGCGATACTGGAACAGCGTCAGACGCGAGATCGAGCGCGAGATAGGCCTTAGGCGCCAACGGGGCTTGCTGAGGAACATGGAGGAGCGGTAGCCGGCACACGTGCTATCCCCAGCGCCCTGTTCGATGTTCCGGAGCAAAGGACCCCTTGTGGCGGACATGATCACACCCGAGAGGGCGACGAAGTGCAAAATCCTGCCTCGGCTCTTCTCTGTCACCAGGGCCACAAGGACGCTGATGGGTTACAAGCTGGCGAAGATCGGCATCCATGCGGGGCAGGACGAATTGCTTCTGGCACTTGACCCTGAGGAGCCACGGAACGTGACTCTCTTGGCTGACACCCTGAATATCCGGATCCCCATAGTCTCAAGAATGCTGGACCGTCTGGTCGCGTCCGGCCTGGTGGAGCGGGTAAAGGATTCCCGAGATGATCGTCGCACCGTTATCCGCATCACTCCTGCAGGCATAGAGATGCAGGATCGCATCCGTGAGGTTTGGCTAGGGGTGGAGGACGAGTTTAAGGAGATGCCCCAGCATGGCCGTGCTCAGCAGGACCTCGAACGGCTGGGAGACATTCTGACTACTCGGCTGCGGCGACTGCGGTGACGAAAACCGGGGCCATCGAAATTCAGTGGGCGACTTCGCCATGATCCGCCGCCTGCTCGACCGCCTGCGCGACCACCTCTTCGGACCCCCTACCGAGATCCAGCGGGAAGCGAGGGTGCTGATTGTGTTCCTCGGAGCAGAGATGGCTTGGCTGAGAGTGCGCGACAGATGTCGGCTGGCGGAGGTAGCCGATGCCGAAGATGCCCACCGATACTGGAGCCGCGTGATGCACGAGATCGAGTGGCAGACCGGTTACCGGCACCGGCCGGACACGGCCACCGGGTCCCTCGACCGGTAGAGGCTCCCCTCCCTGTCCTTCCTCTCGCCCCGCGCCACGATCCGCAGCACGTGCCCGGCAGCGACCGCTGCATTACCGACGCCTCCGCCCACTCCGCCCGCATCCAGACGTCGATCTCCTCGGCCTCCGTCAAGATCATCGGAATAGCCTTCGGGTGGATCGGCGCAACGACCGCAGTCGGTGTGCAGGTGAGGAAGGCGTAGAGGCGGGCGTTCATCTCCCCCTCCTTTGTCTTCCGCTCGCTAGTCCAGTTGGTCCAGATCCCGGCGAACACGATCGGGGGGCGGCGCTCGTTCCGGCGAACCGGACATGCACCTTCTTGCCCTCAGGCCTCGTCTCGTACTCCGAGAAGCTGGTAAACAGGACAACGCGGTTCATCGAGCCGAGCCACCGGCGCCAGTGCGGCCGCATCCAGATGCACGCTTCTTAACAGTCAGAAGAACGCTTCCTTAAGCTGCCCCTGCGACAGAGGGGGGCACCGTACGGACATCCCATGATCGACATCTTTTCGCAGCCAAGCCGTCGCCTATTCGTCCTGAGAATAATGTTACCGCTCCTGGCAGCGGCGCTGGCGCTGAATGCAGTTGTAGCGGCGCTGCTGTGGTGGTCGGCCTCCGAGTCCGACCGGGTGTCACTGGAGCGCCAGCATAGGCTGGTGAATGTGGTGGTCGCTGATATTCGATCGAAGATCGCCCGTGATCAAGAAAGCGTCACGGTCTGGGACGACGCTTTCACCGCCGTCCGAAATGCGACGGACGTCGAGTGGCTCGACAACAATCTCGGCTCATGGATGGCCAGCTATTTCGGTCATGACCATGCCTATGTCATCGATCCCGTAGATCAGCCGATCTTTGCTTTCTCTGATGGCTCGCAGCGGGAGTCCGCTGCAATCTCGGCGGTCTGGTCGCAGACTCGTCCCCTCGTTCAGGATCTGAGAGCGCGGCTTGCAGCGGGCGAGACGGGAGGGATCACCGGCCGGATGCTCACCCTCGGCGCGTCAGATCTGGTGAACATCGACGGTCGCCCGGCCATCGTCAGTGTCAAGCCTATCGTCTCCGATACCGGCGACTTGGTCCAGCGGGCCGGCGAAGAGTACATGCATGTCGCTGCGCAGTATCTGGACGGACAGTTCGTGGCGGACCTCGAACGGGACTACCTGCTTGATGATTTGATGTTTTCCCGCGATGCCGATGCGGCTTCGGGCGCGGCCATGACGCCTCTCTTGAAGGCTGACGGGTCGCCCTTCGGCTATCTTGCATGGAGCCCGTTCAGTCCAGGATCGGCGGTGCTGTGGCGAGTGGGGCCCGTGATGTTCAGCCTTGGGATGGCAAGTCTGATCGTCTTGGCGGGTCTGCTCGTCTCGCTGCGTCGGCGATCGATCAAACTCTCGCTGAGCGAAGCAGAGGTTCGACATCTCGCCCACCATGATCTGCTGACGGGTCTCGCCAATCGCGTACAACTGGCCAAACGGTTCGATGCTAGTTTGCAGAACCGCTGGACAGGCGGGAGCCTCACTCTGATCTATCTCGATCTCGATCACTTCAAAGAAGTGAACGACACGTTGGGTCACCCTGCAGGCGACGAGCTCCTCAGGGAGTTCGCCGACCGCCTCAGGAGGCTCACGACCGAGGCCGACACGGTTGCCCGCGTGGGAGGCGACGAGTTCGTAATACTGACCCGGTCACTGCGTTCCACCCAGGCTGTAGAAGAATTTTGTTCAACTCTCATCGAAGCCACCCGTCGGCCATACGATCTGGAGGGAGGCCAGGTGTTCATCGGTGCAAGCGTGGGAGCTGCACGCGCTTTGCAATCGTCGGACAGCCGAGAGGAGTTGTCGCGTAAAGCCGACGTCGCTCTCTACCACTCGAAGCGGTCAGGCCGGAGCAGCTACACGCTGTACGATCCTCAGCTTGATCAAGCTGCCACGCTGCGGCGTAACATGGAACGTGATCTGCGGGTGGCAATGGAGCGCCCGGGCGAGCTTCAGGTGCACTATCAACCCCTTTTTCGAGCAGATGACGGCCAAATCTCGGGATGCGAGGCCCTGCTGCGATGGAATCACCCCAGCGAGGGCTGGATTTCCCCGGCGGTCTTCATCCCGGTAGCGGAAGAGTCGGGCCTCATTCTCCGGCTTGGCGCATGGGTTCTCCAGCAGGCATGCAGAAACACACAGGGCTGGCCGATCGACACTGTGGCGGTGAACGCTTCCGTGCTCGAGCTGCAGGATGAGCATTACGCCACGCGGGTTGAGGAGATTCTTGCGGCCCACGGGATGGATCCGCAACGCCTCGAACTGGAAATTACGGAGAGCACGTTCTGCGAGAAGGCTACATGCGAGAAGAACATCGCGTACCTGCGCAGGCTCGGTGTGAGATTTGCGCTCGACGATTTCGGGATGGGCTTCTCCTCGCTGGGAAGACTCCATGATCTCCAGGCGGATCGCCTGAAGATCGACCGCAGCTTCGTCGCGGGATTTGGGGGTGTGAACGGTAACGAAGCAATTGTGCAGGCGATCGTTGACCTCGCCCTGGCGGTCGGCATGGAGACTACTGCCGAGGGGGTCGAGACGTCTCAGCAGCGGGATTTACTTGCCAGGATGGGATGTGATCAGCTCCAGGGATTTCTTCTCTCCCGTCCATTGCCGGCCGCAGAGGTCGAGAAGCTGTTTCACGATCGGACAGCAACCGAGTGCTCGAGCCTCGATCCCAAGCGGCGTCGCCTCACCTCCGTCCACTGACGAGCAGTAAGGCGGCTCTACCCCAGCTGATTTCGGCATCTGCGAGAGCCTGTCCACTCTTTTCCACCTCTCGCGCGCAACTTGAAGGCGACACTCCAAGCAGTGACGCCGAATGGACGGTGGCCACTCAACCAGCCACGGCTACCAAGCCTGCAAATCTCCGTCGACCATTTCGAGCGGAACGTCGATCACGCATCGTACGCCGGTCGGCTGGAATGCCAGATTGACGGCGCCGTTCAGCTCTGCTGCAAGGCTTCGCTCGATCAGCCGGCTGCCAAAGCCGCGGCGATCCGGCTTTGCAACAGCAGGGCCGCCACTCTCTTCCCAGATGAGCGTGAGACGATCAGGAGTATCCTCTTGTCCCGCAGCAGAGGACCAGGTGACGTTGACAGTGCCAACGGCTGTAGAGAGTGCTCCGTGCTTCACCGCGTTCGTCGCCAGCTCATGTAGGCCGAGCGCGAAGGACAATGCGGCTTTAGCCGTCAGGCGAACATGGGGGCCGTGGACATGCATGCGATTCTCATTATCGAACGGTCGTAGTGCCTCCGCGACAACGTCCAATAGGTCGGCGCCATCCCAGCCCTCGCGGTTGAGGATATTGTGAGCGTGGGCGAGCGCCAAAAGGCGAGAGGTGAACAGCTCACGCGACCTACCTGGGTCGGCTCCTGGGCGGAAGCTCTGGGAGGCAATGGCTTGAACAGTCGCGAGCGTGTTCTTGACCCTGTGGTTCAGCTCGTTGATGAGCAGCCTCTGACGATTCTCGGCGCGGGCCCGGTCAGTGACGTCCAGCCCCTCCACGAAGATCCCCGTGACCGTGCCGCTCGCATCGCGGATCGGCTGGTAGACAAAATCGAGATAGGCTTGTTCCCTGGGTCCGCCTGGGGAACGTTGCAGCTTGATTGGTAGTTGCCGGCCGACGAAGGCCTCAGAGGTGGCTCGGCCAATCTGCACAGTGGGCTGAGTGGATTGTCTGCCTGAAGGCGGCCAGGATGGCCGTGATCAGGAGAGACGATGAGCAAGAGACCCAGGCGGAACCATAGCCCGGCCTTCAA
>JAESGL010000512.1_pt1 | contig 15610 bp, 14 predicted proteins | sample 9269711 | NCBI WGS metagenome assembly JAESGL01 (sample SAMN14515918, study PRJNA621676) | algae metagenome | isolation source: Kastovskya adunca ATA6-11-RM4 and co-occurring heterotrophs from soil and... | place: Chile: Atacama Desert | collected 2011-06-27
GGGGCCAAAGGGGTCGATTACCACTGGTCCGGCAAGATAATTATCTGTCGCCGCGCGAGATACTTTAATCGCCTGGATTAAGCGGAACTGCCACCACGAGAGTGGCCAGGTCCGGGTCAAGCTCCTCCTCGGGCTCAAGCCCCAGGTCGGTGAGTATTGCGATGGTGGCCGACCGTGCCAGGGACGCAGCATGGCACGCATTTGCGGCGTCGAGGATCTGCGCTGCCTTGCGCATCAAACCGATGGCCAGCCAAGGCCTCTCATCGCGAGCGTCCATATCCCCCCCTGGAAGCCGGCGACGCGCCCGAATGGCGCGTCGTCGCTTCGGAACCGGGTGTTGGAAACCTAGAGCAAGCTAGGCGCGAACGCCTTTAGCCGGGTGGCCTGGACATACGCGCCCGCCACCCGGTTTTGAACGAGACCGGCTCTTGCTCTTCGAGGTTTCCACGCCCCGCTCGCGTCTCCGCGAGAAGGCATTGCCATAGGCGGCCGTCGCCAATTTTGGAAGCGCGGACTGCTCGCAACGCCCGGCGCCCTTTCGCAGCCTCCCGAAGGTGGCCCAGGGAAAGAGGGAAGGGGGATCGAGGGTGATGTCCGGATTGGTCCGGATGCCAGAAGGAGTTGCCCTCATGATTCAGACCGTCAAACTGGCGAAGCTTCGCCTCTCGCCCATCAATGTCCGCACTGCACCGGAAAAGGATCTCGCGATCGAGCCGATGGCGGCCGACATCGAGGCGCGCGGTGTTCTCCAGAACCTTCTTGTCACGCCAGCCAGGCCGCGCGGTACATTCGAGGTGTTCGATGGTGGACGGCGGTTGCGCGGCCTGCTGCTGCTCGCCGAGCGCGGCACCATCGACGCCGACAGCTTCGACGTGCCCGTTCTTGTGCTCAAGGACAGCGATGCGGCTCTGAGCGAGACTTCGCTCGCGGCCAATTTCCACCAGCTCAAGCTGTCCCCGGCCGAAGAGTGCCGGGCCTTCCAGCACTTCCTTGGGGTGGATGGCGACGTCGATGCGGTCGCAAAGCGGTTCGGGCAGACCCGTCGCTTCATCGAGCAGCGGTTGCGCCTGGCAAACCTCGCAGATCCGATCTTCGACGCGCTTGCAGCAGGTGAACTCACCCTCGACCTCGCCAAGGCCTATGCATCGACTGAGAACCGCGAAAAGCAGCTCCTCATCTACAACAGCTACAGCCACCACAGCTATATCAATGCCGACGCAATCCGGCGGGCCATTGCCAATGAGACGATGAAAGCCAATGATCCCGTCGCGCTGCTGGTTGGGGAGACGGATTATGTTGCCGCCGGCGGTGCGGTCGATCGTGACCTGTTCAGCGACGGAGGAGATCGCTGGGTCAACCCGGAAATTGCGCAGCGCCTCGGCGGCGAGAAGATGGAGGCGGAGGCCAAGCGCATCGGCGAGGAAACCGGTCTGGCCTGGATTCGCCCCATCGCGAGTGCCCACACCTATAACGCGGCCGCAGGCCTCTATCGGGTCATGCTGCCCCAACTCCCCTTCACGGATGACGAGCGGCTGCACCTCGACGCAATCGACACCCGGCTCGAAGCGATCCAGTCCGAGATGGACGACGAGGACATCGCCGAAGAGCGCTTTGCCGAGCTCGACGCGGAATATGACCGGCTCGCTGAGGAGCGCAGCGGGCTGCATGACAGACCCAGCGTGTTGCCGGATGCCTTGCGGCCATTGGTCGGAGCATTCCTAACCCTCACGCAGCGCGGCGAACTGCTGCTCGATACCGCCTATTATAGCGAGCAGCCCCTGCGCCTCGACGAAAGCGGTTCACTGCTGGATGACACCGCCGAAACCGGTGATGACGGCGGCAATGCTGACGGCGAGACCACTGGCCGCAGCGAGCGCGAGGCCGTGACGCCTCGTCCCGACACGGTTGCTCCGGGCGGAAAGGCACTCAGCATGCGGCTCTTCGAGGAGTTGGCAATGCAACGCCGCGACGTGCTGGCGGCCAACCTTATCCAGCATCCGGCGCTGGCGCTCGATTACGCCATCTTCGTCATGGTGGATGGGCGGCGCCAGTATCTTGCCAAACATGGTTCGACGATCCGCGCATCGGCTCCGCAGGACCCTGTGGTCGGCGAGCAGCCCGCTACGATCGCGCGCACCTTCCTGGCGGAGGCGCAGGACGGGCTGGAGGCGGCCTGGACCGAAGCGGCCGATCCGGTCGCGCGGTTCGAGGCGTTCCGCGACCTTGATGACGATGCGAAGGCTGGATGGCTCGCCTATATCGTTGCGATGTCGCTCGAAGCCAAGGATGGCTACGGTACGGTGCCGCAGAACGCCCTTCAGAACCGCCTCGCAACGATCATGGAGGTCGATGTCGCGGCCTGGTGGCGTCCGACTTCGGTCAACTTCTTCGATCGGGTGCCCAAGGCGGCGCTGCTGAGCCTGCTGCACGATGTCGGCGGTCCGGCTGTCTCCGGACGCTACGCAGCCTCCAAGAAGCCCGATATCTCCTCGACCTGCGAGAAGCTGTTCGCGGGCGAGGCCATGGTCGAGGCTGAAGTGAAGGAGGCGGCGCTCAAATGGGTGCCCGATGCGATGCGCTTCCTCGACACCGCGTCAGCGCAGGACGATCCGCAGGATGACCAGAACGCCGAAAGCGAGGCCGAGAGCGAGGAGGCGCATGCCGCACTGGAGGCGGGCGAAGAGGCTGCTTGCGACGAGCTCCTCGATGCTCCCGACGAGATGATCGCCGCCGTCTGAGCGCGCATTTCACCTTCTGGCCCAACGGACCGCTGGCGCGATGCAGCGCCAGCGGTCCTTTTTGTATCCCGATCGGATCCTAACATGCCGAAACCCACCAGTGCCCGGCGGGACGTTGCCGCCGAAATCACCAATCTCATCATCGAGAAGCTCGAACAGGGCGTACCCCCGTGGAAGCGACCCTGGCGAGGCGCCCCGGGGCAGGGCTTACGTCCGCTCAGACATTGCGGAACCGCCTATACTGGCATCAACACCCTGTACCTGTGGGCTTTGGGCGACGCCAAGGGCTACACCTCGCGCTACTGGATGACGTTCCGCCAGGCCGAGCAGCTCGGCGGGCATGTCCGCAAGGGCGAGCGGGGGGCGGTGTCGGTCTACTTCTCCCAGTTCAAGAAAACCGAGACCAACGTGGTGACAGGTGCATCGGTCGAAAAGAACATTCGCTTTCTGCGCCATTACATCGTCTTCAATGCCGACCAGATCGACGGGCTCCCCGCCTATTACTATGCCGCGCCCTTGGCGGATCCCGAGCCCACCCCCTCAGGGCGACAGGCCGTCATCGATCGCTTCTTCGAACCGATCCCGGCAGCCGTTCGCCATGGCGGAAGCGAGGCCTATTTCAGCCCCACCTTCGACTATATCCAAATGCCCAGGCCGTCATCTTTCGACAGCATGGATCTGTATGCGAGCACGCGGCTGCACGAGACGGTCCATTGGAGCGGACATGCAAGCCGCCTTGCGCGCACCTTCGGCAAGCGCTTCGGCGATCAGGCTTACGCATTTGAGGAACTTGTGGCCGAGATCGGGGCAGGTCTGGGCTGCGCGGAGCTTGGTCTCCCCAACGAACTTCATCAAAGCCATGCGAGCTATGTGAGCCATTGGCTGTCGATCCTTCGGGGCGACAAGAGTGCCATCATCCATGCCGCCGCCAAGGCCGAGCAGGCCATAACATTTCTCGGTGCCTTCGGAGGTACATCTTGCGATGCGCCGGATGAGGACATGGCAACGCCCAGCGAACAGCGGGAGGGCGTGTAATGGGCTGGCTCTACATGCAACGTGGATCGCTTGGCGGTCATGCGTCCGCGAGTGCCTATCTCGACGCGCAGTTCACCTATGAGCGGGCGCTGGATGATGGCGGTACGACCGGACTGCGGGTACTCGCTTCGTCCTGCCCGCAGAACCGTGTCTACTACGCCGCCGCCCAGGTCATGACGAACAGGCAGGGCGGCGAGATTATCGCGATCATATGCCTGGTCCGTTGGAACCCCCACGACCGTGAAGGACTCGTGTTTGGGTACAAGGATATGACGGAAAATATGGGGCCCTATGAGGCCGAGTGTCCGGCAGCCATCCTCGACCTGCTGACCGCGACCGAGAACGCCCATGCGCTGGACTGGCGCCGACGGTGCCGTGCCAGTCTCGAACGAAAGTCGCGCAAACTGGCCGACGGCGACCGTATTCGGTTGTCCGCGACGATCACCTTCACCGACGGCCATGAAGGGAGCGAGTTTCTGGTGGAGCGGCGGGGGCGCCGCACGGTCCTACGCGATCCGACAAGTGGTCGCGGCTACCGCATCTCACGGCTGATGCAACGGGACTGGACCATCGTGCCGGTGACCCGGGTCCATAAAACGCGCTTCTGCTGACCGCCACTACGGCATCTTCAACCGAAAGGCCGCCCATGTCTGTTTCAAACCCGGATCCATCGCTCTCTGCCAAGCGCGCCTTGCTGTGCAGCCGGGCACATGCAGAGCGGGTTGCGCACAGGATCTTTATCTCCGGCCAGCGCGCCTGCATCATACGCACTGGAAATCCAATCCAGCCCTATCGTGCCGCCGCCGAGGCCTCGAGCCACGATGAAGTCGAGGTCCTGCTGTGCGTCTAGCCTTGTTGTTGCCGCTCTTTCTCATCGGATGCTGCTCGCAGCCGACGCAGGGGACGGCCGACCAAGCCAGTTTCGCAGCTGCGGCGCGCGCGATTGACGGCGATACACTCTCCGTCGATTTTCGCCTGCTTGGCCTCGATGCGCCCGAGAAGCGCCAGCTTTGCGCGAACGATCAGGGGTGGTGGCCGTGTGGCAAGGCGGCTCAGGACTATTTGGCCCGTGCGCTTCGTGACCAGGAGGTGCGCATCACCCTCGCCAGTGGGCGGACCTATCGGCGCCGGGTGGCGACAGTCGAGGTTTCGGGCGTCGATCTGGGGGAGCGGCTGATTGCGGCCGGGCTCGCCGTCCCGGCCGTACAGTATCTGAAGAGCGACCCCGATCGTGCCACGCGATACCAGCGGGCGTTCGCAACGGCGAAAAAAGCCGAAGCGGGCATGCATGCCGGTCGATGGATCGAGCCGGCAAAGTGGCGCCGCGGCGAACGCCTGTCATGCGAAGCGCGGGTCAGTCGGCGAGGGAAGGGTCCAGATACCAGGACGGGCCCTGCCTGAAATCGGCGTCAATTCGGCCGACGGGTCCGTCGGGCTCCTTGGACACATAAGGATCGATCAGCGGCATGGCGCGACCCTTTGCCCGCATCAGCTTGCCGGCAACCCGGCCTCGCCGTTCCAGCAAATCCTCGAGCCACATCAGATCGTCCAGCATGGCGACGACGCCGCGTCCGGCCAGGCAGTAGTAGATGCAGCGCTGAAAATCGTCGGCACCATCGTTCCCCAAAATGGCGGCCAGACGCTTCTTCCCAGCAATCTCGCCTTCATGCACCCACTGGACGGCCTCACGCAGCTCCCGAACCGAGAAATATGCGTCTTCGACACACATGCCAAGCGAGGCTCCGGCGATCATGCGGCGGGTCGGGCGCGTGTGGGGATCCAGCGAAGCATCCCGCAGGGTTACATCAAGGTCGAAATGGTCGTGGAAGATCGTAGCTTTCATGGGAATCACTCCGTTCGAATTGAACGTAACGTGAACAAAGCTGACCGGTCAACCCTCCGTTGAGGGTCCACCGGGTTTCAGGATCACCGAGAATTGACGGGTGCCGTGATATTCAAAAGGCCGCTCTCCAACCCATCGATCCCAGAATTCGAGACTGTCGCCTGACATCTCGATGTCGATTTCCGGATAGTTCAGCTCGGAGGCGATCTTCATTACCTTTTCGGCCAGCGCCGCGCCCACGCCGCGCTGGCGAAACGCCGGATGGACGTAAAGCTTGTGAAGCTCGCAACCCCCGTCATCAGTCTGAGTGAAGGTCGCTCCGCCGGCATGCCTTCCGTCGATCCGCGCGACGAAGTACCGTGGATTTAGGTCGTCTGACGCACCAAGGTCGCATATCGCCACCTTGCTATCGGGCTGGCAGCGCTCGCGATTAAGCTCGGCCTCCAGTTCGGCCAGCTCTGCCCTGGACCCTAACTCTTCAAACTCCATTCTCTCGATCTCCGGCGACGGGTTCAGCGAGCGGCACCGCCGCGCGAACGAAACAAATTTATGGCGGCTCCACGTGTCGTTTCAAGGGCAACCCCAGCGGCGATGGCAACGCACCGGCGCGTCGGGGAAAAAGGGGAGGGGGAAGAGGCCGGTCGAGCTCGATGGGAGCTTGAAGCCGGAGATGCCCGATGACCTATGACGTCGCCTACCGCTTTCAGCAGGCGCTCGACCCGAGCGCGCTCACCACAATTCCAGCCACGTTGCACGCGGTGCAGGCCGCGATCACCGACGCCCGCAATGCGGGTTGCGCTATTGAAAGCGATCCTGCCGTTATCCTGCTGGTGCGGCACTTCCACTCGGTCTGCGCCTCTGCTCCGGATATCGATGCCCTGCAGGAACAGTGCGAGGCCGCGATCGATCGGTTGCGCCTTGTCCCAGCTCTGCCGACGCTCGCCTATCGTGGGGTGGCGAATGACGAGGCCGCGAAACGGGCCTTCCATCGAGAGGGGCGGGTGGCGCTCCGCGCCCTCGCGGATGCGCTGGGATTGCCGGACTCGGGATACACCCTCACCGCGAGGCGCGGTACGCTGGCGCAGTCGGGTGAAATCATTCTCCACGGGGACGAGCTCAGGGTCCGCCTGTCGCTCGATATCGTGTTTCCCGGCGAGGAAGTGACCTACTGCCGGGTCCGAGGCCGGGATGACCATTGGGGTGATCGCGACCGGCGGGCACCGCTCATCAATCTGCTCGACCCGGCACGGTTTGCCGCAAGATTGCGGCGAGAGCTGACCTTGACCCCTGCGGCAGAACCCATGGCTCTGGTTGCCTGACTCGCTGACGCACCAAGGCGGCGTCTGGCCAACATCTCCAGGCGCCCCTCGCATCCCATTCTACCACGGAGGCATGCATGAGCGATCCTGCAGCTCAGCGCATCATCGATCGCATTGATTTTTCCCGGCGTGGCCCGACGGTGCTTGCTTATGGCGTCGGCGTCGACAGCACGGCTATTCTTGTCGAGCTCGAGGCGCGCGGCTCCTTACCTGATCTCGTCCTGACCGCTGACACCGGCACTGAAAAGCCGGAAACCTACGAGTATCAGGCGATGATCGCCGCCTGGATGGCCCAGCGAGGGATCCCCTACGAGGTCGTTCGCTATGTGCCCAAACGGTTCAAGCACTGGCCGCCCTATTTTTCGCTGCTCGAGAAAATATGAAGTGATCCCTCTGGTGTGCGTTTCGCGGCGGCCTGAGACCGGCTGACAGCAAGCGCATTTCGCCGGACGAGGTATCCGGGTAATCTGGCTACACGCGAAGGGGGTGCCACTTGGAGAGCCGTCTCAGCCTTGCGTCTTTGCCGAAGGATGTGCTCGTTTTTCTGAACGGGCCGGCGGCATACGGCCTCAAGAAGGGAGAACCGGCCCTATTTGACGCCCAGACCTTACGCCTGCTCGAGTTCCCGACCTTCTTCATCCGCCGTCACTATGTTGAGAGTGGGCGTAGAGCGTCACCACATACTTGGCGTGATGCTGCATTCGCTATGGCGAGCTGGATCGAGTTCCTTGCTGATCTCGGCATTCCGGATCTGCACATTGCTGGCCGCCCGGAACTCGTTGCCTATCGCGAGATGTATGAGACCGGTGTCTCGCCCTTGACCAAGCGTCCATATGCAGCTGGAACCATTGCGAACCGTATGTCTGTGATCGCGGCATTCTATGAGCGGTCATTTGAATGGGGGTGGCACAGCGACGCCTCCATACGCCAGCTCTCGACATGGTCACCTTTCCGGCCGCCACTGGATCGTTCGGCATTGTCGCATCTCGGTCGAGTTGATCGACCCCGGTACTGGACTGATCTCGCACCGAAGCGGCGCCCCCACAAATCGACGATACGCCCTTTCATGGCGGCGGAGATTCCCGCATTTCTGCAGGCTCTGGGGCCGCGGGCAACGGAGCAAGTATCTGATCCACGTCCATGTCGTGACAGACTGATTGGCGATTTCGGCCTGTTTGTTGGCCTTCGTAACGACGAGATCCATCAACTCACCCATTATCAGATTGAAAGCATGCGACCGGATAGAGCGGCACCCGCCGCTGAGCAGCCTCTGTCCATCATCGGTAAAGGGCGCAAGAGGCGGATGGTGGCCGTTCCGAACTGGCTCGTCCTCGATGCTTTGACGTACATTACGACAGAGCGCGCTGCTGCTCTTCTTGCCCGAGAAAACTGCGCTGCCGAACCTCCAAATCTTTTCCTGTCTGGGCTGGAAGCCAATGCGCCAGGTCGCCCGATATCTCACCGGCGTTTCCAGCAGGTGATCGAGGAGGCATGCCTTCGTACCAACCTGATACTAAAGGAGAACGTCACCGATCCAGGAACGGGCCAGATATTCGTACGCGAGAGGGCCAGTCACTGTGTCCACGATCTTCGACATACCTATGCTGTGCTCACCTATTGGTTCGAGAAGCGGAACGGTAATCCTGAACCGTGGAAGAAGATTCAAGCCCAACTTGGTCACGCGCAGCTGACAACGACGATCAACACCTATCTCTCATTTGTCGAGATATTTGGCCAGCACGGACATTTTTTCGACGCTCGGCGATTGCTGGGGATCGAACCTTGAGAAGCCCTCGCACTCCATCGATTGCAGCGTTGTTGCGCAAGCAGGCAGAAGCCCCCGGCAGCCTCGTTCCATTCGAAGGGCGGCGCAATCTTCCGGCACCTTCATCGGCTAAGACCATCGTCACCTTTCCGCGCGCCGGATTGCCTCCGCTTTCCATTGAACTAGATTTTCTCAACAATCATCCCCGATTGATCGAACCCATCACTCACGGGTTCCGCCTTTGGGGTGCTTCACACGCTGATAAAACGAAGATTCATCGAAAGCGCGACTTAGCCGTGGGGTGGTTCGGATTCCTCCAGCAAACGGGACGGGCCGATCTTACACTGGCTGATTTCGATAAATCCCTGATGCTGACCTTTATCTCATGGCTGAACAGCGACGAAGCTAGCCGGCACGGGAATCTCCTCCAACCTTCAGTGAGATCCGCTCGTTTCTACGCATTGATCGCAATCGTGGAAGCCTTACGGGATGATCCGGGCTGGGGTTTGCATGCGCAAGGGGTGATCGCCGACGTGCCGAGAAACCTGTGGGTCGGTCGAACGCGCAAGACCAGCCCGAGGCCCCGGCTTTCCAAGGATCATCTCGCTCGGATCATTTCGGCTGCCGAAGGGGAGGTATTTGCGATTGCAGGGCGGCTGCAGCGAGGAGAACATCTCCTCGCCAAGGGAAGAGAAGCTCTTTGTCTCGGCGGCTCATACCGGAAAGACCAGGGCCTGTGCCTCGCCGCATTGGAGTGCATGTACCCGGGAGTTATACCGAACTTTCAAGTTATCCGTCGACATGACACAGCTATTGGGAACGCTGCTCGGATTCTTGGCCGCGAAGAGACCGCAGGCTATTTCTACGCCAGCGGCCGCGACCTCGTTCCTTTCGTTCTGCTCCTGTCTGTCGCGACCGCGTTCAACAGCGACACGATCTTAAGCCTCGAATGGTCCAATATTGCATTCGGGAATCGGTTTGGGCAGCAGTTCGTTCGGATTGTCGGGAGCAAACCCAGGGCTGCCACTGATCCGGTCGCAACATTGGATGCGACTGCCGGAGACGGTACTAATGCCGCCCAGCTTTTCGACCTCCTGAGACGTCTGACCGAACGTCTGCGTCCACACATTACTGACCCACGCGATGAGGATCATGTCTTTCTGTTCGTACCAGAGCGCGGCGACAAGCGCGTAACCTCCTTCGGTCGCGACGACCGCGATACCCAGGATTCAAAATGGCGCCTCGCCTTGCGCAGTTTTATCAAGGACCATGGGTTGGAACCGTTCTATCTGGCCCAAATTCGCCCGACCATTCTCGATGAGATACAGGTGACAACCGGTGATATCCTCGCTGCACGCGCGGTTGGTCAACAGCAAGATCCGCAGACCCTCTGGCGCCACTATACCTCTAACGGTACAATCCAGCGGTATAATGAGCGACTTGGAGAAGTTTTCCTTGCACGTGAACGATGGCGTGAGACTCATGGTGTTATCGACCCGCGCTCAAGATTGCTTGCACCCGCGATGGATCGCGGCGCGGCAACGCCCGGCTTCATCTGCCTTGACCCTATGGACAGCCCACTGCCTGGGCAGCGCCGTGGGCGATTGTGTAATGCTTATGGCCATTGCCCCAGCTGCCCATTAGCTGCGGCAGAAATTGGGAAGGCTGCCAATGTGGCGCTGTACCAGGGGCTGCGTCAGGCGATATATGCGGCCCAGCCAAGTGTTGGACCAAAGGCCTGGGTCGCCCGTTGGGCGCCGATCCTCCTAGATGTCGACGCTCTGCTGCAATTTGTCGACCCTGTGATCGCCGCGACAGCCTCGCGGCTGAACGTCAAGCTACCCACCGTCGGATGACGGCCTTCGCGACCCTGTCGAGCAACTCCAGGCTCCACCTGCGCCATGATGCAGATCTTCGCGATGCGCCAGTATCCCCGTCGAGCAAATGGGGTGATGCTCGCTGGTTCTTCGACAATCCGGTGCCTGGCGCCCCTTCGTCGGCAAGCATGCTCTCTTGGGATCTGATCCTCCCTGATGGTCGCAATCTGCTGGACGAACATCATAACAACCTGCTCGACTGGCTGCGTCGTCTCGCATGGTCGCTCTTTGCTTCGCCCGGTAACAATGCTCAACCTCTCTCACCGGGTTCTGCGTCGACCACCTCAACCGGGCTACGTTACTTGGCATCCTGGTTGGTTCAAAACAGCTATGACAAACCGGATCAGCTCGATCCTGCAGCGCTCGCATCATATCGTGACGACCTCGCTTACTCCCTTGCCGAAGACTCCGACGGCGATGACCTAAGTCAAGCCCAGGCTAACCTTCGTCTTCGGCCCATAATCGCATTGTGGCAGCAGCGTGGGGAACTTTCCGCGGCAGGCATCGCTCCGATGCCGCAGATTCCATGGGGAGGGCGAGGCGCCATCGAGATGGCTAGGGAGGTTACTGCGAGGGCGGACGGATACACGATGCCGCTGCCTGACGAGATTGCCATTCCTGTTCTCAACAGGGCCGCTGATTTCCTGGGCCAACCCACAGATGACGTCCTGAGACTGCAGGCTCAATGCGATGCCATCAATGATCGCGAACCGACCGATCATCACACCGGTCCCGGAACGTCCGAGGTGTATAAAAAGGAACTTCGAGGCGAAGCCTTGAAGGCCTTCATATTCAGCAGGAATCCCCAAACAGGAGAGCCTTGGCACGATCGATTGGAGATCATCACGAACGAACGCGGAGAACTCATCTACCCGGCACAACGCTTCAGGCAATTGCTCTTGGCCGTACGCAATGCGGCAGCGATCACCATTCAAGCAGGCACCGGCATGCGGATATCTGAGATTTGTGGGCTTCCTGCTGGAATGGATGACCAATCTGGCTTGCCGCGTTGCGTGCGCGTCGTACCCAGCTTCACTGGGTTGAACGAGATTTTCCTGATCCGGACTGTTATCTCGAAGATGGAGGACACCCCTAGAGAAGTCGACTGGCTTGCTGGAATGCGACCGAAGGGGGCGTCCGATTTGCCGCTGCCGGTCCGGGCAATCATCATTTTGGATCAGTTACTTGCACGCTACCGGCAGATGCTTCGGTCCGATCGCCTCCTGGTACAATTCACGAACCTCAGAGGGTTGCCGGTCAGGTCGGCATCTGTAGCCCAAATTCGATCCATGTCCCTTCTGAAAGGTATGCGTGATTTTGTCGAAGAGTGGGTAGATTTCACTTCACTCCCCAACCAATCGGAGCATCCGGCCGAAGATAATGACCTTGTCCCGTACAAGAACACCAACGGCCGCTGCATTCGCAGCCACCAATTCAGAAAATTCTATGCAAACTTCGCCCTGAGTGTTGATCCTCGCCTCCTTCCGGCAGTGCAAATGCATTTTCACCATATCAGCCAGGCGATGACCGAAGGGCATTACTGGGGCACCAATCTTCTGCAGATTGAGCCGCTGTCCACGACGCAGCGCCAACATACCGCGCTTCTCCTGTACGAACTTGCCACCGGCAAAACGCTGGTATCCGGGCGCATGGGCGACCAACTTCAGGCCTCGATTGAAGAATTGCGCACCAAAATAGGCGTCCGAGGCGGAGGCGAAGGGTGGCGCAATGCAATCTCTCTCGTGTTCGAATATGATATCAGGCTGTGGTTCGCACCCCATGGCAAATGCCTCCCCCTTGTTCCGCAGGCGATGAGATGCCACCAACTCGCCGGCACATCTTCCTGGCTGAATAAAGAGCCGAACTATGAGACACGGGAGCCCGGCGTGTGCGCCGGCTGCCCATCCTTCGTAATAGATTCAAAACACCGTACTTTCTGGGAGGATCGCTTCCTCGCCAACATGACGGCTTTCCGAGCCGCGGTACGCGCAGGTAACGGCGACACGTTCCGGGTCATCGGCGATCGAGCTGCCCAAGCCCGTGCGCTACTTGTTGCGATTGGCGCTGACATCGGTGCGCTGGAAGCACGCGTCGATATGGAGGCGGTGGATGGCAGAGAATAGGAGACGAGCAGAGATCGAAACCGATTTCTTGATGGCAATCGAACGCTTGGTGAGCGGCAGACCGACCCATCCGGCGCTTAAGAAAAGGAAAGAGGAGACTGGCAGGCTTGCGATCAACATTTCGAATGTGGCGCTCGAGGCTGGCCGGTCTCGGACATTGATCGCAACGAGAGATACCACCTATCCAACCGTCAAGCACCGCCTGATGGAGCTGGCAAAACCTCATGCTTCGCGTGGGACAGCAACTACCATCATCGATTTACGAGCCGAACTTTCCGAGACCCGGAAGCAACTCAAGATGGCGTTGGCCGAAGCTGCCGGGCACTTTCATGCTCGCGTGAATGCCGAGCGCGACGCGGCGCGTTGGCGCCAAGCTTATGAACGGCTTTCTTCGAAAAGGGGCAGTGACGCAAATATCGTTATGTTGAAATCACCGCCGGCACAGTGACCGTTGCGATCTGTAGTGGTGACATCCGGCTCGGTGGCAACAAGCCGAAAATCTTGCCTTTAAAAAGATAGGCGCCTCTATTGATAGGCCATATTCACTGCTGGGATCAAAGTTGGGGCATGCGCAGATCATTTTACGTCTCACTGGCCTTTATGGCCATCACTTTGGTCTCCGGAACGGCAAATGCGGCCCCCCTGACGATAGACGATGTCCTTCGCACGGTAGCTATGGAGCAGGTCGCCGCCTCTCCCGATGGAGAGGACCTTGCTGTCGTTGTGCAACGGCCAGCCGGAGAGGGGGAAGTGGCCGGTCGCACCTTTTATGAAGTGGATCCGTCCCGCGCCGATGTCTGGCTTGTTCGGCGAGATGGGTCTGACCGTCGGAACCTCACTGATGGGCATGCGGCAGCGGCAGGAAACTGGTGCGCGCAGTGGAGTCCAGACAGTAAAAGGATCGCCTTTCTATCGACCCGCCCCGAAGGAGCCGAGCCACATGGCGGGGATGCCGTTCGCCTATACATGTGGACCCGCGCTACAGACGGGATCCGGCGCATTTCGCAGCAGCCCATGATGACCATGACGCGTTACGGCTCTCCGCTTAATGCGCTGGACTTGCGTGGAGGAGCAGACGCGAAGCGCCAGTCGCTGGGATGTACACCCTCGGAGGGGGCAGGCGAACGCGCACCATTTCTCTGGCTCGACGAACACAGGTTGCTCGTCCTGCAGATGCCCGCCGGGCAGAATTCTTCACTGCTCACCCAGAACACGCGCGCACTGGAATTTGCCGGTGAGGTCGCCCAAACGCTGCGGGATGGAACGACAAGCACCGTCGACGTCGCCGACAGCGGCAGAGAAAATCTCTCTGGCACACGAGAACAGTATCAGGTGGAAATCTCGCTGATTGATGCAGCGAGTGGCGAACGGCAGCTTCTGGCTAGCGTCCCAGCCTTTCCTTTTCGCGGAATGCTCTCCCTAGTGGTGTCCCCGGACCGCAAAACAGCGGCTGTCCTGGCCCCTGCTGGCGTGATCCCGCCGCAGGAAGTCGGGCCGAAACCTCTTAACAACGATGAAACCGCATCGGATAAGCGGCTCATCCTCATCGACCTTACCGCCAAGTCTCCCCCGCGCCGGGTCACGGTGCCGGAAGAGGCACGCTATCCACTGGACCTGCTTGACTGGTCTCCTGACAGTACCGCATTGCTTTTGCGCGCGCGGGCGTCCGGCAGTACCCGCGACGTGCGTGTGTTTCGTCTCGATGCAAGTTCCGGGAAAGTCTCTTCCGTCGCCCCAAACTTTGTCGATCGGACTTGGGACGCCGGTCCGGTTGACCACGAGCTCTCTGCCCGATGGCTCAAAAACAGCTCCCTGCTCATACGCGGCCGGCAGATTTCAGCCAGCGAGGGAACCGAAACTTGGTGGTATCTGTCGGAAAGGAGCAAACCGCGTCCAGCCTCTCCCCCGACCAAGTCGAAGCGTCTTGATTTACCCTCAGGCGCACAGCTTCTCGCTCAGGACAGGTACGGTTCGATATGGCGGGAACTGACTGATCGGGGGGTGGTGCTACAAGGAAGGCCGGCCGGCACCGATCGGACGCTGGAGCTTTTCCGGGTCAACCACCATCTGGCCTCCATCGACTGGGGGGCAATTTCCACGATCGATTATGTCAGTGAAGGCGGAGCACCGCTGAAGGCCCTGGTGATCCATCCGCCCGGACACCGTCGAGGGCAAAGCCACCCAGTCTTGGTCTGGGTTTATCCGGGCACCATGATCCGGGGCAAGCAAGACTATTGGGATGACCGCCTTCTGCCCGGAATCTACAACCTTCAACTTTATGCAGCGAAAGGATATACGGTCCTCGTCCCATCCATGCCGCGCGCACAGGAGCTATCCGGTGGCCCCTACCTCCATATGAAAGAAGGGGTGCTGCCGGCTGTGGACAAACTCATCGAACTGGAAGGGAGCGACCCGAGACGTGTCGGGCTCTTTGGGCAGAGTTTCGGCGGCTACGCTACCTACTCCCTTGTTACGCAAACCGGCCGCTTCGCGGCAGCCGCCGCTATCGATGGGATCGCGGACATGCACACGACGTACGGAGCGTTTGATCGCAGCGGCGACGGTTGGCCAGGCATTGCTCAGGACAAGGGAGTTAATCCCACGATCGTGACGACTGCCATGCGCATGCCAGCACAGGCCTATCGTGATCCAGGGATTTACGCGGCCAATTCGCCCATCATGTACACTTCAACGATCCATACCCCGCTGCTCATGGCGCACGGCACATTCGACATACGGGGAAGCGTTGCCGAAGCCGAGGAGATGTTTACATTGCTTGATCAGCAAGGAAAGCCGGCGCGCCTGCTGCGCTATCACGGAGAGAACCATTCTATTGCGCTTTCCCCTGCAAATGTACGCAATCTCTACGATGAGCTAATCGCCTGGTTTGATCTTTATTTGAAAAAGCAG
>JAESGL010000513.1_pt1 | contig 15576 bp, 16 predicted proteins | sample 9269711 | NCBI WGS metagenome assembly JAESGL01 (sample SAMN14515918, study PRJNA621676) | algae metagenome | isolation source: Kastovskya adunca ATA6-11-RM4 and co-occurring heterotrophs from soil and... | place: Chile: Atacama Desert | collected 2011-06-27
TGCGAATCTATTCGGAGCTCGGCCAGGGCACGATGGTCTGCATCTACCTGCCGCGCCACCTCGGCGAGGATGATGCGGCAGAAGACGCTCCGCAGATGCCGGTAGCCGAGCCGGCCAGCGCCGGCGAGACGGTGCTGGTGATCGACGACGAGCCGCTGGTGCGCATGCTCGTTGTGGATGCGCTGGAGGAACTTGGCTACACCGCGATCGAAGCAGGGGACGGACCGTCCGGCATGAAGACCATCCAGTCCGACGCGCGGATAGACCTGCTGATCACCGATGTCGGCCTACCCAACGGCATGAACGGACGGCAAGTGGCGGACGCAGCCCGGCAGTTGCGGCCTGGCCTGAAGGTACTGTTCATCACCGGCTATGCCGAGAATGCCGTTCTGAATCACGGCCATCTCGAGCACGGCATGCAGGTCGTGACGAAGCCCTTCGACATGGCCGAACTGACGCGACGTATCCGCAACATCATCTCGGGTGAGTAGACGCATTCGCCCGAAGATCGCAGCGTAGGATAGCAAGAGCCACCCAAGCCTCGGTGCCATGCCCACGGCTACGGTCGAGGTCGCCAGAAGCGGTGCTGGCTTCCACAGCGGCGGCCGCATCCGACTCTGCAATCGGGTCTGCTGGCCCCAATCAAGATCATCCTGACCGCATATCGGGTGAAGGACGCGCGCATCCGGCTACCCGTCCGCACAAAGTTCTTTGCGAAGCCGATCAACCGACGAGCGCTTCATCGCGGTGGGCCGAACTTCATCTCGACGGTGGGCATGGGGCGGCTCCAGTGGATATGCCATATCCACTGGATATCCAGCACCTGTATCGCATTCCAGCCCAGATGGGCGTAGCTCGCCCGTCGAGCGCATAGGCTCTTCGGTGGCGTAAGGCCCGGAAATACTAGGTGTTTCAGAGAGTTGGTGATTTTGAGGTGGCTGGGGAACCTGGATCCCCAGCCAGATCAACGCGGCCGTTTCAACGCGGCTTCCAGTGCCATTTTCGCGGCAAACGCATCAGTTTGTGCTTCATCAATGTTGGTCGGTTTGGTGCATCCGTCAAGTGCAACGAGGCGCGAGACCGCTCCTCAGGCGATAGATAGGCGTAGATGCCGGTCGAGCCGAGGAGGCCGATCGAGTCGACCTTCGCCTCGCACAGCCGCTCAAGCAGCCGGGAAAGCGCCTGCGCATCGACGCGCCCGTCGGGATCGGCCGGCGTGAGGGGAAAGGCCGACAGGCAGCGGAAAGGATGAGATCGAGCGGCTATGCTCATCGGGCGAACCTCTTGGCTCCGAAGACACAGATGATGACGAAGCCCGTTACCAGGACCATCGACGGGGCGACGGGCTCTGCCAGTAACAGTCCCGCCAGGGCGAGGCCGAAGAACGGCTGGAGAAGCTGGAGCTGGCCGACCCCGGCGATGCCACCGAGCGCCAGGCCACGATACCAGAACACGAAGCCCACCAGCATGGAGAATACCGACACGTAGGCCAGACCCAGCCATGCGGACGTCTTGATGTTGCTCCATGCGTCCGGAAGGCTCGCGGCCGCGACAATGACCATGAGAGGCAGCGAGACCAGCAGCGACCACGAAATCACCTGCCAGCCGCCGAGACGCCGCGATAGGATGGCCCCTTCTGCATAGCCGAGCCCGCAGAGGATGATCGCCGCCACCATCAGGAGGTCACCCGTCAGCGAGACAGGCCTGCTCTGAGCAAGGGCGAAGCCGGCCACGGCCGTCGCGCCGATCACGGCGAAAAACCAGAAGCCGAACTTGGGGCGCTCTCCGCCCCGCAGCACGCCGAAGATGGCAGTGGCGAGCGGCAGGAGCCCGATGAAGACGATCGAGTGTGCCGAGGTGATGTGCTGGAGCGCCAGCGCCGTCAGGAGCGGGAAGCCGACCACCACGCCAACGGCCACGATGGCGAGCGGCACGACGTCCGTCGGTCGTGGCCGCGTCTGACGCATGGCGAGCAGGAGCGCAGCGCCGAGCATGGCCGCGATGACGGCGCGCGCCGAGGTCAGGAAAAGGGGCGAGAAGCCGCCGACCGCGACGCGCGTAGCGGGCAGCGAACCGCTGAAGATGATGACGCCGACGAGGCCGCTGCCCCACCCTGCCGCTGTTCGGTCCATGTCCGCCTCCCGATGCCGTGCCGTCATACCCGATAGCTGGCCGAGGGGTGGCCCCAACAGCGACAGTCACATACGGTAGCGTCGAACTGTATGGCCACTTGGAGCCGAACGGTTGAGGGGGCTTGGATGGATGTTGCTTCGGACACGATGACGCGCACGGGCGCCGTCATGAGCGCGATACGCCGCAAGGTGTCGACGCGCCAACTCGCTCCGGGAGAGAAGCTCCCCTCGATCCGTGGGCTGGCCAGGTCCATGCAGGTCTCGCCGTCCACGGTCGTGGAGGCCTATGACAGGCTCGTGGCCGAGGGGCTGATCCGCTCCCGGCCTGGCTCCGGCTTCTACGTCGCCGGAAGCTTGCCCCTTGCCCTCGCCGAGGTCGAGCCTCGGCCGAACCAGGCGGTGGATCCGCTCTGGGTCTCGCGCCAGTCACTCGACGGCGGTCCGGACATGCTCCGCCCGGGATGCGGCTGGCTCCCCGCCGAGTGGATGCCGAACGCGGCGATCCGGCGGGCGATGCGAAAGTTGGCAAAGGTCGACGACGCGATGCTCTCGGACTACGGCGCCACGCGAGGATCACTGGCCCTGCGCGGTCTTCTTGCGCGCCAGTTCGCGGCGGAAGGACTCGATGCACGACCCGACCAGATCCTCCTGACGGGTTCGGGTACGCAGGCGATCGATCTCGTGTGCCGCTTCCTCCTTCAACCGGGCGATACGGTTCTCCTCGACGATCCCTGCTACTTCAACTTCCAGACCCTGCTGCGCGCCCACCGCGTCAAGGTCGTCGGGGTTCCGATGACGCCAACCGGGCCCGACCTGGCCTCGTTCGCGCAGGCTCTGGAGAACCACCGTCCGCGCCTCTATGTCACGAACTCGGCCATCCACAATCCGACGGGCGCGTCACTGTCACCCTATGCGGCTCACCGCATCCTGACGCTGGCCGCGGCACACGAGGTGACGATCGTCGAGGACGACATCTTCGCCGACTTCGAGCCCGAGCCCTCGCCGCGCCTGGCTATCCTCGACGGCCTCGTGCGCGTCATTCGGATCGGCAGCTTCTCCAAGACGCTGTCGGCCTCGATCCGCTGCGGCTATGTTGCAGCTCGGAGCGACTGGATCGAGGGCTTGATCGACCTTCAGGTGGCGACGAACTTCGGCGGGCCGAGCCCGGTCGCTGCGGAGATCGTCCACAGCGTCCTGGCCGACGGCAGCTACCGCAAGCACCTCGCGGGTCTGCGGTTGCGGCTCGCCACGCGGCGACGGGAGGTGGCCGCCGTGCTGGAAGCCCTGGGTGTCCGGCCCTGGCTCGACCCGCGCGGCGGGTTCTACCTGTGGTGCCGCCTGCCCAAGGGGCTTGATGCCGGCAACGTGGCGCGCGTAGCTTTGAAGGAGAACGTGGTTCTTGCACCGGGCAACGTCTTCAGCATCGCGCAGACGGCGCAGGACCGGATGCGCTTCAACGTGGCGCAGATGGCCGATCCCAGGCTGCTGGCGCACTTGAGGCAGGTCCTGAACTCACCGAAGCAATGAACACCGATGTCTGCTCGTGCTTGTTCTTGAGCCAAGCCGACGGGGGCAGGCCACCTGATACAGCCGTCCAGCCATTCGGCAGGTTTGGGCCGAAAGGAGACCGTCCGCTTCGGAACATGCGGGCACAATAACTGCCCGTGCGGCTCTCGTCCCTTCCTAGACATTCGCGAACCCGGCGGCCAAATTGCGAGAGCAGCCTTTCGTTGAAGTTGGCGGACCCGAACAACGGACGACTTGCAGGGAGGTCGTATGGACGCTTTTCCACAAGGTACCGTTCATGAGGCAGGCGACGATCTCGAGTCGGCTGTACGGTCAGATCCGAAGCTGCTCGAACTGTGGAAGCACCTGACGCCGCTCGGGCGTAACGAGTTCATCTGCTGGGTCGAGGATGCAAAGCAACTCGTGACGCGCCGACGTCGCATCCAACGAACCTGCGAAGAACTGTCCGAGGGAAGGAAGCGGCCCTGTTGCTGGCCAGGCTGCATTCATCGAACGGACAAGGCACCAAGCCGATGGCAACAGGCGGTGCTGATAGACAAGGAGGCCAAAAACGGCGCGTAAGTCGCGCCGTGAGCGGTCGGTTGCTCGACCCCTCCTCAAGGCCGACCATCGGGTATCCCCCTGATGCGGCTGTCCGGCACCTGCCCGCTCCCGACCCTTCCCAGACAATCGAGCGCGTTGCACGCTCTACCCAAGGCAGCCGCAGGGGTGTCTCATCCCATTGAGACGCTATGCGGTTCGTGCAGGTCTTATCGTAACAGCGATGAGAGCCATGGCGGCGAGAAGCGCTGCCGCACCTTCAAACAGCCCGTCATATCCGCCCAGCAAGATCACGGGCGTGCTGAGAAGCGGCGAGATGAACTGTCCAAGGAACACCGATGCGGTGAGGATGCCGCCTGCCAGTCCACGGCGCCGGGTTGGCGCGAGACGTAGGGTGATGGCGACGAAGGTCGGCGAGACGCTCGCGTAGCCAGCGCCGATCAGCCCTGCTCCAACGAAGGACAATGTCGTGGCTGCTGGAAAGGTCAGCAGAAAGAAGCCGACAGCCATCGCCGCATATCCGAAGGCGAAGAGCCGCGCATAGCCGATCCTCCTTTGCAGGCGGGCATACAGGAGCGAGATGCCGCCGCCGACGAGGGTCAGAACGCCCAGCGCTGAACCCGACATCGCGGCGCTCTCGTAGCCCCGGGCGTCAAATAGGAACGGCAGCTGCGTTGGAACGAGAAAGAACAGCATGTTCGTGGCAGCTTGCAGGGCGACGAGACCTGCGAAGGGTCTGAACCATGTCGTCTCCTCGAGGTCATCCGCTGACGGACGGATCTGGGCAGCTCTCGTACGGTTGGGTTCGATGATTGCCGTCCACATCAACGGCAAGAAGAACAGCGCTAGCCCGTAGATAGCGAAGGGCCAGCGGGGCGACCATTGCGCGATCAAACCCGCGAGCGAGATGAACAGAAACCCGCCGAAGTTCCGCGCCGATGTTTGCCAGCCCATCAGGATGCTCCGCTGTTCGCCGGTGAAGTAGTCACCGACGAGCGTCGTCTGCGCCGTCATGATGAATGCCACCGCGATCCCGAGCGCGAGGCGGCTTGCGAAGATCCCGGAGAGGCTCGGCAGAACGAGCCCTGCGCATCCTGCGAGGGCGAAGAGAACGACCCCTCCGAGGAGCAAAGGCCGCCGCCCGAAGCGGTCGACAAGGAGGCCCGCGATGGGAGCCACAAGCGCAACGCTCAACGAGGGTGCTGGAACGAGAAGGCGCGTCAGCAGCACCGCGTTCGGATCGTCGGCGAACAGACGATGCAATCCCGGTAGTGCCGGGCTGATCGTCGCGTTCGCCATGGTGGTGAGCGAGGCTGCCATCAGAAGAGCGACGACGCGGCCATCCCGCCAGACGGTTTTCGCGCTGCCGTCCTGAATGATTTCCATGCGTATTCTCCTTGCGGAATCCGGTGATCCGTCGGAGGCTACGAATTCAAGCCAACTTGAGGTCAAGCGTGAAAGTTATGGATATTAGCGACGTGGCGGAGCACTCGGGCCTGGCTCCGTCGGCATTGCGCTATTACGAGGAGATCGGGCTGATCCGTTCAGTCGGACGATCCGGACTGCGCCGCCAGTTTGAGCCAAGCGTGCTTTTGAAACTATCGCTGATCGGATTAGGGCGGAGGGCCGGGTTTTCGCTCACGGAGATCGCCGGAATGTTCGGGCGGGACGACACCCTCAACCTTCCGCGACCCGAACTGCATACCAAGGCCGACGAAATCCAGCGGCAGATGCTGGAACTGCGAATCCTGCGGGACGCGCTTCGCCACGTCGCCGATTGCCGAGCAACGAGCCATCTTGAATGTCCTAGCTTCCGCAAACTCTTGCGATCTGCAACGCGCACCCGAAAGCCAGGGCACGGCGCTGCGAGACATGCGAGGAAGCCGCACCTCGCTTAGCACGATGGACCCGCGACGCCATTCTCGCGTCGCGCCACATCGATGTTTCCGACGATGAACTGCCTGCAAACCGGATCAGAACGCCGGCTTCCGCACGCTCGGCGCCCGAAAGCGTATCGACTGCAATCGACCCATGGTGGCCTTTCCGAGATTGGCGAAGTCGGGCCGGGAGCAGACCGTCCGCTTCGGGAGCGTTGTCGCAATTAGCCGCCATTCCGCTCACGACCTAACTTTGTCGTTCCAGAGCTCATGAAAGCCGTCGTTCCTGGCGCCCCAATGGTCGCCGGGATCGGGCCGAAAGGAGACGGGCAGGTCTGCATATCACGATCGCATAAGCCGCAACTGGTCAGGCTGGTGAGGTCCCTGAGGACTATGTCGATCCGCGGGTCTTTAGGAAGACAGGGAAAACGCGCCTCGTCTCACCGGCGAGGTCGCTGTTGAGACGTGCAAGGATGAGGCGCCCGGCCGTTTCGCCCATCGCATGGGAATCGACGCAGATCGTCGTCATCCCCGGCGGGATCTGCGCTGCCAGTTCGCTATCGCCGAAGCCAACGATTGCGAGATCCTCAGGAATGCGAAGTCCCATAGCGCGTGCTTCGAGCATGGCGCCGATCCCCAGAAGGTCGTTGGCGCAGAAGACTCCGTCTAGATCGGCGGCAATGGCGAGGATGTCGCGGAGCGCTTGCCTGCCGTCCATGACGCCGCGGACATTCGGGACCGATAGCGTCGCGGTTCTTTCCAGGCCCAAGGCCTCCGCCTGTGCCTCGAAAGCCTTGCGGCGAATCGTGCCACGACCGCTGTTGCGCCCGATGAAGCCGATCTTGCGATAGCCGCGCTCGGCGAGATGCGTCACCGCCAGCTTGACGCCGTCGACATTGGAGAAGCCGACGAGCATGTCGATCGGATCGCGCGCGTTGGCCCAACTCTCGACGATCGGAATATGTAGGCCGCGCAAAAAGAGGCGGTTCTCTTCGAGTTCCATGACGCCGGTAATGAAGGCGGCCGCCGGGCGCATCGCCATGATCGCCCGGATCAACGACGTCTCGCGCGCGTAGGAGTAGGATGTGCGGCCCATAACAAGGTGGTAGCCGGCCTCCTCCAAGACGGCCGAACAGCCATCCGCGGCTGCCGTGTATTGCTCGCTGGCAATGTTGGAGAGGAACGCCGCAACGATGTTGGAGCGGCCGCTTTTCAGGGCGCTAGCATGCGGATTGGAAGCGTAGCCGGTCTCGGCCACCGCCGCCTCGATACGCTTGCGGCGAACATCCGAGACGATACCGGGATTGCGCAGGGCCCGCGAGACGGTGATCGGCGAAACACCCGCAAGTGCAGCCACATCCTCGATTCGCACCTTGCCCCCTAGCGCGAGGATCTTGGACGCACTCTCGCTGGCGGCCACCCGTTCGACGGGATCGAAGGCGTGTTCCTGATCGTCGGGAAGCGTCAATGTCGCAGGGCTTTCACGCGGTCAGGATGGGATCTCTTCCCCATGATACGCAACACCCACCTGCACAAGACAGTCGCCCGCCTCCGACATGGAATGCAGGCGTTGCGAAAGAACGATTCCACCCGTAACAAAACGCAGCGTCTCCTCGGATGCATCCAGGCGATGGAAATCGTGGAACCACCCGGCGACCTCGCCGGCAGCGACCTCGTCGCCAATATTCCGGGCCGGCTCATACCAGCCGGGGCGCAAGGCATAGATCGCCTGCGCATGGGAGGAAAGCGACAGGATGCGTGTCGTCTCCCGCGAGGGCTCATCCAGGAGTACAGGGCGGCGGGTCACCTCCGCCGCCATCAGAAGATTGTCGATTGCCGAAAGGGTCACGCGCATGGAGGCCGGCGTGACCGTGCCGCCGCCGCCGAACTCGCCGCTGAGCCCGATCGCGCCGGCCCGCGCGATCGCCGCGAGCGAGGTCGGGGCATCGGCTCCGTTCTGCGCGATGAACCCGTAGGGCATGCCGAGTGCACGCATCAGCTCAAGCATCCTGCCGAAATGCGCTGGCCCGCCCTGCCTCTCGATCAGCGAGGTCGGCAGATGCGCCATGCTGGTGCCGCCGGAATGCAGGTCGAAGACGATATCGTGGCGGGGAAAGAGATCGCTTTCGAGAAAATGCGCGATCCGCTGGGTCGGCGTTCCGTTCGCGACACCGGGGAAGGACCGGTTCAGGTTTCCGTCGTCGAGCGGGGAGCGGCGACGCCCGGCCAGGAAGGCGGGCGCGTTGACGAAGGGCAGGATCGTAACCGCGCCCTCGATGTCTTCAGGGTCGAGCGCCCGGATCAGGCGCGAGAGCGCAATGTTGCCCTCGTACTCGTCGCCGTGATTGCCGGCCATCAGGAGAACACGTGGGCCCGTGCCCCGTTTGAAGCGCACGACCGGCACCTTCACCTGGTAATAAGGCGATCGATCGACCGAGAAGGGAGCGCTCAGAAAGGTCTGCTGGCGACCGTCGGCGTTGAAGTCCAGCGAGTGAAAGAGACCGGAATGCAAGGAGCGTGGCCTTTCTAGAAGAGGCGGCGGCGGACCGCCGCCCCATCGATTGCTGCAGACTTAGACCAGTGCGGTCGCCGTCATCTCGACCCGCAAATCGGGGTCCGCCAGTCGCGCCTCGACGCAGGCCCGGGCCGGCGGATTGGCCGAGTCGATCCAGGCGTCATAGACTGCGTTCATCGCGTCGAAGTCGGTGATGTGCGGCAGGAAGACGTTGACCGCGATCAGCCTGGAACGGTCGGTGCCGGCTTCCGCAAGCAGCGCGTCGATCTTTGCCAGGACGCCGCGCGTCTGCTCCTCGATCGAGGCCTTGCGGTCCTCCGCCACCTGGCCTGCGACATGCAGCATGCCGCCGGCCACGACGCCCTGGCTCATCCGGGAGCCAACTTGAAAACGCTTGATGGTCATGAAGCTCGCTTTTCCTTGACTTCGTTTCGTCTGGCTCAGAGCGCGGGCAGGACGCCCTGCTCCTCGCGGAACCACTTCTCCTGCAGATCGGGGAGCCGCCCGTTCAGCTTGTTGGAGAACACGAAAGTGTTGACCCACTGAAGGAGGTTGTGCTCGCCCATCGGCACGCCGACATGGGCTGGCGACTGGCGGATGGAGAATTTCAGCCCCATTTCGGCGTCCGGATGGTCGTTCTGGGCGTTCACGACGATGGCGCTGTTTTCGGCGAACATCTCGGCCTGGCCCGAGAGATACGCGGCAATCGTCGATGCCACGTCCTCGAAACGGGAAAGGTTGGCCCCCGGCGCATTGTCGGTCAGCCAAAGATCGAGAGTCGTGCCCCGGGCGACCGCGATCTGCCGACCGTCGAGATCGGCGGGATCAGTCATCGCCTCGATGCTGGCCGGCCCGTAAACGCCAAGTTGCACCGCGGCGTAAGGCTGCGAGAACATCACCTGTTGCGCCCGCTCGGACGTAGCGCCGATGGCGGAGATGATGACGTCAACCTGGTCGGCGAGAAGGCTCGGGATGCGATTGGTGCCGGTAAGCTGAACAAGCTCCAACTCGACGCCCAGTTCCTCGGCCATCAGGGTCGCCACCTCAACGTCGAGACCGGTCGGCTGGCCGCTCTCGTCGTTGAAGCCCCAGGGCGGTACGTCGAGAAGGACGCCAACCCGCACCGTGCCGGCGTTCAGGATATCCTGCAGCTTGTCGGCCTTGGCCGGGCTTGTCGAAATTAGAGCGGTTGCGGCAACGGCGGCAACGACCAATGACTTGAATGCATGCATGAGGCTTTTCCCTTTGTTGAAATGAAGGTTAGATTTGCCGCGTCGAGCCGATGAAGGCCTGAAGCTCGGGGGTGCGCGGATTGCTGAAGAGCTCGGCCGGAGACCCCTCCTCCCAAACGCGGCCTTGATGCATGAAGACGATCTTGCTCGCCACGTTGCGGGCAAACCCCATCTCATGGGTCACCAAGATCATGGTCATGCCCTGACGCGCCATGTCCTCCATGACCTTCAGGACTTCGCCGACGAGTTCGGGATCGAGCGCCGACGTGACCTCGTCGAACAGCATCAGGTGCGGCGACATGGCGAGACACCGGGCGATCGCCACGCGCTGTTGCTGGCCGCCGGATAGCTGCTCGGGATAGCTGTCGATCTTCTCGGCGAGGCCAACCTTGGCGAGAACGCGCTCGGCAAGCGCCCGCGCCTCCTTCTTCGAGACGCGCCCCGTCAGGGTTGGAGCAAGCGTGATGTTGCGCTCGACCTTGAGGTGCGGGAAGAGGTTGAACGCCTGGAACACGATGCCCACCCGCTGGCGCAGTTCCTTCAGGTTCGCCATCTTCGGGCCGACCTTCTGGCCCTCGATCAGGATCTCGCCGGAATCTATCGTCTCCAAGGCGTTAATGCAGCGCAGGAGCGTCGACTTGCCCGACCCGGAGCGGCCAATGATCGTGACGATCTCGCCTTCTTCGACGGAAAGCGACACGTCCTTCAGGACTTCGAGGTTGCCGAACGACTTGTGGACGTTCCGGATTTCAACGAGCGCCATTCAGTCGCGCCTCCAGGGTTCGGGACCAGAGAGTCAGGGGGAAGCAGATCGCGAAGTAGATGGCTGCGACCACGGAATAGATGAGCAGCGGCTGGAACGTCGCCGCGCTGGCAAGCTGCCCGGCGCGCGTCAGTTCGATGAAGCCGACGACGGCTGCCAGCGACGTGCCCTTGATGAGCTGCACCAGGAATCCGACGGTCGCAGGTAAGGCGATCTTCATCGCCTGGGGCGCGATGACGTAGCGAAACTGCTGCCACCGGCTGATGCCGAGACACGCCGCGGCCTCCCACTGCGTCTGCTTGATCGCCTCGATCCCGCCGCGCCAGATCTCGCCGAGGAACACGGCGGTGTAGATCGTGAAGGCGACCGTGACCGCGACGAGCGGCGCGATCTGCACGCCGAGGAACACCGGCAGCCCGAAGTAGAAGAACATCAGCAGCGCGAGCAACGGGATGCCCTGGACGAGTTGGAGGAACAAGGCGGTCAGCAAGCGCGGCAAGGCTGCCTTGGTGGTTCGCAAGAGGGCGAGGAGGAGCGCCAGCGGGCTGCCAAAGGCCAGCGCTAAGACGACGAGCAGCAGCGTGTACTGAAAGGCCGTTGCGAAGGCGATGAGGTCGATGGAGGAGAAAGAGCGCATCGTGATGATCCCTCAGCGACCGGTCGGCCAGCGGAAGGCGAGCCTTCCGAGCACGGCGAAGAGCAGGCGGAAGGCGACGACGAGGCTGACATAGATGCCGGCGATCAGGGCGTAGATCTCGAAAGACCGGAACGTCCGGCTGTCGATGACCCCGGCCGTATGGAAGAGTTCCTCGGCCGAGATCTGCGAGGCTATCGACGTGCCGAGAAGCAGGAGCACGAACTGGCTAGTGATCGAGGGATAGATATTGCGCAAGGCCGGCGGGAGGACCACACGCGTGAAGACGTGCCAGCGGCTGATTCCGAGGCATTGCCCGGCCTCGATCTGCGAGCGGGGAATGGAGGCGAGACCCGAGCGAATGATCTCTGTAGCATAGGCTCCGAAGTAAAGAGCGAGCGCGATGGCTGCGGCGGTAAACGGCGCCAGGCGAATGCCGAAACCTGGGAACACGAAGAAGACGATGAAGATCTGGATCAGCGGCGGCGTATTTCGGATGATCTCGATATAGGGCAGGACAAGCCAGCGCAGGGGCCTGATGTCGCTACGCAGGATGACCGCGCAGAGCGTGCCGATCAAAAGCCCGCCGAGTGCGGCCACCACGGTCAGCCAGAGCGTGTTCAAGAGCCCTTCGATCAGGGCTTCCTCGTAACGCCAGAGTGGTCGGAAGTTCAAGTTCCCCATGGGTCTTTATCCGAAGAAGGTGGGAAGCACGCGGTGCACGGCGCCGCTTTCGTCCAGCTCAAAGATCCGCCGCCAGCGGTCGAGGCAGGTGCAGGGATGCGATATCCCGAACTCGATGATGTCTCCGACAGCAACGTCGCTGTCCTCCGTCACCTTCAGGAAGGCGTGCTGGTCGTTGAGCCTGACCACGCAGGCGGCATCGTCGAGCGCCCGGGCCGCGCCGTCACGCCAGAGCGCGAGGGGACGCGGCAAGCCCTGGTCAAACGAGACGTCGCGCATGCCCATGCCGCAGATGGCGAGATCGCCCAGCGGGCGCGTCAGCACTTCGGCCCAGAGCCTAAGGGCGGGGCGAAAGGCGACACTCGCCGGACCGAGCCCTGCGGGCGCGAACCCACCCCGCTGATCCATCGCCGCCAGCCCGCGTGCGTAGACGCCGTGGTCGTGGAAGAAGATGGCACCGCTGCGCAGAACGAGACGCGTATTCCCATCGGCGCGAGCGAGCGAGGCGAGGTCCTCGACCGCGAGATCGAAGAAGGCTGAACCGCCGGAACTGAGGATCAGCGCCTCTCTGGGTGCTGCAGCGCGCACGCAGGAGAAGGCTTGCCTCGCCAGATCGTGGAGCTCGGCAATGGCACGACGCGTCTCGGACGGCTCGGCGGTGGCCGACGCTCCTTCGTAAGCGGCAACGCCTGCAAGGCGGACGGTCGTTGATGCGCAGACGGCCGCTACGATCGCACGCACGTCCGCCACCGAGCGGGCTCCACCCCTGGCCCCGCCGACCTCCACCAGAACACCGAGGTCACGCCCCGCCGCGACACTGGCCGTGACCAGCGATTCCACCGCGGCGACGCTGTCCACGAAGGTGGTGACCTGCGCTGCGGGAAAGCGCGACAGCATGCGCCCGAAGCGCGCGGCGCTTTGCTTGCCGCCGATCTGGTTGGCGAGGATCAGGCGATCGAAGCCCGATTCCAGCAGGACAAGCGCCTGCCGGGCGTCGGCTACCGTGAAGCCGAAGGCCCCGGCGGCCAAGAGGTCGGCGGCAAGCGCCGGGGACATCGGCGTCTTCGCATGCGGTGCGATTTCCGCGCCGACCGCCGCGGCGTAGGCGAACATGGCTGAGCGATTCGCGAGAAACGCCGAGTGGTCGAGCGTCAGGATGGGCAACGCTGTGTCGCCGGCCGCGGGTCTCCAGCTGAATGCGACAGCGTCCGCAGCGGACACGGTCGGCAGGTCGACGGGAACACCTCGTTCCGTCGCGCGCAGGTCGCCTGCCTTGATGACCGCCCGATCGTTCACCCACTGGTGCTCCATAGAACTTGCCCCACACATGGGAGCCGGATATGACAACGTTATCATTTCTGATTAGCTTAGCAATGCCTCAATTTCGAGAGGCTTATCGAAGGAGCGGATGTGGATGGCGCGACGCAGTACGGCATTCTTCACGGTGGACTTCGCGGCGACCGGCAAGCAGGTCGGCGCTCTCAATATTCCTCACTCGCCGCATGATGATGCCTGGGGTACGACCCGCATTCCGCTTTCCGTGATTGCCAACGGGAAGGGGCCGACGGTCATCCTGACGGGCGGCAATCACGGGGACGAATACGAAGGTCCCATCGCCCTCGGCGAGTTGATCCGTGAGCTGGACCCCGGCGCCATCCAGGGAAGGCTGATCATCCTGCCGGCGCTCAACATCCCTGCGGTCATGGCCGGGACCCGGACGTCGCCCGTCGACGGGCTGAACCTGAATCGGACCTATCCGGGCGATCCCGCAGGCAGCCTGTCGCAGCAGATATCGGCATTCATGTGCGACGTGGCCTACCCGATGGCGGATGCCTTCGTCGACCTGCATTCCGGCGGCTCCTCCCTTGATATCTTGCCGAGCGCGATCGTCGAACCCGCCGGGTCGGCGGAGCATCACCGGCGCAACGTCGACGCCGTCCTTGCCTTCGACGCGCCCCTTACCGTGGTCGTCAGCAACCTCGGCGAGACGCGCACCTCCACCGCGAGCGCGGTGCGCGCTGGCCTGACGACAGTCGGGACGGAGATGGCAGGCGGCGGAACGGTTGGAATCGACGCGTTGAGGATCTGCCGCCGGGGCGTGCGCAACGTCCTGTCGCATCTCGGCGTTGTGGAACCCGACGGCGCGCAGGCGCCGTCGCGTGGCGAGCGCACGATCCTCGAGATCCCGGGCGAAAAGGGCTACGTCTTCGCCACCGGCGATGGCGCCTTCGAACCATATCACCCAAACGGCGCGCGGGTTTCCGCTGGTCAGCCGGCCGGCCGCATCCATTTCCTCGACGATCCCGCGCGAGCCCCAGCCGAACTCGCCTACGGACAGGATGGCATCGTCTACGGCCGGCGACAGCCGGGGCGTGTCAGGCCGGGCAATTGCTGCCTGGTCGTCGCCGCGCCCTTCAGGGGTGATCTGGCATGATAGGCCTTCCCGATATCGAGGCGGCTGCCGAGCGCATACGTCCGCTGGTACGCCGCACCCCGCTTCTCGCCGGCACCCAGGCCCGCTCCCCGGTGACAAAGGGAACGCTGCTGCTGAAGCTCGAGTGCCTGCAGCCCTCAGGCTCGTTCAAGGCGCGCGGGGCGTCCAACAAGCTTCTGTCGCTGTCGCCCCGGGAATTGCGGCTCGGGCTGGTCGCGGCGTCCGGCGGAAATCATGGCCTCGCCGTTGCGCGTTGCGCCGCGGTCTCCGGCGCGGCGGCGACGATCTTCCTGCCGGAGAATGTTTCGCCCGAAAAGATCGCGAAGATTCGCCAGTGGGGCGCGACGACGATAGTCGCCGGGGCGAGCTTCGACGAGGCAAACCGGGGTGCGCTCGCCTTCGCCGAACAGGAGGGGGCGACCTATTTCCATTCCTTCGCCGATCCGTTGATCGTTGCCGGCCAAGGCACAGTCGGGCTCGAGATTCTTACGGATGCGCCAGAGACGGACGTCGTCATTGTCGCTGTCGGCGGCGGCGGCTTCATCACGGGAGCGGGCCTCGCGTTGAAGGCGCTGAAACCGTCGATCAAGGTCATCGGCGTCGAACCAGTCGGATCTCCGACCCTCGATGCGTCGCTGCGCGCCGGCGAGGTCGTCAGCCTCGACACCGTCACGACGCGCATCCCGACGATGGCCTGCAAGCGGACGGACGAACAACTCTTCGCCTTGACGCGGCAGGTCGTGGACGAGGTAGTCCTCGTCGAGGATTCCGACATGGAAGCCGCGGCGCGGTGGCTCTGGTTCGAATTCGGGCTGGCCGCCGATCCCAGCGGTGCGGCCGCGATTGCGGCGCTCGCGACGGGAAAAGTTCAGGTCGAGGCGGGTCAGACGGTCTCGGTGCCGGTCTGCGGGGCGGGCTTGCCAGCCTCGATGGATCGCATCTGAGGTCTTACTCCTTGGGGCCGAAAGCGAACCGGCAGGTTTAGGACGAAGACGTCGGAAAGCTGATGGGGTGGACGCCCCCGACGGCATCGCTGTGCCAGAATGGAGTGTTGCAACCATTCGAAGGGAGGCGTCCGTGCCTGAGGTTACCACGATCGGTCTGGATATCGCGAAGAATGTGTTCCATGCGCACGGTTCGGATTCACGCGGTCGAGGCGTTTTCTCGAAGCGGCTGAGCCGGGCGAAGGTGCTCGACTTCTTCGCCGCACAACCGCGTTGCACCGTGGCTATGGAAGC
>JAESGL010000514.1_pt1 | contig 15559 bp, 14 predicted proteins | sample 9269711 | NCBI WGS metagenome assembly JAESGL01 (sample SAMN14515918, study PRJNA621676) | algae metagenome | isolation source: Kastovskya adunca ATA6-11-RM4 and co-occurring heterotrophs from soil and... | place: Chile: Atacama Desert | collected 2011-06-27
GGGCGTGCGAGAAGAAACCAATGCCGGGCTGTTCTGGTCGCTGGCCTTCGCCTTACGTAGATCGACCTTCGAGATGCTGGGCGGTTTCGACGAAGGGTTCACCGGTTACGGTGCCGAGGACACGGATTTCGGCTTTAGGGCCGCTCAGAACGGCCTGAAGCTGTTATTCGTAGGAGAAGCTATCGCCTGTCATCAATATCACGATAGCTACGAGCCGCCGGTCCAGCATGTAGCCGATATTGTGCGTAACGCGCGTGAGTTTCATGCGCGCTGGGACTTGTGGCCGATGGAGGGATGGCTTCAGGCCTTTGCGTGCATGGGTTTAGTAAGCTGGGCTGGGGACAGGCTGGAGTTGCTGCGTTTGCCGACAGATGCCGAGATGGCTGCGTCCCGCATCGAACCGCTTCAATCGGGTATGAGACGAGCTTGCGTTCGAGATTGATATGCTGACCTTGGACCCAGTCTATGATCAAAAGCTACAACACATGGATGCAAGCGGGATTTGATTTCTGGATGCTGAGCGCTGAAGCCAGCACTGTGATGACGATGCGGATTGCCCGGTTGGCAACGGGTGGCGCCGAAGCCAACGCTGAAGCCGAACTCATGGTAAGCGAAAAAATCCGCGCGCTGATCCAGTTGCAAAACAAAATAATGACGGGAACGCTGGGGACAACGCCACTCAGCAACACGCGCGGCGTCCTCAGACATTACCGAAAAAAAGTTGCCGCAAACAACAGGCGATTACGTCGCGCTAAGTGAGCAGGGAATAGTATAAAAGGTGTTTTGTGCAGTGCAGCGAGCCGAAAAGCGATCCTTCCGTTACCTTCGCAACGAAGGAGATTCATATGACGAAATATGGAGCGACACGCCGCGGCGTTATCGGTGGAACCGCTATCGGCCTTGCGGCTACTGCCGCTCCTACCCTAGCCCAACAAGCAATGGGCACCGGACCGGTCCAGCTTCAGGATCCGCGCACCAAATATACCGCAAAGCCTTTTCCTGAGCAGCGTCAGCCATGGCCAGCACTTGCCAGCAAAATGGACCCTCGCCCCGATCATGGCGAGCGCAGCTACAAGGGATCAGGCAAGCTTCAGGGTCGTAAGGCGCTGATTACCGGTGGGGATAGGCGAGGCGACGCGGCTTGCTCGCGATCGATTATGGCAACAACCATTTGGTCGGAAAGCCATAGGCCCAGCCACCGTCCAACAAGCGCCATGCCAGCCTCTTCTCCGAGAGACAGTGCGGCGTCACGGCGCAATGCGCCGAATGTCATGCCGCAACGCAATTTGAGCAACGCCTGCAATTCGGCATCGTCGATAGTCCTGATGCGGCATTGCTCGCCCTGACGCCACAAGAGCGCGACATCGGGCGTGTCCAGATATTGTGGCGCGGGTGGTTCCTTCTGATCAACCAGGGCCGACCATATGACAAAACCATTGGTTTGGAGATGCAGAAGGTCGATTGACGGCGCGAACGTCAACACTGCGCGATCCCAATCGACATCGTCCAAACCGTCCAGCCCAACGGCATAGCTGTCGGCTGCGACGAACAGGTCTTCCAGTGCAACCTCGATGCTGGCGATTTCCGCGATCTCGGGATCGGCCGCGTGAAGCCGTGCAGGCGTTGTCGGAAAATCGCGTCCATATGCGTCAAGCGTCCAGTTGCTCGGCGGGACGCTGTCGATGTGATGCACGGCCGCATGAAGAAACATATCCTCACCGATCCACGCACGGGTTCGCGGAAAGCCGACTTCCAGACAGGTGAAAAAGAAGGTCCGCCCGGCTTCATTAGCCCGACAAATCGAAGCGTTCGATGCGTGATTGCCTAGCGGCAATAGGCTAATCAGGACGGGCTTTTAGGCTTTCTGCCTGTTGGTTCAGCTCCTTGGCCTTCACTTTGGCTGAATCGCGAATGGATTTTGCCTGCTGTTCCAGCTTGTCAGCTTCTGCATCCGCCTGCGCTTCGATGGCGCGTCCCTGATCTTCCAGCGCATCAGCTTGGGAATCGCGAGCCTTCGCTGCGGCCCGATCGACACGATCTGCCGCTCGCCCCCCACGCTCTGCAGGGCCATCCCCCTCATAGGGTACGCCAGAAGCATTCGCTGCAGCTTCATCCCTTGCGGCGCCCACCTTTTCCTTCGGGCCGTCGCAGGCGGCAATGATACAGGTGAACACTGCGGCGGTCAGGAGCATCGTGGTCGTTCTCATGCTGCACCAACCTTTGGGATCAATGCTCGTTTCTCGGTTTAGGGGACATATCGTGTGAGTCACGACGCTCGTTCAGGGAGCCGGAAGACTGGCCACCTAGCGCATTGCGGGCGCTCTACTTACCTAGCGGACCTATTGGTTGGAACCTTCTGATACTCAATTAAGATTGGGCTCTACCGAAACCGATTGTGCCCAATCCCTCGGCACCCAGTCGTGAAGTTAGATCAGGGGGCCGTCACGGATTAATCATGCCATCACTCTAGCATTTCCGGTTGGTCTGCCCCCCGCCAATCGCAAGCTCTCCGGACGGCGTGCGAAGTCCAGGTTACGTTGTGGGGAATTTGCAGGTCATTGCGTCAAACGTGTTCATCAACGAGATCCATGACGACAATGCTGGCACTGCCGCAGGCGGGCGAGTTTGTGGAGATCGCCGGCCTGGCCGGCACTGACGTCACCGGCTGGAGTATCGTGCCCTATAATGGCAATCCGGCGCAGCGCAGCAGTTACAGCAGCCAGAGGCTGAACGGCGTCATTGGCGACCAGCAAAATGGCTGAGGCCCGCTTACCGCATGAGGCCTGCGGCGCGCAGCGCGTCGTGGATGACTTTTTCCACCCCTGCTGTGCCTGATACTGCCGGGCGTGAGGGTTCGGAGGGCAACGCTTCCAGCCGGCTTATCCTTGATACCGGCAGAGTAGGTGTACCCTCATGGGCTTTTCCGGCCGATTGCGCGCATTTGCGCTCCGTCCCGGTCTCCAGCAAACCCCAGGATGATGCGATCCGGCGCGTGGATGAGATACCCGCTTCGAGCATATGCGGCATCGCCATGCCGCAAGCATCCCGCCCGGTCGTGGCCAGTGGCGTGCCATGGCCCATATTGGCAATGCGATAATCTTCGATAAGCGGGCGTCCGGCTGCGTCGTTCCAGGCGCGCCGACGATGGCCGGCTATCTGTTCCGAAGCGTCCGGCGCCGGCTCGAGACCGTGGACTGACAGCCATTGAGCAAGAATTGCGTCTGCATTGGTGCTGCTGACCGTTGCGTCGGCGCTTCCATGCCATATCGAAATGCGTGGCCAAGGGCCATCATGGTTCGACGCGCGACGGACCCGGTCACCCAGATCCTTCGTGCTGAAGGCTCCCGCCTCCCGCATCGCTTCGAGCGCCTGCGGGATGTTGGACGCCGATCCGTGCGGCAGGCCGGCGATGATCGCACCGCCTGCGAACAATTCCGGGTAGCTGGCAAGCATGACAGAGGTCATTGCGCCCCCTGCGGAAAGACCGGTCACGAATATGCGGGACGGGTCAGCACCATGGGTATCCACCATCGCCATGATCATCTCTCGGATAGACAGCGCCTCGCCTCGATCGCGGGCATTGTCGGCGGGAGAAAACCAGTTGAAACAAAGATTGGGGTTGTTTGCGCGCTGCTGCTCTGGAAACAGCAGCAGGAAGCCATGTTCATCCGCTAATTGTGACCAGCCCGAGCCGCAATCATAGCCTGCGGCGGTTTGCGTGCAGCCATGCAATATGACGACCAGCGCCGGTTTTTCAGCGATCTGATCGGGAACATATATCTTGGCGCTCAACGCGCCGGGGTTAGTCCCAAACGCGTCAAAGGCTGCCAACCTGCTTGAACCACCGGCAACAGGTTGGATCGGCTGACTGGCTCGCATTGCTGCCAGTCGGGCGATTGTAGCGGATAATCTCGTCACGCGAAAATCTCCTATCCTGCAACAGCAGCCATACATCCTGCGACAATCTGCTTATGCTGCACTGCACAATATGGTGCGGCTCGACCAGCTTGCAAGGTGTAGGGCACCTGTTCTCTCCGAAGTAGAGACAATATATGGAGGCTCGCTGATCGACCGCGTGACGCCACGCAAGTCGTGAAACGCTTGAGATAAGAGGGAGCGGAGCGCCTGGCGCAGTCAGCGGCTGATCGTGCCTGTCGAGCGCTATGCAAGCGCGGTCCCTTTTAAAGACGATGGCGCGTTATCATGATGGCCATAGCGCGCACGCGAAGGCCATATCCACTTAATGAGCACGCTGTCCGATGAGCTCTGATGCTCGGCCACAACAGCATCGGAAGATTCTATTGGTCGCCGCGGTCGCCCTGCCCTGGCGTCACCTTCGTCTTGGCAGGCTGACGGACATCTGCTGCCGGGGATTTGCCGACATCGTCAGACACGGTGGACTTACCTCCATTGCCCGCCGCACATACCGCTTGTCTGTGCCAGTCAACTCTCGATCTGCCATGGTCACTCTCCATGTCGATGACAAACGCATAACCAAGTGAGCGGTTCGGACGACTGGAATTCAGGGGGCGGAAACGCCATTTGGGATTTGGAGGTCAACGATGGCAAATGGTTGGGCATCTGATTGCGTAGTGCAACATCAGATCGACGATAGGATCAAGGAGGCTGTTCAGCGCGCGCGAACGATGATGCCATCCGGCAAGAGCGCGGAATATTGCGACGATTGCGGCGAGGACATTCCGCTGCGGCGCCGGCAGGCGTTGCCCAGCGGCCGGACATGTGATGCTTGCCAGTCGAAACGTGACGCGACTGCCCGTTCCGTTGACATCAATGCCGAGGCAGCAAGGATAGTCAGTTAAGATAATTCGCCGCAGACTTTGCCAGCCGCGCTGGCGGTTCAAATGCAGATAGGTGGGATCAAGGGCAACCGCTCTACCTTCGCGGCACATCATGGCTTTGGGGTCCGGCGTCGAATTTTCTTGTCGGAGAGCTCGACCCAAACCGGCGCATGGTCGCTCGACTTCTCCCAGCCCCGCACATAAACATCGACCTGGGCATCGATGAGCCGGTCCCGCAGCAGTGGACTGAGCAACATATGATCGATGCGCAGGCCCGCATTTCGGCCGTAGGCGTTTCGGAAATAGTCCCAAAAAGTGTAGATCGTCTTGTCCGGATGGATGGTCCGAAGCGCGTCCGTCCAGCCCTGATCGAGAAGCCGGAAAAATGCGGCTCGGACTTCGGGCGCGAACAAGGCATCGTCGAGCCAGCGTTCGGGTTTGTAGACATCGCGGTCGGTCGGCATGACATTGAAATCGCCGAGCAGGATCACCGGAACGCCGGATTCCATTAGCTCCGCCGCATGATCGATCAACCGGTCGAACCAACGCAGCTTGTAATCGAACTTTGGTCCGGGACGCGGATTTCCGTTCGGGAGATAGAGGCCAGCGACCAGCACGCCGTTGACTGCCGCCTCAATATAGCGACTTTGGCTGCTATCGGGATCATTTGGCAATCCGCGCCGGGTCTCATGAATTTCGCCGACACGGGCAAGGATGGCGACGCCGTTCCAGCTCTTCTGGCCATGCCAGATTGCCTGATAGCCAAGATCGCGAAACGCGATTTGCGGGAACTTCTCTCGGGGCGCCTTCAGTTCCTGGAGAACGACGATGTCCGGTGCGGCCTCGGCCAGCCAGCGAAGCAGGACCGGAAGACGGCCGTTGACGCCATTCACATTATAGGTGGCGATCTTCACAGGTCTGGCAGGATCTGGTCGGCACGGCCCCATTGCGCGAGTGCCTTGGACCGTGCTCGCTTAACCATCTCGGCGGCATCGCCGATATGCCAGTGGGCCGGACTGTCCAGATCGCGCAACTCCTCCCAGCTGAGCGGCACCGCGATCGGCGCTAACGGCCGCGAACGCGCGCTGTACGGCATGACAGCAGTGGCGCCGCGCTGGTTGCGAAGATAGTCGATGAAGATGCGTCCGGCGCGGCTGGCCTTGGCCAGGGCCGCAGTGAACCGCTCAGGGTCGGCCTGCGCAAGGGCCATGGCGAAGCGGTGCGCAAAATCCTTGACCACGGGCCATTCGGCGGTCGGGGTGAGCGGGGCGATGACATGAATACCCTTGCCGCCGGTTACCATCGGGAAGGTTGCGAGGCCCATCTGACCCAGCACGTCCTGAACATGAAAAGCGGCCGAGACAACATCCTTGAATTCCAGGCCCTCGTCGGGGTCGAGATCGAACACCAGTCGGTCGGCCTTCTCGACGTCCTCGATCCGCGCGCCCCAGCCATGGAACTCGATCGTGCCCATCTGGACACAGGTCAGAAGTCCGGCTGGCGTGTCAACGAACAGATAGGGCTCGTCATGACCATCCTTCTCGCGGATCGCGACATGCTTGACGTCGTCACCAAAGCTGCCGGCATCATGCTTTTGAAAGAAGCATTTCTTGTCGCGCCCCTGCGGACAGCGCACCAGGCTGATCGGCCGGTTGCCGCACCAAGGCAGCATGATCTCCGCAACGGTTTCATAATAGTCAGCCAGTTGCCCCTTGGTGAGCTTGCCCTCGGGAAAGATTACGCGCTGGCGGTTGCTGATCTTGACAGCGGTGGCGGCGGCAGGAGCGGTCAGCTCGCCGACCGGCGCTTCAATCTCGATCACAACCGCTTCGGGCCTCTTGTCCTCTCGAAGCCCCAGGTAGCTGGAATGGCGCAATACGCCCTCGTCTGTAAACTCGATGAAGGCGACCTCGGCGACGAGCTTCGGCTTGATCCAATGCGCGCCGCGCACGGCAGCCCGGGGAGCCTCCACGGTTGCGGTCTTCTGTTCGAGCGGAGCCATCAAAGCCATCAGGCGCTCTATCTCCTTGCCGGTGAACCCCGTTCCCACCTTGCCCGCGTATCGCAGCACGCCCTTCTCGTTCACTCCCAGCAATAGGGCGCGAAAGCCTCGCTGCTTGTCCGATGGTGTCCATCCCACGACGACGAACTCCTGGCGGCGGATGCACTTGGTCTTGACCCACGACCCTGAGCGCGAGCCAGAATAGCGCGCGTCGGTGCGTTTCGAGATGACGCCCTCCAGTCCCGCACCGCAAAAACTGTCGAAAAGCTGCTCGCCGCGCCCAATGATATGGTCGGAATAGCGCAAATGGCCCTGCCCCTCGCCGATCAGCGCGGCGAGAAGCTCCTTGCGCTCCAGCAGGGGCCGTTGCGTCAGATCTTCGCCGTTGAGCTCGAGCAGATCGAATGCGAAATAGTCGATCGCATTGGGGGCGTCCTTGAGCGCTGCCTGCAAAGCCTGGAAACTGGTCCGACCGTCGGGCAAGACCACCACCGCTTCACCGTCGATCAAGGCACTGTCCGCGTCGAGCGTGACGGCATCGCCGATCAGCCCGGCGAACCGGTCCGACCAGTCCAGCCCCGATCGGGTGTAGGCGCGGCCTTCGCCATTGCCGATGGCGATCAGCGTCCGATACCCGTCATATTTGAGCTCATGCAGCCAGCGATTGCCTGGCGGCACATGGTCGGCAAGAGCCGCCAGTTGCACGGGCTGAAACGGCGGCATGGTACCGCCAGCATTCTTACGCTTCGTCGCCCTGGCAGGCTTCCTCGCTTGCGCCTTGGCTGAAGCAGAGGCCGCTCGCGACGGATTGGCCTTTGATCTTGTAACCGGTTTGCCGGCAGCGATCTCCTCCATCGTACGCCCGCTGTCGATGCTGGTCAGGTGGAGCCCGACCAGATCGTCCGAGCCACCGGCAAAGGCGTCATTTACCTTGCGCAGTATCCATTGCTCGCGTTTTTCCTTCCCACGCGGCTTCAGACGAAACAGAATCCATTCGCCCAGCATCCGGCGCCCATGGAGGATGAAATGAAGATGGCCTTCGGGCAGGGTCGCGCGCGGGTCCTTGCCAGCGATCGGCTCCCACGTTCCATTGTCCCACAGCATGACGGTGCCACCGCCATATTCGCCCTTGGGAATCGTGCCCTCGAACCGGGCATAGTCGAGCGGATGGTCCTCGGTCCGCACGGCCAGCCTCTTGTCATCGGGGTTGGTACTGGGCCCGCGCGTTACCGCCCAGCTAAGAAGAACGCCGTCCAGCTCCAGTCTGAAATCATAGTGTAGACGGGACGCGGCATGTTTCTGGACGACAAAGCCATTGCCGGCGGCGGGCTGCGTCGCTCCCGTCGGCTCGGCAGTGCGCGCGAAGTCACGCTTGGCGCGATATGTTGCGAGACTATCCTTCGTCTTAGCCTGTGCTTTCGCCATGTCGATTTCACGTTCCTCTGCTCCTCAATCCCCAGATCCCCTGACTCGTTCCTGCGCCCCAAACCTGATCGACGCGGCGAACCTGGACAATGATCATTCGGCATCGATAGACCGCACGAACCGGTAGCTTGTCTGCTCGAAGTTCAAGGTCCGGAAGAAATTATGGGCATTGCGGACTTCGATGTCGCTCATCGCTTCGAGCCGCGTGCAACCTTTCTTGCGAAGCGACGTCACGGCTTCATCGACCAGAGCGGTGGCGATGCCCTTTCTTCGGTGCGCCTCAGCAACGAGCAGCAGCGTCAGTCTGCCGACCAGCCCGTGCTGGATCGTGGGAATGACAGCCCAGGCGCAGCAGCCGACTAGCTCTCCCAATTCAGCGACGGCCATGCCGGCCCGCGCCTTGAGCGCTGCTTTCAAGTTCCGGGCGACACCGAGTTCGTCCAGCCTTACCCCGGACAGCTGTCGCACCAAAGGGACGAGCGCTTCCGCGTCGGCAGTTTTGGCTGCGCGGATGAACAGTTTCTTTTCGGGCACTGGCGCAGGGGGGGAACGGCGGGCGCTTGGGCGAGATGCTGACCTGACACTCGCAGCCTGCCTGGCACCGGTTTTATCTCGACCTTTTGGATCTTCTGCTTTGTTCCGGCCTTTTGATTGTCCTCTGCTTGGCGGTTCTTGCTGTTCTCGAGAGCTGTGTTTTAGGCGCGGCCGGATGGCCGATTTCAGATCTTGGTCGTCGCCATCATTGCCGCCTGAGGGTCGGGCTTTCGATGCCGATCTGACGGGACTGCTTTCCGCCGATGTCTTCCAGGTGCTTGCGGCACTTGCCCGCAGATAGGCCTCGATGTCTTGCGCCGACGCTTCCAGCCCTTTTGCGCCAATGCCGAGCAACGGCTTGCCGGCTGCATCGGTCAACCCGAACTTGCCATAATCGCCGAGACCGGGTTTGCGCCTGCGCGATTTTACGAGCTTGAGGCCACGATGCTCGGCCATGTCGCGCAGTTTTTCGTCGATCGCCACCTCTGCCATCTTACGACAACCCTTTAGCTGGCCTCCGGTTCATGGAGCCGCGGATCCCAAGTCGGCGCGCGACTTTCATCCGGCCTTGTTTCTGATTCGACTCGTCTAACGAGAGGGAACGCGTCATCGGTTATTTCGCTGGATGCTGATGCGCGCGTGCCGTTTCAAAAAGTCTTCGATGATCGAGCGTGTCGCGTTCGATCATGAGGCGCACACGCTGTGCATCTCGTTCCGTCAGACCGGCAAATATCTCTACTATGACGTGCCTGCCATCATCTTTGACGAGCTGTGCAGAGCCGTCTCGGTGGGCACATTTTTCAACGAACAGATCAAGGGGCGCTTCGCCTGCCGTCGCGACCCGCACCGCCGGCGCTTTGGCCCGACGGATAAGGACCGTCAGGTCTCTCCGAGCACCCGATAGACCGACATCAAATGCTGTCCTGCAATGGCGCGTGCGCGGGGCGATCGCACGGTCTCCTCATTGGTTTCGTGGAGCATCGTCAGCATATCGAGCACTTCCTGACGTGGCATGCCGGTTTCGAGCAAATGTGTGCCGATCAGCGCCACCAGATTGCTCCAGAGCGTAATCGCGCCCTCTGCGAACGCAGTCTCATCATCGTCTCTGCCCGACATATTGCAAATCAGATCGGTCATGAAATTACGCCCGCTTGCGTGTCGTCGTCTTCGCCGGGGACTTGGCAGCCGGCTTTTTATCGGCGCTCTTGGCTGCCTTCTTGGCAGGTGCCTTCTTCGTTGCGGACTTGGAATCGCCGCTGCCTAACGATTTCTTGAGCGCAGCCATCAGATCAACGACGTTGCTGCCGCGCGGATCGGCTTCACTGTCGTCCGCGTCGATGTTGAGGGTTTTTCCCTTCTTCTTTCGCTCGATCAGGTCCTTGAGCGCATCGACGTAGCGGTCATGGAAGTCGCTGGCGTCGAACTTGCCGGTCTTCTTGTCGATCAATGTGGTAGCGAGATCGAGGAGTTCGTCATCGGGATCGCCATCGCCGATCTCGCGGAAATAACTCGCCGCCTTATTGACCTCGTCCGCATAACGCAGGGTTTCCATGACCATTCCGCGGCCGCAGGCCTTGATGCTGACGACATATTCCCGCCCTCGCATCGCAAGCTGACCAAGTCCTATCTTCCGACTGCGCCGGAGCGCCTCCCGCAGCACGATGAAGGCTTCCTCAGCGAGGTCGTCGGCTGGCACGACATAATAGGGCTTTTCGAAATAGATCGCGTCGATGTCGTGGCTATCGACAAACTGGGTCAGTTCGAGCGTCTTCTTGCTCTCCAGCTTGACGCCCTCGATCTCCTTCTCATCGAGAAGGACGTATTCGCCCTTGGCATATTCAAAGCCTTTGACGATCTCGTCGAGATCGACCGGGCCGATGCCGGGCACGACCTTTTCATATTTGATGCGCTTGCCCGATGGCTCGTGAATTTGATTGAACGCGATGGTGGCTCCGCTCCTGGTCGCCGAATAGATTTCGACGGGAATCGAAACCAAGGCCAGTCTTATCTGGCCTTTCCAATAAGGTCGTGCAGCCATGATCGTCTCCAATTCGATCTCCCGATAACTTTCTCCGGTGGACAGCGTTCCCAAGGCCGAGGGCGGTCTCAATTTACTGATGCCTACGGGGCGCCTTGGCCGACAGAAGACTCACGAATTCGGACTGGCTGACACTGCAAGACGAAACGGGTGGATACAAACCAAGTCAAACGGGTTCATACGATCGATGGTCAAAAAGCTGCGTGAATTGAAGATGTCAGACGGGCGCCGGGCGCTCATGGTTGCGCGCGAAAACGGCATATCGATGTCGGCTTTTGCTATTCGAAAGGGCATGGCGGTTGACGAGGCGGCCACCATACCCCTGCAGTCTCGCATACGCTGATCGAGATCAATTTTATTATGCGACGTTCCTACTAGCAGAATGTTATAGCGATCGGATGCACGATCATTTGAAATCTGCGGCGGTAGCTGCTGCAATGCGTGACGACGATCTGGTTCGCGCGCGGGCCGCTATTGTCGATCTGAGCGATCTAAGCGGTGAGCAGCAAGCCATTCTCGACGAATTTGCCAGGCGAATGTCCAAAACAGACGAAGGCTATTATCGCTATCTGCAATTGGCCGCGGATGCCCAAATTATGGCTGAAGATGCAGTTCGAAACGGCGACGACAGCTCCTTGATTGCCGAATTTAAACAACGCGCTGCGTCTTTCCGCAACCGAGCGCGTGCCGCCAGACAGAAGCGTTGACCTGGAGCTCCCGCCAGCGCTGGGCGAGCAGGGGCGCCATGGGTATCGGATGATTGCGTTCTGCTGGGGCATGAATTGCGCGACCGATGAAAGTTTAGCTGCTGACGCCTGGCGGAGGTCCAGTTGTTTGAAAGTCGCTAAGCAGCTTCTCTATCGCGCTCGAACGAGATAGCGAAAAGACACAGCTTCCGCACATCGAGGCTGTGTTCCGCCTATCCTCTTTGAAGGAGGCGATAACAGGGCAGTTCTCAGTCGATCTACCGTTCAGGCAAGCGCGTCGCTGCGTACCCACAAGCTGACGGATCCCGGCGCCACCCGCACCGTCAATCGCCCCTCCCCGTCCGCGACACGCTCTTCGTCGCAATACCCAAGATAGTCGACAAAGGCAGCGTCGGCATGATCGCTACCCAGTTCCACCGTCTTTTCGATACTGTCACGGTTCGTAAGAATGAGTATGGCGCCAGTTTGCTCGTGAGTGCCATGCCGCACGACCATCAGGCAGTGCGGGTCGTCAAAAATGTCCGTCTGCGCGCCATGAGCGAAGCGCTGCCGCGCCTGGACTAGCCGTGGAAGGCAATCAACAGGAGCAATCACTATGTCATGCATCTCACCGTCGCCCCCTGTGTCGCTGTATCGCGCGCCATAGAGGTCGGGATGGAAGAGGCAGGGCGTCCCCTGCTCGCGCATGAGGATCAGGGCATAGGCGTGCGGTTTGAACCAGTCTTCGACCGGCGCCTCCAGTGCCTGCAAGGGCTGCGTGTCATGGTTGCCGACGATCGTCACGGCATGGTCTGGCATCGCAGCGACAAGCGTGTCATCGAACAGGGTGCGAAGGTCAAAGTCGCCACCGGCGCGTGACGCCTCGTGAAAGCGGTGATGCAGCGCCACGTCGAACAGCATCAGCTGCCGGTCGACCTGCTCAAGATATTGGCCAAGCGCCGCCATGTCGGGATGCCAATATTCCGCGACCACAAAAAGTTCGGGATCGACTCTCTCGCGCATATGGCCAACCCAGTCGCGAAAGAACCAGGCGGGTATATGCTTCGCCGCGTCCAGGCGAAAGCCGTTGCAAGGCACTTGCTCGGCGATCCACCGCCCCCAATATTTCAGCTCCTCATAAACCGCGTGATTCCGGAACTCGACGTCGGCGCCCATGAGATAGTCATAATTGCCGTTCTCGCCGTCGACCTCGTCATGCCATTCTCCATCGCCATATTCGTTCACCAAGCGGAACACGCCATCCTCGTCCGGCTGCTCGACATGATCGACGCCGGTGAAGCATCGGCTGTCCCACAGGAATTTTGAATATTGGCCCTGTCGGCCCGGGAAGGTGAAGCGCGTCCAGGCATGAGCCTCGAAAGCCTCGTCCTCGATCTGGTTGCGATCGTCTGGGTTGGCCCGGCGTACGCGCACAGGCTCGGCCTCGTCCGCGCCAATCTTGTGATTGAAGACAACATCGAGAATCACGCCGACACCGGCGTCACGCAGGGCCTTCGTCGCGCGTTCCAATCCGGTCCGATCGCCATAGCGGGTCGCGATCGCTCCCTTCTGGTCGAACTCGCCAAGGTCGAATAGGTCGTAGCTGTCATAGCCCACCGACTGCTGTCCGGATGCGCCCTTGTAGGCTGGCGGTAGCCAGACATCCGTCACGCCCATTGCAGCAAGCTCGCAAGAGGCCTTGGCCACTTCATTCCAGAGCGAGCCATCGGCGGGATAATACCAGTGAAAGAATTGAAGCAGCGTGCGCGGAGCCATGGCAAATCCTTGAACGGAGGCCGCCGCTCAACGAGCTAAAGTTATGCCGGTTGCAGCGCAACAAAAATTCTCGCTGATCTGCATCAGTCGCTGCATCCAATGGGCTTCCTGCGCATTTATGACTGGCCGCGCATTGCGGTATCGGATGGAGGACTGCATGCAGGACGATCTAGACGACCGCATTCGGGTACGGGCCCATGCCATCTGGGAAGCGCAGGGTCATCCTGAAGGGCTTGCCGAAGACCATTGGCGCCAGGCCACCGAAGAAGTGGCGCAGGTCGACAAGCTGGCCGAACTTCCCCCTCCCGTAGCGACAGGAGCAGCGGCAAAGGCGCTCACCAGGACGAAAGTGCCTAAAGCAAAAACTGATCCCGCTGGTTCTCGTCCGCCCCCGCCATGACAGGACCGAGCCGCATTGAGCCAGCATCCTGACCGCCTCGAGAGCGGATCACCCTATCCTCTTGGCGCGAGCTTCGACGGGCTCGGCGTCAACTTCGCCATTTTTTCCGCCAATGCCGATCGGATCGAACTTTGCCTGTTCGATCCGCGAGGCCGCAAGGAAATCGCCCGGCTGACCTTGCCGGAATGTACCGATGAAGTCTGGCACGGCTATCTGCCCGATGCGCGGCCGGGCCTCCTTTATGGCTACCGTGTCCATGGCCCTTACGCGCCTGAGCAGGGCCATCGCTTCAATCCCAACAAGCTGCTGCTCGATCCCTATGCCCGGCGGGTGTCGGGCAGCATCAAATGGAATGACGTGCTGCACGGCTATCCGGTTCGAGGCCGGCGCAAGGATCTGGGGTTCGATCGACGCGACAGTGCCAGCGCCATGCCCAAGGCCGTCGTCACCCATGACAGTTTCGACTGGTCGCGCGATGTCCGCCCCAATGTCCCTTGGTCGGAGACAGTGATCTATGAGGCGCATGCGAAGGGCCTGACGAAGCTGCTGGAGGCGGCGCCCGCGCAGGAGCGCGGGACGTTTGCGGCGCTCGCTCATCCCAGGGTCATCGACCATATGAAGCGGCTGGGCATCACAACCCTGGAACTGATGCCGATCCACGCCTTCACTCAGGATCGCTTCCTGTTGGAAAAAGGCCTGCGCAACTATTGGGGCTATAACAGCCTCAGCTTCTTTGCGCCCGAGCCAAGCTATTTTTCCGGCGATAGCCATGACGAATTGCGCGTCGCAGTGCGGCGGCTGCACGCGGCCGGGATCGAGGTGATCCTGGACGTCGTCTATAATCATAGCTGCGAGGGCAGCGAGCTTGGCCCGACACTATCATGGCGCGGAATCGACAATGCGACCTATTACAGGCTGCTACCCGAGGACCCGCGCTACTGCCTCAATGACACCGGCACCGGCAACACCTTCAAGCTCACCCAGGCCCGCGTGATCCAGATGGTGGCCGACTCGCTGCGCTACTGGGCCACAAGCTTCGGGATCGACGGTTTCCGCTTTGACCTCGGGCTGACACTGGGTCGGACCGATCATGGTTTCGACCCCAATGCGGGTCTCTTCGACGTACTGCGCCAGGATCCGATCCTTGGCCGCCTCAAGCTCATCACCGAGCCATGGGACGTAGGTATGGGCGGCTATCAGCTCGGCAATTTCCCGCCCGGATTTGCCGAATGGAACGACAAATATCGCGATACCGCGCGGCGCTTCTGGCGAGGCGATCCCGGGCAACGCGCCGATCTGGCCGCCCGGCTTTCAGGATCGGGTGACCTGTTTGATCGTCGCGCGCGTCGCCCCTGGGCGAGCGTCAATTTTCTCACCAGCCATGATGGCTACACCCTCGCTGACCTCGTCTCTTATGAAGAGCGGCACAACGAGGTCAATGGCGAGGATAATCGCGACGGCCATGACAATAATCTTTCGCGCAACTGGGGCGCGGAAGGACCGACCAAGGAGCCGGTCATCCTAGCCACGAGAGGCAAGGTAAGACGAGCCATGCTCACGACTCTGCTCGCCTCGCTCGGTACGCCGATGCTCGTGGCCGGCGACGAGTTTGGCCGCAGCCAGGGCGGCAATAACAATGCCTATTGCCAGGATAATGACATCAGCTGGCTCGACTGGTCGTTGATGGAGGGAGAGGAAGGCAAAGCCCTCTTCGCCTTCACCGCGCGGCTGATCGCCCTGCGCAAGGCTCATCCGGTGTTGCGCGCATCGACCTTTCTCTACGGGCAAAATTCTCCGGGGTTCGGCATCAACGACATCGAATGGTGGGACGAGCGCGGGCAGCAACTGTCCCGGGAGGACTGGGATAATCCCGAAGGACGCGCGCTCGTCATGCGGCGG
>JAESGL010000516.1_pt1 | contig 15474 bp, 15 predicted proteins | sample 9269711 | NCBI WGS metagenome assembly JAESGL01 (sample SAMN14515918, study PRJNA621676) | algae metagenome | isolation source: Kastovskya adunca ATA6-11-RM4 and co-occurring heterotrophs from soil and... | place: Chile: Atacama Desert | collected 2011-06-27
AGGCTGCTATGCCCTTGCGCGCCGATGATGATATGGTCGTGGACGCCGATACCCAGCCGCTTGCCGGCCTCGACGATCTGGCGGGTGATCTCGATATCCTGCTTGCTGGGCGATGGATCGCCCGACGGGTGATTATGCACCAGGATCAGGGCTGCCGATCCCAATTCCATCGCCCGCTTGATAACCTCGCGCGTATATATGGCCGCCTGGTCGATCGATCCGTCACCCATATTCTCGTCGCGGATCAGCATGTTGCGGCTGTTCAGCTACAAATTAAACTACGAACAAGCGCGGAACCGCAGTTTCGCGCGATTTTAGCCCCTCAGACGCCGGACCAGATGCTTTTATTGATCCTCGCCGCTCATCCAATCGGGGCGATCCGGTCTGCGAGGCGAGGGAGCAAATCGCTGAGGATGGCTCCTACAGTGCGAGCAGCGCAAATGCGATCCGACTGTTTCCATTGCGGTGTTCCGGCAATGGACGAGGAACCACCGGTTGAGTTTGTGGGCATCGAGAACTCCTGAATGGCCGCATTTACAGATGATGAAGAGGTTCGCTTGGCGTCTCGCGTAGTCGCCTAAATCACGCAGCGTCGGGTTAGCGCCCACTTCAAAGCGCGAATGTCATCTGACGAGCATCGGGGATCGGCTGTTGCTTGTCCCATGCTGCTAAGATGCTCTGAGCCAGTTCGAGCGCCGCATTCTCTCGCAGGCGTTCTTTCGGTGCAGTCAGTGCCACTCTTGCCCAACCGGGCGCGTGAAGAAGGTTCTGCGCGAGCCAGAGGGAATCAGGCTGGTTCATGAGAACGAGTATAAGAACAAAAAGAGAACATGGCAATACGGAGGTGAGCGCGGTCCATGGCTACCAAGCCGTGGCTGACGGGCTCGATGCATATCAATTTCTGGCATAGCCGTCGCGGAGTCGAAGGATCATGAGTCGTGCCTTTGTCAGATTTCTTAATGATTTCGACAGCGCCGGCTGGCACGTTATGACTGAAGGCGGACTTCGACCGAGTTGATGGGATACAACCCCGTATCTATGAGTGAAGTCGCCTTCGCCAAAGGATGTGAGGGCATGGCTATGGTGGCGCTGTGGGTCGGGCTGGATGTTGGAGATTATCATACGCACATCTGCGTCATTGACGAATATGGCACGGTGCAATTGGAAACCTCGGTAGAAACCCAGCCGTCCAATATAGCCTCGACACTGTCGGACTTCCCTCGACACTCGATCAAAAAAATCGTGATGGAAGCTGGCCTGCCGTGCAGCATGATCTGCCGACATCTCCGTGCTTTGAGCTATCCCGCTGCGATATTCGATGCGCGTCGTATTGCTCGCATACTGTCGCTGTCAGGCAGCAAAACAGACAAGAATGATGCCCGGGGCATAGCGCAGATCGCTCGCGTTGCAGAAAGCGCTCTTAAAGAAGTTCACGTGAAAACCCCGGATATTGAGCGTCTGCGCGGCGAACTGGTCCTGCGGGACTCTCTTGTGCGTCAACGCGTCGCGGCAGAAACCGCGATGCGGAATACCTTTCGAGTCTATGGCGTGAAGCTAAAATCAACATCTAGCTCTGCGGTATTGCGGGCGCGTGTCAGCGAGGCGCTTAAATCGCTTGGCGATCACGGGATAGCCCTAGGTGGCCAAGTCACTCCGTTGCTAGATCTGTGTTGCTCCCTTCGATCGTGCGTCGCCAGCATGGATTTACGTCTGAAAGCAATCGCGCAAAAGAACGAAGTTACCCGTCGCTTCATGGAAATTCCTGCTGTCGGCCCTATCTGCGCGTTGTCCTTTTACACGGCTGTCGGAGAACCTGATCGATTTGCTCGATCCAAAGATATAGCTGCCTATCTTGGCTTGGCTCCGCGTGTGAGGCAATCGGGCAATTCGTCCCGCTTGGGTCGGGTAACCGGCTACGGTAACAAGCTGACCCGAAGTCACTTGGTGATGGCTGCTCGGTCGCTGAATCGGAAGAATACCATAGCACTCAGCGATCTCAGGACATGGGGCGAGGGAGTAATGGAACGCTCTGGATCGTCCAAAGCCCGCGTCGCTATAGCCCGGAAGCTCGCAACGATCATGCTCGCCATGTGGAGGGATGGAAGGTCATTCCAGCCATTCCGTGAGGCAGATCAGATGTAAGAATAGTCCCGGGACCTCGAGAGTGGTTCTAGAGTTGTACTCTGCGTAGGTGCCGGAGGCCTGGGACTATGCAGCAACGGCGCATCCAAGGCCATGCCGGTAATTATCGACCCGGCCCAATATGGCGAATGGCTCTCGATTTATTATGAGGGAGCATGTGCGATGGCGCAGCCGTTCGGGTCGGATCGGATGCAGGTGCAATGAAGACGGACAAGGAATGGGAGAGGTTCTGCGCTAACCAAGCGGAAGCAGCAGACCGTCAGGAACTTGAGCAGACGCGGGAATATCAGGCAAAGCTCAAACAGGAGCGGGAAGAACTTGAGCGCAATCCGCTCTTCGGGATTTTCTAGAACCCGGCAACCGAAGTCGCCGGGTCTATCTAGAGTTTAGCTGTAGCCTTTAAAACGACCTTGGCTGTACATCTTCGCTATCTGCGCTGCCGTCGCTGCGGACGAAGCACTGTTTGCGGATAGATTGCCAATTTGTCCCGCGATGCCTGTCGGCTGGCCAACTGCGATGGTGTGAGCAGTAGCGGCAATATTCGTGATGTTGCTTTTGATCTCCTCATGCGCCTGCATCTTTGCCTGAACGACCGGCATATGTTCGTAGATATGCTTGTGCATGGTGCGCTCTAAAACCTCATGACGTTTCGCCGCCATTCGGTGCTTTTCCTCTGCTGCCTGCACTGCTGCCTTCGCATCAGCAACGCCGCACTCTGCTGCGAAGATCGCCTCCTTGGCAGCGCGCATTTCCTCAATCAGTTTGTCGATAGCATTGTCTGCCATTCTCGTTCTCCTTCATTCACTGTTCTAACTATCTCGTCATGCTAGCGGCTGTGCAGGGGCCAAGGGGACGCTCATCAGTCGGCATGTGATTTCAATGGCAATGATCAGCCTTTGGTCTGCCGTTAGCTCTTCCTCGATCAAGTCGAGTTCGTTCAGCACGATTGCGCGCAGTGCATCCATGCTCATAGCAGGTAGTCCTTTATCTGAACGAACTGGCCGTGGTTATCTTCGATGATCTCATTGTTCATCAGGGTCGATCCAGCCTGCGTCACAATGGCGTGCTTTTGAAATGTCCAAAAGAACGTGCTGAGATAGCTATTCGGGATCACGCCTTTGACGCCGATCAAATGCGCTAGGATACTAGCTGCGCGTGTTGTGTCTGAGTGATTGAAATGGTCGGTCGATGGGAAGGCCAAAAGCGTAGCATTCTGGCGCTTAAACTCGATCGGAACAATATAATGAAATAGGTCGGCACCGGCGGCCATTTCCGAAACAGCTTTTGCGATATTTTGGGGATATGCCAGATGAACACATGACGATCCTGCATGGGCTGCGCTGTTATGCCCATCGCCCCAATTGCTGAGACTGTGAAAATGCGAAATCCCGCTTTCAGTGCGATACTCTGCTGCGGTGTTGAGGATCGTTAGAAAGTCGTAATCCGCGTCTGGTCCTTGGGCCGCTGGCGCTGTGAATGCACTTTCATCGATCATCTTGCTTGATGCCGATGCGCTGGCAAATCGGGACAAAACAGGGTGTGTCATTATGCTCTCCTTCTGCTGACACACTATTTATAAAAATCAGGAAATATCGGTTCGATAAGAGCCGGTCATGCCGACTGGTAAGTATGTGCATGAGGATCACGATTAACGGTGTGCTGCACACCATAGAGGATTGGGAAAAGCTGTCAGGCGTTCAGGCCGATACGATCAAGGACCGGCATCTGCTCGGCTATGTGGGCGATGTTTTGCTGCTATCTAGGCGCGAATGGCGATTGATGGACGATCTAGCCGATGCAGAACCAACGGATGATTATGAGAAGGTCATCCGTAAAATGATAAAGGCTGAAATCCCGCAATTCAGGTTCGACATCGTTGTAGAGTTGTGCAGAGACGTAGGGCTTGGGGTGTTCAAGCCAAGCGCATTGAGGCGTAACCTATCACGCGGAAACCAGCGTAGTGCCATAGCGGTGAACAATTGGAACGAGCCGGTCGATGGCGGGCTTCTGAGTTATTACGGCCCGAAGGATAAGCCGCGTTGGTTATGGATGGAAAAGCGTGCAGACCAATTCCGTCGGTGGGGGACGCCATACGAAAAGTGACAGTGCGATGCCCATTTGGGTTGCTCAGGTCTAGCTGTCATGGGAAAGCCCGGTCGATAGACCGGGCTTTCTTCAATTCATTTTATGATAGACCCATTCACTAATTCTGATGACGGTCCAGACAATGGAGAGAACCGCCGCCACTTGAGGTAGGAACTGTGCCACGGTGCCGAGAGCCAAACCGGCTGATAGAACGTCACCAATGGTTTTTGCATTTTCTGCATGATCTAGCATCACTGCACCACCTGACCGACGGCATCAGCAAGCGGCGTAAGCTGTCTCATGTACGCTGCTGTCGAAGCCGATACCAAGCCGACAATCGGTGTGATGATTCGCCAGTTGCGGAAGATAAATGTCGCGACGATCTTTGCGCTGGATCGGACGGGTTTAATCGGTAGCTTCATCGTCACCCTCCCATTTGCCCTTGAGGGCTTCAACAAGGGCAGGGGCTTCAATGTCTGAGGATGCTGGATCGACGGCAACGATGATCTTGAACAGCTTGTCGGAAACGCGAGTAGCTGTCGCCTTCGCGAACTGCACGGTGATGACGCTGCGATTGTGATATGTGACCGAGCCAGCTTCGGCAAGGTCTACGCCAAACAGCGCGGCGGTTTGAGCGTCCTTGAATGAGGCGACCTTGACCTCTGGTGTGATTTGCTTTGCCTTCTTGGCCATCGGTCATTCCCCCATAATGTGTGATCCGTGCGAGTATTTACGCATTTGGGGATCACACATTCTGGCGGACGCTGTTTAGGCTGCGTCCCAGACTGCAATGATGTTTGCTAGGCGCTGACGCTCTTGTTCAAGCTGGATTTTGCTGCCGTTGAGGATGCTTACATGCTGGGCAATTACCTGAGCAGTCACATAGTCGAGTGCCGTGTCGGTAGCCGCATTAGCGTCTTCCATCATTTCATCGACAGCGGCCATCCTTAGTTCGATTGCTTCAAGGCTGGCTTCAACCTGCTGGCGCTGTGTTAGGTTTGGATTTGCGTATTGGTTCATAGGTATTCCTCTCTTTCTTGTAATTATCGGATTAGATGAACGTCCATTTCAGCCGCAGGTTGTTGATCGAGAAGTTCAAGTAGTTGCCGCTGATTTGTCGGGAGTAGTAGTCGCCCTGATTGACCATTCCGGTGTCAGTGTTGCCCTTGAACGGGATAACTTCGATAGTCACGTCACCGGTGAACGTGTCCGGGTCAGGGCCGTCGAAGTTCGTTGTGAGTGCGGCGGTGAAGGATCGCGAAGCGTAGGTGCTCTGCGCTGTGCCGGTCCACGAAGCACTTGCCAGAAGAACGCCATTCTTCTTGATGTAGATGCTCAAGCCTCCGTCTTGGAGATAGTCGATGTAATATGGCTTGCCGCTCTGCGTGGTGGTCGATCGCCCTGTTTGATAGGTGAATGCGAGATTGCCTTCTAGCAGGTAGCTGCCGTAGCCGGTGGTCTGGCCAAGTGTTCCAGAATACATTGTAGCGCCAGGATTGCCTGCCGCTGTCACAGGGCCAAGACGCTTCACGAAGCGCTGTAGAGCCAGCGCCTCCGGGTTGATCGTGCCGCCAATCATCGCGTTACCGGAGATGCGAATGTCACCCTGAATATCGACACCACCACCGCCGTTGCTATCAGCGAAGACGGTCAATTGTGCGCGGCCACCCGACACGGCATTGACCTGCCAATATGCAGCGGTCTTACCGTTCAGATTGTTGATTGCGGTCTGCTGGACGTTTACCGAAGAATTGAGTGTCGAGACGCTATTGTTCAGGCTCGCAATGGACGAGTTGGCTGTAGCGATTGCTGTCTGCGCGCTATTGATGGATGCCTGCTGAGTGGTCGCTACTGCGCTGCCGTTGCCAGCAGAGTAGCTGCAAGGCGTCGGTGCATTGGCGAATGTCTCGCGCACTTGCGGGCGCATGAACCATGCCCAGCTATCAGACTGGTTGCTGAGCGTTCCGAATTTGCGGAGATACAATCGAGCCTTCACAGCATCGGAAGGGGCTTGCCCCTTGAAGCCGACCTGCGTCCAGTTGCCCATGCTCGTGCCACCGCTCAGTGGAGTTAGGGCGCCAGACGATGGAGTTGAGACCGCACCGCCAGATGCGTTCTGGAACTGGAGATAGACTTGCACCTGACAGCGATGCGCTGCGACTTGGACTGAAACATCGTACCATTTGCTTGGCTGGATCGTGATGTCCTGCATCCAGTCGGAACTTCCCGAACTGCTGCTGTTCTGCTGGTAAATGCTTATCGCGTTAACATATTGCGGATGCCAGTCGTTGCCGCCGCCGTTGATGGGAAACACGATATTCGACTGACTGTTGATGCCAGTCCACCAGCCGGAAGTATCGACAGCAAATTCCGTGTTGGTCAGGAGATTGCCGCCGCCAGTGCTATACTGAGCAGTCAGATTTGCTTGCGTGGTCGCCGTTGATGCTGCGCTAGATGCAGTCGCGGCCGAACCAGATGCGGCGCTTGCACTTGATGATGCTTCATTGGCTTTGGTCGATGCGGTGTTCGCGGAGTTGCTTGCCGATGTTGCGAACGATCCAGCATTAGACGAACTGGTCGCGGCGCTCGACGCGCTGCCAGCAGCCGCGCTTGCGCTATTCGAGGCATTATTTGCCTGTGTCGCTGCCGTGTTGGCCGAGCCGCTAGCCGACGAGGCTGAATTGCCTGCATTGGTGGCGCTGGTCTGGGCATTGGACGCACTGGTCGCCGCTGCGCTCGCCGATCCGGCAGCGCTCGCACTTTCGGTAACGTCTTCAATGCGAAGTCCGACGACACGCGCATCATGCACGGACCCGGCTTGACCGGCATCGTTCTGGGATTGGACGAAGGGCTTGAAGCGAAGGATATTTGCCGGAATACCGAGATTGAACTCGAAATAGCTCCAGGCCGTCACACCGGCATTAGCCGCACGGCTATATGGGAACGAATATGATCCGTTGGCCAATTGTCCCTGAATGCCGACATTAACCGGATATGCAGACGATGAGCCACAGCGCGCATAACCCGAGATACGAAAAACGCGATCATTGGTTTGTGGTAGCGGAATGAACTCTGCGCCTTCGGTTGCATCACGCGCCTGACTACGCAGTTCCTTGGTCGTGCCCAGCGCGCCGTTAGAATAGCTGGTGACAGATACCGAGCCATTCCACATGCCGGTGCTACCGTCTTCGAATGTCGGCTTCGCGATGAAATTGCCGGTCGCGTAACTGCCCGCATAAAGAGCCTGAGCCGCTGAGGTCGATGCGCTGTTGCCTGCATTCGATGCCGACGTGCTAGCCGCCGATGCGCTGTTGCTGGCGCTGGTTGCACTGCCAGATGCGGCATTTGCGGAGTTGCTGGCGTTTGTTGCCTGTGTCGATGCAGTGTTGGCGCTGCCAGCGGCATTGTTGGCCGAGGTCGATGCATTGCTCGCACTGGTCGATGCCTGACCCGCTGATGTCGCCGCATTGGTTGCACTGGTCTGGGCCGATGAAGCGGACGAACCAGCAGCCGATTGACTTGCGGATGCCTGAGAAGCGCTATTGGCCGCTGCGCTGGTTGATCCGGCTGCGCCTGTGCTTTCGGTGATATCCTCAATGCGGATGAACGAATAATCGACCGTAACCGTGGAAGACGCGGCCAAGAGGCGCAGCAAGCAACGGATGCTGGACGCGCCGGCTGCAATCATTGCGTTGGTCGTGGATGCCGGAACCGTGCCGGTCAGTTCAACCCATTGGTTCAGAGCCGTGAAGGTGTAAGTCGACTGGACTGTGCCATTGCCCATCGTGCTGCCGGTCGTATTCACGCCAATGCGGAAAAGCTGAAGCTGGGCAAAAACGGAGCCGGTCTGCTGACGGACTTTTGCAGTGATACGATAAACGCGATCCGCTTGGAGCGGCATCATTCCGATATTGCCAACGTCGGTCTGAGCAGTCGCCGTGACGCGCATGGATCGACCGACATCGCTGTTGTTGACGAAAGCAAAGGTCGAATTCGCGGTGATCGGGTTTAGTGCAGCCGGTAGACCGCCAAAGCCCTGTTGCCAGAATTTGCCGTCTTGCTGGAAATCAGATGGCATCTGAGAAGCTGCGCTGAGCTTTGCGGAGACATCGGACGAGTTTGCGGCGGTCGCGCTGTTGCTGGCATCGGTTGAGGACGACGAGGCACTAGACGCGCTGTTCGCTGCCGATGTTGCACTATTGGATGCTTCATTGGCCTTGGTGGAAGCCGTGTTCGCAGACTGGGTTGCACTGTTGGCGCTGTTTCCTGCGTTGGTCGCGGACGTACCTGCCGACGATGCGCTGGTTGCGGCGGCGGAAGCAGACGAGGCAGCGGCCAATTGGCTCGTAACATCCTCGATTTTCAGAAATGCGAGCTGGATCGTGTGCGTTTCTCCCGGTTCGAGGCGCAGCAGTGGGCGCAAGTAAGCGCCGCTACCCGCGATCACTGCGTCACCGGTTAAGTCGATTGTTACGTTATACCACTGGTTTTGGACCGAAAGCGTCTGCAAAGTGGATGGCTGACCAATCTGACCATATGAACTGGACAGGTATATGCCGTAGAGGCGCACGCCCGGCGCAGTGGCCGATGTTGCGCGCACCGACATGGTTAGGCGATAGGTTCGACCGGCGATCACGCTGACAGCACCCAGAGGCGCGATGTATCGATATGTGGTTGTACCGCCCATTTGAGCGACGCGACCGACATTGGCGACATCGACAAACGAAACCGCATTGGACAAAGCTGCCTGAGAGCCGGGCAAACCGGTGAAGGTGTGCGACCAGAACAAGCCATCTTGCATGAAGTCGGATGGCAACAGCGATGCAGCGGTTACCTTAGCGCCATCAAAGCTGGACGATGCAGACACAGCCGCTGCCGCCGCCGAAGATGCCGAATTGCCCGCGTTTGTCGCGCTGGTCTGGGCATTGCTGGCGCTGCCCGATGCAGCAGACGCCGAGTTGCCCGCATTGGACGCGCTATTGGCTGCATTTGTTGCACTGGTCGAAGCCGCATTCTTTGATGCGTTCGCATTCGTTTCGCTGGTCGCCGCATTGCTGGCGCTAGTCGATGCCTCGCCGGCCTTTGTGGTCGCGGTATTTGCGGAATTCGACGCCGACGTGGCCGATGTTCCAGCATTGGTCGCGTTGGTCGATGCAGTGGAAGCCGAAGTTGCTGCCGCCGATGCGCTGGCCGCTGCGCCATTTGCCGAAGCCAGAGCCGCTTCGCGTTCGGTAACGTCTGTGATGCGGATTTCACCAACACGGAAAACCAGCGATCCCGAAGTCTCTGATGAGTTCAGACGCAAGCCAGCACGGAATAGCACGACATCGGCTGGGATAGTGGTCACGCCGGAAATGCTATCAAGGGAGAACTTGCCAGTTAGGACATTGACAGAACCGGTATTCGAGTAGTTACCGATAGCGCTTGATCTATAATTTGATGCTGCTGTTCCGAAGCCGGTGAGCATCGTTCCCAACGCTATGTTGTAACTAACCGAGCCGTCACTCTGCGTGATCTTGAACGAAACCGAGACTTCATAAATGCGACCGGGCTTTGGTGCGATCACGCCTTTGGTCAGGATATTATTGCCTGCACCGGCCCAGTTGTTGAATTCCAACGACGGACCCATGTCGGCGTCGATCACCGCCGTTCCCGGAATGTCGGCCAAGCTGGTTGGATTGCCGGTTCGCTGGTTGGTCCAGTGCTTCGCGCCTTCATCAAAGGTCGATGGCAAAATGGGCGATGAGACATAGAGCGCGCCGAGCGTGCTGTTATAGGTCGAGTTCGCGGATACCGCCGATGCAGCAGCAGAAGTCGCCGCGTTTCCTGCTTCCGTGGCTTTTGTGCCTGCGGTCGATGCCGAGCCGCTTGCAGCCGTTGCGCTATTTCCCGCATTTGTGGCGCTGGTCGCGGCATTGGTGGCGGAAGTTGCAGCCGCATTCTTCGACCCTAGCGCATTGCTCTCGCTGGTTGCGGCGTTCGTCGCACTGCTCGATGCTTCACCAGCCTTCGTGGTTGCCGTGTTAGCCTGTGTGGTCGCGGTCGATGCGGATTGACTTGCTTCCGTCGCTTTTGAGCTAGCTGTGGACGCCGATGTCGCTGCGGCAGTAGCCGAGTTGCCCGCATTCGTTGCGGATGTCGCAGCGGCTGCCTGAGACGTTTTAGCCGCATTTTCCGATCCCTTAGCGTTTGTCTCACTAGTTGCGGCATTGGTGGCGGAAGTGGATGCCTTACCAGCCTGTGTCGTGGCAGTGGTCGCGCTGGTCTGGGCAGCAGATGCGGAAGTGCCCGCATCGGTAGCGCTGGTCGCTGCGGCGCTGGCAGAAGTGGAAGCTGCATTCGCGGACGCTGCGGATGCTTCGCGCTCGGTCACATCGAGCAGGCGAATTTCGCCAACAACCAGCGTCAGCCCGGTTTCTGACGAGTTCAGTCGAAGGCCGGGGCGGATAAATTTGGTATTGGATGGCAGAGAGGCGATGCCAGTGCCACCGCCGATCGCGAACTTAGCAGTGAAGGTCTGGACGACATTGTTGGTTGTGACGCTTGACGATCCGCCCGAAGCGAATGCCGCTATCGATCCGTCTGCGCCGACATAGTTTTCGGCCATGGTCGCGAGGATCGGGTTGAAGCTGACCGAACCATCGGAAGCCGTGACCTTGAAGCGAACCGTCACTTCATAGATGCGGCCCGCCGAGACAGCGACGGCGCCTTTGCTCAGGATATTCGTTCCGGCAGAGGTCCAATCGGAGAACTGTAGCGCCTGACCGAGATCCGCATCTGTGACCTGAGTGCCAGCGATCGTCGCTAGGGTTGCAGGGGCGCCATTGCGAACACGGGTCCAGTGCTTTGTGCCTTCCTCGAACGAGAATGGCAGCAACGGCTGATTATAGACCGTGTTGAGCAGGTCATTATACGTGGACGTAGCAGAGACGTTGCTGGCCTGTGCTGCGGTCGCGCTATTTCCTGCCTCAGTGGCCTTAGTGCTGGCGGTCGATGCCGAACCAGATGCAGCAGTTGCGCTATTGCTGGCATTGGTCGCATAGGTCTGGGCATTATTGCGGGCAGTTTCGGCCGCACCCTGAGCCGCGACGGCAGCATTCTTCGCTGTGGTCGAATTGCTGAATGCGGTTTCCGCGTCGGTCTTCGCTGTCTGTGCGGCTGCTTTGGCCGTTTCAGCAGCGGTTTTTGCAGTTTCAGCGGCGGTCTTCGCGGTGCCCGCGTTGGTCGCTGCGGTCTGGGCTTGTGACCTGGCTGTCTCTGCTGCGGTCTTTGCCGCAATGGCATCCGCTTCTGCGGCTTCTGCGTCGGCCTTTGCCTGAGCGGCATTGTTGCTCGCGGTCTGAGAGGTGGTCGCTGCTGCCTTTGCCGCGTCTTCTGAGATTTTAGCCGCATCGGCCGAAGCTGCTGCGGTCGCCGTGCTACCATAGGTATCGACTAGCTCAGCAATATCGGCGTTAGCCTCGTTGACCTTCTCCTGAATGGTCTTGGACTTGATGACCGTGCCGTCATCATCAGTAATCGCCTCAACAATCTCATCAGCAGTTTTGTCACCAACCGGAGTGCCTGATGGAGCGCCAACGGTCGCATTGTCCTGCGGCTTGCCGGGGCCGTTTACCTTTTCCCATTTGGCGCTTTCCGCCATTGCTTGTGTGAGTGCGATCTTGGCAGAATAAAGGGCGTTCCACGCCGCACGGAACGCCACGCGATCAACCGGAGTATCCTGCGCCCCATCATTCCATGGCGGTGTCAGCCCATTGAGATAAGCTGTTAGGCTGTTGAAACGGGTATTGTAGGTCGTGACGAGCGCCGACACATTCCATTGAGCGGCATCGCTGACCAGCTTATTTCGGTCGGCTGTCTCGACCGCATATTGCTGGACCCAGTATTTCTTTTCGGCGCGATCAAGGACGCCATCAGCGACCATCGCATCCAAGCGGGTTAACTGGGCCGCAACTTCGGCCTTCGTTTCTTCGAATTCCTCAAGCGCTTCGTTCAGTGCCTCGTCGGTGACATAGCCCTCAAGATCGATGATCGACGGGCTGATTTCGGCGGTCGTATGGACCGACCAGCAACGGCTATGCCCGACACTGGCTTTCCAAATTGGGCCGGTGCTGGTGGTTTCCTCATGCTCAATGACGAGGGGGAGGGTGGAGCGATCGCTACGAAGTTGGCCCTTATTGATCGGCGCGTAGAAGTCGCCAACCTGCCAACGGCCCATGCCATCGGGAAGCAAATAACCGCCAGCTTCATAGACGGCGCGGTTGACGATCTCATGGACCGTTTGTGCGTCGGTCGCATAGCAACACCATTCGGCGTCTGCGAATGCACCCCAATTTCCGAATGTCGCGCTAGGCTGAACCTCGCGAATTAGCTGCTGCGCGATGCTCTTTACGGTATGGGTGTAGGTGCCGTTGTAGAGACCGCCCTGAACATCACAGGTCAGCTTCTTGTCGGTCGTGCCACCAAGGCGGAACAGGCCATGCGCGTTGCATGTCGCCCATTGGCCTGGCTGTAGATCGAGATTGACAAGTTCCTGATATGTCGAGGCGTTCGCGGATGATGGCGCAAGCGCTTGTGCGAAATCATAGACAGCCGTGATGCCATGAATGGGACCGTAGCCGTGCACCTGATAGACGACATTTACGGTATCGATCTGGACCGGCGTGACATTGCGGCAATAGCCATGTGCGCGGGGCTTGATGTTGCCCCTGATGCCTGGGCCGCCCTCAATGCCGCCTGTGCCAGCATATTCCTCATAGAGCGCGGGACGCTGTAGATCGGCTTCACTGCCAAGCAGGGCGACTGTCGCGAAGATGCCGGATCGGTTGAAGCCAGACACACGACCGGCGAAAATCTGCTGATATTCGCTGAATTGCTGACCGTCCTCGCCATACCAGCATGTCGCAAGCGCATTGGTCCAATCGTATGACGACCAATCCTCATTGCCGTAGGCGTCAGAGCAGATGAACTCCAAGTCGCCATAGCTGATCGCCACGGTTTGAAGCTGCCCGTTCGACATGAGATTGAGGCTGAATGTGGGAAGCGTCTCAAGAAGTGGCTTCCACTCCTTGTTGTCGAGATAGACGCCAGCAGCAGAGCCGCCAGCCCTCGACATTCGCAAAGTGGTGATTGTGCCGTCAGGTTTGACGGGGGTGACTTCGATGAGGAAATTGTTCGCCATCGCATATTTACCGCGACGGAGAACTGGGGAAAATGGAGGTTAATGCGGTGCGTCGATAACCATGGTCATGACGATCATGATGATTCAGATTTCCCTAAATGACAAACCTGATATATCTGCTCGGCAAGTGCTGTAGCGGAATTGGTTAGAGCATTTGCCTTGTAAACGGATGGTTGCAGGTTCGAATCCCACCGCCTGCGCCATCATGTAGATGGAGGCAGTATGAGTTATCAGGTTAATTTACGTAGATTGATGACTGTTGGGGTAGAACTCGTCAACAATGCCAGCTTAGAGATGGGTGAGCAAGCATCTTTAACGACCACATTCAAGGATTTGATGGGGCAGCGTGATAGCGAATTCAAAAGAACATCGATGCGACGCGAGAGGGATTTAGGGGACCTGCTTGTCGCCGAAGGGAAGGGTCACTTAAACAAGAATCGTACTTTCACGTTCTATTCTGGTGACGGCTATTTGCCCGTGACAATTCAGCAGGCGGTAGAAGCAGAACGACGCCTATTTGAGTGACGATGGCGCTATTCGAGCGACATCACTGGATCGTCGTGACTGTCAGTTCGACGTTCAGAATGTCGCTCGTCAAATAGGTGAGTTTCGGGCTACCAACGACGCTCACGTAGGCTGATCTCTTCTGCATGAACTCGTCGTTATAGATCGGCACAAAGAGCAAGCCGCCGCGTTCGGTGGCTTCTATGAAGAAGTCTTCCCAGACTTGATACCATTCCGCGTGAGTGATGCCGCTCAGGGTGATCTTCCATGTAGGGGTGGTCTTGAACTTGCGGAGATAGTTCGCACCCTGATTGTCGAACGTCACTTCCGCACCTTGGTCGATGCCGTCGCGCTCTGCTGCCACACCAATGATGAGATTGCTGACCTGAATGTATCCAAGGGGATTGCCGGTCGAATTGATGTCGATGCGAATATGTGGATATGAGACAGTATCAGCGAGACGGAAGAGCGTCATCGCGCCAGTCTTCTTCGCCGCACCATTGAAAGCGGAGAAAGACTGATCCAGCAGCGGAGCGGTCTTTACACCCTCAACCGTATTTGCAGCACGGACGCGGATCGCATCGGTTGCGCGCAGGGTCGTGCCGACGAGGGCAAGCGTATCCCATGCGCCGGACTGCGTAATGTCGATATATGCTGTGGTTCCCGTAGAGCGCCAGACAAGCGCCTTCTCGTCGTGCAGCATGTTGGACGCGCTCGTTGCGCCGCTAGTGCTGCTGACGTTTAGAACAGCAGGCTTGGGAAGGACCAGAATTGCGCCTTTGTCGATCATCCGCGCACCTCAATGTCGGAAGTGCCTGCATTGAAATCGACGGTGGTGCTGATCGCCTTCATCGGCTCATCGACAGCATCATGGTCAAATACGGTCTGCCACTGCGGAGGACCGCCAATGAACCAGTCGATCCACAGCAACCCTTCGATTGTAGCGGAATGGACACGGGGATGGGCATTTTCGGCCAATATCTTGACCGCGAGTGCTTGAGCCGTTGGCTCATCCAGCGATGTGTCAATGCTGATTTCCTGCGCGCCCTCGCTATTCGCAAGGACATCATAGTCTGGTTCAACTGCTCTGCGATATTCGTTGAGAACGAACAATGCGTGTTCTGATGCCTCTGACATAATACTCCATTGATTTCAGGTATATGCTATTTATCTCAACGATATTTACCTGACCCACATAGAGCTATTGACCTAGTTAATGAATTCAACCATTATTGTTTAATAAAATGGGGGAATTGCGATGAAGATGAGTCGTAGAAGTCTTGTTCTGGCCTCCTTAGCTTCATCCGCATCTTTTGCATTTTCTGCTCATTCATACGGTCAAGACTCCTGCCCTGATGATGAGCCGATCTTGGATACTGATCCATGTTGGAGCACTCCTAGAGGTTCTGCTGCTGCGCCTGTTGCAGCGACAAGAACAGCAGCCGATCAGGCTGTGTGGTCCGATTTGCAGCGGGTGTATCGTCGGCTTGGCCAGTTTTTTAATCTCACCGCCGATGCCGCGTTTGCAAATCCTCCGCCCGGAGTGGCCGCTACGAACGGTT
>JAESGL010000518.1_pt1 | contig 15397 bp, 15 predicted proteins | sample 9269711 | NCBI WGS metagenome assembly JAESGL01 (sample SAMN14515918, study PRJNA621676) | algae metagenome | isolation source: Kastovskya adunca ATA6-11-RM4 and co-occurring heterotrophs from soil and... | place: Chile: Atacama Desert | collected 2011-06-27
GCCGCTCCTCGACGAGGATCCCGGGACGTCGGCCACCATCATCCAGCGTATGCTCAAGGGCAACATGCCAGCCCTGCCGCGTATCCACACCTCGATCGTGGATGTGCGCGACGTGGCGACGCTCCACATTGACGCCGTGATCAATCCCGCAGCGGGCGGCCAGCGCTGCATCGCCGCCGTCGACACGCTCTCGCTCAAGCAGATCGCCGATCTCCTCCGCCCTGCCTTCCCCCACCGGCGCATTCCCCGGCACGAAATACCCGATTGGGTGGTGCGTCTGGCTGGTCGCTTCGACTCCGACATTCGCGATAATCTCTCCGAACTCGGTGCCATCAAGCGTCTGGACGGCACTCGCGCCCCCGTCCGGCTGAACCGCCCTCTCATTCCCGCCGGAGAGAGCGCCATTGCCACTGGCAAGAGCCTGGAGCAGTTCAACCTCGTCTAGAGCCGCAACCCTTGTCCTCGGTGCCGATTTGTCCATATCTGACACCGTCGGAACGGGGCTGTAGCTCAGTTGGGAGAGCGCGTCGTTCGCAATGACGAGGTCAGCGGTTCGATCCCGCTCAGCTCCACCAATCCGATGTAGTGCCCTTTCTGGCACTGTTTCCCCAGTGTTTGGCGGCTTTTTCTTCCTGTTGCTACGCAAAGTTGTTACACAACCAGCATGGACGATATGGCTACGCTTACTGGGTTGGTCCTGAGGAAGCACGTTTTCTATTTCAGACAGCGTGTACCAGACGCGCTCGTTAGACTAGTCGCGGAGCAGCCAGCACGCTGGCGCACACTGACGGCGCGGTCTCCGCGCAACCCTTCCCGCTATGATCAGTTCGTTGGCCGAGATGGAGGTGTCCGAACGGAAGTTTGGAAATCTTTGGAGACTTCAGATCCCGTTATAGCTCGCGAACAGTATCATCAGGTTGCTGGTAATTTCTTTGCGGATGCCGCTCGACTGTCGAAACTCCTGATCGGCTCAGAAGTACGCGCTACCAATGTGAACATAGTCCAGCTGGCTCAATCTTTTTTTCAGTCTATTGACGGGGCGAGCGAGAAAGCTCTTACAAGTCTCATTTTAGACCACCGGCGCAATGACGCGGTAGAAAACATTAGAGAAGATATCGCCGGACTAGGTGGCGACAGTTTGTCGGACCCGCTCATCATTGCGAGCTATCGCGCCAAGGCTACCGAGTTGCTGCGCGAAGCAGGGTATGATCATTGGGATGGGAGCGCAGTTTCAGCTCTCAGCGGCTACCTAATTCGGGCAGCCCAGATGGAAAGGCTCCGTAGTTTAGAACGAGCCTCTGGGAATTTCTACGCCCTGCCTGCTGACAGTCTGTTCCCTCCCGTCAATTCCCCTGCCCTGCACGATGCTGAACAGCCTCTTGATACTGCGGCTTCGGAGGAAAATACTCTGATCGGCAGCTATGCTCGATACCGGCGCGAAAAGGAGAACAAGGGAAGGTCAACAAAGACGTTGGCTGGCTATGAGTTCGTAGGCAGAATAATTCATGATCTCTGGTCAGATCGCTTGCCAAGTTCCCTTACCACACGCGACGCCACTGAGCTGATTTCGGTTCTTCAAACCCTTCCGGCCAATTGGACCAAGCGGGCCGACACTCGCCAGCTCTCGGCGCGTGAGGCTTCTAAGCTGCCGGAGATTGAGGGGAGGCCTCTGTTAGCTCCAATCACTGCTAACGGCTATCTCGGCGACGTCAGCGCTTTTTTTGTTTGGTGCGTTCAGGAAGGCCTGATGATCCGAAATCTTGTCGCGGGAAAAAGTGTTAAAGCAACCAGCGATGAGGATGAGGAGCGCGAGCCGTTCTCGTCGGACGACCTGCATGCCATTTTCGGCAAGGATTTTCGCAATGCTGCTCGACTTAGGGCGGGTGCTCAGCCGAATTTAGGTCCGAAGGATCTCAATACCGATGCTAGGTTTTGGGCTCCGCTAGTTGCCCTCTTCACGGGGATGCGGCTCAACGAGATCTGCCAACTTATAAAAACCGACATTCGTCAGATAGATGGCGTTGCATGCATTTGCGTAGACACGAAGGTCCCGGAGGATGTTAAGGACAGTCTGGACGGTCTTCGCCGAAGGTTGAAAACCAAGGCGTCGAAAAGAAATATACCAGTTCCTGATGCATTGATTTCATTGGGCTTCTTGGAACTAGTAAAGGGACAAAGCGTCCGGTTGTTCCCAGACCTTAAACCTGACCGGAGCGGGCGAACGGCTGAACCTGTAACTCGTTGGTTTGGGCGGTACTTGGATAGTCTGGGAATAACCTCAAAAGAGAAGGTCTTTCATAGCTTCCGACACACTTGGCGGAACGCGAACACAAACTGCGCAGTCATGCGAGATGTGACCCTCTACATCGGCGGTTGGAAGTCTGGTGAAGTTAGTGACACCTACAACAGACGCGGGCCATCAATGCCATTAGCCAAGGGGGAACTGGACAAGATCTACTATCCCGGTTTGGAATTGGCCCATTTGCAGCCCGAGGTGCCTGATCAGCATTCGGCGGCAAGGCAATAAGCTAGAAATTGGCCCTTGCCGGCGGCACCGCCAGTTAAATCTCTTCCCTTGTTTGCACCGAGGGTCAATTCAGAGAAGCAGGTGGCAATTTGACTGCGCGAGATCGTTAAGTGCCAAACCACTGGTTAGGCACTCCGGTTCAACCGCAGGCCTTAATGCCTCTTGAAATAGCATTAAATAGCAAGTCATTGATCTAAAAGGGTAATTGCATTTTCGTACGGGAAAACATGTTATCCTGTGAAATAAGAATTTTTCCTACAGCTCCCGTCCCTTGAACGATGTTGGATTGAAGAGAAATAAGAAAAGGCTTTGCTACCAAAGGGCTATGCGCACCGAAGCCCAGTACCTAGCTGCTCCAAAAAATAAGATTATGCCCAATGTGGCAAGTAGCGAGCGTACTTCTTCGACGCTCCCACGCTTTGGTCCGCTTTGATCCAACCGGCATCTACGGTTGCAGAGATGATCTGAGATACAGCCGAAGCCTTCGAAATCGACAACCCAAAACGCCCCCTGACCGTCTCATTGGTCATCCGTTCGGCCATAACCCATTTTAGTACACAGTGCTGATAACAAGCTCGTATGCGGTCATCGCGGGTCATTCCCTCGAAATCTCTAGGCCCGTGAACGATGACATTTGTTCGCCCTAAATCGGACCGAAACTCAGGTGCCGGAAGCTGGAATATTTCCGCCGTGTGAACGACACGATCAACCCCACTGCTCCGTTCCTCACAGATGTCCATCCGCCTCATCAAGTCGGTCAACCGCTCATTGCGTGATTGATATCCGTCGATGAAGCGCTCAACTGGAACGATTGGCTCGCCCGGGTTGGAGACCTCAATTCTGCTGGAATAAATCTCAACTACCGGCCCAGCGCCGGTCGCCTTGAAGTCTTGGTGAATTAGCGCATTCGCGACAAGCTCACGCAGTGCTACCTCGGGCAGGAGCTTAACGCTTTGCCGCAACGCATCTTTGATGATTTCATTCTGGGGCATCTGTTCGGTGATGAAACGAACTAAGCCTTGGAACCCCGCTGCGTACCCTTTCTCACCGAGCTGATCGATCCTCGTCTCGAGTTTATTGTTCCCAGTATAGACTATTACACGTGCCGCCTTTCTGGCGAGATCAGGGAAACGCGCCAAGCGCTTTGCGAATAGAAGCGCTCCAACACGCCGGATGACAAATCCACCATCTGCTTTGTCAATCAGTCGTTCTGCCAGCAGCCGCTCGATCACCCCCTCTTGCGAGGTAGGATAGGGCAGCTTGAACAGCTCAAAGAATGCCTGAGTATCGAGCAAATCGACAACATCATCGGCGCTGACGTTGGTCATGGAAGGTTCGTCCAACCAGTCAGGACCACCCTCAGAGAAGATGGCCCTTAACTTGTCCTCGCTCATAGAGACAAGGCTCTCACCGGAACGCATCAGATACGCGCCCTTGTGATTGTAAGCGGTGCCCCTTGGGCGGGATGGAACGTGGAAGACTAAGACACGTCCATTTGCGTGAGCGACTTCTTCAACATCGACGCGAAAGCCGATCGCTGTGAACAGCTCGGCTGCCAAGGCAATCAGATCTTGAAAGGCGGAGGTCCCTACCACCCTCCGAGGCGGGCTATCAGTTACCCCTAAAACTAACTGTCCGCCTCCCTCATTCGCAATAGCCACACAGTAGCGTCCCAGTTTCTCCCGGTCGAAACTGGCCTTCGCTTCTTTGAACTCCAGCGTCTGCGTTTCCCGAGGAACGCTTAGGAGCATCTCCAACTGTTCGATTGTAGTAGCCACCAGCAGCCCTCCCTGACCACGCATACCAATCTCAAACGACCCAATCAAACCGCATGTAAAGGCCTAGCTTACTTGCTGACTGATCACCGCATGCTTTGATCAATCTCCCACAGTCCATAAGCTCTCAATAGGGCGGGGGCTCGGGAGACGTCTTAAATGTTGTTGGCGGGCGTCTCATATACATCCAACTTGCATATTGAGAAGAGCAGTGATACACTTCCTAGACCCTAATGAGACACCAGTGCAATGGCCATCGTTGGATATGCAAGAACAAGTACAGTTGAGCAGCTAGCCGGACTAGAGGCTCAGGTGAGAGACCTCCGGGCTGCGGGTGTGGCCGATGAGGACCTGTATGTGGAACAGGTCTCTTCCGTTGCCCAACGTGCTAAACTCGAAGAGGCACTTCGTTATGTCCGAAGGGGCGACGTGTTCGTGGTCACCAAGTTGGACAGACTTGCTCGGTCCACTTCTCATCTCTTGTCCATCGTTGAGCAGCTGGACGCCAAGGAGGTTGCTCTCCGCATCTTGGACTTCGGTGGCATGAGCGTGGACACCAAGACATCATCTGGCAAGCTGATCCTAACGATGTTCGCTGCAATGGGGCAGTTCGAGCGGGAATTAATGCTGGAGCGGCAAAGAGAGGGAATTGCGAAAGCAAAGGCAGAGGGCAAGTACAAAGGCAGAAAGCCAACGGCAGCGGTTAAGGCTGATGAGGTGCTAGCTTTGGCTGAACAAAAGGTTGCCGCTGTCGAAATAGCGAAGAGGCTTCAGATTAGCAGGGCTTCGGTGTACCGGATGTTGTCAGCGAACTCGTCACGCAAAGCAGCAGCGTGAACCCGGGTTCAAATCGGCTCAAGTTTCCCTGTTCTACATAGAATAGGATGAGTTGAGGTAAAGTGAGCTACAGGACACTACCCCACTTTCGAAGAGGTACTCGGGTCAATGCTGCAGCGGCAAAGCAAGACAGACTGCATTTAGAGATAGGTGAATGGCACTTCGTTGGAGACGACGCAGAGCTTGAATTTGGCCTAATCGGTTTGCAGGAGGAAACCTATTCCTCGCACGCTGGGGAGGTGCAAAGTGAATATACGCTCTTTAATCGGGCTCAGGGTCGTAATCGGTATAATCGAACGCTGAAGATCGCATCCCCTAGGGACGCAAGACACGGCTCGCCTCTCTTTTCAGGCCATCTAAAAGTTCAGCGAACAGGAGGTGATGAGTTTAGCCCCTCTCACTACACCCTGTTCTTCGATCTCCAGCTTAATCCGACAAGGGCCCTCGCTCATCAGCTGTTACATCCGGAAATTCGGCGCGGTCAGCCAGCGTCGAGCTATCCAGTCCCGACACTATTCCGGCGAAACTCGGTCTACCGCGTGAGCGATGAAGTCTCACTGGATAGAAAAGATAATGTAATATTGGATAGGCGGCAGCAGTCGATGTCCACGGAAGAACACTGGCGAGCTTACCGCAACCTCTACCTGCAGGAGGTAGATAACTTTCTGAGTGGTTTGCTAGTCAGAGCGTTTGATCAGCGGAACCTTACAGGATCATTCAGCCGTGCACCCCGGTTCAATCTGAAAGCAGCAGAGACGTACTGGGAGCTTCGCTCAGATGACCCGGTCCGCCTTGTCTATGGGCTCCAGCCGGCGTTCCGTTCCTTGGGAACACGGAGCCAGTACAGACTGTACGACGGCGTGGTCACGGAGCTAACAGTTGATGGACACGTTCCTTCGCTAAACTTCAAGATTGTTGAGGGAGTGACTGCCAAGATTTATCCAAAGACCACTAAACGAGTTCGCTTCGAGATCTTACACGATTTGAAGCGCTCCAGTAGGGTCGTCACCTCCCATACCCGTCGTGACATCTGGGCTGTAATGGACCTTTTGGACGATCTTGCTGACCATGATGCTCAGGAGGTGAATGTGGCACTGGAAACTTTAGAGCGCCATGCAGTTCCCTCAGAGGAGCAACTGCCCCCATACGAACTCGTCCGTCTCGTGGTCTTGTCCACTCCCGACGAAGCTATGCAGCAATTCCTGTTGAGCATCATTGTAAACGCGCGCGGGATACGCTGCGCTGCGCTTGATCCATTCCGCCCTGCAGTCCTGCGATTGATTGAGGCGGGGGTCCTAGAACGATCCCGGAGATCATCTGCGTCTTATAGGATAGCAGAGAAATTCACCGCCGCCTGCGATCTTCTTAGTGGACCGGATCCCGTTTAGCATTACCGGCTGCGGGGGCAGCACAAGGCTGAACGATTTCAATTTACTTCATTTTTCAACGCGGAGGGGCAGTTGCGTCTCCGGCCATGATTATTAAACTCCAACGTGGCGCCAGCTCTGGTGCCCTGCCTCACCGTCGCACCAGAATGAGTTGAGTATGCACTATGCAATTGTCGAAGGCAGGCGCCTGACTGCCTCGCCCGGGCTACGTGGGGCTTGCCCGCACTGTGGCGCCAGCGTCGTAGCAAGGTGCGGCAAAGTGAAGGTTTGGCATTGGTCGCACGTCGGTACCAAGAAGTGCGACCAATGGTGGGAAACGGAGACACAATGGCACCGCGACTGGAAGGAGAAGTTTCCGTCTGAATGGCACGAAGTTGGACATCGGGCCCTTAATGGCGAAAGACATGTGGCTGACGTGAAGACCTCCAACGGCCTTGTCCTCGAATTTCAGCACTCACCAATTTCGGATGCAGAGCGCACCGCTCGCACAAATTTTTACGGGAACATGATCTGGCTCGTTGACGGGGCTCGTCTTGAGAAGAATAGGAGCAACTTCGCGAGGTCAATTTTAAGTTGGAAGCGTTGGGATCACCGCACCCTTGGGCATACGTTCGCAGAGGGAACTTTTCCTAATGAATGGATAAATTGCCAGGTCCCCATATTTTTCGACTTTGGAGAAAAGATCTTCGAAGGGGATGAAGAAACAGATCATATTCTTTGGTGTTTGCTTCCGAGACATTCTATCGCCCCAAGGCTCGTTGTAATGATCTCGAAAATTGACTTTATCAGCCGAACGCTGGACAGGCATCCGTTACCGGAATGGCGCAAGCTGAGCGACCAGTTCGTGGCGATGCGAGAGGAAGAGCGGCAAGTCGCTGTTCAGAAAAGCCTTGCACGCATGCGACATACCCGATGGGAACGCTGAGCGGCGGATTGTAGGCTGGTACTTGCCGCGACTACTGAATTTCGCCGGCTCGGAAATCGCGCCTAGGGTGGTTACTAAGTTACTCAAAACACAACGGAAATCGCCACCACCCAGCCATAATCATCTGCTATATAGATAATATGAGAGAGGCTTTTTGGAAGCTGGAGAAATTGGGGCGGGTCCGCCTGTCGGGGAGCTTCTACATGCGGCAGTTCCTCTACTCAGAAATCGCCGCTGCTACAGGTCTATTAAACATCCCTGACTTTCCCGAGCTTGCTATCGAAACCGGCACTATGCTGTGTACGCAGGTCCTCGAGCCGCTGCAGAAAAAGTTCGGACCTCTGGTTATTCGGTCGGGCTTCCGCTCTGCACGTCTGAATGCCTTCGGTGCAGCAAACAACCTGAAGTGCGCGGCCAACCACAAGAACTACGCATACCACATCTGGGATCACCTCGATGCTGATGGATGCAAGGGCGCTGCTGCTTGCATTGTTGCACCCGGGTTCAATGACGCACATCGGTCCCCCGAAGCGTGGCGCGAGCTTGCGGGCTACATCCACCACCACCTGCCGTATCATCGGTTAACCTTTTTTAGCCGAGATAATGCATTCAACATTGGTTGGCACGAGAGACCTCGACGAGAAATCCACTCCCGTTTGCCTCACCCTCGTGGGGTGCTCGCCGCCGACGGGTTGCGGATTTGACCACTTGTGCTGTTCAGCACTAGTATCGAGAGGGCATGAGGGGGTTAACTTGATCAGGTACATACTCGCTTGCGGCTTCACCGCCACACTCGTGGTGGGCTGTGCTCCGGGCTTTGAGACGGTGCTCTATACGCAAGACGTCGTCGAAGTGGTTCAAACGGGAGAGCCGCTTGGCATTCCAGCGTTGTTGCGAGTTCCTCAAGCGAGTGAAGAGAGCTGCAAGACGGATCTTGATAAAGTGGTTGCTGCCTTTTCAAGCATGATCCCCATGCAGGGCGAAGGTCGTTGCGTCTCGGAGGCCTTCAACAACTTCGCAGAGCTACCAACAATGGTCAGCCTTCAACTTGAAGGTTCCGGCGACCCCACAGCTCTAATCGCGCTTGAAATAACGGGGGTGAGTGAGCAGAACCGAGATAGCGTCGGCATAACCATCCGGATGAATAGAACCATTGAGGAGATGACCTCAGCTCTCCGTTCTCAATCGAGCGAGTTTAGGTATGTTCCCGCGTTCGACCCCCCCACGTTCGAGGTGCGCATCGAGAACGACCTCAGAGAGCCTGTCGTAGTTGTACCAATGCACACCTTTGTAGACGGTCGGCCACATATTCCCCGCGCTCTCATCAAGGAAGGCGCTCTCACCTTTGACACAGAGGGTATTGAGCTTCTTAGGCGCGACGGACTGGCACTCTCATTGTCAGATGTCGCTGCTGCCCACCTGAGCCAAGCTGGCGCTTTTACTCCCGCTGTAATCTTCCTGCCCGAGTGAAATTGACCATTAGATATCGGCTCAGTTGAGATGAACCGGGCTTAGCTAGTGTGAAACGCAGGCTTCGAGGCAACATCTACTGCAAACTGACAACTTGCCCAAATAAGTACTCTCCTGCTCCCGTCAGCAGAGCCAATCTGGGTCTAGTCCAAAGACACAGCTATGGCCTTCGCGCATAATGCCACGCGCTCCGGGCTCCGGGCTCCGGGCTCCGGGCTCCGGGCTCCGGGCTCCGGGCTCCGGGCTCCCGAAGGAAGTGTCATCACTCTCAACCAGTGCCAAGGAGCGAGCAAAAGCGAAGAAAGGCGTACAAAATAGCAAAATGGCTTGCCAGCAGTGACTTAATTTTCGATCCTGCTGCTCCCACTGCTTAAGGATCGCCATGGAAGACGTTGCTGCGGCTCCGAGTGCGACCACTCCATGACGCTAATATACCCCGATATATTGCCCGGCATCGCATTCCAAACTGTAGCGCGACCGATGGCGCGATCAGTGCTGAAGCTAATCCAGCAGCACCACTATCAGTCGGGACGGCCACAAGGCAGCATAGTTGCTTGCCTCATTGATCGTTCCTCTCAACTGTTTCCTCAGGCGCTTAGGGGGAGTGTAACGGGTGGGAACTGGCTACTCGCAGGAGGGTTGGTTCTCGGCGGCGGCTGCGTGAGGGGGACGCCTCTAGGGCGTAGTCATCTGGCAGCGCTTCATCGGCCGGATTTGAGTTTGCCGAGTATGCGCCGTAATGAAATCGTAGACGAGCTTGGGCTAACCATGATCAATCGGATTGTAGTAGACCCGCGACTACAAGGCCTTGGGATCGGCACTGCGATAGCCACGGTGGCCCAGCATTTAGCGCCCAAGCTATATCCCGGCTCGAGGTTCATTGAGGTCATGACGGCAAGGAGCATCAGCGATGCGGAAGCAGTTGTCCAAGGAAAGAAAGAAAACGACTTCCTTCAGAAAGCAGGCTTCACAGTTGCCCCTACCATTTCTAGCAGAAAGCCGCGCCACGTCGTCAAAGGACAGCCAGCTGTGCGAAGCGGAATGCTCTACTACTTCGCACCAGTCAAGTGATACGAACAAGGAGCGCCTCTTCGTGGCCCTTTCCTCCGGTCCATTCAATTGGTTTCAGTCCGGCCAAAAGAAATGGGAGCTGCGCAAATTTGGCAGGCAGTACACGCCAGACCATGTGCGGGTTGGAAGGCCTGTTGAACTGAGGAGGGGCTACAATACTCCGGATGCCTTGTGGGGAGAGGTTGGGGAGGTAGTTATCGCGGACAACGTCGCAGATTTCTTCGATCAGGTACATTTCTCGGAAGTAATACCTGTAGCCCGCTCTAAAGCTGAGGCGCTGGAGATGGCGAACAAGATATTGGGAAGCACGGAACTGCGTGTGCTAGGCTTTTTGATAAACCGCATTAAATGAGAGAGATACTCCTCTCTCCCAAGTTCATCCCACTAGTACTAAGCGGCGCTAAGACTAGCACCATACGAGCGGGGCGGCGGGACTACCAAATCGGTCCGGCCTTCATAGCCAGTGGACCCACGCTCATCGATGTTGATGTGACGAGCGTGAGGTACACCACCGCTGGTGAACTGACCGAGGACGACGCGCGAAGAGAGGGATATTCTGGAACACTCGAATTGATCTCGGTGCTACGCGAGTTTTATCCGACCCTGATGGAGAACACACCGGTGACTGTTGTGAGATTTGTCCTCGCATGACTTGGATTAGAATACGGGTGCAGTTTCAAGCTTGCAAAGCGGATGGTAGCCCCGCGAGTGAGGATGAAGCATACGCCGTAGCGGCTCAGGTCAGAGAGGACGCGCTGTTTGGCACATTTGCTGAACTGGACGAAGAGTTCTGGGGGGTGAGGATGGATACTCCTCCCAAAGAGCTAAGCAGGCTACAATTCGATGGTGCATTAGACGCTGGGGTGTTTCAGTTCACACTTGAGCTTTCATCAAGGCTCTTCGCGCCAAACATGGGCGGGTACACCCATCTCTTCAGCATGCTCGCCGGTGACCTGTTGAGATTTGTGTTGCCACCGCTACGGGTTTCGCAGTTCAAGGTGACAGACCTCTCCTTGCCCGCGGACTGGCAAAAAGCTCATGAGGATCAATATCGAGAGCGCTCGCACTCGATCTCGTCGGTGCGCAACTTACTTCAGATCGAAGAAGGGATGCCGCTTCTGGCGTTGTCCTTCAAGCCTCGGGTGGGCTTCCGTCTCGACGCGCTGGCAGAAGTTGCGGCAGAAGTCCTAGATGCGGGATTTCACCTGATTGAACTCGATACGCGCTTCCTTCCAGTTGATAAGCGCCAACTTGAAGATCTCAAAAACCTCGCAATTAAGCTAGCTGATCGAAATGGAGGGATGGGCCGGCTGTCTCTAAATTTCTCGTTGCCCACCGACGTCCTTCTTGAGAACCTAGCCGACCTATTGGATCGATCTCCCGATCCAGTGGTCATCAAGGTGGACGGCAGTCTTGGCGGCATAGATGCAATCCAAGCTGTCCGCCGCAGTGGAATTGTAGACGCTGCGAAAAACTCCCCAATTATCACTTGCTATCCACTTATGAAGTCAGCCCTTCAAGACTTCGTACCTCCGCAAGAAGTAGTGCGAGCCCTTTCTCTCTCAGGCGCAGACATCATGTATCCGGGAAATCGGCCTGACATCGGAAACATGTGGCGTTCCCTAGATGGTAATGAGGCGAGTAGCTTTGTAGCGGCTGCAGAACGGTACCGTAGCATCGTCGCTTCAGGGTATCCGATGCCGACAATAGCTGGGGGCATCTATGCTGGACAGCTACATTCATACTACGAATTGCTCGGGCCTCAAGTTGGATGGTTTTTGGGCGGTGGAGTTGCGCTGCACAGGGACGGGCCCGGTGCAGGTGCAGAACTCTGCGTTGAGATTGCCAAGAGGGCAGCTGAGGCACACGTGCGGGGCCGCGGCTGGGCAGGAGCGCTCGGTGGAAGGATTGCGGAGAGGTGTGATGAAGCTTACAGCGGGCGAGCATCCCTCGATCAGGGTGATCTTCGATACTACGCACCGGACGAAGTTTTCAACAAATACGGAAGATTAAAACCCTTCGATCAGGATTGACGGCATGTTGCTTGACGTTTGGTGTGCACTCAACTCGGACTTCGGTGGCCCCCTGCTCGCCATAATAACGATCGGAGGTGGGCTCGCACTTGGCAACGCGCTGATGTCCTTCCCCGCGAAAGCAGGAAAAGCCGGCGGCTCAGTGGGCGATCGTCAGAAATTCGACAGGTTTCGCACCCGCGTCCTACGGTTGGGCTGGGTCACCGGGCTCGTTATTCTAATCAATGTCGTCCTCTATGTTGTGGCTTTCGGCGCAGTTCGCGAAGCCGGAGAAGCATGCCCAACCAAAGACATAGACGACGCTCAGGCGTTCAAACTCCTTCTTTTCTACGGGTGCTCAATTCTCACCTGCTTTCTTGGCGCTGCATTTGCGTGGTTTTTGAACAAGCTCCAGACCAAGTAGCCGAATGGCCACTGGCAGAAGCTGGAACTTGAAAGAACGGCATCGTACGGTCGGAAGAAACTTCCCGCCTGACTGCCTCCGGTCGTTCCAAAGTGCATTTGCACAGCTACACGCATGTGCTACACATAGCGGGGTGGCGGGAGAAAAAAGTACTGTGCAATCAGTGGAAAGAGTGGGTTAGTGGAGCACCCGCTCAGCTCCACCATTCCGGCATCCCTCCCGAACGTCAGCCCTGCGGTGGCTGGGCGAGGTTTATTCTGTTTCCTTCGGGATCAAACACCTGTGCTACGGCGCCGAATGGTCCCTGGGCTTCGTTCACCAAAGAGATCTCATGAGTTGCCAATCGTGCCTGCTCTGCCGCCAGATCGAATACCACGATGGTCGTGATGCTCTTGCCGGCACGGGTCTCGTCCGCCCAGAGCTGGAAGCCTGCGGCTCCCATGTTGCGCCATTGCGCCATGCCGGGGATGGGCTGGTCGTCTGCGGGCCGCCCCAGCAGCTTTTCGTACCAGGCTAGCGCCGCATCAAGGTCGCGGACCACGGAAGAGGCGAAGATTCCCTGCACTGCCATCTTGTTCATGTTCGGAACTCCCTTGCTGTACCTGACGACGATTGGGGATGCTCGGGTTCGACGCCGGTCGCCGAAAAAACTACTGCAGCGGAGAAGTTGCTTCCAGTTTGCCTGCGGCCCGGGCGAGCCCTTCGGAAATCACCGTCCGCATGGCTGCGCGCGCCTCGTCCGCCCGCCCCTCGGCGATCGCCGTGGCGATGCGCCGGTGGGACAGCACCGCCGCTTCGAGCAGCGCCGGCTCCTCGACCGGTGAGCTGATGGTGAAGGAGGCCGTCAGCGCCAGTTCCACCAGCGCGCTAATGGAAGCCATGAAGGGATTGCCCGAGGCCTCCGCCACGATCCGGTGAAAGGCGAGGTCGGCGCGCGCGAACTCCACTGCGCTTGTCGCCGCACCCATGTTCGCCGCGCAGTCGAGCAAAGCCCGCGCCTGCTCCTCGGTCCGCCGTTCGGCCGCGAGAGCTGCGGACTCCAGCTCCACCCCAATCCTGACCTCGGCAAGGCTACGAAGGAACGCCACGTCCGGCCCCGTTTCGAAGTGCCAAGCAAGCACGTCCGCATCGAAGAGGTTCCACCGCCGTCGCGGCAGCACGCGGGTGCCGATGCGCGCCCGCGGCTCGATCATGCCTTTGGCCGCAAGGGTCTTGAGGGCTTCTCGCAAGACGGTGCGGGAAACGCCAAAGCGCCCCAGGAGGTCGGCGTCGGGCGGCAGGATGCTGTTTTCCTGATAATCCCCGCGCACAATTGCGACGCCCAGCTGCCAAAGCACCTGCGAATGGAGGTTGCGCAGCGGCACGCGGCCGGCAATCGCCGCGATCAACTCGCCCGTGGTTCGCCGCTCTTCGGTCATCCCGCCCCTTTTGGTAAGCCTTGGTCATACAATAACACTTTCTCGGGCGGTGGACAGCCACGCAGCGCCGCGCCAAGGTGCCGCCCAACGCCAAGTAAGGATTCGCGCCATGCCCGTTCAGAGCCAAGTCGATGCCGTTCTCGCCCAGGTGGACGCCGGGCTCGAGCAGAGTCTCGAGCGGCTCTATGAATTGCTTCGCATCAAGTCCATTTCCACCGACCCGGCCTATGCCGCCGAGTGCCAGCGGGCCGCCGACTGGCTGGTGAGCGAACTGGCCGAGCTGGGTTTTGATGCCGCCGCCCGGCCGACGCCAGGCCACCCCGTCGTGGTTGGCCATGGGACCGACCAGGCTGGCCCCCATGTGCTGTTTTACGCCCATTACGACGTGCAGCCGGTCGACCCTGTGGAACTCTGGCATTCCGATCCATTCGAGCCGCAGCTCAAGGAGGGGGCGGACGGCCGCAAGATCATCGTGGCGCGCGGTGCTTCCGACGACAAGGGTCAGATGATGACCTTTATCGAAGCCTGCCGGGCCTGGAAAACCGCGACCGGCACCCTGCCGGTCAAGGTCTCTCTCATGCTCGAGGGCGAGGAGGAGTCCGGTGGCAAGAACCTGCCGCCCTTCATGGAGGCCCATCGCGACGAACTCGCCGCCGCCGATATCGCCTTGGTCTGCGACACGGATATGTGGGACCGCCAGACGCCCTCGATCACCACCATGCTGCGCGGCCTCGTCGCCGACGAGATCGAGATCACTTGCGCCAACAAGGACCTGCATTCCGGCATGTTCGGCAATGCCGCGCGCAATCCAAACCAGGTGCTGGCCGAGATCATCGCCTCGCTCCGCGCCCCCGACGGCTCGGTGGCCCTCCTCGGCTTCTACGACGACGTTGCCGAGATCAGCCCCGAGCTCAAGGCGCAATGGGCCAGCCTCGGCTTTGACGAAGCCAAATTCCTGGGCGAAGTGGGTCTCTCCGTTCCCGCCGGCGAACAGAACCGCTCCGTGCTCGAAATTCTCTGGGCCCGCCCTACCTGCGAGATCAATGGCATGATCGGTGGCTATACCGGCGACGGCTTCAAGACGGTCATCCCCAGCAAGGCGAGCGCCAAGATTTCCTTCCGCCTGGTGTCCGGCATGGATCCAGCCAAGATCCGCGCGGCCTTTCGCCAGCATGTCGAGGAACGCCTGCCTGCCGACTGCTCGGTCAAGTTCACGCCCCATGGTGGCTCGCCGGCCATCACTGTCCCCAATGACGGCACCCATCTGCGCCAGGCGCTCGCCGGTCTTTCCTCCGAATGGAACAAGGACGCTGTCATTACCGGCTCCGGCGGCTCGATCCCCGTTGCCGGCGATTTCAAGAAGATCTTGGGGCTCGACACGCTCCTCATCGGCTTTGCTCATGTGGACGACCAGATCCACTCACCCAACGAGAAATACGACCTCGAAAGCTACCACCGCGGCATCCGCTCCTGGGTGCGGGTGCTGGCGGCGCTGGCCGGCTAGTCCGGCTGCCCACCCAGCTTTTGTACGGCCTTGGCGCCAGCGGCAA
>JAESGL010000519.1_pt1 | contig 15282 bp, 12 predicted proteins | sample 9269711 | NCBI WGS metagenome assembly JAESGL01 (sample SAMN14515918, study PRJNA621676) | algae metagenome | isolation source: Kastovskya adunca ATA6-11-RM4 and co-occurring heterotrophs from soil and... | place: Chile: Atacama Desert | collected 2011-06-27
TCATCATCGTGCCGGGCTACGGCATGGCGGTGGCGCAGGCCCAGCAGGCGGTCTCGGAGCTGACCCGCAAGCTGCGCGCCGACGGCAAGACCGTCCGCTTCGCCATCCACCCGGTGGCCGGCCGCCTTCCCGGCCACATGAACGTGCTGCTGGCCGAGGCGAAGGTCCCCTACGACATCGTCATGGAGATGGACGAGATCAACGAGGACTTCCCCTCGACCGACGTCGTCATCGTCATCGGCTCCAACGACATCGTCAATCCGGCCGCCCAGGAAGATCCGAACTCGCCGATCGCCGGCATGCCGGTCCTGGAAGTGTGGAAGGCCAAGCAGGTCGTCGTGTCCAAGCGCGGCCAGGGCACCGGCTATTCCGGCATCGAGAATCCGCTGTTCTACAAGGAGAACACGCGGATGTTCTACGGCGACGCCAAGAACTCGCTGGAGGCGCTGCTGAAGCTCCTCTGAGCCGCGGCCCAGAACGCATCGATCGAACAGAGCGGGCGCGGCATGAGCCGCGCCCGTTTTCGTTGCCGACCTGCCCATATGCGGCCCGCATCGGGCCCGTTCCGGCGCCAGGCGCCTCTCCGTGAGCGCAATGTCCGCTTCGGCCTGACGCATTCGAACCTTTCGGTTAAAGCGCGGTTAGCGTCCTTGAAACAGGATAGCGTGGTGGCGTGCGCCGCCTGCTCTCGGAGGATGAAACAATGGCTCTGCTGTCCGGCTTCGACACGACGCTGCCCAAGGTGAAGCTTGCGGGTCAGGCCGCCATCGCCGCGTTCGAGGGTGGCGCCGTGCCGGCCGGATGGAACGTCGTCACGCCGGCGCAGCTCGGCGTTTCTCCGCAATTCTGGGACGGCAACTACTTCACCAATGGCGGAGCCAGCGCCATCGTCCTGCGGCAGGGAAACGACTGGATCGTCTCGTTCCGTGGCACGGACGACGAGAGCGATCCGTTCTACTTCCCGCAGCTCGTCGACGGCACCTACATCAACAATTTCCAGCCGCTGCTGAGCGCCGTCGCGGCGGCCGCACCGGCCGGGTCCGCCTTCACCTTCACCGGCGCGAGCCTTGGCGGCGGCGCGACGAACCAGATGGCCGCGATCGCGCCGACGGCCTATGGCGGCACGTTCGCGGCAGCCGGCTTCGTCGCCTTTGCCTCGCCGAACATCTCGAACGCCAGCGGCATCCTGAATTTCGGCTTCGAGAACGACCCGATCTACCGGGTGATCAACGGCTACGGGGACAATCCGTCCAGCCTCGACAGTCTGGTCCTGGCGACGGCGGAATACATGGCCGGCAACTATGACGGCCGGCATCCCTATGACGAATACGCCCATAGTCGCAGCGACCTCGCCTTCGACGCGCTCGAGCGCCTTTCGACGTCGAAATTCTACGAGCTGATGAGCCCGGACTCCGTCGTGATCATCGATGCGAATGCCGGTGTCGTGCAGGACATCACGCCGGGACGGGAAGGTACCGGCGCATTCTATCTCGGGGAGCAGCGGGACGACTGGATCGCCGGGCGCGCCGGCAACGACTTTCTCGAAGGCTTCGGCGGCAACGACGTCCTCATCGGCGGCGGCGGCAACGACTGGCTGCTCGGCGGCGACGGGTTCGACACGGCCTTGTATGGCGGCAATGCGAACCAGTACGGCCTGCTCGAATACGGCGGGCAGATCGTCGCAACGAGTGCTATGGGCGACGGAACGGACCGGACCGGGGGCATCGAAACGTTCCAGTTCGCCGACCGCGCCGTGGCCGCCGGCTCGGTCGCGAATGCGCTCGAATATATCGCCAGCCATGGCGACCTGATCGCCGGTATCGGAACCGATGGCGCGGCTGCCCTCCAGCATTACGTCGACTACGGCTTCGCCGAGGGTCGTCCGGTGACCTTCGATGCGCTGGAATACACCGCGAGCCATGCCGACCTGATCGCCGCGTTCGGGACGAACGAGGACGCCGCGGCGCGCCATTTCATCGCCAGCGGCTACGCGGAAGGCCGTGCGGTGACATTCGACGCGCTTGCCTATACGGCGAGCCATGCCGATCTGATCGCCGCGTTCGGCGCCAACGAGGATGCCGCGGCGCGCCATTTCATCGCCAGCGGCTATCAGGAGGGGCGGCAGGTTTCCTTCGATGCCTCGCAATATCTGGAGAACCACGGCGATGTCGCGGCCGCCTTCGGCGCAGATGAAGCGGGAGCAACCTGGCACTTCATCACGTCGGGCTATAACGAGAAGCGGCTGGCGGACGATCCGCTGGAATACGTCGCTTCCTATGACGACCTGATCGCCGCCTATCGGGCGGGATCGGCCGCGGACATAAGCTGGGCGGGGATCGACCACTACCGGCAGTACGGCTTCGACGAAGCGCGGCCGACGGACCTGTTCAGCGTCGAGCAGTATCTGGCGAACTACGCCGATCTTCGTGCCGCCTTTGCCGACGGAGGCGGCGGCTACAACGAGGATGCGGCAGTGCTGCACTTCATCCAGCAAGGTTACGGGGAAGGCCGCACCGACGACTGGCTGGCCGCCTGACCCGGCATTCTGCAATCAGGGCCAGCCCGTCCAGCCTGCGGGCTGGCGTCATGCACGCTACCGGCGCGAAGCCGTCGGCGCGATCCGGTCGAGCGTTGCGTTCTCCGGGGGGATCGACGTTTCGGTTCACGCGGGGATCATCCGGAGCGAAAATCAAGAAAGCCCGAGACTCTCGCGGGAGTCCGGAAGGGCCTGCGTCGCTGACGCTACGAGGAATGGTTGCGACATTCCCGGCATTTTGCGTTTGATCCGCCGGCCTTCTAAACAACCCGAAAGGGGGCCGCGTTCCATGAAAAGATGTCTGTCGTGCGCGCATCCGTTCGATGGCGAAACCTGGACCTGTCCCGAATGCGGCAGCATGCCGGCAAAACGGGAAGGCCATCTGTTGTTCGCCCCAGGCCTTGCCGACGAAAACGACGGCATGGCCGGTTCCTCGCATGCGGCCCTGGATGAATATCAGGATCACAATTTCTGGTTCAGGGCCAGAAACAGATTGATCGTGCATCTTGCGAGGAAGCACTTTCCGCAAGCCGCCAACATCATGGAAGTCGGCTGCGGAACGGGCTATGTGCTTGGTGCCCTGCGGGAGGCCTTTCCCGGATCGCGTCTTGCGGGAAGCGAGATATATTCGGTCGCTCTTGGCGCCGCCCAAGCGCGAGCGGGCGTCGGAACCCAGCTGTTCCAGATGGACGCGAGGGAGATCCCCTTTCTCGAAGAGTTCGATCTGATATGCGCTTTCGACGTTCTCGAGCACATTTCAGAAGACACGGATGCCCTCCAGCAGATGTATCGGGCGACGAAGCCGGGAGGCGGTGTCGTTCTCTCTGTTCCCCAGCATCCTTTCCTCTGGAGCCCCATCGACGAATTTTCGCATCACAAGCGGCGATACCGTCGGAACGAACTGGAAGAAAAGTGCGAAGGCGTCGGTTTCTCCGTCCTGCAGAGCACCTCGTTCGTATCCGCTCTCCTGCCGTTGATGGCCGTCCGGCGCCTGAGCCAGAGAAAGCGGGAGGATTTCGATCCAGCCGCCGAACTCAAGCTCTCTGGAACTCTGAACAGGGTTCTCGAAAGGGTCCTCGATGCAGAACGGAAACTGGTCGAGATGGGCGCCTCCCTTCCTGCCGGGGGAAGCCGGTTTGTGGTGGCGAGAAAAGCGTAACTCTCGGCGCCTGCATGTCGCCTCACGTGGGGCCAAGCGAGCCTTGCAAGGCTTTTGTCAGCTGCTCGACGACCCGGCCTTGCTGGCCCTCGGAGATACCGCACCAGATCGGCAGCCGGATCAGTCGTGAATGCAAGCGCTCGGTCTCGCCGAGCTGCCCGTCCGCCCGCCCGTAGCGCAGGCCGCCGGGAGCGCTGTGCAACGGGACGTAGTGGAAGACGGCGTGAATACCCTCGCGCTTCAGGTGATCGAGCACCGGCTGCCGGTCGATGCGGTCGTCGAGGATGACATGGTACATGTGCGCGTTGTGGTCGCAGTGCGGCGGCACGATCGGACGCCGCAGCAGTCCCTGGTTCTCCAGCGGCGCTGTCGCTTCGTAATAGCGGTTCCAGGCGTCGAGACGGCGCTCGGTGATGGCGCGGGCCTCTTCCAGTTGCGCCCAGAGAAAAGCAGCGATGATCTCTCCCGGAAGAAACGACGAGCCGACTTCCTGCCAAGTGTATTTGTCGACTTCGCCCCGCAGGAACCGGGTCCTGTTGGTGCCTTTTTCGCGGATCGTCTCCGCCCGTTGCACCAGCCGTGGGTCGTTGACGAGGAGGGCGCCGCCTTCCCCGGATATGACGTTCTTCGTCTCGTGGAAGCTGAATGCTCCGAGGGTGCCGAGGCTGCCGAGGGGGCGGCCCTTGTAGTATGCCATCACGCCCTGCGCAGCGTCCTCGACCACGGCCAGGTCATGACGCTCCGCGATCGCGTTGATCTCGTCCATCTCACAGCCGACCCCCGCGTAATGGACCGGAAAGATCGCACGGGTCCGCGGCGTGATGGCTTGCTCTATCAGCCGCTCGTCCAGATTGAGCGTGTCTTCCCGGATGTCGACGAACACCGGCGTCGCGCCCCGCAGCACGACCGCATTCGCCGTCGAGACGAATGTGTAGGACGGCATTATCACTTCGTCCCCGGGGCAGAGATCGAGGAGCAGCGCCGCCATCTCCAGGGCCGCTGTGCACGAGTGCGTCAGGAGAACCCGGCGACTGCCCGAATAGCTCTCGAGCCAAGCATGGCACTGGCGGGTGAAGTTCCCGTCGCCTGCCAGGCTGCCGCAGGCGTGGCTCTCGGCGATGTAGCCGAGCTCGCGCCCGGTCATGTAGGGCCAGTTGAAGGGTATGCGTCCGTCCGGATGTTCCATGCTTGATCTGCCGCCCCGGTTTAGCAAGCGCGCCATTCTGACAAGGCATGGGGCGCAGTTTCTGCGTCATATACCGAGACCGTACCCGATGAAAACGCCGCGTTGGCCCTGTCGGAGTCCCAGGATGCCCGCGCGCCGAACGTCACGAACCAGCGAACGCCTGCGTCACGAAGCTGGGCCTTCGCAGCCGCCCAGTGCGTCGCTGACGCGACCGAATCGATAACGGCGAGCCGACGATCGACGAGCGCTGCGATGCATGGCGAGCGGAGTCGTTTCAGCTCGGCTCGGGCGAGATAGACCGGCACCCCGGAAATCGAGGCAAGCTCTCCCGACTGGCCGTAGTCGCTCCGAGCCGCCGCGGGGTCGTACGCGATGACGTCACCGGCCCTTGCATGCTCCTTGATGAAGAAGGCTGTCTTCACGAGGCCGTCGTCGACGGCAACATCGAAATATTCAGCCGCCCAGGGCATCGTCCGGGTGTCGGGCGCGGCGATGGGCTTGGTAGCCGTTGCAAGACCGACAGCCAGAGCAGCCAGCACGCAGGCAACCGCGACGCTCGGCAACCCTAAGCGAGGCGCCAGCCTTCGCGGTGCCAGTTGCGCTGCCCATGCGATCGAGAAGCCTGCGATAGCAGTGTAGAGCAGCACGAAGTGCCGGTGCTTGTACTCGCCGAGATCGCCGTTGGCCGCCGGTGGCGCCAGCAGGATCAGCGCGACGTAGGTGAGGACGAGAAAGATCGGGAACCAGTCGACAGCCGTGACAGGTGGGCGTCTGAAGCGGATGGATGCCAGCAGGGGCATCAGGAAAAGCCAGACCCCGAGGCTTCCCAGAAGCACCAGTCCCAGCTGCACGGCGCTCGGCCAAAACCCCGTCGCCGAAGCGTGCGCGAAATAGGCTTGATAACCCGCATGCCCCTTTGCCGCGTCCGCGAGGTAAGTCAGAGGGTTGGCGAAGAGGAGCCAGGCCTCGTGAACGACGGGAACGAAAGCGAGGGCAGCCGCAAGCAGAAGCGCCGATGCCACTGTTCCCCAGAGCACCAGCGCCCGCGACCATCGACTGAGGCCGTATAAGGCTGTCGCCAGAAACGCCGGGGCGGCCAGCATGAACATGTGAACCCTGACGAGGATCACGCTCAAAAGGATCAGGGCAGCGAGAGCCAGGATCCGCCAATGCCGCGGCGAGAGCCCGGCGTGAAGCAGGGCCACGGCCGTCAGGCAGAGTCCGATGGAATAACCGCTGCCCGGGGCCGTGAACAGCAGCCAGGGATAGTCGAACCAGCCGAACGGCAGCAGCGCGTTTTCCAGCACCGGCGCAACGAGCAGTACCGCGACAGAAGCAAGCGCCCCCCTGCGCCCGGCGATCTGCGTGACCATCACGTAGAGTCCGAGCCCGCCGATCCAGAGTCCCTTGGGCAGAAGATTGGCCGTCGCCAGGGTGAGGCCCGGCGTCCCGGTGGTCTGCATGATGGCGGCGGGAAGCAGAAAGGACGCGTAGTGGTAGAAAACCCGTGGCGCGCCCACGAGCATGGAATCGCCGCCAAGGGCGAAGGGGCTGCCGAACTCGGCGATGGTCACGCCGTGGATGAAATAGTCGGACCAGGCGGGCAGATGGCCCGATTCGAAAAGCGTGCGACTTGCGCCGATGACGGAGGCGCCGACCCCGCAGATGACGAGTGCCAGGCCGCACGCGAAGAGCAGGTCATGCCGCCGGAATTCGGCGTAGGTGCCTGCAGTACCGGCCCGGCGCAGGAGCATGGCGCCCGCCCCCACCAGGCCGGCGCAGAGTGCGAAGGCGGCAAGCGGTGTCAGTCCCACGGTCAGGCTGAGCCCCATCAACAGGATGGCGACGATGCCGTATCCCACGACGATGGCGCCCGGGCCTCGCGCCTTGAGCGGGTTCCCGACCGATTGCAGGGCGAGGAGTCCGGCACCGGTGATGGTGAGGCTCTGGGCGAGGACGATACCGACGAGTGCCGGCGAGACGCTCGCTCCGCCGTACCAGAGCATCCCGAGTTGGACCAACGCTGCGACGACGCTGAAGCCGATGAGATCAATCATCGGGTGAAGACGAAGGTGCGAAAGCAGGCAAACAGGTAGGCGGCGACGAAAAAGATCGCCCCCAACTGTATGAGCTGATGAGGATATCCGAGACGGTCGACGAAAAGGACGAGGATCGCATAGTTCAGCAACCAGCCGCTCGCGTAGACGGCCCCGAACTTCAAGGCCTCCCTGCCGACCGGGCCGTTCTGTCTGAACGTATATGTTCGATTGCCATAGTAGCTCAGTGCAGTCCCAAGCACGAAGAGCATCGTCATCGCGATCTTGGGTCCGGCCCCCAGGGCCGTCACGGCCAGATAGACGAGATAGCCGACGAGATTCGTGGTGACGCCGACGAGCGCATAGCGGGCGAGTCGGTGCAACGTCGCGGAAATCGGCAAAATCACGCCTCGAGCCGGGCGAGCCCGAATCCCGAGCGTCCATAATCATTGCCATTGTACAGCATGTAGCGCTCTGCTCTGTGATCGAACACGAAAGGGTACTCGACCATCTCGCTGTCCCAGCCGGACTGCGATATGTCGAGTCCGCTCTGATCGAGACGAAGCGCCCAGTCGCCCCCTCGCGGCATGTGGGCGTATCCGATCCGGTAGCTCCGCCCCGGTGCGCCTCTGTAGGAGAACCACATATCTCGCCCGCCGTCGGCCGCCTGCGCCACGGTGGGCCGGGAGAAGGCTTGTGCGACGCCGATCTGATGCGGAAGGTTCCGCCCGGTTCGGGCCCAGAGGCTTCCGTCCGCGGAGGTGGCTTCACGGATGAGGTGCAGCATCTCGCCGTTGCCGGCATCCCAGGTGAGTGTCGACCCATACCACATGTGGAACTTCCCTGCCTCGCAGGACACCCACGGGTAGGACAGGCTCACCGGGTCGGTCGCATCGACGGAGAGGAGCGGAGCGTCGCCGACGAGGCTGAGCGACAGATCGTCGTGCAGTTCCAGCCTGCCGATCTCCCCGCGCCAGTGATCCCTGCCGCTCACCTGCCACGCCATGAACAGCATGAACCGGCGGCCGTCGGCGGCGTAGACATTGCCGATGCTGACGCCGTCCGCAAGAAAGCTTGCCGCCGGGCCATGTTCGAAGACGGGATGCGGCAGGACCCGTTCGATCCGACGCCGAGCGATATCGATGTCGACGGCACCAACCGAGGAACGCCGCTGCCCGTCGCGTGCGCTGAAGAAAACGCGGAACAGGTCGCCGTGCATCTGGACCGGAAGGGGATTGGCCGCGTGACTGACCAGCTTGGGATGATCGGGCAGGGACGTTTCAGGATCGAAAAGTCTGCCGAGCTTTTTCCAGATCACCGGATTCAAATCCTCCGGAGTCGGGAGGCGGGTATCTTCGATCGCTCGGTCGGCTGTTCCATGTAGACGCCGTTCGGCTCCACGTCGGCGAGGATCAGGGTTCGCGCCCCGAGCACCGAGCGCGCACCGATCCGGACATGGTTGCGGATCGTGGCGTTCACCCCGACAAAGCAGTTCCGCTCTATCGTGACGCCACCGGAGACCACGACGTGGCTCGTGATGAAGACGTTGTCGCCGATTGTCGAATGGTGGCCGATATGGTTGCCGCTCCAGAGCGTCACGTTCTTTCCGATGGTGACGAAGGGTTGAATGGTATTGTCCTCGAGGACGAAAGCGTTCGGCCCGACGTGTCCGCCGTTCAGGACCGTGGCGCGGCTCGATAGATAACTCGCTAGACGATAACCCTGGGCTTCGGCAGCAGCCACCTTGGCGGCGCGAAGATCGTTGATCTGCGCATAGGCCAAGGCGACGAACATCATGTGGGAGTCCGGCGGAAACGCAGCCGCAACCTCCTCGAACGCGACAACCGGCAGGCCGCAGAAACTGTCGACGGTCTTGTGGCTGCCATCCACGACGAAGCCTTTGACCTCGTGGTCGGAGTCATGGGTGAAGTAGTAGTGCGCAAGCTCCGCAATATCGCCGGCGCCGAAGATGACGAGAGGTTTCAATGGGGCGCTCCCTAGACGTTCTTTCGGACCAGAATGGTGAATTCCCAAAGTCCGTAGTCGTGCAGCAACGCGACATTGCGGGCGTAGCGTCGCTTGCAGTGATCGAAAAGCGCACCAGGATTGGCATAATAGAGGTAGTCGCGCATCTTGTCGGTGTCGGAGTACGATGTCAGGCAGTTGAAGGCGAAGCCTTTCCTGCTCGTTTCATGCAGGGTGTCGAGGGTGGCGTGGATATAGGCCTCCCACTCGGCGTCCTCGCGGCCCAGGCGCACGTTGAAGATGCCGGAGGCGACACCGAAATCGCTTTCGACGTCCGGCGTACTCGCAACCTTCAGCCGGCAGCCCTCGGCGGTCAGTCGGGCACGGGCGGACTCAACCATCGCTTCGGAGACGTCAAACCCGAAATACTGGACGCTTCCGAAAGCTTCGACGAGATAGTCGTAATAGGCGCCGTACCCGCAGCCCAGATCATTGAGGGAGAAGCCCCCGTCCGCGTCGATGACGCGCGACAATTCGTGGAATCGCAGCCGCTGGCTCTCGTCGCCGTTCCAGTCGACGCCTCGCGGCGTCGCGCCATGGCGGCGCAGGGCCGTGGTGTAGTAGCCGGCGATATCACCGATCAGGTCACTTTTCGTCACGACCGTAGATGCCCCTGACAATCGAGTATGGCCGCTGCTTCGTCTCGGTGAAGATCTTGGATACGTAGATCCCGAGAATCCCGATGAACGAGATCACCAGCCCGCCGATCAGCCAGATCGAGGCCATGACCGATGTCCAGCCGCTGAGAGGCGACGCCAGAAACACGCGGTTGACGACGAGATAGGCGATGTAGAGGAGCGACAGGGCCGAGATGCCGATCCCTACGTTGAAGATGAAGATCAGCGGCGCGTTCGAAAACGAGGTGATCGAATTCACCAATATGTTGAACTTCATCGGCCACGTGTAGGTGGTGTGCGAAAGCGAGAGCTTCTTGACGATCATCGGTGTCTGGAGAAAGCCGGTGATGTGCCAGAGGCCCGCCAGGAAAACCTCGCGTTCGCGATGCAGAAGAAGCGCGTCCGTATAGCGCCGGGTCATCAGCCGGGCGGTCACGATGTTCCGCGGCAGGTCGAGGCCGGTAATTCGTCTGAACAGGCTGTAGAAGATTTCGCCGCTCCACCGCTCGCTGCGGCTGCCCTTCCGGTATTCCTGGACCCCGTACACCACGTCGGCGTTGCTCTCCTCCATGCGCTCCGCAAAGGGAAGGAGCCAGGCCGGATCTTCCTCGAGGTCGCTGTCGATGAGGAGAATCCGGTCGCCTTGCGCGTGCGCCAACCCGGTTATCATCGCCTTGTGGTGACCGAAGTTGCGCGACAGGTCGACGGCCACGATGTGCGGATCGCCGTCGACCAATGCCCGCGCGCGGTCCAGACTGTCGTCTGGAGAGCCGTCATTGACCAGGATGATCTCGTAGTCGTCCCCCACGAGCGTCCTTGCGGCCTCTGAAGCGCGGAGACAGAATTCCGAAATGCTTCCGGCCGATTTATAGAGCGTTGCGACAATCGAAAGCTTCACTGAGGCTTTTTACTCCCGGTGCAGAAAGGCAGGTGCGTCCGCGCCGCAATTGAACATCAGATCGAGAACCGTGACACCGTGCACGAACGGTCCCCAAAGCTGCGGATACTCAGGATAGCCGGCATAGTCGAACCATTCCACGGCAATACCCCGGGCCTCGAAGGGGGAAAGATCGAGATAGTCCCTAGCGGCAGGGCCGGAGACGTAAACGTCACCTCCGGCTTGCGCGCACAGATGGGCCAGGCGCTCACTCTTGCCGTCGATCATGGCGTAATCTTCACAACGGCTGATCGGCGTGTCTATCGCCAGGCGCTCGCATGTCTCGGCGAGGAAGCGCTCGTTGATCCGCGACAGGCTGGTATCAGACAACTCTTCATAGAGCGGCGCCAGCCAGCTGGCCACTGCCTCGAAATGCGGCGCGCGCCGGTAATTCGACGAGAGAGCGAGCCAGTGGTCCTTCGCCCAGGCCGTGCCCTCGGTCTCCGTCGCGTTGATGGTCTGGAGATATTTTCCCTTCACGCTGACAGGGATCGTCAGCCATTTCAGCCCATTCGGCGTCTTGATCTTGTTCCGATTGCGCCAGTCGCGGCGCGTATACTGCATCTCGTCGAACAGGATGAATTCGTCGACCGATCCGATGAGGTCGAAATAGCCCTTCCAGGGGATGTAGTTCGACTGGAGGATCGCGACTTTCTTCATGGTTCTCCCAGGGGCTCACGGAGACCTCAGGGCGCACCGGAGGCTCGCCGATTCGCTGCAGCCGACGTCAGCGGAACACGTAGCAGCGTAAGGGCCGGTTGTGGAGCGTGGCCTTCCACCCCCTGTGGTCTGTTCGTCAAGGGGTCATGGTGCCGATCCGGCTCGTCTGACCATCCGCCGCACGCCGCAAGACGGATTCCTAGACGTCAGGTTGCGAGTGCTCAGCATCCCTTCTCAGCAAAAATTTTGTGAACCGCCAGCGGGACCGTCCGACAGAGACTAGCGAGAGAGGCTTCTGTTTTCCGCCGAAGCGATAGGAGACGCGCCACAGCTTCGATCCGGTGGGCGACACCAGCATTTGAAGCCTGCCGTCGTCGCTGTGTTGGTATGTCGCTCGGAAGGTTCAAGATGCCCGGACAGGCAGGTCGGAAGCCGTCATGCACGCCTCCGCTTGTCGGTTGGCCGAACGCCGCCGCCGCGTTCTGGGGCGGATACCAACAAAGCTACCGGCATACTTGCCGGATATCGACTCGCTGGCGCGGACGACACGGCATCAAAAACTCGGATGTCTTGAGGATTTCGGCTGCTGTCCGGATCGCCGCGGATCGTCTCGAACAGGGGAATGGTGCCAGGAAAGGCGTCAAATCGAGACCATAAATAGCTGATTTTGTTATGAACTTTTCTCTATAGATCGGGAGAATACCAACAAATATACCAACAATTTTGGCAGCCTGGCGATTGATTAGATACGTTGGGACGTGACGACGGGAAACGTCTAAAGCCTTTCGTGTCGTCCGTGTCGCTTTGACGGTCAGTTAGGGATTTGCCGGAGTAGGCGCCCCATCATTAACGCCGGGCTTGCCGAAGATCACCACGTCCTGATGACGGTCCCAAGCATGTTCGACATAGCCAAGGATGGTGATGTTCTCCATCTGCTCCAGGCCCCGCAGGACCCAGCTGGGCTTTGCCAAAGCGATCCCGTATCGCGCCTGCTTGTCGAAGAGCGACTTGAAGTTCGGCTCATAGTCGGCAAAGCCGAAGCCGCAATCGTTGAAGCCGGCACGAGCGGGTGCGAAAAGTCGGTCGCTCATGAATTTCCAACTGTTGTCCTGACGCCATTCGGCGTGGCGCCCCTCTAGCGTGACGATGGCAAGCCCCCGCTCGCTCAGGGACCTTGTGATGAAGTCGATGGTCGGCCAGAAAAGGGTTTCGGGAAGATGCGTCAGCAGTGACCCGCAAAAGACAAGATCCCAATCGCTCCCGACGTCGAGTTCATCGAGATTCTCTTTGGAGGCGATTGGTTCGGCGCCGAAATGCCTGGCGCAGAAATCCGTGTGGGCTTCATACAGGTCGCATGCGCCGATTCGGGCATCCGGAAACATGGCGCGGAAATGCCGAGTGATCCGGCCCGAGCCGCTCGGAAAATCGAGAATTGAGCGGGGGACGTCCCTGTTGTTGGTGACGAGCGCACTGGTCACGATCCGCATCGCGCTGTACCCGACCGCCATGTAGTGGTCGTCCGCGCTGGGAACTGTCCCCGGATTCTCCTTGTCCGCCTCATCCCTGGCGAGGAGCACGCCCTCGGCCAGGTATCGTTCCGAGAGCGCCGTATACAGCTTCATCCGGTCGAGGAGGGTCCGAAACTCATGATCGGCGGCCATTAATCTTCCTTTTGCAGCGACGTCGCAGTCGCCCAAATTTGTTTGAGGGAGGGCCGTTCAAGCGGTGGACGATGGGTCAGTCGAAAGAATGACCGTTTCCGGACGCTGCATGCCGCTATGGCTCGGAAGGCTGCCTCGGACCGGGTTCGAGACGAAGCGCAGCAGCTCGGATCGCGATGCGATCTGCTCGGAGGGTGAGCCCGCCGTATTGTATTTGGGCAACGTGATCTTGGTCCAGTTGAAGCCGGCAGCCTCACATATCTGGAAAAACATCCGTTCGATGGCGTGGGCGAGGGTTCCGTCAGTCTGTCCGGCCTCTTCGGGGAAGTCCTCGAAGGTCAAGCGGGCATCGACGAGCGGACGCAGGGCGGCCGTGCGCATCCAGAACATCGAACCCGCGGGAAAATCCATCACACCCGTCGGATCGCTCGCCATCCGCAGTCGATCGAGTAACCCGAGGGCTATCTCCCTGTTACCAGCCCACATGAGCCAGGGACGAACGGGCTCGAAATGCTGAGGGCTGACCATTCCCAGCGCCGGATCGGCCTCGAAGAGCGCCACGATGCTCTCGACCACGGCGGGGCTCCCGACGAGGTGCTGGAATATGTGCTCGCGCCATTGGGCAAGAAGGTCCGCCTCGTGTAGCGACTTCTTCGTGTGCAGATGCAGCATGAACTCGTGCTGCTCGTAGGCATGAGGAAAGGCGATCAGCTTGGGCGCGATATCTCGGCCACGATTGGTGGTGACGGCGACCTCCACCGAACCGCGTTCCCAATCAGCGAACACCATTTCAATGTGTTGCTTGCTGTCTTGCGAGCACGTCGTGATGAAGATGTTCGCCGGCAGCGTGATGTTCTGGACGTAGCTCCGGATATCCTGTGCCAGATCCGGATAGAAGATATGAATGACGACAGCCAATGGAGGCCGGCTCTCCTGGGGTTCAAGCGGGATACCCGCAGGAACGATGATAGCTCGGTCATTCTCCGACACTGTCGTACGCGTTGGCAGGATCATTTCCGGGGCAGATCGGATTTCCGCCGTCGCGTAAAGCGATTCGCTCTCACGCAAGATCCTGGCGATACCACGCGCACCCTTGAGCCGATATGCCTCACGAAGCCGGCTCGCGAGCCTGCGGGCCTTCTGCGGGCTTGTCGCATGCTGCGCGGCAAGCTTCAGCCCCAGTCTCCCATAGCGGCGGTAACGCGCCCACTGATCGATCCTCGAGATGGATCCCGGCTGCGGTGCTGGCGGCACGCGGATCCACGGATGCCGAGCGGTAAGCAGTCGTATGGCCTCATTGAGGTTGATTGACGTGTTGGTATTCGTCATCGAACTCCGATGGACGCGGTAGCGGCCGAGGAGTTCAGGGACCTGAATGCCAAACTCGCCATTCTCCGCGAGCTTGAGCCAGAAATCATAGTCTTCCCAGCCGTAGCGCAACTCGAAGTAGCCGTCGTACTGCAGGAGGGCGCTCCGCCGGATCAGCGCCATGGCGTCGATATAGGGAAACTGTGCCAGGGCCGTCGGATCGAAAACGCGGGTCCCACCCACCGACTGCAGCGAGCCGAAGCTTTCCAGAGGCGAATAGGCGAAGGCCGCATCACTCTTATCGAGCGCTTCGACGAGCTTGCGCAGGCAGGACGGGACAATCAGATTGTCGGCATCCAGAAAAAAGAGCAGTTCGGATTCACAGGCGGAAATACCGGTGTTCCGTGTGATCGACAGCCCGCCATTCTCGATGTTGGACAGGACGCGAACAGTCGAGAAGCGATCGGCATTGGCCAGCGCCCACCGTCTCGCGACGCCCAGGGAGTCGTCGGTACTCTTGTCGTTGACGATCACCAGGCCGAGATCCGGCAGGTCCTGTGCCTTTACCGCTTCCAGCGTCTCCTCAATCATGCCTGCGTAATTGTAGAGGGGGATGACAACGCTGGTCTTCGGCCAGGCTTCACCGACGCGGACAACTTCCAGGGTCTCACGGGTGATCATCGTTCAACGAGCCTTTCTCCGTCCGCGATTCGTCGTGCCATCGCCAAGCCGTTCTCGCTGATCCGCTTTAGATCGGCGGCACCGTCCGGAGTCTTCAGAAGGCGCTGCAAAACGTCAGGCATCTCCTCCAGCGCTGCCTCCAGATAGTGCTCACCCTTGACGAGGAAGGGGGGAGCGAAGCTTGGCTCCGTCAGGACCGTGCAACCATTCGCTACGCCGTAAAGGAATAGGCGGTGCCATTCGAAATAGCCGATGTCGTCGCGGTGGATGTTAAGCAGGATCTTCGAGTTGAGCGCCAACTGGGTGAAGTCCCGCCCACCAAGCATATCCGGATTGCCGCGCCTGACTGGCCCTTCGATCTTCGGGCAGTGAAGTGTCAAACGGCCTTCAAAATTGACCCCCGATCGGCGTCCAAAATTGACCCCCTGCGGCGATGGCTGCTTGCCCGGTCCGAGCGGATCGAAGCCGGAGGCGAA